>Ga0308166_1004096_pt1 | contig 11867 bp, 8 predicted proteins | sample PhyCR2_2_FD_202137 | JGI IMG/M metagenome (GOLD analysis project Ga0308166, IMG submission 202137) | Phyllosphere microbial communities from UC Gill Tract Community Farm, Albany, California, United States - DLSLCC.R2 | ecosystem: Host-associated > Plants > Phyllosphere > Unclassified | place... | reverse complement strand
GGAAGCGCCGATGGATGGCGGGCTTTGGTTGTTTGAGCAGCGCTGCCACTGTGCGCAGTTCCGCGTGGGCACGGAGTGCCCACCCTACGTTGAGCGGCTTGGGCCATTACATCAAACGATCAACCCAGCTCCGTCTCCCCCGTCAGCTTGATCCGCCGCGCCGGCATCACATGCCTGCCAGTCCACAGCCCGGTCCAGCCCGGCGGCCAGCCGATGTCCGGCCCGGCATACGGTTTGATCCCGGCCCGCACCGGCACGATCGGCACCGGCGGCGCCTCGATCAGGCCGCCACCGGCGGGACGCTCCATGTTCAAACTGTACATGTACCCCGGCAGCAGCAGGTCGCAGGCGTCCGCGAACCACGCCGTGTGGTCCTCGTCGCGCCCCAGCGCCTGGGCCAGGCCCTGCGGGTCGAACTTCGCCAGCGCGTGAATGAGCTCGTCGGTGGTGGCGCCGGGCAGGTCGCCCCAGCCCAGCACCGGATTGTTGTTGTACTCGGCGCCCGAGCCATACCAGCCTTCGCGCCAGGAGCGCTGCATCCAGTTGCGCTGGCCGGTGAACAAGTGCCAGCGCCAGTGCAGGCCCGATGGCTTGGGCCAGGAATACAAATACAGCTTCTGGTAGCCGGCCTTGTGCAGTTCGCGCACCACGGCCATCAGGCGCGCGTGGGGCATGCGGTCGGGCGGGGTGCGGCGGAACAGGATCGGTTCGCCGTCCGCGTGTTGTACTTCGTCGCTCGACAGATTCAGGTCGAGGGTGCGCGCTTCGTTGCCGAAACGCGCGGAGATCCACCCGGTCAGCAGGTTGACGTGGGTGATCACGCCATACCCGCGATGACGGTGAAAAATAACGGTTCCCGGTGCAACGGCTTTCATGTTCTATCGTAGGCAAGTGCCTGGCAAAAAGAGGAGTCTACTCATCCGATCCGGGTGATTCTAGCGCAGTCACATCTCGATACACTACGGTTTGCGGCTATCATGAGCCACCTTTTTTCACTGCCTTTACAAACCGATATGACTTTACGAATCATCGCCACCGGCGGCACCTTCGACAAACATTACAACGAACTGAACGGTGTGCTCGGCTTTGCCGAGAGCCACCTGCCAGCCGTGATTGCCCGCGCGCGCATGACCGTTCCGGTCGAGCTCGAAGTGCTGCCCCTGCTCGATTCGCTCGACATGCAGGACGCGGACCGCCAGCGCGTGCTGGCATCCTGCCAGGCCTCGACCGAGAAGGCGATCGTCATCGTGCACGGCACCGACACCATGCGCGACACCGCGGGCGTGCTCGGCGCCGTCGCGCTCGGCAAGACCGTCGTCCTGACCGGCGCCATGATCCCCTACGAAATCGCGAACTCGGACGCCCTCTTCAACCTCGGCTTTGCTTGCGGCGTGGCGCAAACCCTGCCGGCCGGCGTGTACGTGGCGATGAACGGCCAGGTGTTTGCCTGGGATAACGTCACCAAGAACCGTGCCGCCGGCGTGTTCCAGCCGCTGTAAGAACGCGGTTTTTCCGAGAGGCAGCCGAGCGCTGCCCTCGGATGGAAGTACCTATACTTTTCTCTCCCGTGTTCCAGAGGAGAGTTTTCCATGTCAGACCGTCCCATCCTGACCACGCGCCAGGGCCATCCCGTGCGCGACAACCAGTCGCTGCGCTCCGTCGGTGAGCGCGGCCCGGCCACACTAGAGAACTACCAATTCATCGAAAAGATCACCCACTTCGACCGCGAACGCATCCCCGAGCGCGTGGTGCATGCGCGCGGCACCGGCGCCCACGGCTACTTCGAGGCCTACGGCAAGATCGGCGACGAACCCGCCTCCAAATACACGCGCGCCAAGGTCCTGACCGAAGTCGGCGTCCAGACCCCGACCTTCGTCCGTTTCTCGACCGTGATCGGCGGCAAGGAGTCCCCGGAAACGGCACGCGATCCGCGCGGCTTCGCGGTGAAGCTGAAAACCGTCGAAGGCAACTGGGACCTGGTCGGCAACAACCTGAAGGTCTTCTTTATCCGCGACGCCATCAAGTTCCCGGACATGATCCACGCCTTCAAGCCCGACCCGGTGACCAACCAGCAGGAACCATGGCGCTTCTACGACTTCATCGCGAACCACCCGGAATCGCTGCACATGGTTACCTGGGTCAAGAGCCCATGGGGCATCCCAGCCAACTACCGCGAAATGGAAGGTTCCGGCGTCAACACCTATAAACTGGTGAACGACGAGGGCGTGGCCCACCTGGTGCGTTTCCACTGGGAGCCGCGCCAGGGTGTGCGCAACCTGACCACCCAACAGGCGGCCGAGATCCAGGCCCACGACACCAACCACGCCACGCGCGACCTCTACCAGGCCATCGAGCGCGGCGATTATCCGGAATGGGAATTCTGTATCCAGATCATGGCCGACGGCGAGCATCCCGAGCTCGACTTCGATCCGCTGGACGACACCAAGCGCTGGCCGGAAGACCAGTTCCCGCTGCTGCCGGCGGGCCGCATGGTGCTCGACAAGAACCCGGACAACGTCTTTGCGGAAACCGAGCAATCGGCCTTCGGCACCGGCGTGCTGGTCGACGGCATCGATTTTTCGGACGACAAGATGCTGCAAGGCCGCACCCTGTCCTACTCGGATACCCAGCGCTACCGCGTCGGCCCGAACTACCTGCAACTGCCGATCAACGCGCCGCAGGAAAAAGCCCGCGCGAAAACCAACCAGCGCGACGGCCAGATGGCGTACTACGTCGACGATGGCGGCGAAAGCAAGCACATCAACTACGAGCCGAGCCTGCTGGGCGGCCTGCAGGAAGCGCCGAAACCGCAACGCGACTACCACCAGTATGTGGAAGGCCACCTCGGCCGTTACCAAACGGCCTCGACCGCGGCCGACTACAAGCAGGCGGGCGATCGTTATCGTAGCTTCGAGGACTGGGAGCGCGACGACCTGGTCAACAACATCGGCGGCGACCTGAAGCAGTGCCCGGAAGTGATCCAGCTGCGCATGGTCTGGCACCTGTGGCATTGCGACGAGGATTACGGCCGCCGCGTGGCGGAAGTCGCCGGCATCGACCTGGAAAAGGCCAAGGCCCTGCCGCCGCTGCCGGGCAAGCCGGCGCCGCACGCGAACCGCCAGGGTGCAACCTATACCGACGGCAAGAGCGAGGAGCCGGCGACCAGCGAGGAAGTGGCGGCGAAGTAATAAAGCAAAACGGACCCTCTGCAGGGTCCGTTGTAGGGTGGGTACTCGTACCCACCAAATGCCGTGGCATGCCACCACGGTCACCACGGCGATCGATCATCCGCCGATGTGGTGGGTACGAGTACCCACCCTACGAATGTTTACGCCTTGGCTTCGCCGCCCAGCGCTTCCACCACGTCGGCCAGCATCTTCGACAGCTCGCCCGTCATCAGCATGATGTCGTTGTCGAAACGCTCGTCGTCGCTGTAGGTGACGGTTTCGCCTTCCTTGATCACGTCCAGCGGCTTGACGCCCTTGATCGCCAGCGATTCGGTCAGCACGAACGACACGCGGCTGGCCCAGGTCATGGCCAGGCGGGTGCACTGCTTGCCCGAGGCGATATGGCGGCGGATGTCTTCCGGGTCCAGCGAGTGCTTCACGTAGCGCACGGCGGCGCGGCTTTCGCCGGTGGCGCGCAGTTCGGTGTCCTGGTCGATCGTGAAGTTGTACGGCGCCTCGTCGGACTCGAGCCAGCCGGTCATCACGGCCACCGGCGAGCGCTGCACGCGCAGCGATTCCAGCGGCATGCGGTCGACCGCCTTCAGCAGCAGCTTGATGACCTCGTCGGCCTTGGCCGGGCTGGCGGCGTCGATCACCAGCCAGCCGTTGACCGGGTCGATCCAGGTCCAGGTGTTGCTGCGGATCGAAAACGCGCGCGGCAGTAGTTCGTCGGCCACGCGTTCCTTCAGTTCCTTCATCGCCTTTTTGCCAGGCGGGAAACCCTGCTGTTCTTCCATTTCGGCCGCCTTGGCCTTGGCCACCTGGTTGATGACCGAGCTCGGCAGCAGTTTCTTTTCCGTGCCCAGCATCATCAGCATCTGCTTGTTGACCACGTGGACCAGCTTGCCATTGCCGCGCGGCGAGTCCCAGCCCTGGCGCAGCAATTCGTTGCTGCTGGCCGGCGTAAAGGCCTGCGACTGCAGGGCCTCTTCCATTTTTTCAGGCGCGAAATCCCAGTTGGTGGGCAGGCGGTAAATCTGAAGATTCTTGAACCACATAGTTGCTTTCTGTTGTCTCAGTATTTCAGGGGAACGACATTCTACACGCTGAAGCCAGCCTATTTTCGGCTGGCAACAGAGCGTTTTTCAATTTGTTGCGTGTTCGTCAAACAGGCTGAGCTGCTCGACATGTTCGGTGTCGCCCAGGCGCACGCCAACGCCCAGCAAACGCACCGGGCGGCTGGCGCGCTGCCAGCCGATTTCCATCAGCCGGGCAAAGGTCGGCAGGTGGGGCGTCGTGCCCACGCATTCGACCGTGGTCTGCTGGAAGTCCGAGAATTTGATCTTCACGAACAATTTGTTGATGAATTTCTCGGCACCATTGCGCTTGATGCGGCCCAGCAGGTGCTCGTGCAGGTCCGGCAACAAAGCCAGGCAGCCCGGCAGGTCCGGAATGTCGGGCGTATACGTTTCCTCGGTGCTGACCGACTTGCGCTCGCGCTCCGGGCTGACTTCGCGGTAGTCGATGCCGCGGCATAAATCGTGCAGCCGGGCGCCGAAGCTGCCGAAGTGTTCCTGCAGCTTTTGCAGGGGCCAGGTGCGCAAATCGGCGCAGGTCTGCAGGCCGAGGCTGTTCATCTTGGCGGCGGTGACCTTGCCGACGCCATGCAATTTTTTTACCGGCAGCGCGGCGACAAACGCGTCCACCTCTTCCGGCCGTACCAGGAACAGGCCGTCGGGCTTGTTCCAGTCGCTGGCGATCTTGGCCACGAACTTGTTCGGCGCCACCCCGGCCGAGGCGGTGATGCCCACGGTCTCGAAAATGCGGCGCCGGATTTCCTGGGCGATCAGGGTCGCGCTGTTCTTGCAGTGCGGCGAATTCGTCACGTCCAGGTAGGCTTCGTCCAGCGACAGCGGCTCGACCAGGTCGGTGTAGTCGCGGTAGATGTCCATGATCTGCCCGGAGGCGATGCGGTATTTCTCCATCGCCGGCGGGATCACCAGCAGGTCCGGGCACAGCTTGACGGCCTGGGCCGTGGCCATTGCCGAGTGGATGCCGTAGCGCCGCGCCTCGTAGTTGCAGGTGGCCACCACCCCGCGCTGGTCCTGACGCCCACCCACGGCCAGCGGCCGGCCGCGCAAGGACGGATCGTCGCGCATCTCGACCGACGCGTAGAAGCAGTCGCAGTCGCAATGGATGATTTTACGTGCGGGGGCGTTCACTCGGGCGGCGGCGGGGGCCGACTACTGTCATTCCATACAGTATCTCGTCAATTGCGGTTTGGTGCAAGAGCGGCGTTGGCGCTCCCCGTACGGTGGGAACCTACGTGGGACCTCGAAAAAAAAGACGCGCGGCAAGCCGCGCGTCTTTCACCCTTGGTACTCGACTGTTTTTTCGGAACTTACCAGCCCAGCTGCAACGTGTACTTGCCGCTGGTGGCGCCCGTGCCGCCGCTGTAGTACTTGACGCGCACATAGCGTGCGGCGCTCGCGGTGGTGCTGTTCGTCACCGACGCGGTGTCGGTAGCGCCGGCGCCGTTCTCGCTCAGCGCCAGCTGGGTGCCGGCGCTGTTGTAGATGTAGACGTCGTAGTCGGCGGTCGACGAACCCGGGGTCATGGTCGCCCTCAGGGTCTTGCCGGCCGGCAGCTGGACCACGAAGTAGTCGCTGTCGGTGCTGGAACCCATGTTGCCGTTCACGGTCGTGCCGGTGGTGCTGACGGCGTTGGCGGTGGCGATCGTGTTGTTCGACTCGGTTTCGCTGATGGTCGGGCCGGTCGGCGTGGTGCCGCCACCGGTGGCCGAGGCCACGGCCGCTGCCGCGTCGACGATGCCGGTGCCGCAACCCGAGCAGGTGGCCGGGAAGGCACGCGCGGTGCTCTTCAGCTTGGACTCGATCTGGTCGGGCGTCAGCGCGGCGTTTTTCGCCAGCATCAGCGCGGCCACGCCGGCCACGTGCGGGGTCGCCATCGAGGTGCCCTGGTAGGAGGCGTAGGTGTCCGAACCTGGCGCATTCGTGCCGCTGTTCAGGGTCGAGAGCACGCCGCCGCCGGTGCCGCCGCCAGGCGCCGCCACGTCGACCACGGTGCCGTAGTTCGAATAGGAAGCGCGGCCGCCGGCCTTGGTGGTGGCGGCCACGGTCACCACGCCCGAGCAGTTGGCCGGGTTCGAATTCGAGGCGTTCTGGTTCTCGTTGCCGGCCGCGACGATCACGACGGTGCCGCGCGAGCGGGCGCTGTTGATCGCGTTCTGGGTCGTGCTGTCGCAGGCACCGCCGCCGCCCAGCGACATGTTGATCACGTGGGCGCGCGCCGCGATGTTCGGCACGCCGCTGACGCTGCCGCCCGAGGACCAGACGATGGCGTCGGCGATGTCGGAGGTGTAGCCGCCGCACTTGCCGAGCACGCGCACCGGTACGATCTTGGCGCCGAAGGCGACGCCGGCCACGCCGACGCCGTTGTTGGTGGCGGCGGCGATGGTGCCGGCCACGTGGGTGCCGTGCCAGCTCGAGTTCGAGGCCGGCGAGCCGGAATAGCAGGCGCCGGCGGCGACGGCGTCGCCCGGATCGGAAGCATCGCTGTCGCGGCCGTTGCCGTCGTTGGCGATGGCGGTGTCGGAGATGAAGTCGTAGCCTGCCACGAACTGGCCGGAGAGGTCGGCGTGCGGACGATAGCCGGTGTCGATGACGGCCACGCGGATGCCGGCGCCGGTCGAATTATCCCAGGCGGCCGGCAGGCGCAGGCCGCCGGTCGCGTCGAAGTAGTGCCACTGCTCGGCGTAGCGCGGATCGTTCGGCGTCATCATCCTGGTCATGATGCGGTCCGGTTCCGCGTACTCGATCTGCGGATCGCGCGCCATCATTTCCTTGGCCAGCGCGCTCGCTTCGGTGAGCGACATCTTGCGGCTCAGCTTCATGACGTTGGCGCCGGTGGCGATGCCGTGCAGAGCCTGCAGCTTGACGCCGAAGTCCTGGCCGGCGCGGTCGGCGACCGACTGGCGGGCGGCGCTCACGGCCGGCACGAAGGCGCGGCCATTCACGATCTTGGCATCCTTGTACTTCACGATCATGCGGTCGGTATCGAGGATGTATTGCGATTGCTTGGCAGCGCCGGGTACGGCATCCGGTACTGCGGCCGAGGCGTGGAGCGGGCCCACGACGATGGCCAGTGCAGCGGTGACTTTCAACAGGCTCGGATAAAGCGATTGCATCGACTTCATGGTTCGTCCTTTTGTGTAGTTTTCCGTCAAGGCGAGATGCCTTGTTTTATGTGTCTCCGGTTCTCTCCATCACCGGAGTGCCCTCTGCTGGCGGCTAGGAAAGACTACTCCCGAGTAAATATGCATGAAGGGAATTTCCAATTGTGTGCGGCACTTTTGCAACGCTTTCTGTGCTCGAATTAACAAAAACATGGATTATTTGCCACATTTGTATGTACGCCAAATAACATATGGCACGTATTCATTAGCATGTGCGCAAGATCTGTTACCTTGCGCATAAGACAAGATATTTCATCTCCCAAGATGCATAAAAAAAGGCCGCGATCGCTCGCGGCCTTGTGCTACGTCAGGTTCTTGTAATCAAAAATAAGCGCCGATCAGAAGTTACCCTTGAACTGCACACCCCAGGTACGCGGCTCGTTGGTGAAGCCGGTCAGGTTGTTGAAGTCGATGGCGCCGGTCAGGCGGCGCTGGTCGAGGATATTGCGGCCGAACAGCGCGGCTTCGTACTTGCCGTTGGCCCAGGTGTAGCCCAGGCGCAGGCCGCCTTCGGTCAGCGGCTTGCCGGTGAACTCGGCTGCCTCGTACAGGAAGAAGTTGATCTTGCTGCGGTACGACCAGTCGGTGAAGACGAAGAACTCGCCATCGGCGACCGGCACGCTGTAGCGTGCGGTGGCATTGACGATCCAGTTCGGCGCCTGCGGCAGCGAATTGCCGTTGATGACGACGCGGCCGGCGGCGTTCACCGGATCGGTCACCGTGCACGAACCGCAGCGGTTCACCGACAGGCTGGCGTCGCGGATTTCCGTGAAGTTGTAGCTGGTGCTGGCGGTCAGGCGCAGCGACGGGCTGATCGCCGCCTCGACGTCGAGCTCGACACCGCGGCCCTTGGTCTTGTCCGCATTGATCAGGCGGTTCACGTTCGAGTTGCCGCCGACCACGGTCAGCTGCTGGTCCTTGACGGTGTAGTCGTAGACCGAGAAGGCGACGCGGCCGCGGCGGTCGAACAGATCGGCCTTCACGCCGGCTTCGACCGAGGTGATGGTCTCGGCGTCGGCCACGGTGATCGGCACCGATGCCGATGCGGCGGCGATACTCGGCGCGCGGAAGCCGGTGGCGACGCGGCCGTACACGTTGACGTCGGGCGTGAGCTTGTAGGTACCGCTCAGGTCCCAGCTGACCTTGTTCTTGTTGGTGCTGACGCCGGTATCGCCGATCTGCACCACGTTCACGGCGCGGACCGTGTTGAAGTCCTTCTCGTCCTTGGTGTAGCGCACGCCGGCACGCAGGTCGAAGCTCGGCGACACCTTGTAGGTGGCCGAACCGAACACGGCCCAGGCGGTGTTGTCCTGGTGGCTGGCCAGGATCGAGGTGCGCGCGCCGGTGGTGCTGTCGAAGTTGTCGCTGCCGCCGGTGGCGTTTTCCTCGAACCAGTAGACGCCGGCCTGCCAGTTCAGCGGACCGGTGTAGGCCGATTCGACGCGCAATTCCTGGCTGTACTGCTCCAGGCGGTCGATGTAGCCCGCGGTCTCGACCTGGAACGGGATGCGGCCAGGGCCGGCAGGGATGCCGCCGTCGATGTCGCCGCGGCTGATGTACTCGCCCACGGTCTCGTAGCCGGTGACCGAGTACAGGCGGTAGTCGCCCAGGTCCCAGCTCAGGCGCAGGTTGCTGCCGCGGGTGCCGAGGCGCTGGTAGTTCTGGGCATTGGTGACGATGCTGTCCAGGTCCAGGCCGCCGGCGATGTCGTTGCTGCCCGGGCGGATGATGTTGGCGCGGAACAGGCGGGCGCTGCCGCTGGTGCTGCGCTGGTGGACGTTGAACAGCGCGCTGAAGGCAGCGTCCGGCTTGTACAGGAACTGCACGCGCTCGGCGTGTTCGTTGTAGCCGTCGAGGTCGCCGCGGCGCTGGGTCATGGCCAGGTCGCCGTAGTTCTTGACGTAGTCGTCGCGGTGCTGGCGCAGGGTCGAGACGCGCATTGCCACGGTGTCCGACAGCGGCACGTTGACGGCGCCTTCGACGTTCACGGTTTTATGGGTGGCGACCGAGGCGTTGTAGTAGCCCTCGGTCTTGCCCAGTTGCGGCTTCTCGGACTCGAACTTGACCACGCCGGCCGGGGTGTTGCGGCCGAACAAGGTGCCCTGCGGGCCGCGCAGCACCTCGACGTTGGCGACGTCGAAAATCGGGAAGCCTTTCAGGATCGGGTTTTCCTGCACGACTTCGTCGTAGATCAGCGAGACCGGCTGCGAAGCGAAGGTGTTGAAGTCGGTATTGCCGTAGCCGCGGATGTAGAAGCGCGGGAAGGTACGGCCGTTCGACGATTCGACGTTCAGGCTCGGCAGCTTGCCGGCCAGCAGGCGGATGTCCTCGCCGCCGGAAGTGAGCACGTCGAGCTTTTCGCCGCGCAGGGCGCTGACGGCGAGCGGCACGTCGCGGATGTTCTCGCTGCGGCGCTGGGCCGTCACGGTGACGGTCTGCAGTTCGGCGGTCTGTGCGGCCGGGGCAGGCTGGGCCGGCGCCTCGGTCTGGGCCAGGGCCGGCACGGCGGCGAACGCCAGCATGGCGGCGTGCGCCTGCACGACGCGGCGGTGCATCTTGGACATCTTGATCATGATTGTTCTTTCGTGAGTAGTGAAACCGCGATGTCCACTCTTCCTCCATGCGCCGCTTCCTCGAAGCGGCAAGGCGGTTTGCCCGCCGCGGCACCTGCATCTTGTTGATGTCTCAAGGTTGCCGTCCAACAAAGGCGTGATTGTTCGCTATACGATTTCGAATATCAAGTGAATATTCAAATGCAGATGTCAAATAACAACAACTGTGCTAAGAAGCCGTGACGACAATGGCGCGGAAGTCGTTCACGTTGGTACGGGTCGGGCCGGTAACGACCAGGTCGCCCAGAGCGGCGAACAGGCTGTAGCCGTCGTTGTCCGCCAGCATCGCGGCCGGATCGAGGCCGCTTGCCGCCGCCCGCGCCAGGGTGTCGGGGCCCAGCACGGCGCCGGCATTGTCCTCGGTGCCGTCGATGCCGTCGGTATCGCAGGCAATCGCATGCACCCTGCCGATGCCGCGCAGGGCAATCGCCAGCGCCAGCAGGAATTCGGCATTGCGTCCACCCCTGCCCTGCCCGCGCACGGTGACCGAGGTTTCGCCGCCGGACAGGATCACGCACGGGGCCGGCAAGGGTTGGCCGTGTTCGATGACTTGCCGTGCAATCGCCGCGTGGACGATGGCCACCTCGCGCGCCTCGCCTTCGATGCTGTTCGACAGGACCAGGGGCGCGCACCCCGCCGCGCGTGCCGCCGCCGCCGCCGCGTCCAGGGCGCCCTGGGCGGTGGCGATGACGACGGTCTCGTTGCGCGCCAGGCGCGGATCGTCGGGACGCGGCGCCGCCAGGGCCGGGTCGGCCAGCACGGCGCGCACCGCATCGGACACGGCGATGCCGTATTTCCGGAGAATCGCCAACGCATCGGCGCCGCTGCTGCCGTCGGGCACGGTCGGGCCGGATGCGACCACGGCCGGATCATCGCCCGGCACGTCCGACACGACGAGCGTCAGCACCCGCGCCGGATGGCAGGCCAGGGCCAGGCGCCCGCCCTTTACCGCGGACAAGTGCCGGCGCACGCAGTTCATCTCGCCGATCGGCGCGCCGCTGCGCAGCAGCCGGCGGTTGATGTCGCGCTTTTCCTCGACCGTGATGCCGGGCGCCGGCAGCGACAGCAGGGCCGAACCGCCGCCCGACATCAGGCACAGCACCAGGTCGTCCTCGGTGAGTCCCCGCACCAGTTCCAGCATGCGGGTGGCAGCGCGCACGCCGGCCTCGTCGGGTACCGGGTGGCCGGCCTCGACCACCTCGATGCGGCTGGTCGGCGCGCCGTGGGCATAGCGCGTCACCACCAGGCCGCCCAGTTCCCCCTGCCAATGCTGCTCGACCGCTTGCGCCATGCGCGCGGCCGCCTTGCCGGCGCCGATCACGACGGTACGTCCGGGCGGTGGCGGCGGCAAATGGCGCGCGATCAATTGGCCGGGGTCGACGGCGGCAAGGGCCGAGTGGAACAGATGGGTCAGGAACTGGCGGGGGTCGAACGCTTCCAAACGGCTCTCCTGGGGTCGGATGCGACAATATTGACATAAAAGCCAGGCGCCGGATCAACTGCCCTGAAAAAACGTATTTTTCATATTTTTCAGAAAAACCCTTGCGCAATCCCTGGGGCTTAGCTATGATTCGGGCCTCTTCAGACGCGATGACAAACGTCAGACGAAACGAATAAAGTGAGCGGGGCGCTTAGCTCAGTTGGTAGAGCGGATCCCTTACAAGGATTAGGTCGGGAGTTCGAGCCTCTCAGCGCCCACCAAGTTCAGTTTCAGAAAACGAAGAACCGATCAGTTAAAACGGAGCGGTAGTTCAGTTGGTTAGAATACCGGCCTGTCACGCCGGGGGTCGCGGGTTCGAGCCCCGTCCGCTCCGCCAGCATCAAGAAAAAGGG
>Ga0308166_1004095_pt1 | contig 11872 bp, 11 predicted proteins | sample PhyCR2_2_FD_202137 | JGI IMG/M metagenome (GOLD analysis project Ga0308166, IMG submission 202137) | Phyllosphere microbial communities from UC Gill Tract Community Farm, Albany, California, United States - DLSLCC.R2 | ecosystem: Host-associated > Plants > Phyllosphere > Unclassified | place... | reverse complement strand
CGCGGCAACCTTTTCGGGCTGCGCCGTGACCACGTGGGCCGACATGGCAAACGCCAGCGCGACCGTCAACAACTGCTTCTTCATTCTTGGTTCTCCGGACGGGAATATTCATGCGACTGCTTGGCGGGAGGGCCGACAGTCGCGCCGACGCAGCGGCGGATGCAACCCATTCTACAGGATAGCGCGGCGGCGCAGAGCCGGCTTGTACGCGTCTTCAGCCGAGCTTAAGTCTTCATGGCGCCCTCGTGCCTACGCTTTTACAAATCGAAACAAACTGGTTTGAAACCAACAGTAAGCCAGGCCGCCCGCCGCGATGATCAACAGATAAGGCCAGCTGCGCGCGCTCAATTTCCAGTCGACGGGCGATGGCCAGAACGACAGGAACTGCGGTGCCAGCAGCAGGGTCAGCGCCAGGTCGGCCGGGCCGAAGTGCCACGGGGCGCGGGTGCGCCACCAGGCCACGGTCACCGGCACGAACAGCACGAGGAAAGGCGCCAGCGCCGCGGGCGCGGCGTTGTACCAGCGCAGGTTGGCGAACGAGACTGAGCCGAGCTCCCACACGCGCCCGTTGCGGCGCGGGATGATGGTAAAGCCGACGGGTTCGGCGCCCAGCAGCAGCCCGACCGAGAAATGCGCGAGCTCGTGGCAGAACGTGCCGACGGCGCTGAACAGGAAGAAGACGGGGTGCGCCCGCGTCACCATCCAGATCAGGAACGCGAGCGCGAGCGACGGCACGAGATACAGCAGCATCTCGCCCAGGCCGCAGGCCCAGGCGGGCAAATGGGAGGCGCAGCCCGCAAGCCAGGACATGGCCGCGGCGCGTCAGCCCAGGTAGAAACAGCGGGCGCAGGCCTGGCGGTAGCTCTCGTTGCCGCCGATGCTGACCTGTTCGCCTTCGCGGATGCGGCGTCCTGCCGGATCGACCCGGATGTTCATCGTCGCCTTCTTGCCGCACGTGCAGATGTTCTTGATTTCCTCGATATCGTCGGCCAGCGCCAGCAGGTGCGCGGAGCCGGGGAACGGGTCGCCGCGGAAGTCGCTGCGCAGGCCGTAGCAGATGACGGGCACGCCGCGCACCTGCGCCAGCTGGTGCAGCTGCACGACCTGCTCCTTCGTCAGGAACTGGGCTTCGTCGACGAGCACGCAGGACACGGCCGGCGCCTTGTCCAGGAAATTCGTGGTCGTGTCGAACACGTCGGTCTGGCGCTGCGGACCCAGGCGCGAGGTGATCTGGCCGACGCCGTAGCGGTCGTCGATGGCGGCCGTGTACAGCTGGACCTTCTGGCCCTGCTCTTCATAGTTGTGCGCCACCTGCAGCAACGACGTCGACTTGCCCGCGTTCATTGCCGAATACCTGAAATAGAGTTTTGCCACTGCCCTGTCCTGCCCTGGAATGCCGTTGTACGATCCGAGGATTATAACAATCCCGCCGGCAATCGGACATGGCGCAGCGGGCCGCCGTCACTCGCCCGGATGGTATTTGCGCTCGAGCTGTTTTTCGATATCTTCCTTGTAATACAGCACGTCCTTGAATTCGCCGCGGCTGTACATCGCGGCCTGGTCCGCGAAATGGGGCGAGGCCGGATCCCCGCTCTCGCCGCCGGCCAGGATGCTCTTCGCGCGCACGCGCGGGCCGAACTCGACGGCGGCGACGAAACTGTTGCCGCGGTCGCCATAGATGCGCTTCGTCGTCTGCTTCGCCGTCATGCCGAACGATGCGAGCGAGCCCCAGTTGGCGGACGTGAAGCCGACGGGCAGGCTCGGCTTGTCGTCGTCGTACTGCTGGCCCACGGCGCCGGACAGGCGCTGGAAGCGGTTGATCTCGCCCCACGGCGTCTTCCAGCTGCCGAAGTCCGCCTGCAGTTTGTCGCTCGCGCGCGCCAGCGCATCCAGCCGTTCGCGCGAGGTCAGCTGCGTTTGCACGAAGTCGACCACCGGCACGCGCTGCGCCTTCGCGCGGCTCGACGCGTGCGCGACCATGTCCTGGCCCCAGTACACGGCAAGCGACGTCGGCACGGACGCCGTCGAGAAGCGCAGGTCCCAGCCGCGCAGCAGCGCCACCTGGTCGGCCAGGCGAGCCTTCAGCGGATCGCCGTCCGGCAGCGCCTCCCAATCCTTCACCACGGCCGGGACGAGCGGTTCGAACGCCGTCAGGTAGCTGTCGTAGGCCTTCGCGATGAGGCCGTCGAGCGTGACGTCGCGCGCATCGTGCAGCACGCGCTCCGCGTGGACGCCGCGCGGATTCTGCGGCAGCGACCACATATAGGCCGGATAGGACGCGCAATCCGGGCTGCTCGCACCGAAGCCCGTGCACGGCCAGTTGTTCGTGTTGGAGATATAGCCGCTCGCCGGATTGAACACCGTGATCGTCTCGCCGACGTCGTGCAGGCCCTTCCACTCGGTGGCCGGGTCGCTGCCGTCGACGGGCTTCGTCCAGTCGAAGCGCGGGTCGCGGCGCGGGATGAAATTGCCGTGGAAGTAGGCGATATTGCCGTCGGCATCCGCGTACACCGTGTTGTTCGACGAATTCGTGCGCAGGTCCATCACCTTGCGGAACGCCGCGTAGTCGCGCGCCTTCGTGCGGCCGTACGACTGCATCAGCGCGTGCATCGGGTCGTCCATCATGCGCACCGCGACCCACTTGCCGTCCTGCGCGCGGATCACGGGACCGTGGTGCGTGAAGTACGCCGTGACGGTGCGCGTGGCCATGCCGTGCGCCGTCCGATAAGGCAGCGCAATCGTCTTCGCGCGCACCGTGCGTTCGCCGGCGCCGTACTTGTAGACGAACCCGCCGGCGCGCCGCGCCACCGTTTCCAGGTACTCGTCGATGACGTCGCCGCCGCCCGACGTGTGCATCCAGCCCACGCGGTCGTTGAAGCCCTGGTAGATGAAGAACTGGCCCCATGTGACGGCACCGTACGCGTTCAGGCCCTCCCCGCTCACCATGTGGATCTCGGGCCGGAAGTAGAACGACGTGTGCGGATTGATCAGCAGCAGCGCGTGGCCGCCGGCCGCCAGGCGCGGTGCGATGGCGAAGCCGTTGGAGCCGCGCGGCTCCGGATCGAAGCCCTTGTCGGCCAGCGCCACGGCGGGCGCCGGTGCCGTCCCGTAGAACGCCTGCAAGGCCTTCAGGTCGATGGTCTCGATGTCGCCGCCGATGCTGCCCTCGCTGAACGCGAGCGCCATCCACGGCTCGAAACGCGTGATCAGCCTGGGCTTGACCTGCGGATGCGTGGCGAGATACCAGTTCAGGCCATCCGCGTACGCATCCATCAGCTTCTTGAGCCAGGCCGGGCTCTTCGCATACTTTGCCTTCAGCTCGGCCGGGTCGATGTACAGCTTCATGCGCAAATCGCGCCAGATCTCCTTCTCGCCCTCGACCTCGGCCAGCCGCCCCAGCGCGTTGATGTAATTGAGCTCGACGCGGTTGAAATCGTCCTCGGCCTGCGCGTACAGCGTGCCGAACACGGCGTCCGCATCGGTCTTGCCGAAGACGTGCGGGATGCCCCATTTGTCGCGCAGGATCGTCACGCGCCGTGCCTGGGCCTGCAGGCGCGCGCGCTCGGAAGACGTCGAGGCGGCATGCGGCTGCGCGGCGGCATGCGCGGCCACGGGCTGGACGAGCGCGAACAGCGCGGCGCAGGCGATGGCGACCGGGGTCGCGCGGGACAGCGTCATGAGGGCGCCTCGATCAGGCGCCGCCGAGCGCGGCGAGCTTCTGGCGCAGCACTTCGTTTTCCGTCATCAGGGTGGCGACGCGGTCCTTCAATTCGCCGACCTGGGCCCGCAAGGCCTTCACCTGGTCTTCCGGCGAATCCGGCACGGTCTCCTTCTTCGGCTTGGCGCCCGTCTTCTGTTCGCGCACCTGGCGCGCGGCCTGCTGCAGCTCCTTGCGCCCACCGGCGACGGCCGCGACCTGCGCTTCCGGCGGCAGCGACGCGACGCTGGCGGCGGCGCTGACGGAAATCGTCCCGCTGCGCACGGCGTCGACCAGTTCCGGCGCCGCCGTCTTGCGGATGCGCTCGATCTGGCTGAGCGTGTTGGCCGACACGCGCGCGGCCTTGGCCACGTCTTCGCGCGTGCTCCACGGCGGGTCGACCGGATCGTCGGCAGGCTCGGGCGCGGGCTGGTCCGGCGGCGCCTCGGCGGCGCGCTGGGCGGCGCGCGCGGCGACGATTTCCTTCTTGCGCAGCGCGAGCATGCCGCGCTGGAAGTCGGACACGCTGCGGCGCGCGAGGTTATTGTCGATCACCCACAGCATGACGTCTTCGAGCGAGTCGAACTTGTCGTTGTTGACCGTACGAAACTGAATGCCGTGCTTCGTGCAGATGTCGTAGCGGTTATGCCCGTCGATCAGGACGTCGCGCCACAGCACGAGCGCGTCGCGGCAGCCGTCGGCCAGCAGGCTGCGTTCGAGCGCGGCGTATTCGACGGGCGTGAGGGGGTCGATGAAAGAGCGGAGTTCCTCGTTGATCGTGATATTCAAAATGTGTCCTTGCATGTTTCCTGCCGCGGCGATGGCGGCCGCGGGCGTTTCGCCCCGCATGCTACACCATGCGCCGCCGGCCGGCACGCGTCATGCATGTTGAATGGCAACATCGGCCGGATCGGCGCACAATGATGTGGACTCAGCCTTCCGGGAGCGAACGATGAATCGACGCCATGACCGCATCTCCGCCATGTTCATCGAGGCCGTGCTGGACGCCAGCCGGCACCATGGCACCGCCCGCGCCGCCCGCCTCCTGCAAGAGGACGGCGTGGCGTTCGACGTCGCGCTGCGCGTACTGACGCGCCCTGGGGGAAGGCGCCTGGGACCCCGTCCTCCGCATGTGCTGGTGGCGGCGGCGGCGGCCGTCGTGCGGCCGTTCGGCGCGGCGCATCCTCACCGTCGAGACGGTTTACAGACCAACGGTTGAGGTTTGCACCATGCTCAATAACGATCGGTTGATATTGGCCGCGCTCTGGTCAGGCAGATTCAGGCCAAGACGATGATTGCGGAACGCCTCGCATTGTGCGGAACGATCGCAGTCGGAATAAGAAGTGACGGCAAGCTGCCAAATGCGCAGAGGCACCTGGTGCCCGGAGCCGGGATCGAACCGGCACGCCATCGCTGGCACGGGATTTTAAGTCCCGGGTGTCTACCAGTTTCACCATCCGGGCAGCGCGCCGAATTCTAGCACAGCCAGACCCGATCAGGGTCGAAATTGCAATATTGACCGCGATGGCGCGGGTGTCGTTCCGGCCTGGAGGTCAGGTCGGCGTGCCCCGGGTCATCCCGGTGACGACCCGGCGCAACCGCATGAGCCGCGCGCGCGACACCCCGAGCCGGGACGTCAGGGCCAGCACCGCCGCGCGCGGCCGGCCGGAGTGGCGGAACGCCAGCCACAGGCAGGACGCGGCGCGCCGGTCGTCGAGGACGAACAATCCATAGGCCGCCCACCACATCTTGTCGGCCCACAGCGCGCGCTGTTGCCGCGTCAGGCGGTCCGAGCGCAACCATTTCTGGCGAATCAGGAAATTCGAGTGGTGATACCAGGCGCTCGGCTGGGCAAACACGGTACGCACCATGGACGTGGCCACGATACGGTAATTCGCCACGACCTCGGGCTGGAAAGCGAAGGCATAACGGTCCGCCAGCCGCAGCCACATGTCGTAGTCTTCGTAGTTCAGGCGTTCGTCGTAGCCGCCGACGGCCTCCAGTGCGTCGCGCCGGATCAGCGTCGCCATGGCGGGGATGAAATTGCCGTCGGCCAGCCTGTTGAAGATCCGTCCCTGCGGCGGGTCGGTGACGCCATGCGCCTCGATGAAGGGTTTGGGGAGCAATGCCCCCGCCTCATCCATCTGCCCGGCATCGGCATAGATGACGGCCGTGTCGGCGTCGAGCGATTGCGCCAGCGCCACCTGCGATGCCAGCTTGTGCGGCAGCCAGGTGTCGTCGGTGGCGGTCATGCCGACATACGTACCTTGCGCCAGCGCCAGCGCTTCGTTCAGCGAGGCGCAGATACCGCGGTTGACCTCGTGGCGGATGAAACGGGCCGCCGGATAATGCTCGGCCAGCCAATTCGCGATGACCTGCGGCGAATGATCGCGCGAGCAGTCGTCGATCACGATCAGTTCGAAGTCCTGGAACGTCTGGGCGCGAATGCTCTCCAGGCAGTCCAGCACGAAACGCTCGTGGTTATAGCAGAGGGCGATGACGGTGACGGTAGGGGTGTGCATGGATGGCCAATGCTCTAAATATAAGAACGCTTGCCAGATAGTAGCTCAGCTGTAGGAAAATTCCTACCCGCTAACTGCCTGACGTTGCGTACTTACATCGTTCGCCGTCCACGAGCCGTGCATCCGCGACCCGGTTCCGTCCGCCCCGCTTGGCCGCATACAGCGCCGCATCCGCCCGCTGCAACAGGTTCGCCAGCGACTCCCCATCAGCGAGGCTGCCCACCCCCACGCTGACCGTGTAGCGCACGGCCGCGCCCCCTGCTCCGGCCACGGCGGCCCGTTCGAGCGTGCGCCGCAATTCGTCGGCAAGACACACGGCCGCATCCGCATCCGAATCGGGCAGCAGGACGGCGAACTCCTCCCCGCCCAGGCGGGCGCACCCGTCGCCGCGCAGCACGGCGCCCGTCCGTGCGACGAGGTCGGCCAGCACGCGGTCGCCGACGGCGTGGCCGTGAGTGTCGTTGATGGACTTGAAGTGGTCGACGTCGAAGATCAGCACCGACAGCGTCCTGCCCGCGCGCACGGCATCCGCGTGAGCGCGCTCGGCGCGGCCAAAGAAGGCGCGGCGCGACCAGGCGCCCGTCAGGTGGTCGTGTTCCGCCGCATACCGGGCCTGGCCGATCAGGCCGGCGTTCGCCATCATCACGGCGCCCAGGGTCAGGCCCGGCAGCGCCAGCGTGCCGAGGGCAAAGCAGACGAGGTTGACGGGCGACGCGTCGAACAGCGTGACCTGGGCGTCATGGTGGGACGCGTACATCAGCGCGCGCACCGCGTGGGCCGCCGCCAGGGTCAGCGCGGCGCCGAACGCGAACCGGATCGGATAACGGGCCCGGCCGGGCTGCGCCCAGGGCCGCAGTCCCCAGGCCATGGCGACGCACACGATGCCGTGAAACAGGGACGACAGCGCGACCCGCACCGCCATCGCATCCACGACGTAGTGGAATACGCCCAGCGCCGTGGTCGACGCAGCCACCAGCACGGCCAGCGCACCGTACGGCGCCGGACGGCCGAGGTGGCGCTGGAAGCCGGCATGCATCAGCGCCGGCGCGCACAGGAACAGCAGGTTCGCGATGTCGATCGACAGCACGTCCGCGATCCGCCCGCGGCCGGCGAACAGCAGCAGCGCCACGATGGCCAGGACGTTCGCGACCGTCCACTCGCGCATGCCGGGCACCCCGCTGCGTGCCAGCGAGCGCAGGACCATCAGCATGATCGCCGACAGTGCGATGGTGACAAGTAAAAGGAGTAAGGCGCTCAAATCGAAACGGGCTGGATGGGCTGGACGTGCAACACTGTCGAGACTGGCACAAGTCCCGGGAAAGGCGCGCGAAATTGCGCGGTGGAAATAAACATAAGTTTAGCAAATTTGAGTGACGTGATATTGCCTAGAAGGAATTGTTCACGCTTTTTTGGCAAAATCGTCGAAAAAATGCCGACCACGATGATGCAGAAACAACAGGGCAGCCGGCCGGCCGCGACGCGCATCCAGTCCGTCGACGTCTTCCGGGTCCTGGCGATCGCCGCCGTCATCGCGCTGCACACCGCGCCGCGGGCAGGCCTCGACGCGGTCGGACTGCGCTTCGACGCCCGCACGGTATGCGACCAGCTGGAACGTTTCGCCGTGCCGCTGTTCTTCATGTTGTCCGGCTATTTCTGGGCCGGCCGCTGCCGGGACTGTGCCGCATGCCGGACGGGCGGCGTCGCGCTCGCCCGGCGCGTCCTCGTGCTGTTCGTCGCCTGGTCCGCGATTTATTTCCTCATCACGGTCGCGGCGGTGGGCTGGGCGGCCGCCACGCGCCCCCTGCCCGGCCTGCCCACCCTGCTGCTGCAAGGCACCAAGGCCCATCTGTGGTTCCTGCCAGCACTTGCACTGGCAGCACTCGTCACCGGCGCCCTGCTCGCGCGCGGGCGGGAGCGCACCCTGCTCGTGCTGGCGCTGGCGCTGTACGCGGCCGGCCTCGCCGGCAAGGCATACGCCGATACTCCCATCGGCTTCCACACGCACGTCAACATGCGCAACGGGCCGTGCTTCAGCCTGATCATGTTCGTCACCGGCGTCCGTCTGCAGCGCCTGGGCCCGCGGCCCGCATGGCGCCGGCTCGGTCCCGCGCTGGCGCTGGGCGGACTGGCCCTCCAGTTGGCCGAGGTCGCCTGGCTGCACACACTTTGGGGTACGAACATGGCACAGGATTTCGTGCTCGGCACCTATTTCTATGGATTGGGCATGACGATGCTGGCCCTGTCCGATCCGCCGCCGCTGCGCTGTCCCCGCCTCGCCGGGCTCGGTCCGCTGGTACTGGGGATTTATGCGTCGCACTTCCTGTTCGTCGACCTGCTTGCCGGCCCGGATGCGCCGCTGCGCGTCATCCCCGGCTGGGATATCATCGTCGTCGCCCTCGTCTTCGCGCTGTCGCTGGCGCTGACGGGCTTGTTGTGGCGGTTCGCGCCCACGCGCCGCTTCGTCGCATGAATCCGGCGCCACCACGTACGGACTGGCCGGCACGGCGCGCTAACGGACGGCCATCGTCGCCCATCTGCGCTACCATCGTCCCATGTGTGGACGATTTGACCAAAGCCAGACCGCGCGCCATTACGCCAACCTGATCGGCTGGACCGATGCCGTGTTCGACAGCGAGTCGAGACCGACGACGAATGCAGCGCCCGGCACCTACCGTCCTGTCATGCACGTGCAGGACGGCGAGCAGCGCGTGGACGACGTGTTCTGGAGTTACCGCGCGAAATGGGCTGAAGGCAAGGTGCCCATCGTCATCAACGCCCGGCTGGAAAAGCTGGCCAACCGCTACTGGTCGCGGCTCGTCAAGAACGGGCGCGGCATCGTGCCCGCCGAGGGCTGGTACGAGTGGACGGGAGAAAAAGGCCACAAGCAGCCCTGGCACATCCACCGCAAGGACCACGCCCCGCTGTTCATGCTTGCCGTCGCCAATTTCGGCCCGTTCGAGGAGAACCGCGCCGAGGCGGGCTTCGTCATCGTCACGGACGACGCCTCCGGCGGCATGCTGGACATCCACGACCGCCGCCCCGTCGTGCTGGAGGCGGAAGACGCGAAACTCTGGCTCGATCCGGGCCTGTCGCCCCAGCAGGCCATCGAACTGGCGCGCCATGCGGCCGTGCCGGCGGATGCCTTCGAATGGTACAAGGTCAGCACGGCCGTCAACCGGGCCGGCGCCGACGGGCCCGAGATCGTCCGGCCGCTGGACGACTAGCTTATCCCACAGTCATTCATTGCCTCGGCAGCTTCGCAACGAAAGCTGAGAACCGCTATTGCAAACGCCGTTATGAGCTAGGTCGTATCGAATGTCGCAACCAAGCGCGGCGATCGATGGTCATACGAGACCGCAAGACATGACGAAAGGGTTGCGCAATGGGTGACTACCTGAGGATCCAAGAAATGTTGAAGGAAGGCGAAGCCTATGCCGGCCTGATACTCGGCAAGAACGGCGAGTCCGACTACCACCTGGTGCTGTTGCCGGACGAAGCGTCCGACGTCAGCTGGCCTGCCGCGCGCGAATGGGCTGCCGCGCAGCAAGGCGAGCTGCCGACACGGCGCGAACTCGCCCTGCTGTTCGCCAACCTGCGCGAAGGCTTCGACCGCGTCTGGTACTGGTCGAACGAGTCCCACGACACACGGCCGCAACTGGTCTGGGGGCAGAATTTTGCCAGCGGCATCCAGACCGTGTACGGCCGTCCGTTCCGCGGGCATGCCCGTGCGATCCGGCGCATCGACGCCGGATGACGCCCACGGCAGGCGGTGCGCCGCCTGCCGCAGCGCTGCTGCTATTACTTCGTCGTCTTCGCCTCGGTGAAGACGTTGGAGCGGCCAATGGGCTGATCCATGTTGGCCAGGAACCAGGCCGTCGTCGCCATGACGGCAGCGTGGCGGCGCAGGTTTTCCGGATTCACCTTATCGAAGGTATCGGCGGGGGTATGGTGATAATTGAAGTAATCGGACGAATCGATCCACGGTTCGAAAGTCGGCACGCCCGAATCTTCCAGGTCGTGCAGGTCGCCGGCACCGACGACGTCGTCGCGGCGGAATGCGCCCGCGCCCATCGGATACAGGGCAGCCTGCAGCGGCGCCAGCAGCTTCGCGCCGGCCACGCCGATGCCCGCGTGCAGGCCGAACGGACGGCCCGAGCCGCCGTCGTCCTCGTACGCCGCGAAATGCTTCTCGGCGAGCTTCTTGTTGACGGCGTCATACGTGTGCCCGCCGCGGCCGCCGTTCTCCTCGTTCATCCAGGCGACGACGCGGATCGTGCGGCGCGGCCGGTAATCCAGCTTGCGCAGCGTGTTGATCACTTCCATCGCGCTGACGACCCCGGATGCATCGTCGTTGGCGCCGGTGGCGAGGTCCCACGAATCCAGGTGGCCCGACACGATCACGATCTCGTCGGCCTTGTCCGTGCCCGGCCAGTCGGCGATCACGTTGTAGCTGTCGGCGTCCGGCAGGATCTGCGGCGTCAGGGTCAGGTGCATCGTGACGGGGCCGCGCTTCGACAGGCGCGCGATCAGCAGCGAGTCTTCGATCGTGACCGCCGCCGCCGGGATCCGCGCATCGTCGTTGAGGAGCGTGGCGCCCGTGTGCGGGATGCGGTAAGCGGCACCGCCGACGGCGCGCACGAGGGCCGCCGCGGCGCCCATCTCGGCCGCCATGCGCGGGCCGGCCCCGCGGAACGCGACGGCCTGGCCATACGCGGTGCCTGCCAGGCCGCGGTCCGCCATGTTCTGGTCGAACGGCACGTCGAACAGGACGATGCGGCCCTTCACTTCGGCCGCGCGCGCCTTCAGTTCCTCGAACGTGCGTACGACGATCACTTGGGCCGTGATGCCGGCGGCCGGCGTCGCGCCCGATCCGCCCAGCGCGGTCAGCACGATTTTTTGCGTCACGCCCGCCGGACGGCCCTGGTAGTCCACGAGCGCCGCCTTCTCTTCGCCGCGCACCCAGTGCGGCACCTTGATCGGCTGCAGCGTGACCTTGGCGCCCAGCTTGCGCAGCTCGTCGGCGACCTGCGTCACGGCGGCGGCGGCGCCGGGCGAACCCGACAGGCGCGGGCCGACGAGGTCCGTCAAGTCTTCCAGGCGCTGGTAGGCGTAATCGCTTTGCAAGGCCGTATCGCGCACCTTGGCGAGCGCGGCCGGGTCATTACCGGGAGTGGCGGCGTTCGCGTTACTGCCCAGCAGGCAGGCGGCGAGCAGGCTCAAGGCGGGGAGACGGAGGCGATTCATGCTTGCAATCCTTTGGTCGGGGGAAAAACCAAAACGATAACGCATCCGCTTGTTTTTGGGGAAATATATTGGCGTAGTCAATCACACGCGGCCCGGCACCAGGCGCACGAGCGTGATCTCGGACGGCGCGCCGAAGCGTTTCGGCGGCCCCCAGTACCCGGTGCCGCGGCTCGTGTACACCCACAGGGAGCGCACGCGGTTCAGGCCGGCGACGAATGGTTGCTGCAGCGGCACGAACAAATTCCACGGGAAGAACTGGCCGCCATGGGTATGGCCGGACAATTGCAGGTCGAAGCCGGCGTCGGCCGCGGCCGGCGCCGTACGCGGCTGATGGGCCAGCAGGATGCGCACGGCCACGTCGTCCGGCGCGCCCGCGGCGGCGAGGTGCGGGTCGCTCTTGTGCGCGGGA
>Ga0308166_1004094_pt1 | contig 11878 bp, 10 predicted proteins | sample PhyCR2_2_FD_202137 | JGI IMG/M metagenome (GOLD analysis project Ga0308166, IMG submission 202137) | Phyllosphere microbial communities from UC Gill Tract Community Farm, Albany, California, United States - DLSLCC.R2 | ecosystem: Host-associated > Plants > Phyllosphere > Unclassified | place... | reverse complement strand
GCATCGCCAAGTACACGGGCGACTGGTACGTGCAGCTGCGCCACCAGAACATCGTCTCGGCGGGCTCGCACGGCACCGGCGAACGCCTGCTGGCGCGCTGGTATTACGCGGGCGATGCCGACACATATGCCGAGGCGACCGTCAACAGCGGCCGCAGCGACGATCCCCTGAGCCTCGTGGGCGGCCAGAGCCGCTCCGGCGGCGGCAGCGCGACCTGGGTGCGCTACTGGACGCCGCAGTGGGGCACGCGCGTGGGTGCCTCCTTCTCGCGCGCGCGCGGCGCCGACAACCAGCGCGGCGCCACGTTCTCCCTGTACCGCCGATGGTAAGCGCGACGCCACCCGCCCGCCGCCACGACGATCCGCCGCCGCGCTTCGCCGGCAAGCTGCTCGCGTGCGTGAAGGGCGCGTTGGCGACGGGGCTGGAAACCCTGCCGGCACTGCTGGCCGGCTGGCTCGTGCTGCGTATCGCGGAGACGATCCACGCGGGCGCCGGCGGCATCGAGGTGTCCGTGCTGTTCGGCCCCGCGCTGGCAAACGACCTGTTGGCGCTGGCCCGTTATGCTTTTGTCTTCCTGCTGGGCGCCGTGCCGCTGGCATTGCTGCCGCGCCGGCGCTGGCGCGTCATGGCGCTCGGCGTGCTGTGGAGCGCGTTGCTGGCGGCGCAGGCGGGCCTGCTGCAATACCACTGGACGGCCGGCGTGCCGCTCGGCGCCGACCTGTTCGGCTATTCGCGCGCGGAGATCGCGACGACGGTCGGCGGCCGCGCGCGGCCCGGCATCGGCCTGCTGGTCGCGTACGTGCTCGCGCTGGCGGCATTGGTCGGCGTCCTCGTCGCGAGCTTCCGGCCGTGGTGGCCGCGCGCGCGCGCGCGTGCGGCGCTCGTTGCGGCGCTGCTGAGCATCGGCGCGTACAAGCTGCTGCCCGACCACTTCGCGCCGGCCGCCGCCGACACGGAGGCGGGCGTCGACTACCTGCGCAACAAGATGGCGTATTTCATCGACCGCAGCGTGGCCCACGTGGCCGGCGAGCAGGGCACCGCCACGCACGCGCAGGCGAAGGGCCTGCCGTGGACCGGCAAGGATCCGCGCTATCCGTTCGCCCACGCGGAGCGCACGCCGGACACGCTCGGACCGCTGATCGACACGAAGCCGGGCGCGCCGCCGAACATCGTGTTCATCATCGTCGAAGGCCTCGGCCGCAGCTTTTCCGGCCCCGGCGCCCGCTTCGGCAGCTTCACGCCGTTCCTCGACGAGCTGGCCGGCCGCAGCCTGTATTTCGAAAACTTCCTGGCGGGCCAGGGCCGCACGTTCGGGGTGCTGCCGACCGTGTTCGGTTCGCTGCCGTTCGGCGCCAACGGCATGGCCGCGCTCGGCGAGCGCATGCCGCGCCACGCCTCGCTCCTGTCGATCCTGAAAGACCAGGGCTACCACCTGGAGTACGCGAGCGGCTCGAACCTCGAGTTCGACAACCAGGGCCTGTTCCTGCGCCGCGAAGGCGTCGCCGACTTCATCAGCGAGACCGACTACAAGCCGCCTTACCAGCGCAGCAACTACTGGGGCTACGACGACCGCGCGCTGATGGAGACGGCCATCGCGCGCCAGCGCGACGACCCGCGGCAACCTTCCGTGCGCATCATCCAGACGACGAGCACGCACGATCCGTTCACGTTCCCGGGCAAGCCGAAGTATCTGCAGAAGGTGGGCGAGCGCCTGGCTGCGCTCGGGATCGCGGAAGGGGCGAACCCCGCGTACACGGACCAGCGCGAGGTCTTCGCCAGCATCCTGTTCGCGGACGACGCGCTGCGCCTGTACTTCGAGCAGGCGGCGCAGCTGCCCGGCTACGACAACACGATCTTCATCGTGACGGGCGACCACCGGCTGCCCGAGCTGCCGATGGACACGCGCATCGAGCGCTACCACGTGCCGCTGATCGTGTTCTCGCCACTGCTGAAGGCGCCGCGCGCCATCAAGGCCGTGTCGTCGCAATTCGACATCGCGCCGTCGCTGCTCGCCTTCCTCGGCCACGGCTACGGCCTGCGCACGCCGGCGCAGGTGACGTGGCTGGGTACCGGTCTCGATACCGAACCGGCGTTCCGCAACCTGCACGTGATCCCGCTGAAGCAGACGAAGACGGAGCTGTCCGACTTCGTGTCCGGTGCCGTGTACCTGGCGCAGGGGCGGCTGTTCGCGCTGGCCGACGGCATGCGCCTGGACCGCGCGGCCGACGAGGGCGCCCTGGCGCGGGCCCGCGCCCAGTTCGACGCCTTCCTCGTTGCGAACCGCCAGGCCGGCAGCGCCGCCGCGCTCGAACCCGCGCCGGCCGCGCTGGCGTCCTGGCACGAGGACGGCCGCAAGCTGCGCAGCGTGGACCTCGCGGCGGAAGCGGACCAGGTCGCCGTCAATAACCTGCGCCGCGGCGCCGACGGCAGCGTCGAGGCGACCATCGTCAACCAGGGCACGACGACGTCGGGCGCATTCGTGCCGCTGCTCGTCATCAGCGACGCGGGCGGCCTGGAACTGGGCGAGACGGCCGGCGAGATCCAGACCCTGGCACCCGGCGCGTCTGTGAAGGTCGCGCTGAAGGCGAAGCTGGGCCGTCTCCCGCACGGCAAGTATTTTGTCTCGATGATCCCGTCGCACCCGGAAACGGGGCGCTCGATCGGGATCGGGCAGTACCACGTGGAGATGCCGCTGTGACGGCGCGCCGGTGGGCCGCCGCGCTGCTGCTGGCGCTATCGACGCTGCCGCTCGCGCAGGCGGGCGATACGAGGCCCGGTCCGCGCGCGATCTGGATCTGGGAAGACGAGTCGTACGCCATGCTGGAAGACGACGCGGCCGCGCGCACCGCGATCGCGTTCCTCAAGGACAAGGCGATCGCCACGGCTTACGTGTACGCCGACGCGTACGAAGGGCGCAACCTGATCGCCGCGCAGCCGGCGCGCTACCGGACGCTCATCCGGCGCATGCACGCGGCGGGGCTGAAGGTGCACGCGCTGCTGGGGTCAGGCTATCTGCACACGGAACGCTACCTGCTGCCCGAGCACCGCCGGGCCGCGCTGGCGATGCTGCAGCGGGTACTGGACTACAACGCGGCCGCCGCGCCCGACGAGCGTTTCGACGGCATCAGCCTCGACATCGAGCCGCACATCCTCGATGCGTGGAGCACCCGCAAGATGGAATTGCTGGGCGATTTCCTCGACATGTCGGACGCGCTGATGCGCCAGAAGAATGCGGTGGCGCCGAACCTGCCGATGGGTCCCGCAATCCCGTTCTGGTACGACGGCATGACGATCGAGTGGAAGGGCAGGCGCAAGCCGATGAACGAGCACGTGCAGGACCTGTACGACACCGTCGCGCTGATGGATTACCGCGACCATGCGGCGGGCGCCGACGGCATCGTCAGCCATGCGCGCGACGAACTCGATTACGGCGCGAAGACCGGCAAGCCCGTCGTCATCGGCGTGGAGACGATGCCGAACGCCATCCGCAAGGTGTCGTTCCACCACCTGCGGGAAGGGGACATGGAGCGCGAATTGGGGGAAACGGCGCGCGCCGTGGGCGCCGCGCCGTCCTTCGGCGGCTTCGCGATCCACCATTACGCCGCCTACCGGCGCTGGCTCGGCATCGACTAGCGTACTACGAGCACGGGAATATCGCAGTGGATCAGCACCCGCTGCGTCTCGCTGCCCAGCAGCCGCGCGGCCATGCCGTGGCGGCCGTGCGAGGCCATCACGATCACGTCGCAGCCGCGTGCGCGCGCCGTCGAGATGATGCCTTCCCACGGCGGGCCGGGCGGCGCCAGCACCGTCTCGCACGGCACGCCGGCCTCGGTGGCGCGCCGCACGACGTAGTCGAGCGCCTCGCGGCCCTGGCGGTCGGCCTCGGCGCGCCAGGCGTCGTAGAACGGGCCGCCGATGTCGCCCGTCGCGAGCAGCGGCGACTCGCCCGCCACGTGCACGCCGACGATCGTGCCGCCGCCCAGTCTAGCCAGTCCCAGCGCGGACCCGAGGGCGGCGGCGCCCCGTTCGGTGCCGTCGACGGGGACGAGGATGCGCTTGTACACGGCTACTTCCTCCCGGAAGCGCGGGGCCGCATGACCATCACGGGCACGTGGGCGTCGGCCAGCACTTTCTGCGTCACGCTGCCGGCCAGCAGCCGCGACAGCCCGCGCCGGCCGTGCGAGCCCATGAAGATCAGGTCGCAGGCGTGGCTGTCGGCCGTCGCAAGGATGGCGTCGGCCGGCGAGTAGTCGAGCACGGCCAGCGAGGTGCATGTTACGCCGGCCGCCTCGGCGGCATTGGCGACCTTGCGCGCGTGTTCCCTGGCGGCGGCCAGCAGGACGGCGTCGTCGAGGCCGGGGTCGATGGCCATCGCGGCTTCCGCCGACGCGATGGGCGGTTGCGGCTGGCCGACGGCGAGCACGACGACTTCGCTGCCATGGGCGCGCGCGAAGGCGATGGCGGCCTGCTCGGCGGCGGCGGAGACGTCGGAACCGTCCGTGGGGACGAGGATACGGTCATACATGATTGCCTCCTGAGAGTCCGGTGGGGACGATCTCAGGATGGCGAATCTATCAAGCAGTTTCTTTGATCTATATCAAATGGTCCGGAAACTTCCTTCCGCCACGATGCGCCCGCCGCCCCCGACGGCGAAGCTGCCGGCCGCGAGGTCGGCGCCGAGCACCAGTTCGCTGCCGAGCGCGGCCGGCGCCCGGAAGCGGCCTTCCAGCGCGAGGATACGCCGGCCGCATGCCTGTTCCAGCTCGGCGCAGGCGCGCGCCAGCGTGTGCATGCCGTGGACGATCGGGCGCTTCATGCCCATCAGGCGCGCGCTCCACGTCCACAGGTGGATCGGGTTCCAGTCGCCCGAGATGCGGGCGTAGGCGCGGCCGGTATTGCGGGGCAGGCGCCAGCCCGTCAGCACGGGCAGGTCGCGCGCATCCTGGCGGCGCTTCCTGCCGGCCTGGCCGCGCACCACGAGATAGGTGCTGCGGCACGTAAATATGTCGGTGCCCTGCTGGCGCGCGACGGTGTCCAGCTCTGCGTACACGGCGCCGTTTTCGGCCGGCGGCCGGATGTTGACGGTCGTCGACAGCACGAGCGGCACGTCGCACAGTGGCTCAGAGAGCGCCCGGAGGGCGTTTTCCGTGTGCACGGTGCCGGGCAGGCGGAACGGGAAGGCGTCGTCCAGCATCGTCGCCACGTGGGCGCGCTGGGCCAGCAGGTAGTAATAGGTGACGGGGATGCCGTCGGCGCGGAAGCCGAGGGCCTGGCGGTAGCGCCGCAGCTGGTTCGAATCGATACTGTCGAGCACGTATGCGGTGCGCGGGGTGCGCACGCCGTTCAGGCGGCGCGGGCGTTTGAACAGGGCGCGCAGCAGGGTGGCGGCGCCCAGTGAGGGAAGCGGTGACGGAGAGTCGGCTGTCATCGTGGACTTCGGAAAACCAAAATCCCATTGTGCCTGAAATTCTGGGTTCCCTTGCAAGACTTGTGAAATCGGCTCATCCGCGCTACCCTAGCGTATTGGTATAAAGAATCGCAGTTTTAGATGAGGATGGAATGAAGAAGCAAGCGTTGTTGGTGTTGGCACTGTCCGCGGCGGGTGTCGCCACGGCCCAGGAGACCGTGAAGATCGGCCATGTGGCGTCGATGACGGGACCGGTGGCCCATTTCGGCAAGGACAGCGAAAACGGCGTGCGCATGGCGATCGACGCGCTGAACGCGCGCGGCGCCACGATCGGCGGCAAGAAGGTGAAATGGGTGCTCGTGCCGGAGGACGATGCGGGCGACCCGAAGGCGGCGACCACCGCGGCACAGAAGCTGGCGGATGCGAAAGTGAACGCGGTGATCGGCCACGAAACGTCCGGCACGACGATCCCGGCCGCGAAGATCTACAACGACGCGGGCATCCCGCAGATCTCGCCGTCGGCCACGAATCCGAAGTACACGCAGCTGGGCTACAACACGGCGTTCCGCGTCGTCGCGAACGACATCCAGCTGGGCCGCGCGCTGGGCCGCTACGCCGTCAAGACGATGGGCGCGAAGCGCATCGCCGTCATCGACGACCGTACCGCCTACGGCCAAGGCCTCGTCACGGAATTCACGAACAGCCTGCGCCAGCAGGGCGTGAAGCCGGTCGCACGCGAATTCACGAACGACAAGGCGACGGACTTCGCCGCCATCCTGACGCGCATCCGCGCCAGCAACCCGGACCTCGTGTTCTTCGGCGGCATGAACGCCGTGGCGGGCCCGATGCTGCGCCAGATGAAACAGCTGGGCATCAACGCGAAGATGATGGGCGGCGACGGCATCTGCTCGGACGCCATGCAGCCGCTGTCGGGCAATACGATGACGGATGGCCAGGTCGTGTGCGCGGAAGCGGGCGGCGTGGAAGAGAAGGGCAAGGCCGGCATGGACAAGTTCCGCGCCGACTATAAAAAGCGCTTCGGCATCGACGTGCAGATCATCGCGCCGTATTCCTACGACGCCGTGCTGGCAATCGCCGCGGCGATGGACAAGGCGGGATCGAGTGCGCCGGCGAGATACCTGCCGGAGCTGGCGAAGGTCCGCTATCCGGGCGTCACCGGCACCATCGCGTTCGACGCCCACGGCGACATCCGCGACGGCGTGCTGACCCTGTACACGTTCAAGGGCGGCCACCGCACCCCGATCGGCGTCACGAAGTAACGCTGGTCCGCGCGGGTGCGCGCATCAACTCGTCCACCAGCCGGCGGGTGGCCTGCAGCACCTGCTCGGACACGGCCGGGTTGCCCTTGGCGGCGCCGCGTGCCACCGCGAGACTGCCGATCATCGTGGACACGACGACCATCGCGCGGGCGAGGGCGTCGCTGCCCGGTTCGTTCTGCGCGATCTGGCGCTCGAACGCGCGCACCATCACCATATAGCCCTCGGCGAAGCGGGCGCTGAGCGCGCTGTCCTGGCGCCCGATCTCGCTGGCCGACGCCGCCATCGCGCAGCGGTTGCCGAAGTCGTCGCGCGATTCCAGCGACAGGTAGCGGTCGAGGAAACGCGCGAGGTCGGGCATGCCGTCCACCGTGCCCGAATACATGCGCGAATTGGCCTGGTCGAGGCCATACGACAGGGCTTCCAGCGCCAGCTCGTCCTTCGACCGGAAATGGGCATACAGCGCCCCGTGGGTGAGACCCGCCTCCTTGCTGATCTCGGCGACCCCGACGCCGTCGATGCCGCGTTCGCGGAACAGTTTGCTCGCCGCGCGGATCAATGCGGCGCGGTTGTCTGCGGCCTTCTCTTTGCTGATTCTCATGCTGTGCGTGTGGTGCAGGAAGCGCGTCGCGTTGGCTGGGCGACGCGCTTCCATAGGATGAAATTATGATTGTGCTTGCGAGTATATCGCTTCGCGGGTAGCGCTGCGCGTAGCGAAATTGTTGACATTGGCAAGGGCAACCGGGAATGCACCATCCTGGTGAGCGGGGGCAGAAGTTACATTTCGTTCGCCACGTTCAGCCGGGCGGGCCGGTCGCGCGAATGCTGCTATCCTGCGCTTGCCCGTTCAACCACCGACCATGCCCGAACCTGTGCGCCCCGATGCCCCGTTCTACGTTGTCCTGAATGCCGGCTCCGGCCGGACCGAGACCGACCTGCGTTGCACGACGATCCGCGACGTGCTGGGTGCGGCGGGACGGTCGTGCGAACTCGAGGTCGTGCACGACGCGGCGAAGCTGGCGGAGGCGGCGCGCGTCATGGCCGGGCGGGCGGCGCGCGACGGCGCGATCCTCGTCGCGGCGGGCGGCGACGGCACGCTCAACACGGTCGCGCATGCGGCCGTCGCGCACGGCTGCGTGTTCGGCGTGCTGCCCCAGGGAACCTTCAATTATTTCGGCCGCACGCATGGCATCCCGGAAGACCTGGCCGAGGCCGTGCGCGCGCTGCTGCACGCACGCGTGCGGTCCGTGCAGATCGGCCTGCTGAACGAGCGCATCTTCCTCGTGAACGCGAGCGTCGGCATGTATCCGCAGCTGCTGGAAGAGCGCGAGCACGACAAGCGCCAGTACGGCCGTTCGCGCGTCGTCGCCCTGCTGTCGGCCGTCAAGACGGCGCTGCGGGGCTACCGCAGCCTGCGCATCACGCTCGAACTGGACGGCCAGACGCGCCGCCTGCGCACGCCCACGGTCTTCGTCGGCAACAACCGCCTGCAGATGGAACAGGTGGGCATGCACGCGCTCGACCATGCGCTGGAGGAAGGACGGCTGGTGGCGATCGCGCCGCGGCCCGCAGGGCGCTTGCGGATGCTGGGTTTGCTCGTGCGCGGGGCGCTCGGGCGGCTGGGCGAGGCGGAGGATGTCCAGGCGTTCGCGTTCCGGAGCATGACGGTGCGTGCGCCGCTGCTGTCGGCGCGGCGCAAGCTCAAGACGGCGACGGATGGGGAAGTGTGCCGGATGCGGCTGCCGCTGCGCTTCGAAGCGCTGGAGGGGCGGCTCCTGCTGCTCGTGCCGCCCGCAGAGGCGGAGGAGGAGACGGCGGCAGGCGCCGCCGTCGCCGCGCGCTAACCCTCGGTCGCCGCGACCAGCCAGGCTTCGAGCGCCTCCAGCGGCATCGGCCGGGCCATCAGGTAACCCTGCACCTCGTCGCAATCGGCCCCGCGCAGGAAGTCCAGCACCTCGGCCGTTTCCACGCCTTCCGCCACGACGGACAGTTTCAGCGCATGGGCCATGTCGACGAACGCCTTGATGAAGTCGAAGGCGCTGATGCGGCCGTCGGCCTGCAGCACGAACGAGCGGTCCAGCTTGAGCACGTCGATGTGGAAGCGGCGCAGGTAGGCGAGGCCGGAATAGCCGGTGCCGAAGTCGTCGACGGCCAGCTTCACGCCCAGCGCGCGCAGCTCGTCGAGCATGGCGGCCGTGCGCGGGATGTCTTCGATCAGGGCGCTTTCCGTCAATTCCACTTCGAGGCAGTCGGCGGGGAGGCCGGTGTCCGCCAGCGCGGCGCGGACTTCGTCGACGAACCCCGGCTGCGCGAGCTGGCGCGCGGACACGTTCACGGACACGCGGATGGTGCGGCCGTGGCGGTCGATCAGGCGGCGCGTCTGGCGGCACGCTTCGCTCAGCACCCAGCGGCCGATCGGCAGGATCAGGCCCGTCTCCTCGGCGATGGCGATGAATTCGCCCGGCGAGACGCGTCCCAGGTCCGCGCTGTTCCAGCGGATCAGCGCCTCGATGCCGACGACGTTCATCGTGCGCAGGTCGATGCGCGGCTGGTAGTGCAGCTCGAACTCGGCGCGCGCGAGCGCGGGCCGCAGCGCCATCTCGAGCGCCATGCGCGCCTGGGCCGCGAGCGTCATCGCCGGTTCGAAGAAGCGGTAGCGGTTGCGGCCCGCGCGCTTGGCGCCGTACATCGCCGTGTCGGCCGTCTGGAACAGCAGCTCGCGGGTGCCGGCGTCGTGCGGGAACATGCTGATGCCGATCGACCCGCCGGCCGTCACTTCCTGGCCGCCCACGCGCACCGGCAGCGCCAGCGCGTCGAGCAGCTTGGCCGCGATCACTTCGGCATCCTGCGCGCCCGCGCACTCGGCCGCCACGACGAATTCGTCGCCGCCGAGGCGGGCGATCACGTCGCCCGGCCGCATCACCTTGCGCAGCCGCGCCGCGACTTCGCACAGCAGCGCGTCGCCCAGCTCGTGGCCGAACGAATCGTTGACTTCCTTGAAGCGGTCGAGATCGAGGAACATGACGGCGACGGCGCGGCCGTGCGGGCATTCGTCGAGCATGCGCTGGACGCGTTCCTGCAGCAGCGCGCGGTTGGGCAGGCCCGTCAACGTGTCGTGCGTGGCCAGTTGCTGCAGGCGGCGTTCGGCCTGCTTGCGGTCCGTGATGTCGCTCATCAGGCCGGTCACGGATTCCACGTTGCCGCACGGGTCGCGCCGCACGCTCCCGTTGAACAGCACGTGCACGGCGCCGCCTTGGGCGTGGCGCAGCACCGCCTCCACGCCCTGCACGGGGGCGTCGGCGTCGTGCGCCGCGAGGCCGTGCCAAGGGAAGGCGACGAACAGCTCGTCGAGCGTGCGCCCGAGCAGCGCGGCGCGCGTGTGGCCCGAGAGTGCGCACAGCGCCGGGTTGACGTCGAGGACGCGGCCGTCCGCGCTGGCCAGCACGTAGCCGGCCGGCGTCATCTCGATGACTTCGCGGAAGCGCCGTTCGCTGGCGCGCAGCTGGCGCTCCGCTTCCTCGCGCTCCGTCAGGTCGCGGATGATGGCCTGGAAGTATTCCTGGCCGCCGTCCTCGAAGCGCGAGATGTGCACCTCGGCCGGGAAGCTGGTACCGTCCTTTCTCCGCTTGGCCATGCGCAGCAGGTGCGTCTGGCCGGCGCGCAGGCTGTCGAGCATGCCGGACGTGTAGGCGTGGTGGCCGTCGATGTCGCTCACGGACAGGCCGATGAATTCGTCTTCCATGTAGCCGAAGCGGGCGCACGCGCGGCCGTTGGCGGCGATGATGCGCAGGTCGGCGTCGGCGATCACGATGCTGTCGCCGGCTTCCTGGAACAGGTTGCGGAAGCGCTGCTCGCTCTTGCGGACGGCGTCCAGCGCGACGCGCTTGGCGGTGACGTCATGGAAGTAGACGGAGAGCCCGTCGGGCGTCGGGTAGCAGCGTACCTCGACCCACGTCGCCGACGGCTGCCAGTACGCTTCGAAGAAGCCGGATTCGCCGCTGGCGAGCGCGCGGCGGTACTGCTCGACGATGGCCGTGCCCTCGAGCGCGGGCGCGACCTCGAGCAGGTGGCGCCCGACATTCGGCGCCACGTCCACGCCGATGAAGGCGCCGGCCTTGCGGTTGGCGTACGTGATGCGCCAGTCGCGGTCGATCGCGAAGAACGCGTCGCCGATACTCTCCAGCATGTCGTTCATGCGCTCGCGCGAGCGTCTCAGTTCGTCGCGCGCCGCGCGGTGCGTGGTGACGTCGCGCGCGCTCGCGTACACGAGCCTGGCGTGCGCGGACCAGCGCGCGGACAGCGACAGATAGATCGTCGCGCCGTCCTTGCGGCGCCAGCGCAGTTCGCGCTCGTGGCACGGGCGGCCGGCCAGCAGGTCGGCCGTGAGGGTGTCGAGGGCAGCCCGCTCGTCCGGATGCAGCAGCTCGCGCACGGGACGTCCCGCCAGCTCGACCGGGCTGTAGCCGAGGATGTCCCCGGCCGCCGCGTTGGCGCGCACGATGCGTCCGGACGCGTCCAGCACGACCATCAGTTCGAAGGCAAGATCGATATGCGCGATGTAGTCGGCGGCGGAGGCGGGCAGGGCCGGCGCGTTCATGATGTGTTTCCAGTCAGACCGGGGATGATGCGGAAGGAGCCGGCGCGGGCGCACGGAAGGAAGATTGTATCATTCCTCGCGGCAACTCTTTCCCCGAGTGACGCGTAAACACAACATCATGCAACGGGACAGGCCCGCCCGGTGGACGGGCCCGTGGTGGTGTTACAGGGACTCGTCCGTATCGAGATCGTCCGGCGTCAACCGGTTCCGGCCCGACCGGCTCCCCTGGCCGCCGCTCTGCATGTTGCCGCCGCCACGGCTGCCCCGTTGCGAATTGTCGCCGGGCCCGCTGCCGAGGTCGGACTGCGACTGGTTGCCCTGGTCGAGGTTGCCGCTCTGGAGGTTGCCCTGGTCGCCGCGCTGCGCGTTGTCGCCCGGGCCGCTGGCCAGGTCGGAATTCTGCTGGTTGCCAGCACTGTTCAGCTCGTCATAGTTCCGGCCTTGCTTGCCCTTGCCTTTGTGGTCCTGTTTGCTCGGCATAATCGTCTCCTTGAACGGTACGTGACATGCCATGGTAGGCCGTCTGCCGGGGCCGACAATCGGCGCAGGCGTCAGGCGATTGTAGGAGCAGTCGGACAGGACTCGACAGTGATTCGA
>Ga0308166_1004092_pt1 | contig 11882 bp, 11 predicted proteins | sample PhyCR2_2_FD_202137 | JGI IMG/M metagenome (GOLD analysis project Ga0308166, IMG submission 202137) | Phyllosphere microbial communities from UC Gill Tract Community Farm, Albany, California, United States - DLSLCC.R2 | ecosystem: Host-associated > Plants > Phyllosphere > Unclassified | place... | reverse complement strand
GCCGTCGCCGGCCTCGTCGCCGTGACCCCGGCCTGCGGTTTCGTCGGCCCGATGGGTGCCCTGATCCTCGGCCTCGTCGCCGGCATCGTCTGCCTGTGGGGCGTGAATGGCCTCAAGCGCATGATCGGCGCGGACGACTCGCTCGACGTGTTCGGCGTGCACGGCGTGGGCGGCATCCTGGGCGCGCTGCTGACCGGCGTGTTCGCGGCGCCGCAGCTGGGCGGCCAGGGCATCTTCGACTACGTCACCAACAAGATGTCCGCCGATCCGTACTCGATCGCCCACCAGGTGCTGGTGCAGGCGGAAGCCATCGGCACCACGATCGTGTGGTCGGCCGTCGTCTCGTTCATCGCCTACAAGATCGTCGACGTCGTGCTGGGCCTGCGCGTGGCCGAGGACGAGGAACGCGAAGGCCTGGACATCACCAGCCACGGCGAGCAGGCGTACCACTCCTGACTGTTTCGATGGTTGCATCCGCGGTCGCTGACCGCTGCCGACGCCCGGGACCGTTCCCGGGCGTTTTTTATTTCCGAGTGGATAAATAGACCTTTAAAAAACGATCGTCCGCCCCAATCTCGGCTTACCATATCGCCAAGAAGCCCGAAGGACGTCATTTTTATGGTTCCCCACCTCGCCACCGCCGTGACCGGTCCCCTGCTGGACCTGGAAAAGAAGATTCTCGAAGCCACGCCCGCGATCGAACGCTGGTTCCGCCTCGAGTGGCAGGAGCATACGCCGCCGTTCTATTGCTCGGTGGACCTGCGCAATGCCGGCTACAAGCTGGCGCCGGTGGACACGAACCTGTTCCCGGGGGGCTTCAACAACCTGTCTACGGAGATGCTGCCGCTGACGGTGCAGGCCGCCATGGCCGCGATCGACAAATATTGCCCGGACGCGCGCAACCTGCTGCTGATTCCGGAAAGCCACACCCGCAACCCGTACTACCTGCAGAACGTGCAGCGCCTGATGCAGATCTTCCGCCAGACGGGCCTGCACGTGCGTCTGGGGTCGCTGTCGCCCGAGGTGACGGAACCGACGCCGCTGGCGCTCCCGGACGGCAACATGCTCGTCGTCGAGCCGCTCGTGCGCTCGGCGAACGGCCGCCGCGTCGGCCTGGCCGACTTCGACCCGTGCACGATCCTGCTGAACAACGACCTGTCGGCCGGTATCCCGAGCATCCTGGAGAACGTGCACGAGCAGTCGCTGCTGCCGCCGCTGCATGCGGGCTGGGCCGTGCGCCGCAAGAGCAACCACTTCAAGGCGTTCGACGAAGTCGCCAAGAAGTTCGGCAAGCTGATCGACATCGACCCGTGGCTCGTCAACCCGCTGCACAGCAAATGTGGCGAGGTTAATTTCCAGGAAGACGTCGGCATGGAAGCGCTGGCCGACAACGTGTCCGCGCTGCTGTCGAAGATCAAGAAGAAGTACAAGGAATACGGGATGAAGGACCAGAAGCCCTTCGTCATCGTCAAGCCGGACGCCGGCACGTACGGCATGGGCATCATGACCGTCAAGGATGCGAGCGAGGTCAAGGACCTGAACCGCAAGCAGCGCAACAAGATGTCGGTCATCAAGGACGGCGTCACCGTCACGGACGTGATGATCCAGGAAGGCGTGCCGACGTTCGAATCGATCAACGACGCGGTGGCGGAGCCGGTCGTGTACATGATCGACCGCTACGTCGTCGGCGGCTTCTATCGCGTGCACGCGGAGCGCGGCGTCGACCAGAACCTGAATGCGCCGGGTTCGCAGTATGTGCCGCTGGCGTTCGCGCAGCAGCATGCGGTGCCGGACCTGAAGGCCAAGCCGGGGACGGCGGCGCCGAACCGGTTCTACGTGTATGGCGTGGTGGCGCGGCTGGCGCTGCTGGCGGCGTCGCTGGAGCTGGAGCGCACGGACCCGGATCCGGAAATCTATTGACGCATTGACGTATCGACCGGTTGACGCCGGCGGCCGGTCAGGCCGTCCTCCCGTTCCGTTTCCGGCTTGCGCGCCATGTAGAGGAAGTGCGAGCGCAGCGGCGGGAGCAGCGTCGCCAGCGTTTCCGGGATCAGCCAGGGCAGGGCGGCCAGCGAGCGGCCGAGCGCCGGCGCCAGCACGAGCGTCCGGTAGTGGCGGTTCGCGGCGGGCCAGAAGCGCAGCAGTTCCACGTCCGTGACCTTGCGCACGTGCGCGTTGCGCGGGCTGGCGTAGCGCACGTCGAAGATCATCGTCCAGCCCCCGGGCCGCAGCACGCGCCACATCTCGCCCGCGAGGCTGCGCCGCAGGTCTTCGTCCAGGATCGACGAAAACACGGTATGCGCGCTCACGAGGTCCATGCAGGCGTCGGGGAAGACATCGAGGCCGCCCAGGTGCCAGCGCACCCCGTGCGCCGTGCGCGCGCGGGCCTGGTCGAGCCGGTCCTGCTGCAGTTCGGTGCCGGCCAGGTGGGCCGGCTGGGCGCCCCAGTCGATCAGCTGGCGCAGGAAGGCGCCGCCGCCGCAGCCGACGTCGAGCGCACGCACGGCGGACAAGTCGCGTCCGACCGTCAGCGGCAGCAGGTCGGCCAGCACCCGCGCGCGCGCCGCCGTCTGGCGCACGATGTCGGGACGGTGCCAGGCATATTTCGCCAGTGCGGCGCCGCCATGCCACTGGCGGTAAGCCTGGGTGACGCGTTTCTGTTCGGCGCGGTCGTTCATCGTGTCCTCCTCGTCGGACGCATCTTCCCAAGGGAGGAGGGCGCGGGTTTGAGGGGACGCAAATGCGGGGCGAATAGATGACTTTTTGCCAACAGGAAGCTGCCCCGGTAACTCATCCCGCGGACGCGGCCGGCTTTCCGCGAACATCCGCGTTTCCGGCTAAAATCGAGGCATTGCCTCCATTGGGACCATCATGAAAATCGCTTTTCTCGCCGATCCGCTGTCCGGCTTCAAAATCTACAAGGACTCGACCTTCGCGATGATGCGCGAGGCCGTGCGCCGCGGCCACCGGATCTACGTCTTCGAACAGCGCCACCTCGTGCTGGACGAGGGCGTCGTGACGGCCGAAGCGACCGAGATCCGGCTGACCGGCGACGCCGACGACTGGTACGACGAAGGCGATACCGAGACCGTGCCGCTGTCCGCGTTCGACGCCGTCATCCAGCGCAAGGACCCGCCGTTCGACATGGAATACGTGTACGGCACGTATCTGCTGGAACAGGCCGAGCGCCAGGGCGCGCGCGTGTTCAACAAGCCGTCCGCGATCCGCGACCACAACGAAAAGCTGGCCATCGCCCAGTTCAGCGAATTCACGTCGCCCACGCTCGTGACGTCATCGAGCACGCGCCTGCGCGCGTTCCACGCCGAGCACGGCGACGTGATCTTCAAGCCGCTCGATGGCATGGGCGGCGCCGGCATCTTCCGCGTCAAGGACGACGGCCTGAATCTCGGCTCGATCATCGAGACGCTGACCGACAACGGCGCGCGCACGATCATGGCCCAGAAATACATCCCCGCCATCGTCAAGGGCGACAAGCGCGTGCTCGTCATCGACGGCAAGCCGGTGCCGTTCGTCCTGGCGCGCATCCCGCAGGCCGGCGAAGTGCGCGGCAACCTGGCGGCCGGCGGCACGGGCGTGGCGCAGCCGCTGTCCGAGCGCGACCGCGCCATCGCCGAGGCGCTCGGCCCGGAACTGGCGGCACGCGGCCTGTTGCTGGTAGGATTGGATGTGATCGGCGATTTCCTGACTGAAGTGAACGTTACCAGCCCCACCTGCTTCCAGGAGATCGCCGACCAGACCGGTTTCGACGTCGCGGCGATGTTCATCGACGCCGTCGAGAAACGGGTAACAGGAAACTAAACAAATGGTAGGCATCCTGCTGATGACCCATGCGCCGTTGGGTCAGGCATTCATCGCCGCGGTGGCGCATGTGTTCCGCGGCCCGACCGAGCGCTTCGAAGCGATTGACGTGACGGCGGACCAGGACACGAACGAAGTCAACGAACTGGCCCGCAACGCGATCCGGCGCCTGGACGACGGCGACGGCGTGCTGGTCATCACCGACATCAAGGGCGGCACGCCGTCGAACTGCTGCAATACGCTGGCCGAGGCCGGCCGCGTGGAAGTCATCGCCGGCATCAGCCTGCCGATGCTGCTGCGCGCGATCACGTACCGGCGCGACACGCTCGACGTCGTGGTCGAGATGGCACTGGCCGGCGCGCAGAACGGCGCCGTGCGGGTCGACAACAGGATCCGGGTCGGTACCTGACCCGATCGATGACGAGAGAAACGACAACGACAACATGATTCAACAGGAACTCGAGATCATCAACAAGCTGGGCCTGCACGCCCGCGCTTCCGCCAAATTCACGCAGCTGGCCGCCAGGTACCAGAGCGACGTCTGGCTTACCCGCAACGGCCGCCGCATCAACGCCAAGTCGATCATGGGCGTCATGATGCTGGCCGCCGGCAAGGGCGCCAAGGTGACGCTGGAGGCGGACGGCCCCGACGAACAGGACTGCATCGCCGCGCTCACCGGCCTCATCAACGACAAGTTCGGCGAAGGCGAATAATGCCCGACAGAGGCCGACACGCGGGACCTTCCATGGCATCGTTCACATTGCACGGCATTCCGGTCTCGCGCGGCATCTCGATCGGCCGCGCGCACCTGCTCACGCCGGCCGCGCTCGACGTCAAGCACTACCTCGTACCGGAAGAGCAGGTCGAGGCGGAAGTGAAGCGCCTGCAGGACGCGATGGCCGAGGTGCACCGCAACCTGCAGGAGCTGTGGACCGAGCTGCCGAAGGACGCCCCGACGGAACTGGGCGCGTTCATCGACGTGCACGTGCTGATCCTGTCCGACCCGATGGTCGCGGAGGCGCCGCTCGACATCATCCGCGCGCGCCACTACAACGCCGAATGGGCGCTCGTCACGCAGATCGACGAGCTGTCCGGGCAGTTCGACGAGATCGAGGACGAGTACCTGCGCGAGCGCAAGCTGGACATCCAGCAGGTCGCCGAGCGCGTGCTGAAAGTGCTGATGGGCACGGCGCTGTCCGCGCCGCCGGTGCCCGCCGGCGACGACCATGTCCAGCCGCAGATGATCGTCGTCGCGCACGACATCTCGCCGGCCGACATGCTGGCCTTCCGCGACCGCTCGTTCGTCGGCTTCGTCACCGACGTGGGCGGGCAGAATTCGCACACGGCGATCGTCGCGCGCAGCCTGGACATCCCGGCCGCCGTCGGCATGAGCCAGGCGTCGCGCCTGATCGAGCAGGACGACTGGGTGATCGTCGACGGCGACGCCGGCGTCGTCATCTGCAATCCGAGCGCGCTCGTGATGGAGCAGTACCGCGCGCGCCAGGCCGGCCTCATGAAGGCCAGGAAGCGCCTGCTCAAGCTGAAGAAGACGCCGGCCGTGACGAAGGACGGCACGCCGATCACGCTGCTCGCCAACATCGAGCTGCCGGACGACTGCGGCCCGGCGCTGGAGGCGGGCGCCGTCGGCGTCGGCCTGTTCCGCTCCGAATTCCTGTTCATGGGACGCGGCGCGCAGGCGCTGAAGGTGCCGGACGAGGACGAGCAGTTCGAGCAGTACCGCAAGGCCGTGCTGGCGATGAAGGGGCGGCCGGTCACGATCCGCACGCTCGACGTCGGCGCCGACAAGCCGCTCGACCAGAACGAGCACACGGCGCTCAATCCGGCGCTGGGCCTGCGCGCGATCCGCTATTGCCTGGCCGAGCCGCAGATGTTCCTGACGCAGCTGCGCGCGATCCTGCGCGCGTCCGCATTCGGCAAGGTGCGCATCCTGATCCCGATGCTGGCGCACGCGTTCGAGATCGACCAGACCCTGAACATGATCGCGCAGGCGAAGGCCCAGCTGCGCGAGCAGAACGTCAAGTTCGACGAGCACATCGACGTCGGCGCGATGATCGAGATCCCGGCCGCCGCGCTGGCGCTGCCGATGTTCGTCAAGCGCCTGGACTTCCTGTCCATCGGGACCAACGACCTGATCCAGTACACGCTGGCGATCGACCGCGTCGACTACGAGGTGGCGCACCTGTACAATCCGCTGCACCCGGCGGTATTGAACCTGATCGCGATGACGATCGAGGCCGGGCACAAGGCCGGCATCGACGTGGCCGTGTGCGGCGAGATGGCGGGCGACATCAAGCTCACGCGCCTGCTGCTGGGCATGGGGTTGCGCGAGTTCTCGATGCATCCGGCCCAGCTCCTCGCCGTCAAGCAGGAAATCCTGGCCAGCGACCTGACGCGGCTCGTGCCGCGCACCAAGCGCATCCTGCGCGCGATGGAACCGGCGGCCATCGCCGAGGCCGTGGAGCAGCTGCAGGCCGTCTAGCCATTCACGTCGCCGCGCGGCCCGCGCGGTGCACACAATTTAACGAGTCTTCATGGGATCGATCGGAATAGTCTCCCCCCAGGCGATGCACTTCGCCGAACCTCTGCGCCTGCGAAGCGGCGCGGCGATCGGCGATTACACGCTGATGTACGAAACGTACGGCACGCTGAACGCCGACAAGTCGAACGCCGTGCTGATCTGCCACGCGCTGAACGCGTCGCATCACGTCGCCGGCCACTACGCCGACCAGCCGAAGAGCGCCGGCTGGTGGGACAACATGGTCGGGCCGGGCAAGCCGGTCGACACCGACCGCTTCTTCGTCATCGGCGTCAACAACCTCGGCTCGTGCTTCGGTTCGACCGGGCCGATGCACGTGAATCCGGCCACCGGCAAGCCGTACGGCGCTGCGTTCCCGGTCGTGACGGTGGAGGACTGGGTCGCCGCGCAGGCGCGCCTGGCGGACCGTCTCGGCATCGACCGCTTCGCCGCCGTGATGGGCGGCTCGCTGGGCGGCATGCAGGCCCTCGCGTGGAGCATCATGTTCCCCGAGCGCCTGGGCCACTGCATCGTGATCGCGTCGACGCCGAAGCTGTCGGCGCAGAACATCGCGTTCAACGACGTGGCGCGCCAGGCGATCCTGTCCGATCCGGACTACCGCGGCGGCGACTTCTACGAGCACGGCGTCGTGCCGAAGAACGGCCTGAAGGTGGCGCGCATGGTCGGCCACATCACGTACCTGTCGAACGACGACATGGCGGAAAAATTCGGCCGCAAGCTGCGCAACGCGGCCGAGCGCAACGAGTACAAGTTCGACTTCGGCGTCGACTTCGAGATCGAGTCGTACCTGCGCTACCAGGGCGACAAGTTCTCGGAATACTTCGACGCCAACACGTACCTCCTGATCACCAAGGCGCTCGACTATTTCGACCCGGCGCGCGAGCACGGCGGCAACCTCGCCAAGGCGCTGCAAAACACGCGCGCGCAGTACCTGATCGCATCGTTCACGACCGACTGGCGCTTCTCGCCGGAGCGCAGCCGCGAGATCGTGGAGGCGCTGCTGGCCAACCGCCGCAAGGTGACGTACGCCGAGATCGACGCGCCGCACGGCCACGACGCCTTCCTGCTGGAGGACGCGCGCTACATGAACATCGTGCGCGCCTATTACGAACGCATCTGGGCGGAGAACAAGGCGCAGCGCAACGTCGGGGAGGCGGCATGAAATTCGAAGACCTGAGCACCCTGCGTCCCGACCTGGCGTTCATCGCGCACTGGGTGAACGACCGCGCGCACGTGCTGGACGTCGGCTGCGGCGACGGCGCCATGCTGCGCTACCTGGAACAGAGCAAGGGCTGCACCGGCTACGGCGTCGAGATCGCCGACGACAAGGTACTGGAAAGCACGCAGCGCGGCATCAGCGTTATCCAGCACGACATGGAACAAGGTTTGGACCTGTTCGCGGACGATGCGTTCGACATGGTGCTGTGCCTGTCGTCGCTGCAGATGATGCAGCACACCGAGGCGCGCCTGCGCGACATCGTCCGCGTCGGCAAGGAAGCGATCGTGTCGTTCCCGAACTTCGCTTACTGGCCGCACCGCGTCGCGCTGCTGAAAGGGCGCATGCCGGTCTCGCGCACGCTGCCTTACCAGTGGTTCGACACGCCCAACCTGCGCTACGCGACCATCCAGGACTTCAAGGAACTGGCCGAGAAGTGCGGCCTGGAAGTGCTGGAGTACGTGGCGCTGGCCGAAGGCAGGCCGGTGTCGTTCCTGCCGAACCTGCGCGGCAGCCTGGCGGTCTTCCGCCTGCGCAAGCGCGATCTCGTGGGCGGCGTCGCGCCGCGCGCGTGAGCGGGCGCCGGTGCGTGCGGGGCGTATGATACGGCTGCGTAACGTGTTGTACGTACGTGCGCGCTGCGGGCATGATGTCGACAGAACTCAGCAGGAGAAAACCATGAATCCATTCTTCACGTTGCAAGCCCGGGCGCGGCACACCGCCGCCGTCCTGGCCATGTGCGCCGCCGCGGTCGGCCCGGTGCAGGCCGCAGCGGCGCAGGACGACCGTCCCAACCAGGACCAGGTCGTGCAGGACGGTATCGCCGTCAAGCCCCTGAAGCGCAATTCGATCGGCGGCGTGTGGCGCGACATCGCGGCACCGGAACAGGCCATCAACCAGCAGTCGGCCCAGCAATACCTGTCGCTGATGAGCAAGGCGAAGCAGGAAGGCGCGCTCGTGCCGGAATCCGATCCGCAGGTGCAGCGCTTGCGCGCCATCGCGCGCCGCATCATCCCGAACACCGCGCGCTGGAACGAGGACGCGCAGCAGTGGAAGTGGCAGGTCAACCTGCTCAAGTCGGACGAAGTGAATGCGTTCTGCATGCCGGGCGGGCGCATCGCGTTCTACACCGGCATCATCGACAAGCTGCGCCTGACGGACGACGAGATCGCGGCCGTGATGGGCCACGAGATCGCGCACGCGCTGCGCGAGCACGGGCGCGACCGCCAGAGCAAGGCCACCGCCACCGGCCTGGCCAGCCAGCTGGGCGGCGCGGCGCTGTCGGCCTGGCTCGGCGTGGACGTGCGCGGCGCCACCAACGCGGCCGGACAGCTCCTCGTGCTGAAATTCTCGCGCGACGAGGAGCGCGAGGCCGACCTCGTGGGCCTGGACATCGCGGCACGCTCCGGCTACGACCCGCGCGCCGGCATCGCGCTGTGGAACAAGATGGCGGTACTGAACCAGAGCGGCGCGCCGATCGAGCTCTTGTCCACGCACCCGGGCGGCGGCGAGCGCATCGAGCAGATCGAGAGCCACCTGAACGTGCTGCTGCCGCTGTATGCGCGCAGCAAGGGCACGAGCGTCGACCGCCTGCCGCCTTACCGCTCCAACGTCGCACAAAGGTAAAGGGCCGGATGGCACGTTTCGTCAGGAAGGGGCACCAGGCCGCCGCCAATGCGGTCGTCCCGCTGCCGGTGAAGGATGGCGTGGCACCGAGCTACCTGTGGATCACCGAGACCCGCGCCGGCGGCATGCTGGCGTTTCTGGAGGAACGGTTCGGCGATGTCGCCGGCCCGTCGTGGGCCGAGCGGCTGGCGCGCGGCGACGTCGTCGACGCGCAGGGCACGCCGCTCTCGGCGAACAGCCAGGTGCGCCAGGGCATGCGCATCTGGTATTACCGCGAGCTGGAACACGAAACGCCCATTCCGTTCCGCGAGCACGTCATCTTCCGGGACGAGCACCTGCTCGTCGTCGACAAGCCGCACTTCCTGCCGATGATCCCGACCGGGCGCTTCCTGCGCGAGACGCTGCTGGTGCGCCTGAAGCAGCAGTTCGACCTGCCGCACCTGACGCCGATCCACCGCCTCGACCGCGAGACGGCCGGCGTCGTCATCTTTTCGCACAACCTGGCAACGCGCGGCGCGTACCAGTCGATGTTCCAGAAGCGCAGCGTGCAGAAGACGTACGAGGCGCTGGCCCCCGTGCTGCACGGGCGCGACTTCCCGTTCACCTACCGGAGCCGCATGGTCGACGGCGACAAGTTCTTCGTCATGCGCGAGGAAGAGGGCGAACCGAATTCGGAAACGTGGGTGGAACTGATCGAGACGCGCGGCGACGTCGCGCGCTACCGCCTGCATCCGCACACGGGCCGCAAGCACCAGCTGCGCCTGCACATGGCGTCGCTGGGCGTGCCCATCCTGAACGATGCGTTCTATCCCGTCGCGCTGCCGTGCAAGGGCGACGATTTCTCGGCGCCGCTGCAACTGCTGGCGCGCACGATCGGCTTTACCGATCCGCTGACGGGCGAGGCGCGCAGCTTCGCCAGCACGCGCGCGCTCGACTGGCCGGCGCCGTGACGGCGCCCCGGCCCGCGGCTTACAGCTTGTAGTCGATGATCAGGGGCGCGTGGTCGGAGAAGCGCTCGTCCTTGTAGATCGAGACGGCATGCGCCTTGGCCGCGATGCCCGGGGTGGCGACGTGGTAGTCGATGCGCCACCCGACGTTCTTGGCCCAGGCCTGGCCGCGGTTGCTCCACCACGTGTACTGCTCCGGACGCTGGTCGATGCCGCGGTGGACGTCCACCAGACCCAGCTCGTCGAAGATGCGCGTCATCCATGCGCGTTCCTCCGGCAGGAAACCGGAATTCTTCTTGTTGCCCTTCCAGTTCTTCAGGTCGATTTCCTTGTGCGCGATGTTCCAGTCGCCGCAGATGACGACCTCGCGGCCCTCGGCCTGCAACTGCTGCAGGTGCGGCAGGAACACTTCCATGAAGCGGAACTTGGCTTCCTGGCGCTCCGGCGACGAGGAGCCGGACGGGCAGTACACGGAAATGACGGTCAGGTCGCCGACGTCGGCGCGGGTGTAGCGGCCTTCGTTGTCGAATTCGATGCAGCCGAAGCCGGTCGAGACGAAATCCGGCTTCGTGCGGCTGTAGACGCCCGTGCCCGAATAGCCTTTCTTCTCGGCATAGTGAAAATGCCCGTGGTAGCCATGCGGCGCCAGGAATTCCTCGGTCATGTCGGCCTGCTGGGCTTTCAGTTCCTGGACGCAGATGAAGTCGGCGTCCTGGGTGGCCATCCAGTTGAAGAACCCTTTTTTGTGGGCGGAACGGATGCCATTCAGGTTGGCGGAGATGATTCTTGGCATGGATTCAAAAGTAAAGATCGGAAGCGGAAGGGCGGTAGTTTAACGTGTTTTGATCCATATCAACACGGCCTCGACGGAGCTTGGCGGTGTCATCCGCGCCACACGAAGCTCGTTAGAATGGATATTTACTATTTGACAGATGCTGCTCTGAAAGTGTTTCACAAACATGTGATTGCGGCAATTATTTCATCTACCATGGTTGCGACGTGCTGATCAAAAGCGACGATTTATTGTCCGGGAAACATGGGAAGACGGGGCATTTCGTACGCTTCTATGACGATACCGAACTGCTGCTCGACGAGGTCGCCGGCTTCCTCGGACGGGCCCTGCGCGCCCGCGGCCACGGCATCGTGATCGCCACCGGCGCGCATGGCGACGCCTTGCGCAGCCGCCTGGACACGCTGGCGCGCGAAGAAGGGCGCGCAACCATGCCGGCGTGGGACATCACGTGGCTCGATGCGGAAACGACGCTGGCGCAGCTCCTCGTCGACGGCTGGCCCGACCGCGCGCGCTTCCAGCACGAGATCGGCCGCATCGTGTCGGTGGCCTGCGCGGACGGCCGTCCGGTGCACCTGTTCGGCGACATGGTCGCGCTGCTGTGCGCGCGCGGCCGCTACGACGCCGCGCTGCACCTCGAACGGTTGTGGAACGAGCTGGCGCGCCAGCTCGACTTCTCGCTGTTCTGCGCCTACCCGTGGACCCTGTTTCCCACGTCCGACGTGGCGCACGTGTTCCACCAGGTGTGCGCCGAGCACAAGCATGCGTGCGCCGACGCCACCGCCCGGCTGCCGGAAGGGCAGTCCGTCGACATCAACCTCGTGCGCCTCGAACAGAAGGTGGTGGCGCTGCAGGCCGAGGCGGCGCGCCGGCGCCAGGCGGAACAGGACCTGGAGCAGCGCGAGCGCGAGCTCGCCGACTTCGTCG
>Ga0308166_1004091_pt1 | contig 11890 bp, 7 predicted proteins | sample PhyCR2_2_FD_202137 | JGI IMG/M metagenome (GOLD analysis project Ga0308166, IMG submission 202137) | Phyllosphere microbial communities from UC Gill Tract Community Farm, Albany, California, United States - DLSLCC.R2 | ecosystem: Host-associated > Plants > Phyllosphere > Unclassified | place... | reverse complement strand
TCCGCAAGATCGCGCAGGAGCAGGGCTACCGCTTCAACATCAGCGCCCGCAACCTGCGCATGCGCCGGTCGTATTCCGTCGCCGTCGTCGTCGAGATGACGCCCGTGAAGGGCCGGCCGATGTCCGACCCGTATCCGCTCGAACTCCTGGGCGGCATCACCCAGGAACTCACCACCGCCGGCTACAGCGTCGTGCTCACGTCCAAGCAGCTGCTCGACACGGCCCCGGTACAGGGCGCCGACGGCCTGATCCTGCTGGGCCAGGGCTCGCACGGCGAGGCGGTGAAGGCCTTGCAGCAGACCACGTTGCCCCTCGTCGTGTGGGGCGCGCCGGAAGAGGGCGCCACGTACACGGTCGTCGGCTCCGACAACCGCAAGGGCGGCGCCAGCGTCGCCGAGCGCTTCCTGGAACAGGGCCGGCGCAAGCTGATCTTCGTCGGCGACGTCGACCATGCCGAGGTGCAGGAACGCTGCGCCGGCTTCATCGACGCGCTGTCCGGCCGCGCCACCGTGCACATCCTGCGTCCGAAGGCGTTCACGTTCGAAGCGGGCTTCGACTGCGTGACGTCGATCCTGAAAAAGAAGAACGGCCACAGCATCGACGGCCTGTTCGCCGCCAGCGACCTGCTGGCGATGGGCGCCATCCGCGCGCTGACGGAAGCGGGCCTGCGCGTGCCCGACGATATTTCCGTGATCGGCTACGACGACACGCCGGGCGCCGCCAGCTTCGTGCCGCCGCTCACGAGCGTCCACCAATACCTGCGCGACGGCGGCGTGCTGCTCGCGAAAAAAATGCTGGCCATGATCGAAGGCCAGCCGGCGCAATCGGAAATGCTGCCGACTACGCTGATCGTACGCCACACCTGATCACGCTACATTACCCATAAGCTTGAAGAACGCGCTCCGCGCACGAGACGAGGAAACTGAAGTGAAAGATGACATCGATAACACCAATGACATCGATAACAATAACGGGCTGGCGGCCGAGCCGTGGCGCATCCGCGAAGATGCGCTGGAGTCCTCGCGCGCCTTCCTGCACGAGACCCTGTTCACCCTGGGGAATGGCTGGATCGGCATGCGCGGCACGCCGGACGAGGGCACCGTCGGCGGCGCGGGCGACACCCTGGAAGGCACGTACCTGAACGGCTTCCACGACACCGAAGCGATCCGCTATCCGGAGAACGCCTACGGCCTCGCCCGCATCAACGAATTCATGCTGAACGTGCCGAACGCCAAGCGCATCGCGGCCGTCATCGATGGCGAACGCTTTGCGCTGGACGCCTGCAACGTGCTCGCGTGGGAACGCATGCTCGACTTCCGCACCGGCCTGCTCGAGCGCACGGTCGAATGGGAGACCGCCGGCGGCAAGCGCGTGCGCATCGCCAGCCGCCGTCTCGTGTCCCTCGGCCGCAAGCACGTCGCCGCGATCGAATACGCCGTCACGCCGCTGAATTTCTCGGGCACCGTGCGCATCGTCGCCGACATCGATGCGGACGTGACGAACCTGCAGGCCGGCGACGACCCGCGCGTCGGTTCCGCGCTGACGGGGGCGTCGCTGATCGAGACGCAGCGCGAGGTGGGTCGCGAGCCCGGCGCACACGACGTGCTGCTGCTGCAGCGCACGCGCCACAGCGGTTTTACGCTGGCCACGGCGACGGATGCCGTGCCGTCCAGCGCCGCACGTGTCGAGCAGGTCGGACTGGGCCACGCGTTCGATGCCGATGTCGCGCAGGGCGCCACGTTCACCGTGCACAAATACGTCGCCTACGCGAGCTCGCGCGACATGGCGGCCGACGCCGTCGGCCTGCATGCGCGCGCCGAGCTGGCGCAGGCCCGCGCGGCCGGCTTCGATGCGCTGGCGCGCGAACAGGCCGGGTACCTCGCGCGCTTCTGGGAAGACGCCGACGTGGCCATCGCCGGCGACGACGCCCTGCAGCAGGGCGTGCACTTCAACCAGTTCCACCTGCTGCAATCGGTCGGCCGCGACGGCAAGACGAATATCGCGGCCAAGGGCGTGACGGGCGAAGGCTACGAAGGCCACTATTTCTGGGACACGGAAATCTACGTGTTCCCGTTCTTCCTGTACTCGCGTCCCGAGATCGCGCGCGCGCTGCTGCAGTACCGCTACAACGGCCTGCCGAAGGCACGCGAGCGCGCCCGCCAGATGGCGCATGAGAAGGGCGCGCTGTACCCGTGGCGCACGATCGCGGGCGAGGAATGCTCGGCCTACTTCCCGGCCGGGACGGCGCAGTACCACATCAACGCGGACGTCGCGTACTCGATCCGCCTGTATCTCCTGGCGACGAATGACTTCGACTTCATGGCGGAGCAGGGCGCCGAGATCGTGCTGGAGACGGCGCGCATCTGGACGGGCATCGGCAGCTACGACCGCGCGCACCGCTTCTGCATCAACGCGGTGACGGGACCGGACGAATACACGGCCATCGTCAACAACAACTACTACACGAACGCGATGGCGCGCATGCACATGACGTTCGCGGCGGACGTCGCCGAACGTCTGCGTGCCGAGCGCCCAGCCGACTACGCGCGCGTGGCGCACGCCATCGGCCTCGAGGACGCCGAGATCCAGGCCTGGCGCGCGGCCAGCGCCGCGATGCGCCTGCCGTACGACGACGCGCTCGGCATCCACGAGCAGGACGACAGCTTCCTGTCCAAGAAACCGTGGGACTTCGCGAGCACGCCGAAGGAGAATTACCCGTTGCTGCTGCACTACCACCCGCTGGTGATTTATCGCCACCAGGTGTGCAAGCAGGCCGACGTCGTGCTGGCGCTGCTGCTGCTGTCGAACCAGTTTTCGCTCGACGACAAGCGCCGCGACTTCGATTTCTATGAGGGCGTGACGACGCACGATTCCTCGCTGTCCTCGTGCATCTTCAGCATCGTCGCGAGCGAGATCGGCTACCGCGACAAGGCGTACGGCTACTTCATGGAGACGGCGCGCCTGGACCTCGACAACACGCACGCGAACACGCAGTACGGCGTACACACGGCCGCGATGGCCGGCACGTGGCTCGGCGTCGCCTACGGCTTCGCCGGCATGCGTCTCGACGACGCGGGCCTGCGCTTCGCGCCGACGCTTCCCGACCGGTGGACGGGCTACCGCTTCAAGGCGCAGGTGCGCGGCGCGCTGCTGGAAGTCGCGGTCGACGGCACCGGCACCGACTACCGCCTGCTGCGCGGCGCCAGCCTCACCTTCGCGCACGCAGGCACCACGATCGTCCTGGACGCGCAGCGCGCCCACATCCGCATGGAGAACCCACAATGACTTCACGATTCAAAGCCGTCATCTTCGACCTCGACGGCGTCATCACCGACACGGCGCACTACCACTACCTGGCGTGGAAGCGCCTCGCGGACAGCGTCGATGCGCCCTTCGACGAAGCGTTCAACGAACAACTGAAGGGCGTCGACCGCATGGGTTCCCTGGACCTGATCCTCGCGCGCGCACCGCGCACGTACACGCCCGAGGAAAAGCGGCTGCTTTCCGATGCGAAGAACACGCATTACCAGGAACTGATCGCGACGATGACCCCGGACGATTTGCTGCCGGGCGCCCTGCGCGCGCTGGAAGAGGTGCGCGCGGCCGGACTCCATATCGGCCTCGCGTCGGTCAGCCGCAACGCGTTCACGGTGCTGGACCGCCTGGGCATCCGCGACCGCTTCGACGACGTCGTCGACGCCGCGACCATCGTCAACGGCAAGCCCGATCCCGAGATTTTCCTCACCGCGGCCGCGCACCTGGGCGTCGATCCCGGGGATTGCCTGGGCGTGGAAGATGCCGCGGCGGGCGTCGCGTCGATCAAGGATGCGGGCATGTTCGCCGTCGGTGTCGGCAGTCCCGCGGTGCTGCATCGCGCCGACCGTGTGATACCGTCGATGGAAGCGTTCCGGCTGCAGGACTACTAAAAAAAACCACTATAAAACTGGAGACAACATGAACCAACGACGCATCCTGCTCGCCCTGTTCATGATTTATTTCGTGTTCGCCATCCTGCTCAACAGCGTGGGGACGGTGATCCTGCAGGTCATTCACACCTACGGCGTCGACAAGGGCGCGGCGAGCGTGCTGGAAGGGTTCAAGGACCTGCCGATCGCGATCGTGTCGTTCTCCGTCGCGTCGACCCTGCCGCGCTTCGGCTACAAGAAGGCGATGCTGGTGGCGCTGGCGATCGTCACCGCCGCCACGCTCGCGATGCCGCTGATCCCGGCCTTCGCGACGGCGAAGCTGCTGTTCCTGTGCGTGGGCGTCGCGTTCGCGCTGGTGAAGGTGTCCGTGTACTCGACCATCGGCCTCGTCGCGCGCGACCGCAAGCACCATGCGGGCATCACGAACATGCTGGAGGGCTTCTTCATGGTCGGCGTGCTGTCGGCGTACTGGATCTTCGGCTTCTTCATCGATGCCGATCATCCCGCGTCGACGAGCTGGTTGAACGTCTACTGGCTGTTGTCGGTCCTGTGCGCGGCCACGTTCGTGCTCGTGCTGGCGACGACGTTCGACGAAGTCGGCGCCGCGCCGCCGGACAGCCGCGGGCCGGCGGCAGACTTCCTGCAGATGCTGCGCCTGTTCGTGCGGCCGCTCGTGTACGTGTTCGTGCTGACGGCGTTCCTGTCCGTCCTCGTCGAGCAGGCGATCGGCTCCTGGCTCCCGACGTTCAACAACGAGATCCTGATGCTGCCCGCCACGATGAGCGTGCAGGTGACGAGCATCTTCGCGGGCTGCCTCGCGGTGGGACGGCTGCTGGCCGGCGTCGTGATGCGCCGCCTGAACTGGTATCCCGTGCTGACCGTGTGCATGCTGGCGATGGGCGCGACGGTTCTTCTTACGCTGCCGCTCACGCACGGCGTCAATCACGATCCGAACGTGACGTGGTCGACGGCACCTGTCGCCGCTTTCCTGTTCCCGCTTATCGGCCTGTTCATGGCGCCGATCTACCCGGGCATCAACTCCGTGATGCTGAGTTCCCTGCCGCGCCACCAGCACGCACCGATGACGGGCCTGCTCGTGATCTTCTCGGCCCTCGGCGGCACCACGGGGTCATTGATCACGGGGTATGTGTTCGGCCACGTGAACGGGCACTTTGCGTTCTACCTGACGCTCGTGCCGATCGTGCTGATGGTGGGGAGCCTGTACGCGTTCAAGCGGCAGGTGGAAAAGACCGCCGGCGCGGCGTGGACGGCCCGGCCGCACGAGTTGATTTGACTTGCTTTACGGATCCGCAAGGACATCTTTGTTGCTGATCCGCTACGTTCTGACCTATCCCGCCCTGAAGGCGGCATTCCCTGTGCCGCCTCGTGATCGCTGCCCCAGGTGCGGCTGATCGCCCCCGTTTTTCCCGCCCATTCCGCTATGTTTTCCCTCTAGGAAACCGCTTTTTGCGCCATTTGATCGCGCGCAAAATCGGCTCCCAATTTATTGTCGCAAACTTTGGTTTGATATCAAAACCGATATGGGAAAGCCAGAAAAAATCATTGGATCGATCATTGCCGGGTCTCTAACATCCGAATCATGCCAGTTGAGAAGTCAATATTTCTATAACTAGAAACACAGGAGACGTATGAAATCGCAATTATCTGCACGTCCTTTGGCCCTGAAGGTGTCCGTGACTGCGTTGATGGGCGCCGGCCTGCTCACCAGCGCCTCGGTGTGGGCGCAAGCGGCCCCCGAAAAGACGGAACCGGTCGAGACCGTGGTGGTCACCGGCGTCAAGGCCTCGCTGATCAAGAGCCTGGCGATCAAGCGCACCAACGACCAGGTCGTGGAATCGGTCGTCGCCGACGACATCGGCAAGCTGCCAGATAACAATGTCGTCGAAGCGCTGCAGCGCGTGACGGGCATCCAGGTCACCGACCGCGCCGGCGGCGAAGTCGGCACCCTGTCCATCCGTGGCATGCCCGACGTGCAGACCACCTGGAACGGCCGCACCATTTTTACCGCCTCCGGCACGCAGGTCGCGCTGCAGGACATTCCGTCGACCCTGGTGCGCCAGATCGACGTGTACAAGACGCGCGACGCCAGCCAGCTGGAAACCGGCATCGCAGGCCAGGTCGACGTCAAGTCGCTGCGGCCGTTCGATTTCAAGGGTTCGAAGGTGTCGCTGTCGGCACGTGAAACCTATCTCGATCCCGCGAAGAAGGGGAACCCGCAGCTCAGCGGCATGTTGAGCAACCGCTGGGACACCGGCTTCGGCGAATTCGGCGCCCTGGTCAATCTGTCGGATACCAAGACGAAATACCGCAACGAAAGCGTGACGCCGGGCGCGATGGTGCCGTTCGCCAGCCCCAATGCCGCCGAAGATCCCGCAGGTTATACGCCCTTGCAGCGCATCACCGACACCAGTATCTGGACGCCTGGTATGCGTCCCGGCTTGCCGACCGCGGCGGGTTCGACGCTGGATTTCAACGGCAAGGCGTATCCGTACTACCTGTCGCGCGACGCCGTTTTCCAGAGCGACCTGCAGGGCGAGCGGGAGCGTCCTTCGGCCAACATCGCCCTGCAGTGGAAACCGAACAGCGATTCGGTCTACACCTTCGAATCGATGTACAACGGTTATCGTAACAAGACCTTCAACAAGCTGCTGTTCAGCTTCGTCGACTGGTGGGGCGACCTCGGCCCCAACCCCGCGGGGTCGATCACGACGTTCCCGGGAACGAACATCATCCAGAGCCGTACGGTCAACAACGTCTATGGCTTCAACAGCGGCGACTACACCACGTCGGCAACCGATTCCTACGTGTATGCCCTGAACGGCAAGTGGGACATTGGCGACCGCCTGAAGCTGGAAGGTGACGTGTCGTACCAGACGAGTACCTATCACTCGGAATTCACGGCCACCCGCATCGATCGCGTGGCGCCGTCCATCAACGTCAAGTTCAATGACGGCAACAACAACACGGCGTTCCATTTCAACAACGATGCCGACCTGACCGACCCGAGCAAGTGGAATGTCGCGCAGTTCTACGATAACGCCAACCGCAACAAGGGCAGCGCCGCGACGGCCAGCCTGGCGGGCGTCTTCGATGCCGACTGGGGTGCGCTGCAGACGCTCCAGTTCGGCGCGCGCTTCGACGACCGCAAGGCGTCGGAAGCCAACCGGACGCAATCGGCCTTCCTGGGCCGCACCCTCGCGTCCCTGGGGCCGGAGTATGCCTCCGTCAACTCGAACTTCGGCACGGCGATCTCGGACGTTCCGCGCTCATGGGTGGAGGCCAATGCCTATTACATCCGTGACCATATCGACGACTGGCGCAAGCTTTATAACTCGGTCGATGCGAACTTCTTGACGACGGATAAACTGAGCCTGCAGAAGACGTTCGACGTCGATGAAAAGACGACCAACCTGTTCCTGATGGGGAATACCCAGAACGACCTGTTCGGCCATCGCCTGCGCGGCAATTTCGGCGTGCGCTACGTCAAGGTCAAGACCGACATGAACTTCTACAAGGTCGATGCCACCACCAAGGCGGTCACGGCGTCCGGCGCCAGCAAGTCGACCAGCAAGTTCCTGCCGAGCATGACCCTGATTTACGATCCATCCAAGGACGTCGTGCTGCGCTTCAACTATGGTGAAACCCTGCGCCGCCCGAGCTTCGGTGATCTGAATCCGGTCTATCAGCTCGGCGATGACGTCTCGAAGGTCGGCTATGGCTCGGGCACCGGCGGCAATCCCGACCTGAAGCCGACGCACTCCAAGAACCTCGACCTGACGGCTGAGTGGTATTTCCAGAAGGACAGTGCACTCTACGGTACGCTGTTCAAGCGCAAGATCGACGGCCTGATCGTGAGCACGCGTCGCAAGGTTCACGTCGATCCGGCGGACGACCCGTTCCGCAACTCGACCTCGGGTGGCGACCATACGAACGGCTATGACTATGTCATCAACTCGCCGGCGAATGCATCCAACGGCACCATGAAGGGCGCCGAGCTCGGCTTGATCTACTTCCCGAAGTGGCTGCCGAGCGCGCTGGACGGCTTCGGCATCCAGGCCAGCTATACGCGACTCACGTCGTCGCAGAACGTGCCCGAGGTTAATGATGCCGGTGTCATCGTCTCGCAGCTCGAGACACCGTTCTTCGGCGTGTCCAACAAGTCCTACAACGCCACGCTGGCGTACGAAAAGGGCCCAATCAGCGCGCGCTTGTCCCAGGTCTGGCGCTCGGGCTTCCTGGCCTCCAACGAAGCCGCGTTGTTTGCCAATCCGATCGGTATCTGGCGTCATCCGGAGAAGAGCGTGGACATGCAGATCTCCTACAAGATCAACGACAACACGACGCTCGACATCAGTGGTGTCAACCTGACCAACGAAGTGCAGCAGGCGTACTACCACTTCGGTACCGCGGGTAACGCGCAGCTGACCAATTTCGGTACGCTCCAGATTGGGCGTTCGGTCGCGGTTGGCCTGCGCTGGAAGTTGTAAGACCCTGGGGTCGAACAACCCCGCCAGCCAGACAGGGCGTTGCTCGGTTCATACCCGCAACGCCCTTTTTCATGGTCCTACGGCTTGCATCCTGGACCGGCCTGGTTTGGCGCCGCAGTCTGCGCCAGCAGCAGCGCCCGGAAATCGTCCGACCGCATCGGCTTGCCGATCAAATAGCCCTGCAACACGTCGCATCCGGTCGAGCGGATGGCTTCCTTCTGCAGCTCCGTCTCGATCCCCTCGCAGATCACGTCCAGCTTGAGCGACTTGGCGAAGGCGATGACGCCGTTGACGATGTCCAGGCAGCGCCGGTCCTGCCCGATCTCGCGCACGAACGAGCGGTCGATCTTGATCGCGGTGATCGGCAACGTGCGCAAGTAAGACAGGTTCGAATAGCCGGTGCCGAAGTCGTCGAGCGCGATGCGGAAACCGTCGCGCTGCAGTGAGCGCAGCACCGCCGCCGCCTTGTCGATGTCCTGCATCAGCATGCTCTCGGTGACTTCCAGCTTGATGCACTCGGGGTCCAGGTCGTAGCGGTTGACGAGGTTCTTCAGCAGCGGTGGCAGGTTTTCGTCCGTCAGCTGGCGCGGCGAGACGTTCACCGCCATGCGCAGCCGGTAGCCCAGCAATTCCCATTCGCGCGCCTGGCGGCACGCTTCTTCGCACACCCAGGCGCCGACGGCCGTGATGGCGGGCGAGCCTTCCAGCATCGGCAGGAACAGGTCGGGGGCGAGCAGCCCGAGGCGCGGATGTTCCCAGCGCAGTAGCGCCTCCGCACCGACGACGGCGCCGTTCACGGCGCTCACCTGCGGCTGGTAGAACAGCAAGAACTGGCGGCGTTCCAGGGCCGAGAACACATCCTGGCGGAGCTCCAGCCGCTGCTTGAGCAGGTGGCGCGCGGCCGTCGAGAAGATGGCGTAGGTGTGGCGGCCATTGTCCTTGGCCTCGTACATCGCCGCGTCCGCGTTGTTGAGCAGCTCGTCGGCCGAATACTCGCGGCCGTTGCCGATCGCGATGCCGATGCTGCCGCCCACCGTCACGTAATGGCCGTCGACGGCGATGGGCGTCGCGAGGTGCTGCAGGACGGCCGCGGCCACACCCTTCGCGCCATCGGCGTTCATGCCTTCGAGGACGACCACGAACTCGTCGCCGCTGATGCGCGCGACCGTGATGCCGGCGCCGGCGAGTCCGCCCAGGCGGCGTCCGATTTCCTGCAAGGCCATGTCGCCCGCGCGGTGGCCATGGGCGTCGTTGACTTCCTTGAAGTGGTCGAGGTCGACGAACAGGACGCCGACCGGGCGCTCGTCCTCGACCGATCGTGCCAGCGCCTCGTCGAGCGCGCGCAGGCAACTGAGGCGGTTGTGCAGCCCCGTCAGGCTGTCGTGCGTGGCCAGGTGCAGCAGCCGCGTCTCCGCTTCCTTGCGCTCGGTGACGTCGGCGAAGAACGCGGTGACGCCTTCGCGCGACGGGTACACGCGCAATTCGAGCCAGATGCCCAGCGGCGCGTAGAAGTTCTCGCAACGGGCGACTTCGCGGTCGTGCATCGCGTGCTGGTAGGCGTCGTAGAACGGGCCGCCGACGGCTTCCGGGAACTCAGTCCACATGTTCTTGCCGACCAGGTCTTCCGGGCGACGGTCGATCCAGGCCGCGCCGCGCGCGTTGACGTACGTGAAGCGCCACTCGCGGTCGAGCGACACGCAGCCGTCGGAGATGCTTTCCAGGACGGTGCTCAGGCGTTCGCGCGCCTGCACGGCGGCCTGCTCGGCTTCGACGACTTCCGTCACATCCTGCAGGAACGCGACGAAGTGGGTGGGCGTGTCCCCGTTCTCGCGCACGGGAAACAGGTGCATGCGGCACCAGAACGGGGTGCCGTCCTTGCGGTAGTTGCGCAGCAGCGCGGTGCAGATCTCGGCGCGCTCGACGCAGTTGCGGATCAGCGCGATCTCGGGCTGGTCGCGGTCGTCGCGCTGCAGGAAGCGGCAGTTGCGGCCGACGACTTCGTACAGCGCGTAACCCGTCATCCGTTCGAACGCGGGGTTGACGTAGGCGATGGGATTGTCCGGCAGGCTCGCGTCGGAAATGATGATGCCCGTGTTGCTCGCCTCGATCAGTCGCTTGAAGAACGGCACCGGCAACTGTTCGATCTTGTCGAGGAGCGAGCGGACTTCTTCGGGAGAACAATTCTGCATGATCGTCTACCTTGGCGCTGGACGTTACCAGTGTAACGCCGCCTGAGGCCGGCATGCAGCACGAAAGACAGCGGCGTCCGCAGGTTGTTGCCTATGGGATGGGACCGGTTCAATCCACGCCCAGCGCCGCCATTTTCGCCCGTAGCGCCAGCCGGTCCGCATCGATCTGCGTGCCGTTCGTCTGGCGCGACAGCGCGGCCTTGTCCTTGCGGCCGAGGAAGTACGCGATGCGCTCGGCGTTGGCGCCGGACGGGTGCGGGATGCCATGCAGTATCCGGTCCGCATCCAGCACGCCGCGCGCCGCGAGCCAGTCGAGCGCGAGGCCGACTTTCGGGCCCAGCGGCACGTACACCGCATCGGGCAGCGACGCCGCCTCGGCCGCGAAATAGTCGAGCAGCTGGGCCTGCAGCAGCGGCGTCGTCAGCATGTTCGGCGCTGCGCCGTTGTAGTTCTTGTCCTTGACGAACACGGGATGGCGCAGCACGGCCGTCACGTGCATCAGGTGCGCGTGCGCGCCGAACAGCGACGCGCAACTGGCGATGCCGAGCCAGCGCTGCAGGCCCACGTGGTCGAGCAGGGCGACGAGGTTCGGCCGGATCGCCCCGGAAAACGCGCCGGTGTACTTGGCCGCCTTCAGCACCTCGTCCTGCGCGGCGCCTTGCGCCAGCAGGCGCCGCGCCTCGCGCACGGCGTTCTTCCATTGCACGAAGCCGGGCGAGATGCCGACAAGGACGAGCCGCGCCCCGTGGTTCACGTAATCGAACGGGATGTAGTGCGCGCTGATGGTGCCCGCGTGCGCCAGCAGGAAGCCGGCCGGGATCTGCGCGGGCGTGGTCGCGAGGTCCGGATCGGTGTCCAGGATGAGGTCGCGGAACGTGGAAAAGGTCGCCTGCATGAAATTGTCAAAAGTGAGGATGCCTCGCATTGTGCCACGTGAAATCGTTGTCATACTGCCCGATCTGCGCCTACACATATAAAAAACGATATCGAAGTTGCGGAAAAATTGATTGGATCGTTCTCGATGTTGCGCCTAACATTACCGATGAGCATGCCAGTTCAGAAGCCGTTCAGGGCTTCGAAAACATAACAATACTTATATGGAAATTGGAGACGATATGGAATCCTCCGCATCGGGCCGTTTCGCGCCCGCCGCCCGCACCTTTGCATCGCGCCGTTACGACAGAATCGTGGGCTTTGCCCTCCGTTGGAAACACTGATTCAGGTTTCTAATCACTAGGCAATAATCAGGGTGCTGCGCGGAACGAAT
>Ga0308166_1004090_pt1 | contig 11891 bp, 10 predicted proteins | sample PhyCR2_2_FD_202137 | JGI IMG/M metagenome (GOLD analysis project Ga0308166, IMG submission 202137) | Phyllosphere microbial communities from UC Gill Tract Community Farm, Albany, California, United States - DLSLCC.R2 | ecosystem: Host-associated > Plants > Phyllosphere > Unclassified | place... | reverse complement strand
GTTGGCGGTGAAGGGGAATTTGCCCTTCTTGTACTGAACGCCGGCCGCCTTCAGCTGGTCCTCGGTCTGACCGACCCAGGCCACTTCGGGGAAGGTGTAGACGACGCTGGGCACGAGGGCATAGTCGACGTGGCCGTATTTGCCGGCGATGGTGTCGATCACGGCGACCGCGTCTTCTTCCGCCTTGTGGGCCAGCATCGGACCGTGGGTCACGTCGCCGATCACCCAGACGCCATCGGCGACTTTGAAGTGGTCATGGTCGATGAAGCCGCGCTTGTCCGGCGTCACGCCGACGCTCTCCAGGCCCAGACCGTCCGTGTACGGACGACGGCCGATGGCGACCAGCACCACATCGCCCTTGATCGTCTCGGCGGCGCCGCCGGCCGACGGCTCGACGGTCAGCTCCACCCCGTCCTTGCCCGACTTGGCGCCGGTGACCTTGGCGCCCAGTTTGAAGCTCATGCCCTGTTTGGTCAGGGTGCGCTGGAAGGCGGTGGCGACCTCGGTGTCCATGCCGGGCGTGATCCGGTCCAGGAACTCGACCACCGTGACCTCGGCGCCCAGACGGCGCCAGACCGAACCCAGCTCCAGGCCGATGATGCCGGCGCCGACCACGATCAGCTTCCTGGGCACGGCCGGCAGCGACAGGGCGCCGGTGGAATCGATGACCTTGCCGTCCTCGAAGGCGACGCCCGGCAGCGGGGTCGGCTCCGAGCCGGTGGCGATGACGATGTTCTTGGCGTCCAGCGTCTGGACCGAGCCGTCGGCGGCGGTCACCTCGACCTTGCCTTTGCCGACGATCTTGCCCTTGCCCTTGATCCAGTCGGCCTTGTTCTTCTTGAACAGGAACTCGATCCCCTTGGTCAGGGCCGTGACGCTGTCGTCCTTGGCCTTGTGCATCTGGTCCAGGTGCAGCTTGGGCTGGACCTCGATGCCGATCTTGGCGAACTCGGTGTTTGCGGCGTTCCACAGTTCCGAGGCATGCAGCAGGGCCTTGGATGGCATGCAGCCGACGTTCAGGCAGGTGCCGCCCAGCGTCGAACGCATCTCCACGCAGGCGACCTTCAGGCCCAGCTGGCCGGCGCGGATCGCGGCGTTATAGCCGCCAGGGCCTCCGCCGATGATGACGACGTCGTAGGCGGCGGTGGCTTCGGCCATGGTATCCTCTGGTCTTCTGGCGCGCGGGGAAAGGCGCGCGGACACTAGCGCCGACCCCGCACGGGTCAACCGCTGGACCCCATATGGGGCCGCGTTTCGACCAATTGCAGAGGGTCAGACGACGAAAAAGGGCCGAGCGTCGCCGCCCGGCCCCTTCGATCATGTCTCACCGGCGCGCTCAGAGCTTGAAGCGCACGCCCAGGAAGACGTTGTAGCCGAACTTCTCGTACTCGTAGGTCCGCTCCTTGACGCCGTAGTAGCGCACGCCCGCGCTGTCGGTCAGGTTCTTGGCCTCGCCGAACACTTCCACCCCGTTGCCGAAGTCGTAGCTGGCGGTGAAGTCCAGCTGGCCGCGCCCCTCGACATAGAGGTCCTTGCCGGGATTGGTCGCGTCGATCGCCTCCAGGAAGTCGCTGCGATGCGTGTAGGAAACCCGGGCGCTGAAGCCGTACCGTTCGTAGAACAGGGCGGCGTTGTAGGTCTCGTCCGACTGACCCGGCAGAACGAAGGTGTCGCGACCCGCGAAGGCGCGGCTGGTTTTGATCTCCGCATCCGTCAGGGTGTAGTTGGCGAAGACGCCGAAGCCCGAAGCCCAGCCCGGTAGGAAGTCGAACGTCTGCTGCCAGTTGAACTCGATGCCGGCGATATGGCCGTCACGGGCATTGCGGGCCTCGGTGACCTGAGCGACCGTGGTGGTCGGGGTGACATAGGGCACGCCGTCCGTCACCAGGGTGAAGCGGTAGTTCGACAGGTCCTTGTAGAAGGCGTTGGCCGAAATCACGCCCAGCGGCCGCAGATAATATTCCAGTCCCGCATCGACATTGTTCGACAGGGTCGGCTTCAGATCGGGATTGCCGCGCGTGACCGTCGTGCGGCCGCTGTCGGTGGTTTCCAGAACGCGCGGAACGATGTCGGTATAGTCCGGGCGCGAAATGGCGCGGGTCAGGGCGAAACGACCGACCAGCTGATCGCTGAAGCTGTGGCGCAGCGTCAGGTTCGGGAAGAAATCGGTTTGGTCGCGCTCAACCTTGACCGGAGTCTGCGCGCCGGACAGGGCCACGCTGGTCGCCGACCCTTCGAAGTCGGTCTTCTCGACACGCAGGCCGACCAGCACATTGGTCGCGCCGATATCAAACCGGGCCTGGCCGTAACCCGCCAGTATGTCTTCCTGCGCGGTGTAGTCGGCGGTGATCGACTGCGGAATGCGGCGAACGCCGGCGGCCGGGTCGGGATTGGTCGAGCCGGCCCGGACGCGATCGAAATAGTCGGTTACCAAGCCCGCATCGAACTTGAAGCCCAGATTGTAGTCGTAGTTCTGCGACGGACGATCGCTCAGCAGCGGGGCCAGGGCGCCGGAGCTGGCGGCCGCGCTCCGGTCGCGGAACCGCTCTTCATCGGCCGTCACGTCGCGGGTGCTGTATTTGGCGCCGAACTTCAGCTCGACTTCGCGGCCGCCGATCACGGTGGGCAGCGACAGATTGGTCTTGAACGCCACATCGTCCTGCTCGGTCGTGTTCGAGCGGAAGGTGTTTTCGCGGAAGCTGTAGTTGTTGGCGTTCAGATAGAAGCCCGTGGGCTCGCTGAAGGCCAAATAGGTCGGCTGATAATGGTCAGCCGTGTTGTAGGACAGGGTCGTCGCGCTGGAGCGATAGACCAGCTCGTCGCGGTGCGGATAGGTCTGTTTGCTGTTGGCGAACGACAGGGCGCCGTCCCAGACCGCTCCATTGCCGAACGTCTGCTCGCCGCCCAGCACCAAGGTGGAGATGTCGTTCTCCTGAGTGCGGTGACGCAGTTGCCTGTAGATGCGGGCGTTGTTGAAGGTCGCGCTGGTGTCGGTCGAACCCGGCTGCAGCGTGCCGTCGCTGTAGGTGAAGTTCAGCGTGTTGCGGAATTCGTCGTCGCGGAACTGGGCGTAGGAGCCCTTAACCCACAGACGGATCGCGTCGCTGAGCCGCCATTCAAGCGCGCCGGTCACGGCCTTGCGGGTCCGTTCGGTCTCGTAATCCTTGAACAGGGTGTTCTCCAGACCCCAGATCTGGCCGCCGCCCTGCGCGGCGTTGCGGTTGATCAGAACCCAGCCGTTTTCGACGTTGTCCGGCCGGCGGTTGGTCTCGGAATAGCTGACCGACACCAAGGCGCCGAAGGTCTGATCCGGGCCGAAGACGTTGGACGCCGTTGCGCCCGCGCGCGTGTCCGAACCGCCGTAGTCGTTGTAGCTGCCGCCCGCATAGCCGCTAACGGCCAGGCGGCGCTTGTCGAAGGGCGAGCGGGTCTTGATGTCCACGGCGCCGGCGATGGAATCGGCGTCCTGGGCCGGCGTCAGGGTCTTGGACACCTCGACGCTGGAGACGATGTCCGAGGGCAGGGTGTCCAGATCGACCGCGCGGGTCGTGGGCGACACGGCCGGAATGGCGACCCCGTCCACCGACACGGCGGTGAAGGCGGCCGGCGCGCCGCGCACGTTGATGTAGCGGCCTTCGCCCTGGTCGCGCTGGATGGCGATGCCCTGAACGCGTTGAAGCGATTCCGCCACGTTCGGGTCGGGATAACGACCGATGGCGTCGGCCGACAGGACGTTGACCGTGCCGTCGGCGTTCTTCTGCTGGTTCAGCGAGCGGGCCACGCCGTCGGTGATCACGCCGGTCACGATCACATCGGCCACGTCCGTCGCCGCCATTCCCCCTGAAGATTGGGCGCCCAAGACGATGGCGACATTGGCGTCTTCGCCCGGCGTCGTCACGACCGTCTGGCTGGTCGAGGGCAAGCCCAGATAGTTGACCTCCAGCACCATGGAGCCGCTGGCGGTCGGCAGGGTGAACTCGCCCTGAGTGTTGGTCACGGCCCGCCGGCTGGTGCCGCGCACCAGAACTTCGGCGCCCGGCAGGGGCGCGCCGGCGGCGTTAGTCACCCGGCCGTAGATCACGTCGCCGGCGACCGCAGCTGATGCCGAGGCCACGGCGTCGACATCGGCATGGGCGGGCATGGCCAGCGGCGCCAGGATCATCGGCGCGATCGCGGCGCCCATCAGCAGGTTCAGTTTCATGTCAGGTCCCCTTCGGCGAGCGACGTTTCGCTTCAGCCGATGGAGGGGCCGCTTAACCTTGGGCAGCGACGCGACCGCGACGATTCCACGACGCCCAGTTCGCGGTTTTCCGACGGAACGGCGACGCTTGATCCCTTGACGGAACATCAATCATCGAACCGACGCCGAACCGTCACGCCCGCGCCGTTGACCCACACGCGGCTTGGCCACAGGGACGCGTGCAGATCGTCCGGAGACCAACATGCGCCCTTCCCTCGCCCGCTCGCTGAGCGCCTGCGCCGCCCTGGCCCTGCTCGCCGCCTGCGCCACGACGGAAGTCGATTTCCAGGGTGAGGGCGCGGGCTTGGTCGGTCCGGCCGCCCCGGTTATGGCCGTGCTGGAAACCCCATCGGTCGGCACGGCGGGCCAGGACGCCGCCGACGACCCCGCCGTCTGGGCCAGCGCTTCGCCGGTCACGATCATGGGTCAACAAACCCCGGGCTTCGTCGCCGGCACGGACAAGAAGTCCGGCCTCTACATCTACGGCTTCGACGGCAAGATCCTGCAGTTCCTGCCCGAGGGCCTGCTGAACAATGTCGATGTGGTCGAGGGCCTGTCGGTGGGCGGCCGCCCGCAGGTGGTGCTGGGCGCGAGCGACCGCACGCCGGGCAAGACCGGCATCTCGCTCTATACGTTCGACCCGGCCGGGACCGGCCAGAACGGCGTGCGCTATTGGGGCGCCGTCGCCACCGACGTGATCGAACCCTACGGCTTCTGCTTTGCGCGTCGCGGGGCCGAGGTCCACGCCATCCTGGTCGGGCACGAGGGCGAACTGCGCCAGTTCATCCTTGGCGTGGACGCCGCCAACCAGCCCACGGCGCGTCTGGTCCGCAGCGCCGAGATCGGAACCATCTCCGAAGGCTGCGCCGCCGACGAAGCGACCGACGCCCTCTATATCAACGAGGAGAACGTCGGCCTGTGGCGCTATGGCCTGAACCCGGCCTCGGGCGCGGCCCGCACCCTGATCCAGCCCATCGCCAAGGGCATCCTGGTCGCCGACGCGGAAGGCCTGACCACGATCACCGACCCCTCGGGCCGCTATCTGATCGCCTCCAGCCAAGGCGATTCCACCTTCCCCGTCTGGCGCATCGACGGCCCGGCGCCGGAATACAAGGGCCGGTTCAAGGTCGTGGACGGCGCGGTCGACGGCGTCACCGGCACCGACGGCCTGGCGGCCGCCAGCGGTCAAGTCGGCCCCTTCCCCGACGGCCTTGTCGTGATCCAGGACGACGTCAACGACGTGGGAACCCAGAACTTCAAATACGTCGACTGGCGCGACATCCGACGGGCGCTGGGGCTGTAGCGGCCCCTCGGCGGCGGTCGCCCTCGATCACGTCTCTTTCATCAGGACCCTGCGGCATTCAACGCCGTGCGGGTGCAGTCGGCCATGTCCCTGACGACGTGTCGGCCGATGCAGAACATGTCTTCGTAGCTAGGCTTGGCGGCGGCCAGACACTGGAATAGGTTCAGCTTGGACATCTGCAGGCAGAAGGTGGCGTTCGGATCCTGCAGGACACCGTCGCTTCCATCATCTTTCACGCTTTCGCCCAACAGCGCCCGAGCGGCGACGGACAGGGACCGGGCCACCGCCGGTTTATAGGGAGCCGCCAGAGGCGACGTCGGGATCCGAGAGGGTTCGGCGTGGGCAACCTTCAGCAGCGTCTCGCTCTCGACGTCCGACGCCAGCTGCATTGCAGCCGAGGCGGCCTTCGCACGCTCCAGCCGCCCCTGTCGGTCCGCGATGGGCTGGCCCGCCCATCGACGGCGCGGATCGCTACGCGCCTGGATCGTATAGGCATCCGCCTCCACCCGATCCGCTGCAGCTTCGATGGCTGCGGCGCCCTCCTCCATGACCTCGGCGATCAGCCTGGCCGCGACGTCTGCGCCAGGCAAGGTCACGGCATAGGCGGGGTCGGCCGTCAGACGGTCCAGGATTTCGCGGCGCTGCGTAGGATCGGCGGCATAGGACCGCACCCCCGCAACGAAGTCCGGCGACTGCATCGCCAGCACCGCTCCATAGGCTACCAGCCCCCGCGCCAACTGCTCGGCGTTGGAAGTCGCTCCGCGCTGCAATGCCGCCTGCACCGCCTCCGCATCGACGAAGCCGCCCTCGAATGTGGCGACATCCCGCATGAAGACCAGATAGACCGACGCCGTCTGCGCCACGCTGTCGTCCAGCTGAATCGAAGGCGGCGGAGGCGGGGGCGGCGCAGGCGGTTCGACCGGCTTGGCGCACCCCGCGATGAGCGCGATCAGGCTCGCGGACGCCGCAATCCGCGCCCAATGCCGATCCATGCGCTTCACAGCATTGCCAGGATGAACACGCCACAGGCGGCCAACACGGCGACGTTTACGGCGGTCATGGCGGCGACGAAGATCTGGTGGGCGCTGAACTTCATTGGATCTCGGAGGCGGTTTCGGTTTGGGGCCGCTTCGCACGGGGCCGTGGGGCCTGGGTGTGGACTTGGTGGAGAAATCGTGGAGGCACCCCATCTGGTCTGGATCGCCGTCCATCGCTGGGCGATGTCGTGGAGACACCATGAGCGCCTTGGTCATCATCGCCGAAGACGAACCCGAGATCGCCGCCGTGCTTGACGCCTATCTCGTGCGTGAGGGGTTTCGCACCGTCCGCGCCATGGATGGCCAGATCGCGCTGGATCTGCACGCCGCCCTTCGGCCCGATCTGGTGCTGCTGGACGTGCGCATGCCGCGCGTCGATGGCTGGGGCGTGCTGGGCGAACTGAGGCGTAGAGGCGAGACGCCCGTCATCATGCTCACTGCGCTGGATCAGGACATCGATAAGCTTCAGGCGTTGCGCATCGGCGCGGACGACTATGTCGTCAAACCGTTCAATCCGGTCGAGGTCGTGGCGCGCGCCCACGCCATACTGCGACGCAGCGGCGGCTCGGGCCAAGGCGGCGTAATCCGCCTGGGTCCGCTCGAGATCGATCTGGAGGCGCACATTGTCCAGTGGTGCGGACTGGACAAACCGCAGCGCCTGCCCCTGACCCTGACCGAGTTCCGCATGCTGGCCCACATGGCGCGCTATCCGATGCGGGTCTTTTCTCGCGCCGAATTGGCCGACGCCTGTTTGAAAGGCGATGAGGTGCTCGATCGCACGGTGGACAGCCACCTCAGCAAGCTCCGGCTCAAGCTACGAAACGCAGGCGCCGACGGCGTCCTCGTCGGCGTTCGTGGCGTGGGTTATCGCCTCGAGGTCCTGACGTGACGGCCGCCCGCGCGCTCGGCCGTCGCATCGCCGTGCGTACGGCTCTGGTCATCATGGGGGTGCTTGGACTTAGCGCCGCCGGCGCATTCGCCCTGTACGGCTGGGTCTTCGAAAATTATCCTGATGCGGTGGCCTCGCCCCAGGCCTGGCGACCGCAGTCGGTGGATTATGTCGCTCTGGCGTCAGCCGCCGTCGTGGCCCTGATCGGCGCGACCGTGGCCGGGCTGCAGTTGGCCCGCCGCCTTGTCATGCCTCTCACCTCCTTGTCCGGCGCCGCGCGTGCGATCGCCGATGGCGACCTGTCGGCGCGCGCCATGGCTGGCGATCGGTCTTTTTCCGAGACAGCCGACCTTGTGGACGACTTCAACCTGATGGCTGCGCGGCTGGAGACGCTCGCCGCCGACATGACGACTTGGAACGCCTCGATCGCGCACGAACTGCGAACGCCCGTCACGATCGTCAAAGGCCGCCTGCAAGCGGCCGCCGACGGCGTCCTGCCGCTGGACCGCGAGATGATCCTGACTTTGCTCAAGCCGGTCGACGCCTTGGGCCGCCTGATCGAGGATCTGCGTGTCGTGAGCTTGGCAGATAGCGGTCGTTTGCAACTGCGCCTGACGCCCCAGGACCTGGGTAAGCGATTGGAGGATGTCCGCGCCCTGGTCGACGCGGAAGCCGAGGCGGAGGGCTATCCGATCACCTGGACGACGCCGACTACTGTGGTCGTTTGCGACGGCGACCGCATTCAGCAGGCTGTCTTGGCTCTGCTCGACAACGTGCGCCGCCACGCCGATCACGGCCCTGTCTCGGTCAGCTTGAGGGCCGATGAACGCTTCGCCGTCATCGCCGTGGAGGACAGCGGTCCAGGCCTGCCCGACGCCATGACGCGATCCGTTTTCACCGCCTTCAAACACGGGTCAGGCGAGAATGGCGGGACCGGCCTTGGTTTGGCGGCGGTCCGCGCAATCGCCGAGGCCCACGGCGGATCGGCGCGTTACTTGGCCGGCGCTCGCCTGGGATCCCGCTTCGAGATCTGTATCCCCGCCGTCTCGTAGGTGCGTTTTCAAATCACCCGCGCAGCAATGGACCTCTCAAAAATCCAAGCGGTTCCAGATCCGGGGATGACGACGCCCTACTGATCCTCGTCGAACTTGCGCGCGACCAGGTCGGTCAGGGCCTCCATCGCCTCTTCGGCGTCAGACCCCTCGGCCGACACGTCGATGCTGCAGCCGATGCCGGCGCCCAGCATCAGCAGGCCCATGATCGAGCGGGCGTCCACCGTCACGCCGTCGCGGGTGACGTGGATCTCGCTTTCGAAGCTGGAGGCCAGTTTGACGAACTTGGCCGAGGCGCGGGCGTGCAGGCCGCGCGTATTGCAGATGTTCAGGGTCGCGGTGACGGTCATTTTTCGCCTGCGAGCACCCAGGACGCGACGGAGATGTATTTGCGCCCCGCGTCCTGCGCATGGGCCACGCAGGATTCCAGCGTCTCGCGCCCGCGCACGCTGGCCAGTTTGATCAGCATGGGCAGGTTCAGCCCGGCGATGACCTCGGCGCGCGTCTGTTCCATCACCGAGATGGCCAGGTTCGACGGCGTGCCGCCGAACATGTCGGTCAGCAGGATGACCCCTTCGCCGTCGTCCACGGCCGCGGCCGCGTCCACGATGTCGCGACGCCGACGCTCCATGTCGTCGTCGGGGCCGATGCAGATGGCCGCGACCCCGCGCTGCGGGCCGACCACATGCTCCATGGCGGAGAGAAACTCGGACGCCAACCCGCCGTGGGTGACGATCACCAGACCGATCATGAGGACTTCACTCGCATCCCGCCCCGAACCGTCCCAGGCATTCCCCCGCCCGGCAAGGGAGGCTGGGCGCCGCCCTCTATGGACCGCAAGGGGCGTGTCATAGACCCGTCTTTCGGGGTTTCAAAGCGTCTCCAACGCCGCTGCGACCACATCGACGGCAGAAGCCGGTCGGGGATCAAGCGCCAGCAGGGGCAGATCGACCCCCGCGAAAGCCCGTGTCTGCGGCTCCGGAAGCCGTTCGACCCCTTCCGCCACACAGGCGACGGCCAGCGCCACGCGACAGACCGGGCGTGTTCCGGCGGCCACGATTCCGAGGCCGCGCACCTCGATCCGACCCGCGATGGAGGCCGGCGCCGATGCATGAACGGCTCCGTCCGAAGCCCAGACCTGGGTGTAGTCGTCACTGACCAACCGCCAGCCGCGCGCGATCAGCCGCAGCGCCAGATCGCTCTTGCCCGCGCCCGATGGTCCCAGGATCATCACCCCCTGCCAGGCCCCGCGCCGGCGGACGGCGACGGTGGTGGCGTGGACTGGCTGGCCCGGGGTCACGACCAGCGGCCGACCGCCGGGAAGACGATCTCGAACCGCGCCCCGCCTTCGGACTTGTTTTCGGCGTGGACGCGGCCGCCGTGCGCCTCGACGATCTGACGCACGATGGACAGGCCCAGGCCCGAGTTGGAGCCGAACACCGCCCCCTTTGGCCGCGAAGTGTAGAACCGCTCGAACACCGTCTCCAGGTTCTCGGCCGGAATGCCCGGCCCCTGGTCCTCGACCCGTACCCGGATCGGCAGATCGTCCCCGATGTCCTCCAGCGTCACCCGCACCACGCCGCCTGTGGGACTGAACGAGCGGGCGTTGTCGATCAGGTTGCGGAACACTTGTCCCAGCGGCCCATCGCGGCCCATGACCCTCAGGGCCTGTTCGGGCGCCGTCAGCACGACCGGAATGTCGCCGGGCTTGGCCGTCGTCTCATAGACGCCGACGATATCGACCAGCAGACGGTTCAGATCGACCGGCCGGGGCCGATCGCGAGACAGCTCCGCATCCAGCCGCGAGGCGTTGGAGATGTCGGTGATCAGCCGGTCCAGCCGACGCACGTCCTGCTGCAACAGCGCCGTCAGCTTCTCGCGGTGCGCATCGGTCTTGACCAGCGGCAGGGTCTCCAGCGCGGACCGGATCGAGGTCAGGGGGTTCTTGATCTCGTGCGACACATCGGCCGCGAACCGTTCGATGGCGTCCATCCGCGTCGATAGCGTGTCGGTCATCGATTCCAGAGACCGCGCCAGATCGCCGATCTCGTCCTTGCGATCCTCCAGATCCGGCAGGGAGATGGCCCGCGCGCGTTGCAGCTTGACCTGATCCGCCGCCGCCGACAGCCGCATGATCGGCCGCGCCACGAACAGATGCAGCAGCAGCGATCCCAAGAGATTGACCCCCAACGCCACTAGGGCGAACGGGAACAGCGCCTGTCGCTGGGCGCCCAGGATTTCGTCCACGTCCCCGGATTCGACGGTCAGCACGCCCAGCACCTGACGCACATGGCGCACGGGAATGGAGACGGAGACGACGCGGTCGCCGGATTCGTTGCGACGCAGGGTCGATTGGGGCGAGCCGTCCAGCGCCGCCGCCACCTCGGCCGCCAGTTCGCTGTCGGCGCGCGCGACACGGCGCTCGGACAGCAGATTGGCCCTGGCGGCGTCCTCGGTCGCCGTTCCAGCCGGCTGCGCGTCGGGCAGTGGCCGCCCGCCGATGGCTTCCGTCACTTGATAGCTGTCGACCAGCAACAGACCGTTCACATCATACAGCCGCACCCGCTGGCCCGCCGGGATGAATCGGTCGGTCAGCCAGATCGACGCGCGGATGGGGTCCAGTTCGGGCGTCGGCTCTCCCCGCGTCACGCCTTCTTCGCGCAATACATTGGCCAGCAGCTCGGCCTGGACCGTCAGCGATTCCTGACGCGCCTCGATCAGGCCGGGACGCCATTCATTGATCGCCAGCGCCCCGCCGAACAGGATCAGCAGGCTGAGCAGATTGAGCACCAGGATGAAGCCGCCCAGCCGCGATCCGCCGAAGCGGAACAACGGCCGGCGCTGGGGCTCCTCGTCGGGCTCGCGCCCGCCCGGTTCAGCTCTCGCGGTAGCGGTAGCCGACGCCATACAGGGTCTCGATCGCGTCGAACTCATTGTCCACGGCGCGGAACTTCTTGCGCATCCGCTTCACGTGGCTGTCGATGGTGCGGTCGTCGACATAGACCTGGTCGTCGTAGGCGGCGTCCATCAGGTTGTCGCGGCTCTTCACGAAGCCCGGACGCTGGGCCAGGGCCTGCAGCAGCAGGAACTCGGTCACCGTCAGCTTGACGGGCTTGCCGTCCCAGGTCGACTCGTGGCGCGCCGGATCCATCGACAGCTTGCCGCGCTTGATCGCCCGGCCCGAGACCTCGGCCGCCGATTCCGGTTCGCCGCCGTCGGCGCCCGTGCGGCGCAGCAGCGCCTTGACCCGCTCGATCAGCAGACGCTGGCTGAACGGTTTGTGGATATAGTCGTCGGCGCCCAGGTTGAAGCCCAGGATCTCGTCGATCTCCTCGTCCTTGGACGTCAGCATGATGACCGGGATCTGCGA
>Ga0308166_1004087_pt1 | contig 11895 bp, 8 predicted proteins | sample PhyCR2_2_FD_202137 | JGI IMG/M metagenome (GOLD analysis project Ga0308166, IMG submission 202137) | Phyllosphere microbial communities from UC Gill Tract Community Farm, Albany, California, United States - DLSLCC.R2 | ecosystem: Host-associated > Plants > Phyllosphere > Unclassified | place... | reverse complement strand
CCGGGCGTAGGTCGTTTTATGAAGATGGGTAAATCTGTTTTAGAAACAGTAACCGACTCTAATTTAGATGATACGATTAATCATTATTTGCAAAAGAATATTTTAAAATTAAGTCAAATGAGTGAGCGTGTTTTAAATCAACATTTTGACAATGATAAGCTCTACCATTTTCAAGCAAATCTTTGGCATAAAATTAAAACCATGCCGCTGTCTGTTTTGAAAAATTATGTAGAAGTTCAAGACCTATCAAAAACTGTAGGTTTAGGACATGAAATCTGGGACCACATTCGTCAAACATCTTACCTAAAACAACAAGTGCATGATGGCATTTACACTTGGTATGTCCGTAATCAGGAACGTAATTTTGACTTATTACTTCGCGATTTAAATATTGATGAAAGCCTAATTCAGCATGAACTCACTCTGTTACTTGTGCCTGTATTACAACAATTGATCACAACTGGTCATTTAAGACGCCGTGCTCGTGTGTACTTAGAAAAGTTTTATTATTCTGAAAAAGCATTAAATATCTTAAATAACAAAGGCGCTTAAAGCGCCTTTGTTATTTCATCACTTAGAATTTATAAATTATTCCTAAATTATAACGACGACCATCTAAAACATAATTATAAGATGCTACATCAATGTCTTTATCAAATAAGTTATAGATGCCTGCCGCAACTTGAATTTTATCAGTCGGTTTATAGTTCATCCCAACATCAACTAGTCCATAAGCAGGCTTTCCTTCAGCCATTGAGGTACGGCTTAAGTATTCAGAAGTTTTGCTACGGAAATTCAAACGGCTCCACATATTTACTAAATCATTCACTTGCCAATCTAAAGTAGTATTAAACATATGTTCCGGCATTTCATTTAAAGGTTGACCTTTAAATTGACCACTTTTTTGCTCAGTATCGGTATAAGTATAATTAGCGTTCATTTTTAAATCTGGTGAAATCAACCAACCCAAGGTCGCTTCAACACCCCTCATATTGGCTTTATCCACATTTGTGCGTTGACTCACAAAATCAAAGTCTAGACCTAACCACTTACACTCGCGAGCACCTGCATCTCCTGAACATGTTCTGACTTCTGTAATTTTATCTTTAAATTCACTATTAAAAATCGTTAAGCCAGCATTCAAGTTATCTAAATTATCCCAAGAGAGTGACAGCTCATAGTTGGTACTTTTTTCTGGTTTTAAATTTGGATTACCAACAATCACTCCAGAGGAACTGCTGCCTCCTGTAGCTTGCCCCCATTCTGCTACAGTCGCTCTTAATGCAGGTGTTTTATAACCTGTTGATACACCACCTTTAATAATCCAGTTATCATTTAATGTCCATACACCATATACTTTAGGACTGAAATGATCTCCAAATTTTTCGTCCTGATCCATTCGTAATGACATCGTTAAAGTGAAAGGATCAATAATATTCCATGCATCTTCTGCAAATAACGCCCAGCTATAACGATCTAAATTAGAAACAGGTTGTGCCCCCCCTACTTTTAACTGGTTACCTAAATCATCTAATTCTTCCTTTAGATAGCTTCCCCCAATGCTAAGCGCGTGATTTGCGAGTGTGATCTGGTTAAGCGTGTTAAATGTAGTATTTACAGCTTCCATATTTCTAGATGGGTTTTTATTTTCTTCGCGTTGAATATAAGAATGAGTCTTCACAGGACCGATGTCACCACGGTGCGTTAAACTATATTCTGTACGGTAATAATCTGTTAATGAATCTGCTGGTGGATTACGGCCAGTTTGAATAGGTGAAACTGTTTTACCAATTGTGGCATTACGATTTTGGATAGAACGCTGATATTCAAGCTCAATGGTATGTTGATCATTAGGGGTCAAGCTTAAAGTAGCCCCGCCTGCACGAATTTTTTGTTTGTTGTAACCCCCAATAATTTCATCTTCATCTCTTTGTGAAAATGTGCCATTGGCTTTTAATCCAAGTAAATTCTTAATTAATGGTCCCGACACATAAGTATTGGCTTGGTAAAGGTTTCCAGATTTATTATTTTCTTGAATTGTCGTGTCTAACTTAACTGAACTGTTCCAAACATCTGCAACTTTTTTAGTAATGATATTAATAACACCGCCCATCGCATCTGAACCATATAGACCAGACATTGGACCTCGAATAACTTCAATACGTTCGATACTTTCAATTCCCGGTAACCAACCTTGCTCAATACCTGAATTATCACTATTTGGTCGCACAGAACGTGTATTTACTTTCTTACCATCAACCATAATAAGGGTATAAGCACTACCCATTCCACGAATACTAATATCGCTTGAGCTCCCCCCACCTGTAACGACTACACCAGGTACATCTTTAAGTGCATCAGTCACATCACGATATGCTTTTTTATTAATTTCATCTTGAGTTAAAACAGAAATAGAAGCCGCTGCTTTTTTTATATTTTGTTCAAAACCACTTGCTGTCACGACAATTTTTTCTAGTTGTGTAACTTCGCTTTCTTTTTTATTTTTTATAGAAGAATCAACTAAAATATTTTCACTTTCAGCAGCATAAGCCGCAGGAAACATTACTGTAAGTACTGAAATTGATAATACAGATTGGAAAATACTCTTCGTCATACCCTACTCCAAAAATTAAATTATGAATAAATATTAAGTTTTACTTAAACAAATGTAACAAATTTAAATATAAAAATAAATAATAGTGATAATTATTTTCAATTACAAATAATAAAAAAGCCTCAAATTGAGGCTTTTTTATTTCACTTTTCAAGCAATTTATTATTTGAAGTAAGCACCTTCAGCTTGCGTATGGTCAGTTTGGTCAACCACACGTTGCAGCTCAGGAATCTGCTCTTTCAAAGTTGTTTCCACACCTTGCTTCAAAGTAACATCAATTGCAGAACAACCTTGACAACCACCACCAAATTTCAAGACAGCAGTTAAACCGTGTTCTGCATCATCTTGTACTTCTACTAAGCTACAATTTCCGCCATGCCCTGCAAGACCTGGGTTAATTTCTGCTTGAAGAATGAAAGTTAACTGACCACCAAAACGATCCTTGTTGTAATCAATTACAGCATCTAAAAGATAAGGAATAGATGGTGCATCAATATATGCAGGAAAATCAGGATAGTCCTGTTTATAATCCGTAGGGATCACTTCTTCGGGCGCACTATAAGCCATACAGCATTCTGCACGTGGCGTACCCGGATGCTCAACAAAAATTCGAACGCCAATTCCCGGAGTATTTTGCTTCGTTAATAAATCGTGCAAATACTCTTGTGCAGATGGTGTAATCAAAAGGTTTGGAATTTCTTCTGCAACAGCAGTGTTGGTGTTCTCAGTCGACATAACAATATTCCTCAAGCTGATGCCTTTATATTAACCGAAGATGAGGTGGATTTAAAAAAAATCAACTAAATTTGTCGGATTTATACACAACAGGGTTTCAAGTTAAGTTTTTAATGGCATTATTGAGCTCAGTATTGATCATTTTTTAAATATTTCTTATGTTGCATTTGCCGTTTAACCATACAGTTACTCTTATTATTATTACGGTCATTATCTCTTTACTTGCTTTTAGCAATCAAAATGTAATGAACCGATTGATTTTTTGGCCGCCTGCAATGCAACGTGGACAAATTGATCGATTCATTACTCATGGCTTTATCCATGCCGACGGAACACATTTACTGTTCAACATGATTACCCTGTTTTTCTTTGGCAGTATCATTGAAAGTTTTTACCGCCAATATTTCTATGACATGGGTTTTGTGTTGTTCTATTTAGGTGGCTTAATCTTTGCGATTTTGCCAAGCTATTTACAACATAAAAATGATGCGAATTGGGCCAGCCTAGGTGCTTCAGGTGCTGTTTCAGCGGTTTTATTTGCTTATATTCTGTTTCAGCCATGGAAGCTGATTTTTGTATTCTTCATTCCTGTACCCGCTATTATTTTTGCTATTTTATATGTGGCGTACAGTATTTGGGCTGGTAAACGTGGTAATAGTCATATTAACCATAGTGCTCATTTATGGGGTGCAGCTTACGGGATCATCGTAACCATTTTACTTGAACCTAAAGTTATTCCACATTTCTTAGACCAGCTTACTCGTCTTCCTTTCTAAACGATATAAATCAAAGAAAAGCCTCTTGGGGCTTTTCTTTTTTTCTGATTTATTTATCTGCATAAATTCTCAGTCTTTTTTCTGATTTTCTTTGATCAATTCGTTGTTTTGTTTGCAAAAACCATCTGATTAAACTCATGCCAATTCTTTTAATAATTCAGATGATACAATGAAGTACAGAGCAATTTTATCTAGCCTTTCTATTGCCTTATTTAGCTTATCTCTGGCTGGATGTAATGACAACGATAATCAAGAAAATGTCGTAAGCACGCCTAAGCAACCCAATATCTTATTTATTATGGCTGATGACTTAGGCTATTCAGATTTAGGGGCTTTTGGTGGCGAAATTCATACCCCTAATATTGATAGTCTGGCTCAAGAAGGTCGACTTTTAACGGATTATCATACTGCCCCGACCTGTTCGCCAACACGCTCTCAACTTATTTCCGGTACTGATCATCATTTAGCTGGTATTGGGGCAATGGCGGAACTCACCCCAGAGCATTTGAAGGGACAACCAGGTTATGAAGGCTATTTAAACGAACGTTCTTTATCGATTGCCCAAGTACTTAAAGACAATGGTTACCGCACGTATATTAGTGGTAAATGGCATTTAGGCTTAACCCCTGAAAGCAATGCACATGCTAAGGGTTTTGATCATTCATTTACCTTATTACAAGGTTTAGACCATCATTTTAAACAAGCTCCAAGTGCCTTTAAACGAAATTCAACTTATACAGAAGATGGGCAAATTATTCCAATTTCGGCATTGCCTGATGACTTTTTCTCTACCAACTATTTTACCGACAAATTACTCAGCTACTTAGATTCAGGCAAAAATAGTGGCAAACCGTTCTTTGCTTATGCTGCCTATACGGCGCCTCACTGGCCAATTCAAGCCCCAGCCGAATATCGTGAAAAATATCGCGGAGTTTATGATGTAGGTTACGATGCAATTCGTAATGCCCGCATTTCTAGACAAAAACAGCTTGGAATTATTCCTGCAAACTTTGATGCAGCAGAACCAATTGCGACTCAAAATGCTCCACAAAAATATGGGAAATGGGATGAGTTAACAGCCGAACAAAAGGCACTAGAAGCTCGTAAGATGGAAATCTATGCGGGTATGGTAGAAAATCTTGATGCCAATGTCGGCCGCATTATTCAATATCTCAAACAAAATAATCTTTATGACAATACTTTAATTTTCTTTGTTTCAGACAATGGCGCAGAAGGTTTTGTACGTGGCGGATATGGCAGTGAATCTGGTTTTGATAACTCAGTAGCCAATGTTGGTACACCTACTTCATATCACTATATTGGGCCACGTTGGGCCGAAGTCAGTGCGGCACCTTTCCACTTATGGAAAGATACGGCGGGCGAAGGCGCAACGACTGCCCCTGCTATTGTGAAATTACCAAATCAGAAAAAAGCGGAAGAGACAAATCATAGCTTTGCATCTGTACTCGATGTTTTCCCTACCTTACTAGAATATGCTCATATTCCAGTACCACAAGGTCAATACAATGGCCGGGCCATTAATACGCCATCTGGAATTTCATGGAAACCTTTGCTTGAAAACAAAACCGATACTATTCGCCCTGCAAATTTTAGCTTTGCCGATGAGCTGCATGGCAGCAAATATGCAAAACAAGGTGAATGGAAAATCGCACTTCAAGGGCGGCCTGAATTAGGCACAGGGACTTGGGAGCTATACAACATTAAATTAGATCGCGGTGAAAGACAAAACGTTGCTCAGCTTTATCCTGCAAAAGTTCAAGAACTCTTATCGGTCTATCAAAAATATACTGAAAAAAATGGTGTGCAGGAATATAACGCCAAATGAAATTGAAGCCATTTTTAGTTACCACAATCAGCCTGTCTATTATGACAGGCTGTAGCGAATCTTCAAAATTTTCTGAATCTAGGTCTTCGACGCAACAGCAAACATCTTTAGCTGATTTAGGGTCTATTGAAAAGTGTCAAAACTATACTGGTCTGCCTCAGGGTTGGCTCAAACAGCCTACAGCAGGAATGGTTTTAATTGCCGATGGAGATTTTAACTTTGGTTCTGAAAAGGCCTATCCCGATGAACTTAATTTTGGAAAAAAGCAGCGCGAAGTCAAAGGATTTTGGATTGACCAAACTGAAGTCACGGTCGCTCAGTTTGCAAGTTTTGTAAAAGCAACTGGCTATATTACCGATGCCGAAAAACAAAAACAGGCTGCTGTTTTCTCACCAGACCCTCATCACCCACAGCAATGGTGGCAGCTAAAATCAGGGTATACATGGAAAACGCCAAACGGCGGTACTGGAGCTATAGCAAATCCTAATGAGCCTGTAAGGTATGTAAGTAAAAATGATGCTGAACATTATGCAGTGTGGCTAGGACGTGATTTACCAACAGAACTAGAATGGGAATATGCAGCTAAAGCCAATTCAAAAACTGATACCCCTTTACATCAGGCCCCTACTGATGAACATCAACATCCGCAAGCCAATTACTGGCAAGGCGAATTCCCTTTTCAAAACCTAAATCAAGATCACTTTAAAGGTGTTGCACCCGTTGGATGTTTTGCGGCAAATAAATTCAAACTATTTGATATGATTGGAAATGTATGGGAATGGACATCTTCTCCTTATCAAGGTGCTCATGACCAGCATATGGGAAATTATTCTGATTTACGTCAACAAGAAATCACCAGCACTCAATATGTAATTAAAGGTGGATCTTTTCTTTGTGCACAAAATTATTGTTCACGTTATCGTAGCAGTAGCCGTTATCCACAAGATTTTGATTTAGCTGCAACACATGTTGGATTTCGGACTATTTTACGGTCTCCTTAATTTCTACTTAATTCGACTTATTAAAGATATTTTTTAACCAAAATTAGGTCGAAAAATAATCAAAATGTTTTTATAGTACAAGTGAGAATGATAAAAAAGTGAGAACAAGATGAAAACTTTACTTCTTTGTGCTGCAGCAATTTTCACAATGTCACTATCAGCCTGTGCGGTCCATACACCTGAAGGTAGTATTGTGATTGACCCTGATTCACCATATTACGGACATCCAGGAGGCTTTTGCCCACCAGGACAAGCTAAAAAAGGACGTTGTTAGAAATACCCTCTTTTAAAGTAATTTTGAAGTTACTCTAAAGAAATAGGCTTCAATCAAGTGATGAATTGAATACTAAATGGAGGGTTCCAGCCCAAAAATAGATGGGATGAAACTAGAAAATTATGGTGTAAAAAAATCACCATATCCCCAAGATTTTTAAAAGACAATCTTACGTTGTCTTCTATCTAGTTTCACCCCAATTCTTTCTTATTCCGTTTGACTTTTCTTACCGCTTAAGAAAAAAGTCTAGTTTTTAATCATTTCTGTATCTCTATTATTGATACATTTTGAACATTTTACCTTCAGGTTAATACTGATGTATTTGCTTAATACAAAATAAACATTTATGTAACGTAAGTCTATAAAAATGTTCTAAAAATGTGAAAAAAATTAAGACTAAAATGAGATGAATTTATCATAATAACTTTCTCTTTCACGTTTCATCACATAAATAATCAATATTATTTTGTCAGTTATTGCCACTCGTTTCCTTTCATTGGCATAGATAATGTATACACATGTATATTAACCCAGTCGTATAAACGAGATATTTTATGTCCAGCACAAGTCAAGTCGAAGGTCTACAATTTCCGGTACACGCCTCAACAAAAAAACAAAGTACATCTCTTACAGGCCAAGAGATTTTGTCAGAGGCCTTATCTATTGTAGATAATAAAACCGCACAACAAGTGTTGAATGAAAAAAACTGGCGAAAAAACTATCCTTTATATTTTAAAGCTCTTGTTAAACAAGGGATTTCTAATATCAACAACCCAATTACTATTGCGAAGCAAGGATTGCATAAAGCTCACCATATTTTTGATTATTATCGTGATGGTAAACACTACCTTTTAAAAGATGCCGTTCATATTGCTTCATCTACTCCTCTTTATACAGTAAAACTTAAAGGTGAAAGTGACGTAGCACCTGAATGGTATGTTCCCTATAAAGGACAAAAACTAAGTGGACAAAGCTTATTAGACCAGATTCAACGCTGGGAAGAGACTGGTATTATTGAGCCAAGTCATGCAAAAGCACTTCGTGAAGCTATTGCTCATCCAGAATGGTTCGATTTGTCTGACAGTACGATGGTGCTGTTTGGTGCAGCCTCAGAAGCAGGGCCACTGCCTTGGTTAGCCAAATGGAAAGCAAATATTGTTGCCGTAGATTTACCAAACTCACGAGTCTGGGGCAAAATCCTAAATACAATTCAACAAGGGAATGCAACACTCATTGCACCATGTGTTGAAGCGGTTGATTCGTCAGCAAAAGCTTCTGAGTTAAAAGATAAGCTGGGCGCAAATTTACTGACTCAATTACCAGAAATAGCACAGTGGCTGGTGCAGTTTCCACAAAAGTTAGATTTGGCAGCAATCGCCTATTTAGATGGTGAAAAGCATGTCCGCGTTTCCATGGCAATGGATAGCATTATGCAATTTGTGAGCGAGCATAAATCTGATACAAGCCTTATGTTTATGTGTACTCCAACCGATGTTTATGCAGTACCAAAAGAAGTTGCAGAGGCTGCTCAAGAGAAATTTAAATCCCGCAGAAAAATGCAAAAATTGGCAGTAAAAGGTGTTTCTGCTCTTTCGCTCAATCGCTTTTTTCAAGCGCCATACCAAGACTTGATTACATGTGAAAATGGAAAAACTTATGGTATTGCAGACTGCCTAGTGGTTGAACAAGGTCCAAACTATGCTTTAGCAAAACGTATTCAACAATGGCGTGCTATTTTGGCCCGCCATCAAGGACAACGTGTCAGCATTAATATTGCACCATCGACAACCACTCATTCAGTGACTAAAAATCCATTATTGAAAGCAGCTTTTAATGGCGCAGAACTTTTCGATGTAGAAGCATTTAGCCCTGAAACCACCAATGCCATTATGGCGGCGCTCTGGATTCATGACTTAAGAAATGAGTCTTCTGTGGCGAATCCTGAAACTGTCTTAGACCATCCGCTTGAACTTATGATGGAAGGTGCCAATCATGGTGGATTATGGCGTGTGGCTTATTTAGCACGAACTGCCCTGCCTTTCGCTGCAATTTATGGTTTTGCTACCGAAAAACTCCCTTTTAGAAAATCATCTAAAAAATAATTTGATTAAAGCCCAATCCTAGAATTGGGCTTTTTTCTAACGTATCTTTATTTATCTTGAAAGTGCGATAGATATTTTTGCATTTCATCAGGCGGCACCATGCCACCCCCGGTAGCCCATATTACATGATTTGCCTGTTGCAACTGCTCAGCTGTAAACTGGTGTAAAGCCAAGTAATCAGGACTCGTCTGAACATAATACGGCCCCATCATGCCTGCTACTGCAGAAGGCTCAAGCTGAATATTCTCAGTTTGATTTAAAAGCGCTATGAGCTCATATAAACGTTCATCATGAATGGTGTAGTAGCCATCGATTAACTGTTGCATAGCACGCCCGACGAAACCTGAAGCACGCCCTACCGCAAGTCCGTCTGCCGCAGTAACGTTATCAATGCCAATGTCATTGACTGAAATCTGATCATGCAAACCTGTGTGGACACCAAGTAACATACACGGCGAATGTGTTGGTTCTGCAAAGATACAGTGTACATGCTCACCAAAAGCCAGTTTTAGTCCAAAACTCACCCCACCAGGCCCACCACCGACGCCACACGGCAAATAAACAAATAATGGGTGTTCAGCATCGACTTTAATTTGTTTTTGCTCAAATTGCTGTTTTAAGCGTATTCCTGCAACGGCATAACCTAAAAATAATGTTGTTGAGTTTTCATCATCAATGAAAAAGCAGTGTGGATCTTGCTCTGCGGCTTTACGTCCCTCTTCAACAGCTACTCCGTAATCACTCGCATATTCCACAACGTTGACGCCGAGTGAACGTAGTTTGTCTTTTTTCCACTGTCTAGCATCAGCCGACATATGAACAGTGACTCTAAAGCCGAGTTTGGCGCTCATAATACCAATAGAAAGCCCAAGGTTGCCTGTAGAACCTACTGCAATTTGATACTTAGAAAAGAATGCTCTAAATGAATCTTGATCTAATTTATTATAATCATCTTCTGGTTTGAGTAACCCTGCCTGCATGGCAAGTTTTTCAGCATGTGTGAGCACTTCATAAATGCCACCACGCGCTTTGATAGAGCCTGAAATTGGTAGATGACTATCCTTTTTCAGCCAGAATGTTCCGTTAAGCTGTACTTGTTTTGCTGAAGAAAGTGCTTGTTGCATATGAGCAATTTCAACAATATCTGATTCAATTTTTCCATGTTGTGTTTGAGTTTCAGGAAATACTTTTGCCAAATAAGGTGCGAAACGCGCTAGTCTTGCTTCTGCTTCACTTACATCCTTAGCGGTTAGTCCAACTTTTTCTAAAGCTTCTTTTAAAGGATATCGATGAGGTGTAAACCAAAATGTTTCTTGATAGGCTTGAAGTGTTTCAATAAGTGGAAATTGTTGTTTTAGCTGATGTATTTGAACCGCATTCATAATATATCCTGATATAAAATTTTAAGCCCAACCTATAAAGCTGTTTGAAGGCCTATAACAACTTATTAATTTATAGATGAATGTACATGAAAAATAGTCTCAACTTTAAAAACTAAACAAATAAAAAAGCCACTGTGAACAGTGGCTTTAATTTTTTAAATACTTTTATACAAACTGTAAGAATAACCAGTACAAACCACCTGACAAGCAGATTGTTGCAGGGAGAGTAAATACCCATGCAGAGAGTATTGTCTTCACGGTATTAAAGTTTAAACCTGATTTATTCGCGACCATCGTACCCGCAACAGCACTGTTTAAAACGTGTGTTGTTGAAACTGGCATACCTAAACCATCAGCAGCTGCAATTGTACTCATTGCAACAAGCTCAGCAGACATCCCTTGACCATAAGTCATGTGGTGCTTACCAATACGCTCACCTACAGTCACAACAATACGTTTCCAACCCACCATTGTGCCTAGACCAAGTGCTAAAGCAACAGCCACTTTTACCCAAGTTGGAATGTATTGTAAGAATGAATCTAAGCTACTACGGTATTCTTTCACAAGCTTTTTCTGTGAGTCATCCATTTTTGGTAAAGCATCTGCTTTATCCAAACGTTTAAACGTCGTGGTGCTTAAATACATGTCATTACGAATTTCGCTAATTGCAGCTTCAGGAATATCTTTTAAGTTGCTATAGCTAGAAACTCGTTCACCCAAGTGATCAGTCATACTTGCCAATGCAGGCACAACTTCTGGAGTTTGCTGTTTAGTTTGAATATATTTAGTCAGAATAACACGTGCTTTTTCATCGGTTAATTCTGGCTGATTTTGATTCAAAAATACGGCAGTTTGAGAAGAAAGCTGATGGAATGATTGAACTTGCTGAGTATCAAGATTTTTATTTAATGAATAAGCCAACGGCACCAGACCAACCAAAATCAGCATGATGAGCCCCATACCCTTTTGACCGTCATTAGAACCATGTGCAAAACTCACACCTGTACAGGTAAAGATCAAAATTGCACGAATGATTGCTGGTGGTGGTTTATTCCCTTCAGGTGGCTGGAATAATTCTAATTGGCGTTTAAAAATAGTTTTAACCAACAAGAATACAATCGCTGCAAAAGCGAAACCAATTAAAGGTGAAAATAATAATGCCTTA
>Ga0308166_1004084_pt1 | contig 11903 bp, 9 predicted proteins | sample PhyCR2_2_FD_202137 | JGI IMG/M metagenome (GOLD analysis project Ga0308166, IMG submission 202137) | Phyllosphere microbial communities from UC Gill Tract Community Farm, Albany, California, United States - DLSLCC.R2 | ecosystem: Host-associated > Plants > Phyllosphere > Unclassified | place... | reverse complement strand
CGGGTCTCAAAGACATCAACTTTGTATTCGGCACCAACGGCGCCGGAAAGACCACGATCGGACGTGTGGTGGCGAACAAGTCCAAGCCCGAGCATGCCAATTGCTCGATCGCGTGGAAAGACGGGGTCGAAATGCAGCCGTTGGTCTACAACAGGGACTTCGTGGACTCGAACTTCAATCTCGAAGGGAACCTCAAGGGCATCTTCACCCTTGGCGAAAAGGACATCGCCAACGAGCTCGCCATCAAGGCGAAGAAAGAAGAGGTGGACCGTTACGGCAAGGAGAGCGCGCAACGCGCGAATACGCTTGGCGATGCGGCCCAAAAATCGGGAAAGGCGCAAGAACTCGCCGAGTTGGAAGCCGATTTCAAAGACCGGTGCTGGGCGCAAAAGCGCAAGCACGACGACGCTTTTTCCGAAGCGTTCACTGGCGTTAGAAACGATGCAGCCCGGTTCAAAGAACGCGTGCTGTCCCAGCTCACATCGAATGTGGCGGAACCGCAGACGCTTGAATATTTGACCGAGCGCGCGGCAACCGTATTCGGCGAGACGCCGCAACGGCAGGCCAATGTCCCGACGGTGGACTTCGCACGCATCGTCGCCTTGGAGGCGTCACCCATCCTTGCGAAGAAAGTGGTCGGCAAAGAGGACGTGGACATCGCCGAGATGATCCACCGGCTTAGCCATAGCGACTGGGTCAAGGCCGGGCAGGCTCACTTTGAGGCGAGTGCGCCGAAGTGCCCGTTCTGCCAGCAAGCGGCGCCCGAAGGGCTGACGGTGAGCTTGGAGAGCTACTTCGACGAGACATTTGAGCAGGACGCCCAGGCGATCACGGATCTTCAAATCGCCTATGATCACGAAAGCAAATCGCTTTTGCTGGCTCTGAACGCCATCGAGCAATCGGACTCTACGTTCTTGGACAGGACGGCATTCGCGCGCGAGCAAACGGTGGTCGACGCCAAGCTTCGCGCGAACGCGCTCATCTTGGTCAACAAGCGCAAGGAGGCCAGCGCGCCACAGCACCTTGAATCGCTCGCGGCGCCTTTGGCGGCGATCTTGGAGTTGGTCGAGGCGGCTAACGCGAAGGTGGGAGAGCACAATCGCATCGTCGTCGGCATTGGCGCCGAGAGGACGAAGCTCGTCGCGCAGGTGTGGCGCCACATTCTCGACGACATGAGCGTCGATCTCGAGGCTTACACCCGAAAGAAGACGGGGCTCATGGCGGCGATCGAAAGCCTCAAAGGGCAGATGAAGACTGCCGAAGAGGCCAAGGCGAAAGCGGAGCGCGAGTTGCGCGAGCTGGAAAAGAAGGCCACCACCGTCCAGCCCACGGTTGACGCCATTAACGACCTGCTGAAATCCTTCGGCTTCAAAACGTTCACGCTCGCGACGGCTGGCGAGCAACCGCATTACAAGCTCGTACGCAACGATGGAAAGGACGCGAAGCACTCGCTGAGCGAAGGTGAAAAGTCCTTCGTCACGTTCCTCTACTTCTATCACCTGATCAAGGGCAGCGACAGCGAAAGCGGCGCCGCGATCGACCGAATCGTCGTGTTCGACGACCCAGTGTCGAGCATGGACAGCGACGTGCTCTTCATCGTCAGCAGCTTGATCCGGGCGCTGTTCGACGATATGAAAAACGGCCGTGGCTACATCAAACAAGTGTTCGTCCTGACCCACAACGTCTATTTTCACAAGGAGGTGTCTTTTGCGAGCTCTCAGCGCAAAGGAGGCGGGAAAGGCGCCGCGCCAAATCTGAGCCGAAGCTATTGGGTCGTGCGGAAATCGCCCACAGGGCCGCTGCTCGAACGCTTTGAAGAGAATCCGGTCAAGACGTCCTACGAACTCTTGTGGGACGAGGTGCGCAAGGACGAGCGAAATCCTCTGACCATCCAAAACACGATGCGGCGCATCTTGGAGCATTACTTCAAAATTTTAGGCGGCGTCGACTTCGACGAACTTTGCGAAAGATTCGAGGGACGGGACAAGCTGGTGTGCCGTTCGTTGCTTTCGTGGGTCAACGATGGCTCCCACTTTTCGCACGACGACGCCCACTTCGCGTTCGGGCAGGATGCGATCGACGATCAGGTCGAGATCTTCAAAAAGATTTTCGAGCGTGCCGAGCACTTGCCTCATTACGACATGATGATGGCAAAGAAGTGAGGCCCGGGATCTTCGAGTAGCCTTTTACTAAGCGGTGTCGTTGCAGATGAGGCTGGAGCACCCTTCTACCACCGGTTCGACCAGTATGACGAGTCAAGACTCGAGCATCCCCTTCACACTGCAGGGGTCGCAAGTTCGAAACTTGCACTTCCCACCAGAATACGCTGAAAAGCCCGTAACGGTCGTTGTGGGCTTTTTGCATTGGTGTTGCGCAAGCTGCGATGTGGGCGATCATCAGAGCGCCGCAACGCCTGCCGGCGCGCGCGGGCCATCCGCAATTCAGCTTGGGTGGGGATTGCCTGCCGATGGAACCGTCTTGGGGACAAGGGCAACAGAAGCGTGAGCTCAACTTTCAGGGACCGCGGGTCCCGCTCATCTTCCGAAAGACCACCATGGCCACTGCAAATCCATTCCCCTCGCTGCGCGCGCTGGCGCTCGGCACCCTCCTAGCAACTGCCGCCATGGGCGCCCACGCCGCCAGCACGCCCTTCGTGCTGGCCTACACCGACGGCCAGATCGCCCAGTCCTATATCAACCTGCAAGCCCATCACGCCAGCCTGTCCGCCGTCGGCCTGGGCTCGACCTATGCGCTGCAGCCGGACGGCAAGATCGACAGCAGCGCCATGACGACCACCACGGCCAATATCATCCGCTTCGCCAGGGGCAAGGGCTTGCCGGTGTACCCGACCGTGTCGGACTACAGCAACAGCTATGCCGGCTTCGACCCGGCCGTCAGCAATGCGGTGCTGAAGGACGCCGCCAGCCGCGCCAACGCGGTGGCCAATCTGCTGGCGCTGGCCAATGCCGACGATTTCGCCGGCATCAATATCGACCTGGAAGCGGTGCAGCCCGGAATGAAGACGCAGCTTTCCGACTTCATTGGCGCGCTGGCGAACGCGCTGCACGGCGCCGGCAGGAAACTGATCATCAGCATCCCCGCCAAGAGCGGCGACAAGGAGCCGTCCTACCTTGTCGGCTACGATTACGCGGCCCTGGGCAGCGCGGTCGACTATTTCCAGGTGATGACGTACGACGAAGTCGGCCCGGGCTGGTCGTCGTCGCCGTCGGGGACGTGGCCGGGCCCCCAGGCGGGGCTGGACTGGATGAAGACGAAGCTGGCCTACGCCGTCTCGCGCGTGCCGTCGGCCAAGGTCCTGCAGGGGCTGCCGACCTACGGCTACGACTACAGCACCGGCAAGCAGGCGTACTGGAAGGGGACGGACGGCATCCCGGGCTACAACGACATCCTGGGCGCCCGCAAGGTCACCCGACTGCGCGACAGCACGGCGGCGACCCCGTACGCGACATGGGGGACGGTCACGCCGCAGCCGGACGGTACCGGGTGGGACACGACGACCGGGCAGCCGGTGCTGTGGTACGACGACGCGCAGAGCATCGCCGCCAAGGCATCGCTGGTCGGCACGTACAAGCTGGCGGGCACGAGCGTGTGGGCGATGGGCTACGAGGATGCCGGCTTCTGGAGCGCGGTGGCGACCGGCTTGCGCGCCGGCGGCGGCGATACCGGCGCGCCGGTCGGCAGCGCGGGCGCGGGCTATGTCTGGACGTCGAACGCCAGGGCCACCGACAACCTCAACCGGGTGCCCGCTGCGGGTGTCAACGACGGCAACACGAACGCTTCCGTTACCCTGAATACGTCTGGCGAAGGCGGCGCGCGCAAGTGGCAGGCGGCCGGGATCGCGTTCTCTGCCGCCAGATCGGTCGCGTCGGTGACGTTCGTTAACGGCGGTATCGACAGCCACGGCAACGGCTTTTTCGAGTCGGGCATTTCGCTGCAATACACTACCGATGGCGTCAAGTGGCTCGAGTCCGGCTGGGCCGTGTCGCCGGCCTATCCAGGCAGCGCCGCGGCGGCCGACCAGTCCTACACGTTCAGCGGCTCGCTGAGTGGCGTGCTGGGCGTACGCATCTCCGGCCGCGCCGGGCCGACATCGTGGAGCGGCGCCGTCAAGGAAGTCCGCGTGCAGGGCCGCTGATACAGAGGGCGCGTGGCGTTTGCGCACGCGCCTGATTGTTTGCGCACTGGTCCAGCCGGATACAAAATTGGTCTTGCCAATTTCAACCGCCAACTCTACCATCGTCCGGAATGCGCCGCATCGTGCGCATGCCAACGAGGAGACGGGAATGGATCAGAAATCGGCGGTCAACCGCCGCACCGTATTGAAGGCGGCCGGTGCCGCCGGGCTGCTGCTGGCCACGGGCGCCTATGCGGCCACGCCGCGCAAGCGCTATGCCATTGTCGGCGTGGGCTCGCGGGCGCGCATGTTCACGGCGGCGATCACGGGCAAGTACCGTGACCGCAACGAGATCGTCGCGGTCTGCGATACCAATGCCGGACGTGGCGCTCTGGCGACGCGGCTGATCGCCGCCACGGGCGCCAGCGAACCGCGCGCCTACGCCGCCGACGACTTCGAGGGCATGATTCGCGAGACGAAGCCGCAATACGTCATCGTCACCACGAAGGACGCGGCGCACGACGACTACATCGTCCGGGCGCTGGAAGCGGGCTGCGACGTCATCACGGAAAAGCCGATGACGACGACGGCAGCCAAGGCGCAGCGCATCCTCGACGCCGTGAAACGCACGGGTCGCCATGTGCGCGTCACGTTCAACTACCGCTATTCGCCGCCGCGCACGCAGGTCAAGGATATCCTGATGAGCGGCGAGATCGGCGACGTGCTGTCGGTCGATTTCACGTGGCTGCTGAACACCGTGCACGGCGCCGACTACTTCCGCCGCTGGCACAGCGACAAGGCCAATTCCGGCGGCCTGATGATCCACAAGTCCACGCACCACTTCGACCTCGTCAACTGGTGGCTGGGGGCGCAGCCGGAGCAGGTCCACGCATTCGGCTCGCGGCAGTTCTACACCCCCGCCACGGCGCGGCGCATGGGACTGCAAGGCCACCACGAGCGCTGCCTGACGTGCCCCGAAAAGACCAAATGCAGCTTCTACTTCGACCTGGCGGCGGACCCGGGGCTGAAGGCGCTGTACCTGGACAACGAGAAGCACGACGGCTACTTCCGCGACCAGTGCGTGTGGCGCCCCGAGATCAATATCGAGGACACGATGAACGTGATGGTCCGCTACGACAACGGCGCGCAGCTGAACTATGCGCTGTCCGCCTATGACGCGTGGGAGGGCTATCACATCGCCTTCAACGGCACGAAAGGGCGGCTGGAGCACCGCATCGTGGAGCAGGCCGGCGCCGCCGGGGCGGGCGAGTTGCAGAGCAGGAGCGCCGGCGTGTCGATCCGCGTCATCCCGCTGCGCGGCGCGCCACGCGACATCGAACCGTGGACGGGCACGGGCAGCCATGGCGGCGGAGACGACGTCATGCTGGGCGAGATCTTCGGCGACGCGCCCGTCGACAAGTACCGCCGCGCCGCCGACGAACGTGCCGGCGCCTGGTCGATTCTGGTCGGCGCCGCCGCCAACCAGTGCTTCGAGACGGGACGCACGGTCCGCATCGCCGATCTGGTCACGGGGCTGACGCCACCGGAGCAGGCGCCCATGCCCGACCGGACGGCGGCGCTGCCGATGCCGCTGCGGGTGCGCATTCCCTGACGGAGCGGCAGGCACATGACGGGAGCGGCGTTCGCGGATAGAATGAGAAGCATTCTCATCAATAAGGCCGACATGACCGCACCATTCCCTTCACGTACGACGCGCCGCCGCGTCCTGGGCACCGGGCTCGCGCTGGGCAGCCTGGCGCTGGCGCCCGCCAGAGCCGCCTCCGAATGGCAGGGGGCCACGTTGCCACAGGCGCTCCAGCGCGAGATTGTTTCCGCCATCACGGGCGGGCGCTATCGCATTCTTGTCAGCGTGCCCGATGGGCCGGCGCCGGCCGCGGGGCACCCCGTGCTGTACGCGCTCGATGGCAACGCCACGTTCCCCAGCCTGGCGCTGATGGCGCGCATGGCCGGCTGGAGAGCAAAGGCTACGGGGCAGGCGCCGCCGGTCGTCGTCGGCATCGGCTACGCCAGCGAGCGCGATTACGACCCGGCCCGCGGCCGCGATTACACGCCGCGCGGCGGCGCTGCACCTAACGAAGGCGGCGCCGATCGCTTCCTTGATTTCATCGAACAGGAACTGAAGCCGCTGGTTCGGGGACTCGCCCCGATCGATCCGGCGCGTCAGGCGCTGTTCGGTCACTCGTACGGCGGCCTGTGCGTGCTGCATGCGCTGTTCACGCGGCCGGCGTCGTTCCAGACGTATCTCGCCGCCAGCCCGTCGATCTGGTACGGCGAGCGCGTGGTGCTGCAGGGCGTGGAGCCGTTCCGTCAGCGCGTCGCCACGCTGGCGGACAAGCCGGCCCTGATGCTGACGGTCGGCGAGCTGGAACAGCCGGCCGCCAAACCCGGTGCGCCGGGCAGTCAGAATCCGCAGGCGGCCAAAAGGCGCATGGTGGAAGAGGCCGGCGAGCTGGCAGTGCGGCTGCGGCAGATGCCCGGCGCATTGTCCCGCGTGCAGTTTCACCTGCTGGCACGCGAGAACCACGGCTCGGCGATGTTCCCGGCGATGGCGCGGGGGCTGGAGTTCTTCGTCGGCGGCGGCGACTCAGTCTGAGGCGTCCATCGTGGCGACGATGCGCCACTTTCCACCCTCGAAACGCAGCGTGCGGCTGCCAACCGACGCTTCGTCCGACCAGAAGTGCACCGTTACTTCGTCGGTGTAGGCGTCGAGCTGCGCTTCCCAGGCCTCGCCCGCCTGCTGCAGGCTGTTCACCAGGTCGTCGTCGATGGCGACGATCGACGTTTCGTCCTCGCTGCCGGTCGCCTGCACCAGCTGTTCGACTGTCTTGCCTAGGTGGCTGCGCAGGTATGCCCATGCCTCCCTGGTCTTGGGCGCGCACAGCAGCGCATGCACGATGCGCCACGCTTCGTCCGGCCGGGTCACGGCGGTTTTCGGTGCCATCAGCGTGCCGCGCAGCGCGGCCTGGCCGGCCGTGGTGCAGGAATTGGGCAGCACCTCGCCGTTGGTGTGCAACGGCCGAAGGGCCGTAGCGGCCACCGCCGCGCCGGTCAGCACCAGGGCGCCCGCTGCGAACAGGGCGCGCTTCATGGCTTGCTCCGCTGTGCGGGCGGTACGGCGGCCTCTTTCTTGAGCACCGCTTCCACCGTCGTTCCGCGCGGGTAGGGCACCCGCGCGACGCGCTTCAGCACGACCGACGGGCCGTCGACGTATGCCGGATCGTCTTGAACGAGCCGGTACCAGGTCGCGTCCACGCCACCACGCTTGTCGTCCAGCGCCGCTTCGATCAGGAACACGTCGCCGCCGCGCGCCGCGACCAAGCCGTCACGCAAGGTCGACTCGCCGCGGCCGACGTGGTGCCACTGCTCGCTCAACGCATTCGGACCGTCGGCAACGGGGACGACGTTCCAGTCGCCGCCGGACTTGGCCTGAAAGTAGAACGTCATCGTGCGCTGGTAGCGCTGGACGTCCGCCACCGTGCCGGCGACCATATACAGCTTGCCGCCCAGGGCGGGCCATTGGTGCAGTCCCTGGCCGGTGGACGCGACGTCGGCAAAGGCGGCGCCGGCGCAAGCCACGTAGATGGCCGGGATCAGGAGAAAACGGGTGAGTGTTGTCATTGCGTTTCGAGTGTGTCGGGTTCTGAATCGGCGCGGTGCACGTCGCGGCACAGCAGCATGTCGGTGATACGGTCGGACTTGTCGCCGTCGAAGCCGAGGATCATCGAGCGCTCGCGCGGATTGGTCCACGTGCCGAACAGCAGATCCCAGATCGGCAGGCCGTAGTTCTGCGCATGGTGATCGAGCTGGTGGTGCACCGTGTGCATCTCGGGACGCTGGATGATGAACCCCAGCCAGCGCGGCGTGCGCAGGTCGCTGTGCAGGAACAGGTCGAACAGGCCGGTCAGCAGCAGCGCGATGGCCGCCGCCGCAGGGCTGGCGCCCAGGATCAGATAACTGACGCAACCGCTCATGCAGATGGCCGCGGCGCTTTCGAGGGGATGCGCATAAAACGCTGTCAGCGCCTCGACGCGGCGGGCGCTGTGGTGCAATTGGTGGACCACGCGCCACAGCAGGTCGGACTTGTGCGTCAGCCGGTGCCACCAGTAGAAGACAAAGCTGTTCAACAGGAAGCTTAACAGGCCCACCATCGGGTCGGACAGCCAGGCACCCGCGTCGAACAGCGCGGCGTCGCGGATGGCGGTGCTGAACAGGTAGCCGGCGACCAGCATGACGACAACGGTCGCAAAGCCTGACACGCTGGCGAGCAGGAGCCAGCGCCGGTCGCAGCGGTTGCGCGACGCTGGTGCGATGACTTCGCGGCAGAAGAGGGCGACGAAGGCGAGGCCGATGATGGGGAGGGCGAGGAGTTCGGTCATAATTTTAACGGGACGGTGGGCCGCCAGCCCGGCAGTATCGACATGGGTGGCGTGGATGTCAACATCATGGGGCGGTCGTTTCCTGGAACGTCCCGGACTGCATGCGGATCAGGGTGCCGTGCCCGCTCGACTCGCGTTGCAGCCGCACCTCGCGCAGCTCGATGTCCACGGCGAGCGCCCGCCCGAAATCGTCCGGCCGCCCGCCTTCCAGCGTGAGCGATTCGCGGCAGCTCTGGATCAGCAGCCGGTCCGTCAGTCGCAGCCGGTCACCGTTTATGCGGGCGCAGACGCGCCTGTCCTCGTAACCGGCGCCGCAGCACCCGGTGCGATCCGCAGGATTGGACGGGACGCTGCCAAGGAGGATGAGGAAGGTCCGGCCGTTGTCGGTGTAATGCAGGCGGCCGGGATTTGCATCAACCTGCCGCTTGCTCGCACGATTCGCTCGATCGCAGTCATCGGCGGATATGCGGACGTCGCGGTGATGCATGGTGGCGGCTCAGCGTCGATCGTGCCGCAGTATGGCAACCCGGTGACTGTCTGCAGCCCGGCTACAGCGACGACTTCAACCTCTCTTTCGCGGTTTTGAGATCCGCCAATGTGCCCTTTTTTTCTATGGCAAGCGCAAGGCTCGTTTCGGCAGCGATGGCATTACCCGGGGCAACAGAGACAATACCGAGATGATTGCGAACGGCCCCTTTGAAGAGCGCAAGGTAATACGTTTTCCCTGCATTTTCCAACTTTCCCGAAGCCAATACGCTTTCGCATTTATCTTCCTTTGCAAAGAGCTCATGTCCATAGGTCGCCGGCTTAGCGCCGGCGTCGACGAGGAAGACGCACTTTTCGTTGGCCTTGTCGTGAAACGCGGCGAAGGAGCTACTTTTTCCGGACATGAACTCGCGTCCCAGAAAGCGCATGCCCGGAACGGCCTTGGACAGCAATGTCCCTTTAGCACGTCTTATGCCCTCTTGAGCCCGTGGGGCATTGACGCTGTCACGGCTGGCGGGCAGAGGGTCCGTCCAAACAACCGCATCGTTTAACTCGCTGTCCGCAATGTAGCGTCCTGCGGGGTCGCGGTGGAGGTAAAAGTATTGCCGGTAGAAGTCCTCTACCGTGTCCCGAACGATATATTCGATTACCAAATATTGACGATTGCGCACCTCAAAAGCAGCCGCGTCGTTAATCACCAGGCACTGTGGAAACCCCGCACCCTTTTCCGGACTCATCATTTCAATGAATTCCGTACCAGCGGCCGTGCGTGCCAACAGCCCGCAGCTTGGCACAGAATCTCCCTTCGCTGTGTACAACACAGGTGCTATATCGTTTGACGGAAGCGGCACAGTGCTGGCTTTTACCGATGTCCACCCCTGTTGAGCGGCGTACTTCGAGACATCCGGCGCACTTGCATCTTTCAACGTTCTTGACGCGGCCGTACCGCTGGATGCGTCCGACGCACTGCATGCTCCGTGCGTCGCGACAAATCCCACAAGGGCGAATACAGATAACAGTTTCTTCATTGAGATTTCTCCGTAGCGAGAGCGACCATTTGCGCGACTGTTAAGCCGAAACGTTTTGGGGATGGGTGTGCCGCATGGACGACGAGAAAACGCTGATATGCTGCCTTGGCCACGGCCGCATTTTTCGTTACCCCTCCTTTTGTTGACGTAGGGTCGTGCCACAAGGCCCAACCGAAGGTGGAGCCAGCATGATTATAGATAGCACTTTGTTCGAAGGTTAGAAAGACTGCGCTGCGGTTGCTCGCGGTCTGGCATGCTGGAGCGTTCAGCGTTTTGTGGGCACGTTTGAATATATCGACCCTGTCGTTGAATCCGTTGAAAGAGCCGTTGATGAGGGCCGATATCTGAAGCAGGTCGTTTTTATCAGCGTGAGTATTGAGGTCCACCCCTTTTGCGTAGCGCCAGAACCATCCAGCTGAGTCAGTGGCATATTGCACCGTCTCAAGTTTGGTTTTGTCGGCGCCCAGGAAGTTGACCCCGACGTACTCACCGTACTTACGATAGTTATCTTCGAAGGTAATCTGAATCAAGCCACGTCCCTTGTAACCGCCATAGCGTTGCTGGGCGACTGCGTTAGGCACTTGTTCGGCCATATAGTGGAACGCCCCTGACTCGTGGCCAATTTGCGCCAACGCATGGCTCTTACGCAAACACGATGTAATAGCATAGCGTGTGAACATCTGATTGAGGTCAGACAGGAATGTAGTTAACAGTGCCTTGGTCCGATACGGAAAGATCGCCGCAAGTTGATCAATCGTAAGATCTTTGCCACACGCACAATCGCCTGGCACTATCAAATGTTCGGGCTGAGCGTTGGCATTTGCTCCAGGCGCATTGGGAACTCCTTGATTGACCTGACTTGCCGGAGGCGGCGGTGGTGGCGATGGCGGCGGCGCGCTCGGTGCTGGGGGCGATGCCTTGGGCTTAGGTGCCGGAGCCTGAGTCTTAGGGTGCGGTGCTGTTTTGCTGGGAATTAGCGCACTGTTGATCCTCACAACCAAGACAGGGTGCGCACGACGTACCCGAATGTGAGCCACAGGCGCAAGGGTCTTCTCCCCTTTGCGCTGCGCCATCAAAGTCAGCAATTCTCCGTCCATCGCGCCAAACGTGGTCTCGTTGTCCGCCTTAGTAATCCGGCCTGTAACGACCGCCTGCTTGCGTGCCATCACTTGATAGCGAATGCCCACTGGCGGCTGATTAATCAGATTGACGAAACGGAGAGTAAGGGTGATGCTGGGGCCGGGAATCCGAATGCGTTGGCGTACTTCGAGCTTGTCAATGTCTGCAATTTGCGGGTTGACAGCGACAATTTCCCTTAAGGTAACACGATTTCTCTTAGCAATTTTGGCCAAGGTATCGTTGGGCTCTACGAGTACTTCGCGTATATTTTGACCTGACATCTTCTACTCTTCCTTTCCGGATTGGGGATCCGGTTGCTCCGGTACGATGATCTCCCATGATGCGTCCCCAACAATGATAGACAGCTCTTCTGCATTCTCGGTGAAAACTCGCGAGGATAGCCCCTCAGGGTCAAGTTGACCAGCTGCGAGCTGGATATCCTTGTCCTTCTGCCAAACTTGGTAGGGCATTCCAGCAAGTTCTGGAAAAAGCCCTACATAGTGCGACGCATTGATTTGTTGGCTGAAAAACGCCCGGTCGGCGTCTATCATCTTTAGGCGATTATCAGGAAGAGGTGGCACAGAAAAAGATTGACCCGCGCCACCATCAAACACATGCTGCCCACCCTTAACAGTAAAGTTCCCAGGACAAGCAAAAGTAATATCCCCACCCTCAAGCGTGATGGAAGACTGCCCAGCCTGCAGCACGATCTTCTGATTCGCCTTGATCTCGATGGAG
>Ga0308166_1004082_pt1 | contig 11906 bp, 9 predicted proteins | sample PhyCR2_2_FD_202137 | JGI IMG/M metagenome (GOLD analysis project Ga0308166, IMG submission 202137) | Phyllosphere microbial communities from UC Gill Tract Community Farm, Albany, California, United States - DLSLCC.R2 | ecosystem: Host-associated > Plants > Phyllosphere > Unclassified | place... | reverse complement strand
GGCTTCAACATGGAGTACGTGCACAAGCTGTTCGGCGTCTTCCAGCGCCTGCACCGGATGGAAGACTTCCAGGGCACCGGCATCGGCCTGGCCAACGTGCGCCGCATCGTCGAGCGCCACAACGGCCGCGTCTGGGCCAACGCCGTGCAAGGCGAAGGCGCGACGTTCTCGTTCGCGCTCCCGAAACAGAATTCAACACACTGACGTAATTAGTACACTCTCATGCTCAAGCCCATACTGCTGGTCGAAGACAACCCGAACGATCTGGAACTGACCCTGATCGCCCTGTCCAAGAGCCAGCTCGCCAATCAGGTCATCGTCGTGCGCGACGGTGCCGAGGCGCTCGATTACCTGCACCGCCGCGGCGACCACGCGGCGCGCGCGGCCGGCAACCCGGCCGTCGTCCTGCTCGACCTGAAACTGCCGAAAGTGGATGGCCTCGAAGTGCTGCGCAACGTCCGCAGCACGGACGGCCTGAAGCCGCTGCCGGTCGTGATGCTGACCTCGTCGAAGGAAGAACAGGACCTGGTCCGCAGCTACGAACTGGGCGTGAATGCCTACGTCGTGAAACCCGTCGACTTCACGGAATTCGTGCGTGCGATCGCGGACCTGGGAATTTTCTGGGCCGTGCTGAACGAACCGCCGCCGGGCTCGCAGCGGTACGTCAAACCGAACAAATAATAAACAGCCTCCCGGCGTGCGTTCAACGACCGCCGGGCCCGCCGCTTACGCCGTCCTGCAAGCCGCCGGCTCGTGGCGCCGGCGCAGCAGATGCCGGATGCGCGCGCTGAGCGCGTCCGGATGGTATGGTTTCTGCAATAGATTCACGGACGCCTCCAGCTTTCCTTCGTGCGCCAGCACGCCTTCCGCATAGCCCGACGTGTACAGGATCTGCGCGTGCGGCAGCCGCGCACGCACGAGTTCGCCCAATTGCAGGCTGCTCACCGGCCCGGGCATGATCACGTCCGTGAACACGAGGTCGATGTGCTGCCCGCTCTCGACGATGCCGGCGGCGCGCGCTCCATCCGATGCTTCCAGCACCTTGTAACCGAGCGCGGACAGGATGGCGCAGGTCGTGCTGCGCACGTCTTCCTCGTCCTCCACGACGAGGATCGTCTCGACGCCGCCGACGAGCGGCGCCGATTCGATCTGTTCCGTCTGCACGGGCTCGGCCTCGCTGCGCGGCAGGTAGATGCGCACGCTGGTACCCTTGCCCGGCTCGCTGCGCAGGACGATCTCGCCGCCGGACTGCTTGACGAAGCCGTACGCCATCGACAGGCCGAGGCCCGTGCCCTGCCCCGTCGGCTTGGTGGTGAAGAACGGCTCGAACGCGCGCTCCAGCACGTCCGGCGTCATGCCCTTGCCGGTATCGGCCACTTCGATCAAGACGTAATGGCCGCGCGGTACTTCCGCCGGCAGCGGGTTGTCGGGCGCGATGTTGGCGGCGCGGATCGTCAGCGTGCCGCTGCCGGCCATCGCGTCGCGCGCATTGATCGCCAGGTTCAGCAGCACGTTGTTGAGCTGGTTCGGATCGACCAGCGTGCTGCCCAGCTCCGCCGCGATTTCGGTGACGACGCGGGCACGCGGGCCGAGCACGCGGCGCATCATGTCGTCCATCTCGCGCAGCAGGTGGCCCGGGTTGATGACGATGGCCTGCAGCGGCTGGCGGCGCGCGAATGCGAGCAGGTGCGACGACAGCTTGGCGCCGCGCTCGACGCCGGCCAGCGCCATGTCGACGCGCCCCTTGCCCGCCTCGTTCAGGTTGCCCACCAGCTTGAGAAGCTGCAGGTTGCCGCCGATGATCTGCAGCACGTTGTTGAAGTCGTGCGCGACGCCGCCCGTCAGCTGGCCGATCGCTTCCATCTTCTGCGCCTGGTGCAGCGCCGACTGGCTGACGGCCAGCTGTTCCTGGCTGTGCCGCAGCGACACGAACGCGGCATCGCGCTGGCGCCGGGCGATGCAGGCGTCGCTGTGGTAGCGCACGCGCGCGACGAGTTCGCGCGGGTCGGGCCATTTGACGAGGTAATCGTTGGCGCCGAGGGCGAACGCCTTGGCCTTGATTTCCGGATCTTCTTCCGACGACAGCAGGACGACGGGAATGTGCTCGGTATCCTTGTCCGCGCGCAGGCGGCGGGTGACCTCGAAACCGTCGATTTCCGGCATGCGCAGGTCCACGAGCACGACCGTCGCGCCGACTTCCTTCGCCAGGTCGACCGCCAGCGCCGGGTGCCGGGCATAGCGCAGCGCGTACGCGGCACATCCCTTCATGCCATGCGAGATGATGTCTTCGGCAAAGGGTTCGTCGTCGATCAGGAGAACCGAGCAGGCGCTGTTGTCGTCTTGGTTCATCGGCACTACGGAGAGGTCGGCATTGAAGGAAGAACCAGAATTGCAAAAAAGTAAGTGCCGATTTTAACACCAAGCCCGACAGTGGTGCGCGTAATTCAATCGTGCGACGTGGGCGATTTTGTTCTGATATTGCGGAAGTTAGCGACGAAAACGATGTAAATACGCAGACTTCGAATCCTGGACCGCGCGGCCGCAACCATTGATGCTTCCTTAAGAATGTTTCCTTGTATTACCATTGAAGTTTTGCAAGGAACATGACGTGGTCGATCCATTTGCCCTGCTCGCCAACATCCTGACCATGTACTGGTGGGCGATACCGCTGCTCATCCTGACCACATGGCTGCGATCGCCGAGCGGCAAAGGCTGGTGCGGCGAGACGTATCTGAACACGCTGTTGTTCCTCGCACTGCCGCGCACGCAATACCATCTGCGCAGCAATTTGACGCTGCCGACCGCGGACGGCACGACCCAGATCGACCATGTGGTCGTATCGCGTCATGGCATTTTCATCATCGAAACGAAGAACTATGGCGGATGGATCTTCGGCAAAGCCGGAGACAAGAACTGGACGCAAAAATTCCCCCGTCGTAGCAGCACATTCCAGAACCCGCTGCGCCAGAATTACAAGCACGTACGCGCCGTGGCCGAACTCACCGGCGCCGACGAGGCCGCGCTCATCTCGCTCGTCGTGTTCGTCGGAGACGCCACGTTCAAGACACCGATGCCGCCGAACGTCACACACGCGCGCGCTTGCCTCGACTTCATACGTGCACACACGGACCTGTTGCTGGACAGCGCCGAGGTCGTGCGCCTGCTCGGCGCGCTCGACGCCGGCCGCTTGGCACCGTCACGGCGCACGCACGCGGCCCACGTCGCACACGTGCGCGCCTTGCAAGCCCGCGCCGTCAGCAACGGCGCCCCGCGCGCCGCAGTGGCCACCCCGGCGCCGGAACCTGCCCCGCCCCCCGTACCCGCGCCCGCCACGCCGCTGCATCCCGCCTGCCCGCAGTGCGGCAGCGCGGTCGCCGAATACGCGTACAAGACGGGTGACAAGGCAGGACGATCGTTTCAAGGCTGCACGCAATTTCCAGGCTGCACTTACCGCGTCGATGTGCCAGCGTGACGTTCAGCGGCCCTTCTTCTTGTTCGACGTAAACGTGCGCGCATAAAACGCGGGCGGTTTCTTGACCACCCAGTCGATGAACGCACGGATGTCGTCGTCGCCCTGCAGCGCATCCCAGGTGTGATACGCGTGCAGCAGCTCGCGCTCGGAAAACGTCGCGTGGATCTTGCGGTGGCAGATCTTGTGGATGGGGAATTGTTCCCTGCCCTTCAGCGATTTCGGGATCAGGTGGTGGCGGTCGATGTTGACCGTGCCGAGCGGCCGGCCGCACAGCGGACAGGGGCTGTCCGCCGCGGGTGGCGGCGGCGGTTCGTAGTCGGGGATACGGGAGCGGCGCGCCATGCTCCCCATATCGTGGCGGCCGCGCCCGTTTAAAGAGCGTGCGTCAACCCGGCGTCCTTCAGCCGCGCACGCGCGCCGCGATGGCGTCGCCCACTTCCACCGTCGTCGCGCTGCCGCCCAGGTCGCCCGTGCGCGGGCCGTCGCGCAGCACGGCTTCGATCGCGGCGACGATCGCATCGTGCGCCTCGGCGCAGCGCGGATCGGCGTCCGGTCCGGACGCCAGGAACGACAGCATCAGCGCCCCCGACCAGATCATCGCGATCGGGTTGGCGATGCCCTTGCCGGCGATGTCCGGCGCCGAGCCGTGCACGGGCTCGAACAGCGACGGGAACGTGCGTTCCGGGTTCAGGTTGCCGGACGGCGCCAGGCCGATCGTGCCGGTGCAGGCGGGGCCGAGGTCGGACAGGATGTCGCCGAACAGGTTCGAGGCGACGACGACGTCGAAGCGGTCCGGCTGCAGCACGAAGCGCGCCGTCAGGATGTCGATATGCTGCTTGTCGACCGTCACTTCCGGGTAGTCGGCGTGGACGGCGTCGGCGCGGCCGTCCCACCACGGCATGCTGATGGCGATGCCGTTCGACTTGGTCGCGACCGTCAGGTGGCGGCGCGCGCGCGCGTTGGCGAGCTCGAACGCGTAGCGCAGCACGCGGTCGGTGCCGTGGCGCGTGAACACGGATTCCTGGATGACCATCTCGCGCTCGGTGCCCGGGAACATGATGCCGCCCAGGTTCGTGTACTCGCCTTCCGTGTTTTCGCGCACGACGAAAAAGTCGATGTCGCCCGGCTTGCGGCCGGCCAGCGGGCACGGCACGCCTTCGAACAGGCGCACGGGACGCAGGTTGATGTACTGGTCGAATTCGCGCCGGAACTTGAGCAGCGAGCCCCACAGCGAGACGTGGTCCGGCACCAGCGCGGGCCAGCCGACGGCGCCGAAATAGATCGCGTCCACGCCGGACAATTGCGCTTTCCAGTCCGGCGGCATCATCTCGCCATGCTGGATGTACCAGTCGCAGCTGGCCCACGGAAAATGCTTGAATTCCAATTCGAGGCCGAAGCGCTCGGCCGCGGCCGCCAGCACTTTCAGCCCTTCGGGCAGCACTTCCTTGCCGATGCCGTCGCCGGCGATGGCGGCGATCCTGAAACGTCGTGTCATGATTGTCCTTCTCGAAGTTGCTCGGGGCTCAGGCCGCGGGCGCCGCGACGACGAGGCGCGAGAAGCTCGCCACGCTCGCCACGAACGAAAACACGGCCGCGATGCCGAGCGCGAACCACGGCCCGCGCACGTGGGATATGGTAAGACAGAAGGCGACCAGAGCGGCGCCCGTTGCCTGTCCGGTCAGGCGCGCGGTCGCGACCATGCCGCTGGCGCTGCCGCTGCGCGACGCCGGCGCGCTGCCCATGATCGCCTTGACGTTGGGCGCCTGGAAGAAGCCGAAGCCGACGCCGCAGACGGCCATGCGCCAGCCGATGTCGAGCGCGGACGGCGAGGCCGGCAGGCTCATCATCGCGACCAGGCCGGCCGCCAGGATCATCAACCCGATGCCACCCAGCAGGCCCGGCGAAAAGCGGTCGCTCAGGCGGCCGGCGACGGGCGCCATCACGCCGACCATCACCGGCCAGGGCGTCATCAGGAAGCCCGTCTCGACGGGCGTGCGTCCCAATGCCGTCTCGAAGAAGAACGGCAGCGCGACGAACGCCAGCGCCTGCGCGGCGAACGTGCAGATGGCGGTAATGGTCGACAGCGCGAACAGCGGCCGGCGGAACAGGTCGACGGGCAGCAGGGGCGCTGGATGGCCGCGCTCGCGCCGCAGCAGCAGGCCGAAGAATACGAGCGCGATGACCGCTTCGGGCAGCAGCGTGTGGATGCCGACGCGGTGCGCGGCGTCGCCCAGCGCCAGCACGGCCAGCGCGAACGCGGCGATGTTGTACAGGACGGCGACCAGGTCGACGCGGTGGCCGGCGCGCTGCGTCTGCGGCAGGACCTTGCGCGCGAGGAAGAATGCGACGATGCCCGGTATCACGTTGATGCCGAACAGCCATTCCCATGACGCCGCCGCGAGGATGATCGACGCCAGGCTCGGCCCGAGCGCGAAGCCGATCGCGACGACGAGCGCGTTGGTGCCGAAGCCCCGGCCCTGCAGCCGGGCCGGATACGTCGCGCGCAGCAGCGCCGTGTTGACGCCCATGATGGCGCTGGCGCCGAGGCCCTGGAACAGCCGCGCGACGATCAATGCGGGCAGCGACCACGCGAGCGCACACGCGAGCGAGGCCAGCGTGAACAGGGCCATGCCCGCGACGTAGACGCGGCGGTAGCCGATGGTCTCCCCCAGCGCCGCGATCGGCAGCAGGGTGGCGACCATCGCCAGTTGATAGGCATTCACGATCCATACCGAATCGGCCGGCGTGGCGTGCAGTTGCTGGGCCATCGCGGGCAATGCGGTGTTGGCGATGGCGGTATCGAGGGACGACATGCCCACGCCGAGCGCGAGGGCGAGGATGGCCCAGGCGCGCGGGCCCGGGGGAAGTCCGTCCTGTTCGAGAGGTGTTGTATTGACTGATGCTTGCATGCTCGATCCTGACGGCAAAGGATCGATTGTAGGCCTGGCTGGCGAAGCGTGCAGGCCACGGCAGCGGGTTTTACACGGCGTTACAAGGCCGCGGCAGGCCCGCGTGGCCGGGGCCGGCGCACCGTCCGATCCCCGGGTATGCGTCGACGATGGACAGGGTGTTTCAGCAGCCGCTCGCCTTCACGCGCTCGACTTCAAGGCCGAACAGCGGCCGCAGCCGGGTACCGACGATGTTGCCGCAGAACGCGGCGACGAGCCACAGCCAGCCGTGCAGGCTGCCCGACACGATGCCGCTGAAGTAGGCGCCGATGTTGCAGCCGTACGCGAGGCGTGCGCCGTAGCCGAGCAGCAGGCCGCCGACGAGGGCCGCGACGAGCGAGCGCAGCGGCACGCGCCACACGGGCGCGTAGCGGCCGGCCAGCGCCGCCGCGAGCATGGCGCCGAGCACGATGCCGATGTCCATCACCGACGTCACGTCGTGCGAGACGGGTGCGGCCAGCGCGGCGGCGTTGGCCTTGGTCGACCAGTATGTCCAGCTCGCCGTGTCGATGCCGATGACCTGCGCGGCCTTGGCGCCCCACAGCGCGAACGCGGACGTCACGCCCCACGGCCGGCCCGACAGCGCCAGGGTAGCGAAGTTCAGCACGACGAGCGCGAGCGCGCCGGCCACGAGCGGCCACGGACCGTGCAGCCACGGCGACGCCTTGGCGGCGCGCAGGTCAGGCGCGACGAGGCCGCCGTGGCGGCGCTTTTCGACGACGACGGTAATGGCCGCGATGAGCGCGAACACGGCCCAGTTGAGCGCCAGCGCGGGGGCCAGGCCCAGTGTCTTGACGAGGGAGATGGGCGCCAGCTGCGGCAGCGACGTCCAGAACGGCATGTGCGCCGTGGCGATCACGGAGCCGGCGATGAACGCGGCCAGGGTGACGAGCATGCGCGTGCTGCCGCCGCCGACCGTGTACAGCGTGCCGGACGCGCAGCCGCCGCCCAGCTGCATGCCGATGCCGAAGATGAACGCGCCGACGACGACGGACGTGCCGGCCGGCGACACGAGCCCCGTGACGGGGTTGCCGAACAGCGTGCCGGCGGACAGCGCCGGGAAGAACAGCGCCACGCCGACGGCGAGCATGATCATTTGCGCGCGCAGGCCGGCGCCGCGGCCGTCGGCGATGAAGACACGCCACGCGGACGTGAAGCCGAACGCGGCGTGATACAGCGCAAGGCCCAGCAGCGCGCCGACGACGAATAGCGCGGCATGGCGCGCGTCGACGGTCTGTGCCAGGTACCAGGCGCCGAGCACGATCAGCAGCAGGGACACGCCCAGCGGTTTCGGATTGATGTCGGCGCCCCGGGGGAGCGATGGAGAAGAAGCTGCAGTGGACATTGTGAAACCAGTCGGTGAATAACGTAAGTCGTTATTTTCGCGCGTTTTTTTGATTCCTGCAGGCGACCGGCTCCGGCACTGGAATTGCCGGGAAACAATCGGTGATATTTCGACCACGGCATTAAACTTATAATATTGAGATCGGTTTCAGCCCATCGTACTTTTCCCGGGGAATACATGGATGCGTTCACACTCGTCGTGGCGTCCGCGCTGGCGAGTCTCATCATGGCGAGCAGCATGGCCCTGCTCTACCGTGCCGACCGGCGCCAGGCCTGCCTGCTCGACTGGATGGTGGCGGGACTGTGCTTTGCCGCCAACAACATCCTCGGTGCGGCCGCGGTCACGCTGCAGTCCCAACATGTTTTTTTGCCCGCCGTCGGCAACGCGCTGTACGTCGCCGGCCATTTCGGCATCCTCGCCGGCGTGCGCCGCCACGTCGGCCTGCGGCCCGGCTGGGCGCTGCTGGCGCTCGTGGCCGCCGTCGTGTTCGGCCTGCACCTGCTGCCGGCGCTGCAGGCGTCCGTCGCGAACCGGCTCCTGCTGTTCACGCCGCTGATCGTGGCGATCAATGCGAGCGTGGTCCTGACGCTGTGGCAGCGGCTGCCGCGCGCCGACTGGCTGCCGTACGTGCCGCTCGCGGTGATGGAACTGGTTTTCCTGCTCCAGCTGAGCCTGCGTACGCTCTACCTGTTCGCCGATCACGACCATGGCCTGACGCTCATGGGCAGCCAGTTCCTGCAAACGTCCGGCACCTTGTTCGTGCTGATCTTCCTGTCGGTAACGACGATGAGCTGCGCATTGATCGTCGCCTACCGCCAGGTGCAGGCCTTGCGGCACGCGGCGCTGACCGACGCCCTCACCGGCTGGCGCAACCGCCGCTCGCTGCACGACATGGCCGGGACGGCGTTCGAGCACCGCATGCGCGTCGGCGGACCGCTCGCCTTCATCACGTTCGACATCGACCACTTCAAGGCGATCAACGACCGCCACGGCCATGCCGTCGGCGACGCGGCGATCTGCCACGTCACGCGCGAGGCCGCCGACGTGCTGCGCGGCCACGACGGCCTGTTCCGCATCGGCGGGGAAGAATTCGCCGTGCTGCTGGAGGACGTGGCGCCGGACGCCGTGCGCGACCTGGCCGAGGCCGTGCGTGCGCGCATCGCCGCCGCGCCGCTGCGCACGCGCGAGCACGTCGTGCCGATGACGGTGAGCGCCGGCGTGGCCATGCGCAGCCCGCACGACGGCTCGTGGGAAGACATCCTGCGCCGTGCCGACGAGGCGCTGTACCACGCCAAGACGCACGGCCGCAACCGCGTGGACGTGTACAGTCGCGAGGTCGACGCCAGCCTGCGCGAGGTGCGGCGGGCGGGTGCGGCGCGGGCCTGAACGGAGGTCCGCCCGACCCCGGAATGACAAAGGCCGCGTACTCGTGAAAGTACGCGGCCTTTTCTATTCTGGCTCCCCGACCTGGACTCGAACCAGGGACCTGCGGATTAACAGTCCGTCGCTCTACCGACTGAGCTATCAGGGAATTGAGGCCGCATTATAGCGGCCGGGCCGGCGTTTGACCAGTCCTTCCCGTGTTCAGCCCTGCGGCATCAGCAAGGCGTGCTGCGACGCCGTGTGAAAATCGCGCCAGACGCGGTTGATGTCGCTGTCGCTTGACGCCGCGACCAGGCCGCAATACGGGTACAGCGTGTCGACCGCGTGCCGCGCCGCCGCCACCCATGCCTGCGCCAATGCCTGCAGTTGCGCGGCGGGCGCGGCGGCGACGGGCGCGCCTGCGGCGGCCTCGGCCCAGCAGGCATCCAGCAGCGCATACAAGCGGCTGCGGACGTCGTCCAGGCGCATGCGCGCCCCGTCCAGCGCCGCGCGCACGGCCGGCACCTCGATCAGCGGCTCGCCCTGCCCGCCGAAGCGGTTGCGCCGGCGTCCGATGCAGTCTTCCGCCAGATCGACGAAGTGTCCCGCCATGCCGGCGACGTTGGCCGCCAGCGTGACGAATGCGAACGGCAGGAAGGGGAAGCGGTACAGCGGCCCCGGCGCCGTCGCGCAAGCCGGGTCGATGACGAACCCGTGGTCCGCATGCACCCACGCGCCGCGGATCCGGTACGCGTGCGAGGCCGTCGCGCGCAGGCCGATGCTTTTCCAGCGCGGCACGATCTCGACGATCTCGGCCGGCACGACGAACGCCAGCATGCGCGGCTGGCCGGCCGCATCCAGCAGCGGCATGCCGTCCGCGCGCAGCCAGGCGTTGAACGTGAAGTGCGTGGCCATCGGCGCGCCGCTCGCGTAGTCCCACTCGCCCTCGATGCGCCAGCCGGCGCCGGCACGCTCGGCGTGGCCGGTCGGGGCGCCGCTGCCAGCCAGGCAGGCGCGCGGCGTCGCCAGGATCGCGCGGGCCAGGTGCGGCGGCAGGAAGCCGGCGAACCAGCCGGCGCCGGCGCACAGGGTGACGGTCCAGCCGGCGCTGCCGTCGACGCGGGCGATGGCTTCTTCCAGCCGCACGACCTCCGGCAGCGGCCGTTCCGCGCCGCCGATGGCGCGCGGCGCCAGCATCCGCAGCCAGCCGCGCCGGTGGATCAAGGCCTGCTGGACGGGATGCAGCCAGCCACCCGCGTCGGCGGCAGCAGCGTGGCAGGCAAGGCGGGCGGCGTCGCGCGCCGGGAGCGGAAACGAAGACACGGTGGGTATGGTCATGGCGACGCGCAAATGAAAAAGGCCGCGCAACGGTGAGGAATGCGCGGCCTTTCGTGAATTCTGGCTCCCCGACCTGGACTCGAACCAGGGACCTGCGGATTAACAGTCCGTCGCTCTACCGACTGAGCTATCAGGGAATTGAGGCAATATTATAGCAGACAATCCGGGATTGCCAAATGCCCATCGCCGGGGCGCGTGCGCACCCCGGTCCGGTTTGCTATAGTCGCGGCTTCCCGCACCGCTCATTTCTCCTACTCATGACCATTGCACGCACCCTCGGCACGCCCCTCTCCCCTTCCGCCACCAAAGTCATGCTGCTCGGCTCCGGCGAGCTCGGCAAGGAAGTCATCATCTCGCTGCAGCGCCTCGGCGTCGAAGTGATCGCCGTCGACCGTTACCCGGACGCGCCCGGCCACCAGGTCGCGCACCGCGCGCACGTGATCGACATGACGGACGGCGCGGCGCTGGCCGCGCTGATCGAGCGCGAGCAGCCGGACCTCGTCGTGCCGGAGATCGAGGCGATCGCCACGGCGACGCTGGCCGAGCTGGAAGCCGCGGGCCGCATCACGTGCATCCCGACGGCGCGCGCCGCGCAGCTGACGATGAACCGCGAAGGCATCCGCCGCCTCGCCGCCGAGGAGCTGGGCCTGGCGACGTCGCCGTACCGCTTCGCGTCCAGTCTCGACGAATTGAAGGCCGCGTGCGCCGAGATCGGCTTCCCGTGCGTCGTCAAACCGGTGATGTCGTCGTCGGGCAAGGGCCAGTCGAAGCTGGACGGCGCCGGCGACGTCGAGTACGCCTGGAACTACGCCGCGTCGGGCGGGCGCGTGGATGCCGGCCGCGTGATCGTCGAAGGCTTCATCGACTTCGACTACGAGATCACCCTGCTCACCGTGCGCGCGCTCGGCGCCGACGGCGCGGTCGAGACGCGCTTCTGCGAACCGATCGGCCACAAGCAGGTACACGGCGACTACGTCGAATCGTGGCAGCCGCAGCCGATGGCCCCGCTCGCGCTGCGGCGCGCGCAGGACATCGCGGAACAGGTCACGGCGAACCTGGGCGGCCAGGGCGTGTTCGGCGTCGAGCTGTTCGTCAAGGGCGACATGGTGTGGTTCTCGGAAGTGAGCCCGCGCCCGCACGACACCGGCATGGTGACGATGGCCACGCAGGTGCAGAGCGAGTTCGAACTGCATGCCAAGGCGATCCTCGGCCTGCCGGTGAACCCGGCGCTGCGCGCACCGGGCGCGTCCGCCGTAATCTACGGCCAGCTGGAGGAAGCCGGCATCGCGTTCGAAGGCGTGGCCGACGCGCTGTGCGTGCCGGGCAGCGACATCCGCCTGTTCGGCAAGCCGGAATCGTTCGCGCGCCGCCGCATGGGCGTGGCGCTGGCGACCGCCGACGACGTCGACACGGCGCGCGCGCGGGCGCTGGAAGCGGCCGG
>Ga0308166_1004078_pt1 | contig 11930 bp, 7 predicted proteins | sample PhyCR2_2_FD_202137 | JGI IMG/M metagenome (GOLD analysis project Ga0308166, IMG submission 202137) | Phyllosphere microbial communities from UC Gill Tract Community Farm, Albany, California, United States - DLSLCC.R2 | ecosystem: Host-associated > Plants > Phyllosphere > Unclassified | place... | reverse complement strand
CCTGAACCCGTCGCAGGTGTTCTCCTCGATGGTCGGCGCCTTCAAGGCGGCTTCGCTGAACGGCAAGATCGTCGGCGTCAACATCGTCGGCCAGGAAAGCACCGCCGTCTCGATGCGCGACTACACCCTGCACATGAAGATGTTCCGCTTCCTGAAGTCGGTGTACCCGAACGTGAAGGTGGCCATGCACGCCGGCGAACTGGCGATGGGCGACGTGCCGCCGGAGGGCCTGAAGTTCCACATCGACGAAGCGCTGGTGGTGGCGAACGCCGACCGCATCGGCCATGGCATCGACCTGGCCCACGAAACCAACGCCGTGCGGATCATGGAAAAGATGCGCAAGGACGACGTGCCGGTGGAGATCAACCTGACCTCGAACGCCTTCATCAATGGCCTGCAGGGAGAAAACCACCCGGTCACCCTGTACCGCAAGTACGGCGTGCCCTACGTGATCTCGACCGACGACGCCGGCGTCACCCGCCACACGCTCAGCAACGAGTACGTGCTGTTCGCCAGCCGCTACAAGCCGGACTACGCGGAGATGAAGAAGGCGTCGTACAACAGCATTCGCTATGCCTTCCTGAGCCCGGCGGACAAGACGCGCCTGACGCGCCAGCTCGACGAACGCTACGCCAGGTTCGAGGCCGAGATGGCGGGACTGGCGAAAACCGTTGTGCCGGCGCGACGCAGCCGCATCAAATAAACCGCAAACAAGCAAGTGCAAAAAACGGCAGCCCCAGGCTGCCGTTTTTGCAACTGCACCATCGCATGCACCGTAGCAGGGCAGACAAAAGTTAGTCTTGAATTAACATTTGTGGCCTCGTCGCCACAAATTGGCGTGCTCATCCATGCGTTTTCTGAAAAAGCTTATCTAAATATTTCAGCAAAGAATGCCTTCCGTATAATCGCGCCTTGTGATTTTGCTCGGAAAACCTCGCTGCGGTGCATCAGATGCACGTTTTTTGGGCGATTCAGACGCCCAGCCTATAAATGGCCAAGTAAAAACGTATTTGTCTGGCCGGTAGGGCTCATGCATATTTGTTGATGTTGGTAAATATGCTTGAAGTTTAGTCAAGGGCGGCATGTAACAGGGATGACATCTTTCCTGTCTACAATCGCCCGGTCCAGGACTGGCAGTACCGCTGCTTTTCGCAGCAACCAGGGTTGCAGTACTTGTAAAGAGGGACGTCCCCGGATGTCCACATAACTAAAGTCTATTTTGGGGTTTTAACAATGATCACTCAGAAACAGATCCGGCTCACCAAGCTGGCGCTGGCTTTGTCGATTGCGTTGTCGGCTGCGCCGACCTTCGCACAGAACACCACCTCGGCCATCGGCGGCCGTGTCGCTGGTGCGGATGGCCGTCCAGTGGCTGGCGCACAGGTGTCGATCCTCCACACCGAGTCGAATTCTGTCAGCAACGTCTCCACCGACGCTGAAGGCCGTTACGTCGCCCGCGGCCTGCGCGTGGGTGGTCCGTACACGATCATTATCACCAAGGACGGCGTCACCGAGAAACGCGAGAACGTCTTCGTCCAGCTGGCCGAAACCGCGTCGATCGATGCGACCCTGGGCCAGGCGATGCAGACCGTGACCGTGTCCGGTTCGGCCAACCGCTCGGAACGCTTCAACCGCACCACCATGGGCGCCGGCACCAGCATCGGCGCGACCGAACTGGCAACCCAGGGCTCGATCCAGCGTAACCTGCAGGACTACGCCCGTGCCGACCCGCGCGTGTCGCAGAACGACAAGGAACGCGGCGAAATCTCCGTCGCCGGCCAGAACTCGCGCTACAACACCATCACCGTCGACGGCGTCGCCATCAACGACACCTTCGGCCTGGAATCGAACGGCAGCCCGACCGCGCGCCAGGCGATCTCGATCGAAGCGATCCAGTCGGTGCAGGTCAACGTCGCCAACTACGACGTGACCCAGAAAGGCTACACCGGCGCCAACATCAACGCCGTCACCAAGTCGGGCACCAACACCTGGAAGGGCGGCGCCTACTACGTGTGGCGTAACGACCGCTTCGTCGGCGAGCGCTACAACAACGTCACCGACACCTACAGCGACGCACCGAAGTTCAAGGAAACCACCAAGGGCCTGTGGGCCAGTGGCGCCCTGATCGAAGACAAGCTCTTCATCTACGCCCTGACCGAAAAATCGGAAAGCAGCCGCGCCAGCCCGGACTTCGGCATCATCGGCAGCAGCGCCGGCACCACCGTCGCGATCACCCCTGCCTCGGTCGCCGCTGCCCAGCAGATCGCACGCGAACGCTACGGCATGGAAATCGGCGGCCTGAACGTGCCTGCCGGCTCCCAACTGAGCTCGGAAGAGAAGCTGCTGAAAGTCGACTGGAACATCAGCGACAACCACCGCGCCAACTTCCGCTACGGTAAGACCACCCAGTCGGAACCGGTGTTCCCGTCGTTCGCACGCGACAGCGTGACGCTCGACTCTATGTTCTACAGCAACGAGAAGAGCATCGAAACCGCCGTGGCCCAGGTGTTCTCGGACTGGACCCCGACCTTCTCGACCGAATTCCGTGCCTCGCTGCGCGACTATGACTCGGTGCCGCAGAACAGCACCCGCCTGCCGTCGATCCGCCTGCAGTTCAGCGGCGCGCTGCCTGCCGGCACCCCGGCCGGCGTCCAGAACGGTAGCCGCGACCTGAACTTCGGTACCGAATACGCTCGCCAGCTGAACGTCCTCGGCACCAAGACCATGGACTACTACGGCGCGGCCAACTGGATCGTGGGCGACCACGAAATCAAGGGCGGCTTCGACTACAGCACCAACAAGATCTACAACGCCTACCTGCAGAACGTGTTCGGCAGCTACACCTTCGCTTGCGACGACGCCCTGAACGGCAGCGTCTGCCGCGGCACGGATGCCGCAGCCATCGAAGCGGCAATCCTGAACAACTTCCGCAACGGCAACCCGACCTCCTACACCGTGCAGGTTGCCGCTCCTGGCAAGTCGCTGAGCGACGGCATCTCGTCGTTCACGATGAAGAACACCGGCCTGTTCCTGCAAGACACCTGGACCGCGACCAAGAACCTGACCGTGACCTACGGCGTTCGCGTGGATGAAACCGGCGTCGGCAGCAAGCCGCTGGCCAACACCGCCGTGGCGGCACCTGTCATCGCCGGCAACTACGCCACCGGCCGCGGCCAGACCGGCGGCTTCGGCTACGACAACACCGTTACCCCGGACGGCAAGAAACTGTGGCAGCCGCGCGTCGGCTTCAACTACAAGTTCGACAGCGCACGTCCGACCCAGATTCGCGGTGGCGCCGGCCTGTTCCAGGGCGCCGCGGCATCGGTCTGGATGTCGAACCCGTTCTCGAACCCGGGCGTTGCAACCCGCACGATCACCTGCGCTTCGAACTCCACCCGTTGCCCGACCACCGGCTTCTTCAGCCCCGATCCGGACAACCAGCCGACCAACATCGCAGGCAGCACGCCGCTCGCCAACGTCGACATCCTCGACCCGGGCCTGCGCCAGCCGTCGATCTGGAAAGCCAACCTGGCGTTCGACACCGAACTGCCATGGTACGGCATGGTCTTTGGTGCTGAGTTCTTGTACACCAACAACAAGGACAGCATCTACTACGAGAGCCTGAACCTGGGCGCATCGACCCGCACCGCCGGCACCGATGGCCGCCAGCTGTACTGGAACCCGGCAGCCATGACGGCCACCTGCTACGTCCCGAACGCGGCCGGTACCTCGCTGACCACCACCAGCGGCTGCACCCAGGCCAAGTACCTGCGTAACCGCTCGTACAACAACGTCCTGGTGGCGAAGAACACCGGCGAAGGCGACGGCAAGCTCGTGACCCTGTCGCTCTCGAAGCCGCTGACCAAGGGCTTCGGCTGGTCGCTGGCCTACACCCACACGAAGGCGACCGAAGTCTCGCCGCTGTCGTCGTCGGTGGCCTACTCGAACTGGCAGGCGCGTTCGGTGTTCAACCCGAACGAAGAAGTCGCGTCGAACTCGAACACCATGGCGAAGCACCGCCTGAACGCACTGGCCAACTTCCAGAAGAAGTTCTTCGGTTCGTACAATACCCGCCTCGGTGTGTTCTACGAAGCACGTTCGGGCAAGCCTTACAGCTGGACCTACAAGAACGACCTGAACGGCGACGGTGTCTCGGGCAACGACCTGATGTACATCCCGAAAGCCTTCGGTTCGGGCGAAGTGGTCTTCGTGGGCGACACCGCGACCAGCCACACCAACGAGCAGCGCTTCTGGGACATCGTCAACGGCAACAAGGCCCTGCGTGACGCAGCCGGCGGCGTCGTCGGTCGCAACAAGGCCTTCTCGGACTGGACCAACGTGGTCGACATGCGTGTGAGCCAGGAAATCCCGGGCATCTTCGCGCGCAACAAGGCCGTGTTCACCCTGGACTTCTTCAACGTCGGCAACCTGCTGAACAAGAAGTGGGGCCACACCCAGGAACCATCGTTCGCATCGGGCGGCGGCACCACCCGCGGCTTCGTGGACTATGCCGGTATGGACGAACAGGGTCGCTACCGCTACTTCGTCCGCAACAAGGCCGACGACCTGACCGTCAAGCAGGCGAAGAACGAATCGCAGTGGGCAATCCAGGCAACCGTCAAGTACGAATTCTAAGTTCCTGAATTCAGCCTGACGGCAGTCTGGTAGTGCAAGGAGGCCGGTGGAAACACCGGCCTCTTTCCGTTTACGTGAAGGGGCAGGGCGGCTGTAAGGATGGCCTCGCGTTCCCCCACGTGCAATAATCCGGGTCGCCCTCCCGAGGGCATCCGTTTTCATCGACAAAGGCTCTTCATGTTCGTTTCCCCGCGCGCCCGCGCCGTCGTTTCCACCCTCGTGCTGGCGCTTGCCGCCGCCGGCTGCGCCACGGCGCCACGCGAACCGGTCACCCTCAATCTCGTTGCCATCAACGATTTCCACGGCAACCTCGAACCGAGCAAGTACACCTACACGAGCGCCGCTGGCAAGAGCGAAACCCTGCGCGCCGGCGGCATCGAGACCCTGAGCGGCGCGCTGGCCGCCTGGCGCAAGGAAGACAAGGACCTGCTGTTCATCGGCGCCGGCGACCTGATCGGCGCCAGTCCGGCGCTGTCGTCGATGTGGGCCGACGAGCCGAGCATCGAGGCGATGAACCTGCTGGGCCTGCGCGTGAGCTCGGTCGGCAACCACGAATTCGACCAGGGCCGCAAGGAACTGCTGCGCCAGCAACAGGGCGGCTGCGATTCGCCGCGCCCGAACAAGGCATGCAAGCTGGCGCCCGACTTCAGGGGCGCGCGCTTCACCTATCTCGCCGCCAACGTGCTGGACAAGGCGACCGGAAAACCCTTCATGCCGGCCTACCGCATCGAGTCCGTCAAGGGCGTCAAGGTCGGCATCGTCGGCGTGGTGCTGCAGGACACCGCCTCGGTGGCGACCAGCTCGGCCATTGCCGGCCTCGACTTCATCGGCGAAGCCGAAGCCATCAACCGCACGCTGCCGCAGATGCGTGCCGAGGGCGCCCAGGTGATCCTGGCCCTGGTGCACGAGGGCGGCCGCACCGACGAGTCTCCGGAACAGCCGGGTTGCAAGGGCCTCACCGGCGGTGTGGTCGACATCGTCAAGGCGCTCGACCCGGCTATCCGCCTGGTGATCACCGGCCACTCGCACCAGGGTTACCTGTGCCAGGTCGATGGCCGCGTCGTCACCCAGGCCGATGCCGCCGGCCATCTGCTCTCGCGCATTGCCCTGAAGGTCGATCCGAACAGCGGCGCCGTCGCCGGCATCGAGGTGCGCAACGTGGTCATGGACCCGAGCAAGTTCACGGCCGACCCGAAGATCGCCGCCTACCTGGCGAGCGTGAAGCAGCGCAGCACCGCCGCGCTGGCGCGTCCGCTGGGCAAGCTCGGCACCGCGGTCGTGGCGCGCAAGGCCAATGATGCCGGCGAGTCGCCACTCGGCAACCTGGTCGCCGACGCCATCGTCGCCGCCACCCGCGGCCAGGGCGTGCAGATCGGTTTCATGAACAGCGGCGGCATCCGCAAGGACCTGGAAACCGCGGACGGGCAGGTGGCCACCTTCGGCCATGCCCAGGCCGTCCTTCCCTTCGGTAACACCCTGGTGGTGATGGACCTGAGCGGCGCCCAGCTGCGCCGCCTGCTCGAACAGCAATGGGACCGGCCGAGCGCGTCCGGCGCCACCATCCTGCAGGTGTCGCAGGGCTTCACTTATACCTGGGACGCCGGGCGCCCGGTCGGCAGCCGGGTCGTGCCAGGCAGCCTGAAGCTGAATGGCGCGCCGGTGGAAGACGGCAAGACCTACCGCGTGGTCGCGAACAATTTCCTGGCCGAAGGCGGCGACAACATTCCGGAATTCGCCAAGGGCACGAACCGCGTGGATACCCAGCTGGTCGACCTCGACGCGCTGAGCGAGTACATCGCGAAGAACCCGGGCGCCGGCGCTCCGGCGGCCGGCATGGCGCCGAGCGCGCGCATCGGCAAGGTCGGCGCGGCAAACTAACGCATTGACACATCGACCCATGGACCAGAACACCATCGTCATCCTGGCCGTCGCGCTGGCCGTGATCGGCATCACCGTGGTCAAGCGCCTGCTGCTCAAATCCTCCTTGAGCCCGGGACGGCGCGCCCTGATGCTGGGCGCGCTCGCGGCCGCCATCATGGCCGCCATGTCGCTCCTGCTGGCGCTGCAGCAATGAACAAACGCACCAACCCCTAGGACTCTCATGAAAAAACTAGCTTGTGTACTGGCGCTGGCAGGCGCCTTCGTTTCGGTCGACGCGGCCGCCTGGGGCGGCGACGGCCACCGCGCGGTGGGGGCGATTGCCGACCGCCTGCTGAAGGGCACCAATGCCGAGAAGCAGATCGCCGCCTTGTTGCTGCCGGGCGAAACCCTGCAATCGATCGCCAACTGGCCGGACTGCGTGAAGGGCACGTATTGCGGCCCGCAGTCGCCGGAAATGGTCGAGTACACCAACGCCAATCCGAAGCACGGCGAATACCACTACACCGACGTGCCTTTCCAGCTCGAGCACTACCACGACCACGGCGTGGGCACGAGCGAGCACGACATCGTGCAGACCCTGAAGCAAGCCATCGCCGTCCTGCAAGGCAAGACCGACCCGGCGCTGAACCCGCACAAGTTCACCAAGCGCCAGGCGTTGATCCTGCTGACCCACATGGTCGGCGACATCCACCAGCCGCTGCACGTGGGCGCCGCTTTCGTGAGCAAGGACGGCAAGTTCGTGGTGCCGGCCACCCATGCCGAAGTCGACGAAGCGGCGATCTTCGATTCGCGCGGCGGCAACAACCTGCTGCTGGACGACGAGCGCCTGACCCAGCTGAGCAACGCGGTGATCCCGCCGGGCGAGCCGAAGCCGATCAAGGAAGGCGTGCCGAAGGGGCTGACCAAGCCCTTCCACTCCTACTGGGACAGCACCACGGTCGACTACGCCTTCCGCCGCATCCGCACCAGGACCCCGGACCAGTTCGCCGATGCGGCAATCGCCGGCAAGCCCGCCATCAAGGCCAACACCGGCGAACTCGCCACCTGGCCTTACCAGTGGGCGGACGACAGCCTGGTCGCCTCCAAGACCGCCTATGCCGACGTGGTGCCGGGCAAGCTGGTGCCGCAGACGAGCAAGAAGGGCGACACCTACTACACCTTCACGCTGGAAGTGCCGGACAACTACCCGGTACCGAGCTCGCAGCTGGCCAAGGAGCAGCTGATCAAGGGCGGTTACAAGCTGGCCGAGGTGTTGAAGGCGATTTACGGTTGATGCGTCGGTGGGTCGCATGAAGAGGCCGCAGCCGCAAGCTGCGGCTTTTTTTATTTGAGTAGCCGCTAACGCTGTTATATCCGGAACGGTGAACGCGTACGGTGGGCACCCCGTGCCCACGCGGCTACGTGCTTGTCCTTGCACCTGCTGCAGCGACATATCGCTCGAAACGACGAGCGAAGCCAACCAGGCCGTCCATCGCATGCTGTGCGGGCGACACCTTCCCGTACGTTTCCGCCGGATGGGTCCGTAACCGCGTGGGCACGGTGTGCCTAGCGCGGCCCGGCCCACCGTACGTGTTCGGTTGCGCCATCCTGCTAATATTGCAACTCCGCGCCCGCGCCTTTTCCTTGCCCACATGAACAAGCTCTTGCCCGTCCTTGCCGGTCTGCTCTGCTCACTGAACGCCTCCGCCCAGATCATCGACTCGGCGACCTCACCCGGCGAAGCGCCCGGCCGTCCCCTGTGGGAACTCGGCATCGGCGGCGGTGTCATCAGCACCCCGGCCTATCCCGGCGCCGACGACCGCGAGACGCGCGTGCTCGCCATTCCCACTGTAATTTACCGCGGCAAGATCCTGCGCGCCGACCAGTCCGGTATCGGCGCGCGCCTGTTCCGCAGCGAGAACGCCGAGCTCGACGTTGGCCTGGCCGCTTCGCTGCCGGCGAAGTCGGACGACGTCGAGGCCCGCGCCGGCATGCCCAACCTCGGCGCCCTGGGCGAATTCGGCCCGCGCCTGAAATTGCGCCTGGCGCGCTTCGACGCGCATAGCGGCCTGCGCGCCGAGCTGCCGCTGCGCGCGGTGTTCGAGGTGCGCAGCGGCGCGCGCCACCAGGGTTATACCTTCGAACCGCGCCTGGTCTACGAGCGCCGCAGCCCCGACGGCAAATGGATGTTCGACACCCAGCTGTCCACCGTCGTCGGCGACGGCAAGATCAACCGTTACTTCTACGAAGTGGCGCCGCAGTACGCCACCGCCGGCCGCCCGGCCTACGCCGCCAGGTCCGGCCTGATCCTGGTGCGCCTGGGCGCCTTTGCGGCGCGCCAGGTCAATCCGGACCTGCGCGTGTTCGGCTACGTGCGCGCGGAAAACTACGGCGTCGGCGCCAATGACGACAGTCCGCTGCACCGCAAGGACACGGGCGTGTCGGCGGGCATCGGCCTGTCGTGGACGCTGTGGCGCTCCAGGTCCATGGCACGCGACTGATCGATTCGCTGAAGCGGTAAGCATTTGTCCGGCCACAAGCCGTGGCCGCCGCCCGCGCGCAAGATGAGCTGTTCGCCCTCCACTCAAGGAAACGTCCATGCTCATCCGCAACGCATGCCTCTGCCTGGCCGGCAGCCTGCTCGCGCTCAGCGCGCTCGCCGCCGCAGTCAATCCCTACGCCGACCACAACGGCAAGCTGCCGCCCGCCGACTACACGGGTCCGCTCTTCAAGCTCAGCTACAACTATCCCTCCGGTTTGCCGGCGCCCCACATGCCGTGGCGCACGGCGATCGGCAACGGCCCCATCACGGCCGCCAGCGCGCCGGCCTACACCCAGGCGCTGAAGGACGCCATCGCGCGCGACATGGCCACGCTGCTGGCCGACTACGAGGACTGGAACGCGGCGAAACGCGGCTGGTACAACGACCCCTGGCTGGGCGCCCAGCGCGAGCCGGTGCACGGCATGCTGGTCGGGATCGAGAAGGTCGACAACACGCTGTTCCCGAAGAGCGGCTTGAGCAAGCCCTTCACGACCTATGTCCTGACCTATTACAACCGCACCGCCGCGCAAACGCTCGGCAGGATATGGGGCCGCAACCCGAACGCCCCGGTGCTGGACGGCGGCGCGACCCAGTACGCCGAGGGCTCGATCACCGTCAAGCTGGCGTTCACCACGGCCGACCCGGCCACCTGGCCGGCGATGGAAGGCGCCTTGAGCTGGCCGATGATGATGACGGCGAACGCCACCACCGGCCACAACGACAGGCCGAAGCTGGACAAGGCGTACCTGATGCAGGTCGATATCGTGGTCAAGGACACGCAGTCGGCGCCGCAGACCGGCTGGGTGTTCACGACCCTGGTCTACGACCGCGACACGCGCCCCGGCAGCGCCGGCGTGTGGGACCAGATGGTGCCCCTCGGTGCGCAGTGGGGCAACGATCCGCAGGCCAACAGCGCGCTGAACCCCGGCGCGGCGCTGCAGGAAACCTGGGTGAATCCGAACGCGCCCTTGTACGCCACTGAAACCCTGGGCTGGGGCGGGCGCCTCTCGGGGCCGAACGACCATGCGCTGAACGATATCTCGGTGGCCGGGGAGGGCGGGCGCGTGCTGACGCGGAATGCCGCGAACTCGTCCTGCCTGAGCTGCCACGGCGCCGCCCAGTGGAATGCGGCCAATCCGAAGCAGGGCATGGCGTCGTTCATGATGCCGCTGGCCACACCAGGCGAAGGCGCTGGCGCCAACGCCGGCGCGCCCTACATGAACTCGCCGGCCCCTGGTTCGGTCGAATGGCTGCGCTGGTTCCAGAACCGTCCAGGGGATGTGCCGATGGACAGCGGCAGCATCCCCGGCGACTACGACCTGGCGCTGACCTTCCGCGTGCTGCCCGCCTGGCACGAGGCGATGACCGGCAAGGAGCATGGGCTGCGCAAGCTGGATGCGGCGGGCAGGGAGCGCAAGCAGGCCAAGTGACTCCGGCAATGAAAAAGGCGGCCAAGCGGCCGCCTTTGTCGTTTCCGTCGAACCGCGCTCAGCGCGACTTCACGAACGGCTTGCCCACCGCCTTCGGCGCTACCGACTTGGCCATCAGGCCGGCCAGCACGATCACGGTCACGACGTAGGGAATCATCTGGATCAGCGAACCCGGGATGCGGCCCACGACCGGCAAATCGACGCCTTCGATCTGGATCTGCACGGCGGAGAAGAAGCCGAACATCAGGCAACCGAGCACGGTCTGCAACGGACGCCAGTTGCCGAACACCAGGGCCGTCAGGGCGAGGTAGCCGGCGCCGGCCGACATGTCGCGCAGGAAGAAACCGCTCTGGACGATAGACAGGTAAGCGCCCGAGAACGAGCACAGCACGCCGGCGACGAGCATTGCCAGGTAGCGGGTGCGTTCGACCGAGACGCCGGCGGCGTCGGCGGCGTGCGGGTTCTCTCCGCAGGCGCGCAGGCGCAGGCCGAAGCGGCTGTGGTAGACCACCCAGTGCACCACCGGCAGCAGCAGGAAGGCGAGGTAGACCAGCGGCGAGTGGCCCCCGAGCAGGTTGTTCCAGACCCAGCCCAGCACCGGTATGCCGGCCACGGCTTCGGCGCCCGGCAGCGTCACGGTCGACAGGCGCGCCGCGCCCAGGTCCGGCGTGCGGCCGCCCTGCTGGAAGATGTACTGGGCGACCACGAAGGTCAGGCCACTCATCGCGATGTTGATCGCGATGCCGGCCACCAGCTGGTTGCCCTTCTGGGTGATCGACACGAAAGCCTGGACCATGGCCAGGGCCACCGAGACGGCGATGCCGGCGGCGATGCCCATCCACGGGTTCTGGGTCGTGTAGCCGACCGCTGCCGACACGAAGGCCGAGGCGAGGATCTTGCCCTCGAGGCCGATGTCGACGACGCCGCTGCGTTCGGCGAACAGGCCGGCCAGCGCGGCGAACATCAGCACCGGCGCGTTGCGGATCGTCGAGACGACGATATTGGCGATATCAAAGCCTTCCATGAATTACCCCTTGCGTGTTGCGTTGATCAGTTTCAGGAGCGCCGGACCGTAGAGGTTTTCCATCGCGCCGCAGAACAGGATGATCAGGCCCTGGATGAAGATGAAGGTCTCGACCGGGATGTTCGGCTTTTCCAGCGAGAGGTCGAACCCGCCCTGGATCAGCGCGCCGAACAGCACCGAGGAGAGGAAGATGCCGACCGGATGCTGGCGGCCCATCAGCGCGATCGCGATGCCGATGAAGCCGGCGCCGGCCGGAAAGTTCAGGCTCAGGTAGTGGGTCGACCCCATGATCGAATTCACCGAGGCCAGACCGGCCAGGGCGCCCGAGATCAGCATGGCGACGATGATCATGCGGCTGATGCGCACGCCGGCGTAGTGGGCCGCGTGCTGGTTCAGGCCGGTGGCGCGCAGCTGGTAGCCCCAGGTCGAGCGCGAGACC
>Ga0308166_1004071_pt1 | contig 11945 bp, 11 predicted proteins | sample PhyCR2_2_FD_202137 | JGI IMG/M metagenome (GOLD analysis project Ga0308166, IMG submission 202137) | Phyllosphere microbial communities from UC Gill Tract Community Farm, Albany, California, United States - DLSLCC.R2 | ecosystem: Host-associated > Plants > Phyllosphere > Unclassified | place... | reverse complement strand
TTCGGGCAAGCACTGAATATTGCTGCTCAGGCGAAGCAGAATTTTAACTCGCAGAGTTTGACGATGCAGCGTCCTCCTGATGCAGATGATTACTTGAAGCAATTGAAGGATGAAAATGACCTCTTAGGTATACAAGATTTAAGGCAGAGAGCGATAGCCAAGGGGCGACTTGACTTTCAGAACAAGATGAAGGGAAGCAAAGACCAGAGCTATCTTGATTCCACTAAATACCAAGCTGACATAGAGTTAGCCGGCCAACTAGCCGCAAGTAATTACGACGAGCAGCAGTCAAATGCAGCGAGACAAAAGCAGCAGAAAGCAGGCGTAACCACAGCCAATCAGCAAGCCAGAGCAGAAGAGTCCGTCACTCAGAAGCTCGAGCAACTTCGCCAGCAATCAGACCTCAACGCAGTTTCAAGCCAAAACCTCACTTTGGAGCAAACGAAGCTCCGTGCTGAAATGTCGCTAGGAAAGAACGCGACAGCGGCGCAGCGAGAAGAGGCGGCGAAGTATGCAGAGGCGATATGGCAGCAATCCGCAGCGCTGAAAGCTAGAAATCTGATGCCTGAAGTCGCTGAAAACGATGATTACCAGAGTAAAACCGCACAACTTGAATTACTCAAAGGTCAAAGAGACTCCCAAGGTAATTTAATTATCAGCCAGCAACAGTATCAGCAGGAATCTGAGAAACTAGCGGCTGAGCATATTGGTAATCTAGCGAAAATCAACAGTCAGAACGCCGTCACGCCTCAGCAATCTCTCGCCGGGCAAGTTGACCCTGTTCAGCAATTGGCTAATGAAAATGCCGAGAAGCTATCACTCATAAACCAATATGAGCAGGCGGGTGTGTTAGCACATGGTCAGGCCGCGGCATTAAAGCAGGCGCAAGACACTAAGTACAACCAAGATAGCTACGATGCTATGTGGAACTTATGGAAGAGCCAGAGCCAAATAAATCAGTTAATGGGCGCTGGTATTGACACATTGAGTTCAGGCTCAGCAAGTGCTCTATCAGGAATTATCACTGGCACCGAGTCAGCAGGCGAGGCTTTCAGAAATCTTGCTAATGGCGCGCTTAATGCAATGCTTGAGCAGTTAATAAAGGTCGGCATTCAGGCCATGTTAGTGCGTACGGTTCTTGGCTCTTTTATGGGAGGAGTAAGTAGTATCTCTTCACCATCTGTCGTAACACCTTCTCTTAATACTGGCGCTCTAGGTCTATCTTCTGGATGGCAAAGCTATGTGTCAGGCGCAAGAAAGAACGGTGGGCCAGTGAATGGTAGCGGGTTGTATCGAGTCGGCGAGTCTGGGAAGCCTGAGATATTCCAAGCTAGCAATGGTAGTCAGTACATGATTCCAGGCGACAATGGAAAAGTGATAAGTAATAGGAATATGGCGAAATCCGTCTCCGCAGGTGGTAGTGGTTCTCTCAATATAGACTTAGGTGGAATAACCGTGAACTTACCTTCTAGCAGTAACCAACCTGCATCATCTGTCGATGCAAATGGTATCGGTAAGCAGATAAAACAAAGTGTCGTAAACGCAATTAACGATCAAGTTAACAGGCAAGGAACTCCGCTCTGGAGAGCTATTAATGGACGATAAAGATGACTGACACTTTTAATTTTTCATGCACCTATTCAATACCTGAAACGATTGCAAACAATATCCGAAGTGCGCAATTTGGTGATGGTTATAAGCAGATTTCAATGTCTGGAATCAATCCAACATCTGAGTCATGGGATTTAAATAATAATTCTTTCATAGAGGAAGCTAAAAGATTAAGAGATTTCCTTATCTCACACGTGGCCACTTCCTTCTGGTGGGTTAACCCATGGGGGGAGCGGAAACTCTATCGAGTTAAGTCTGATTCAATTAAGACATCATTCCTTAACAACCAATACATTACAACATCATTCACATTTGAACAGGCCTTTGCGCCTTAGGAGTAGGTATGAGTATCGAACAAGAGATTAAAGGAATTATTGATAATGCAATGTCTTCGCACTCTAAAAGCCAAGAGATAGATGAATTACGCGGAAAAGTTGAAAATTTAACTAAGCTTGTTAACAGCTTGATTCTGACTAACAACAATAACAGCAATATGCCCGATGCTAATTTTAGAATTAAACAAGGCGAGGTATTCATCTCTCCGGCGACTATTTCGGGTCATATTTCATGCTCACGCGAATCGCTAGGTAAAGAAATCCAGAAAACAGTTAGTGAAACTATCAACCAGCAAGCTCAGTTCAAAGGTTCTCCATTGTGGAATGCTATTAATGGAGAGGGTAAGAAGTATGAATTGCTATTTCGTGGCTTAGATATTACGGGTGACAAAGTTGAGGCAGTTGTCGATGTTAGTGACGCAAAGCTACCCATGTATGCAGGCTTCAGGATTAACGTATCAGTCGATCGTAACCCTGACGATTGTTTACGTGCCTACGAAAAGGCCGCTATTGAGAAAGCCGCTTCAATCATTATCGATATCGCTGATGAATTGAAAAGTAATGGCAGATGTAGTGTAAAAACAACCCCAGATGGTATTGAGGTTGTTAAGGGTGGTATTACTCGTTGTCGGATTACTCGGAATTAATCATTCTGCCTTATTTTCTATGATTTATTTCCACCGAAGGTCATGTTGTACTCAAAGCCATCGTAATAGCTGTTCCACTTGCCAATGTGAGTCGATGAGACGTTATTCGTGAAAGCCCTCAAAAGTACGTAGAACATATTAGAAGCTTATACTTATCGTGCTCAGTATCGTCATCGATACCTATTTCACAAATTACATTGCCATTCTTGTCCTTAAACCTCCCTTGTTCTTTTGTTAAATCCATGCCGGGGATAGTTTGAGATAGGTTTTTGGTTAGTGTTATCAAGCTAGATATATGTTTTTTCTGTATCTCATCTGGGTTCATTCTGTGAGCAAAATCATTTCTGACTTTGTTTATTTTTCTAACTAATGAACATATTTCTTTTGGCAGGCCAAGATTTTCAGCCATTTTTATCTTATTAGAGCACTCTATAAGTAGCCGATCATCATCTTCTGTTCCAAATAAACCAGCACATGATGTCTTAGCGCATATCCAAGAATCTATCAATAGTTCAGTCAGCAAGTGAAACCTAAGCACTACACCGACAATATCCTCACTATCAACAATTTTAATGAATGGTTCAGATAAACCATTACTACTTATCCGTTCCATAAAAATTCTAGCGTTCATGTAGCCCTCGAGGAAAAGATGAAAGAACAATATGAAAAAACAATGTTTATAAGTATCGATAACAACGGGTTGTCAGTTTCATATAACTGGCAAACTGCCACCTATTGGGATAATGGAAACATGAAAACATTTTTAGGCAATGATGAAAAACAGTTGCCAGAAAGGATCGTCTTCCGCGATACAAGGACTAAGAGTAATCGTTCTGAGTAACTTCAAGAATCCTGATATTTGATCAGTGCCGCCTCCGGGCGGTTTTTTATGGGTGAAATATGTCATTCACAGCAGACTTACAGCAATTAGAACCCGGATCGCTTGTTCAGCTCATTGAAGTGGACGGCACCGAGTTCGGTATGGATAAGGTGCTTCGATTCCATGCCTACAACATTTCTGAAGAGGGCTGGCAGTCATTCGCAGCCGAAAACCTTCCGTCGATTATCTGGCAGGGCAATGAGTATGACCCGCATCCCTATGAGCTACAGGGTGTTGCGGTATCTAGCGAGGGTTCGCAGCCCACACCTACCTTGTCGGTCGGCAACGTGATGAACTACGTCACGGCGCTTTGTCTGCAATACGATGACATGGTGAAGGCCAAGGTCAAAATTCATTACACCTTAAAAAAGTATCTTGATGCAGCCAACTGGAAGCAGGGGAATCCAGACGCTAACCCGAATGAAGAGCGCGAGCAGCTTTTCTACATCAACTCAAAAACATCCGAAACCCGCAGCCAAGTAGATTTCGAGCTTTGTTCACCATTTAACCTGCAATCACTGCAACTGCCGACTCGGCAGATAACGCCCGTTTGTACGTGGTGTATGCGCGGCTGGTATCGCTCAGGAACCGGCTGCGATTATGCGGGGAGTAATTACTTTACCAAGGATGACGTGCCAACCGATGACCCATCGAAAGACGTGTGTCCTGGGCTTCTTGATAGCTGCAAATTGAGGCATGGGGAAAATAACCCGTTACCCTTCGGTGGCTTTCCGGGAGCCAACTTACAGGGGAAATAATCATGCGTGAGAAATTGCTCGAGGCAATACGCCAGCATGTTATCGCTGAATACCCGAAAGAAGCCTGTGGCGTGATTATCCAGAAGGGTAATAAGCAAACTTACATGCCTTGCCACAATGATGCCGACGACCCGCTAAACACCTTTGTGATGCGTGATAGTGATTACCGGTCAGCCGCACAAGAGGGCGAGGTAATTATGATTATCCATTCACACCCTGATGTGCCGGTGCTTATCCCCTCAGAAATGGACAGGATCCAGTGCGATTACTCTGGCCTTGAGTGGGGCATCATGTCGTGGCCTGATGGGGATTTTTGCACACTATCACCGAGAGAAGACCGCGATTATGTTGGTCGCCCTTGGGTGCTAGGTCACGCTGATTGCTGGTCCCTGATTATGGACTATCACAAGCGAGAATATGGAATAGAGCTGCTTAACTGGTCGGTTCCTTATGAATGGTGGGTCGGTGGCAAAGAAAACCGCTATGAAGATAACTGGCGGGCAGAGGGATTTATCGAGGTACAGATACCGCAGCCCGGCGACATGATAATGATGCAAATCGGCGCTCCGGTGACCAATCACGCGGCTATCTACCTTGGCGACAACCTGATTCTTCATCACAACTTCGGCAATCTCTCTACGCGGGTACCCTACGGACAATACTTCCGTGACCGTACCGTGCGTATCGTTCGACACAAGGACATTCCTGATGCTAAAAACCCTTATCCTTAAAGGCCAAGCGGCTAAGCGCTTCGGTAAGACTCATCAATTCAACGTTGCCGATTTAAACGAGATGATCCGAGCGATGTGCTCACAGGTGAAAGGCTTTAAAAAGTATCTGGCTACTGCTCATCATGACGGTATTCGATTTGCTTTCTTTTCCGGCAAGAGCAATATCGGGCTAGAAGGTTTCGACCTGACTCGCTCTGAAAATACCTACACCATGCAGCCCATCCCCCGCGGTGCGAAAAGTGGCGGGTTACTGCAAGTGGTTATCGGTGCGGCTGTTATTGGTGCCGCACTGTTAATTCCCGCAGCGGGCATACCTGCTATTGGTTTAACTGCTGCCGGTGCAGGCACCGCAGCCACTGCATTAGCCGGTATCGGAATATCGATGTCGCTCGGCGGTGTCGTCCAGATGCTAACACCGCAGCCAAATATGAGCGTCGGGTCGTCTTCCAGTGCTGATAACAAACCGAATTATGCCTTTGGCGCTCCGGTGAATACGGTGGCAATGGGCTATCCGGTGCCGGTGCTGTACGGTGAGAGAGAGGTCGGCGGGGCGGTGATTAGTGCCGGGATATTCTCTAGCGACCAGCAATAACTTAACGAATTTAATCAGGTCACGTCGGTGGCCTTTTTTTATGGGTGAAACATGGCATTTATTCAAGATTACCCGATACAAGGCCGCAAGGGTGGCGCGGCAAAAGCCCATACGCCTGTTGAGCAGGCTGATAACCTACTTTCTGAGGCTAAGCTGAAAATGCTGCTGGCCGTCTGCGAGGGTGAAGTAGAGGGCACGGTCACTGCGCAGCAAATCTACCTTAACGATACGCCGCTGGCTAACGATGATGGCTCTTATAATTTCACCGGGGTTAAGTGGGAGTTTAGACGCGGTACGCAGGACCAAGAATACATCCAAGGTATGCCAGAGATTGATAACGAGCTATCAGTCGGGCAGACCATCACTACCACGAATCCATGGACGCGCCAATTTACTGACACCTCACTGGATGCTATCCGCATTAAACTCAGTGTTCCGGCGCAATATCAGTATAAAGATAATGGTGACATGGTGGGAACCGTCACCGAGTATGCAATCGACCTTTCAACGGATGGCGGCAGTTATCAAACAGTGGTCCAAGGTAAGTTTGACGGTAAAACGACGTCAGAGTATCAGCGTGACCACCGTATTGATTTGGCAAACGGAGCCAAGTCCTCAACTATTCGTGTTAGGCGTATCACTGCTGACTCTACCGACACTAAGCTGGTCAATGCTTTTAAGATTTTCTCTTTCGCTGAGGTGATTGACAGCAAATTGCGATACCCGAACACCTCACTACTTTTCATCGAGGTCAATTCAGAGCAATTTACCAACGGCGCACCGAAAGTCACGGTGAAGATGAAGGGAAAATTAATCCGCGTGCCGGATAACTACGACCCGGCTACACGGACTTACTCTGGTAGCTGGTCCGGTAACTTTAAGCTGGCATATAGCAATAACCCAGCGTGGGTATTCTACGACCTAATTCTGGACAAGATTTACGGCATGGGTACCCGTGTCGATGCTTCCATGATTGATAAGTGGGGCTTGTATCAAATCGCGGTGTACTGTGACGAGATGGTATCAAATGGCGCTGGCGGGACCGAGCCTCGCTTTACCTGTAATGCCTATGTGCAATCACAGGAAGAAGCTTTTACTGTGATGCAAGACTTTGCAGCTATCTTTCGTGGCATTACCTTTTGGGGCAACTCACAAGTTATCGTTAATGCAGACGTGCCGGTTGATGATTTGGAGTGGACTTACACCGCAGCGAATGTCGTTGATGGGATGTTTAGCTATGCAGGAGGTTCCTATAAGAACCGGTATACCTCCTGTCAGGTGAGCTACTCTGACCCTGCCAACCATTACTCCGACACTATCGAGGCAGTCTACGACTCTGATTTGGTAGCTCGTTATCAAGTGCAACAAATGAGCTTAACGGCTATCGGCTGTACTTCTCAGAGTGAGGCACATCGGCGCGGCCGTTGGGCGCTACTCTCCAACTCGAAAGATGCCACCGTGTCATTTAGTGTTGGTTTAGACGGTCATATCCCGTTGCCGACTTCAATTATCGGCGTTGCTGACCCGTATCGGGCCGGAAAACAAAACGGCGGTCGAATCTCAGCGGTTAATGGCCTTGCCATCACACTCGATAGAGAGGTCGATTTTGCGGCCGGTGACCGGCTTATCCTTAACTTACCTGACGGCACCTCGCAGACTCGAACCATTGCCAGTATCGCTGCAGATAAGAAAACCATCACTGTTAACACAGCCTATAAAACTGACCCTGTTCCCGGGGCGGTATGGATTATCGATAGTGACAACCTAGCGGCTCAGCAATTTAGGGTGACCTCGATTACCGATAATGATGACGGCACCTTCACCGTTGCCGCGGTTCAGTATGACCCGAACAAATTCCGCTATATTGACGACGGGGTGAAAATCCAACCGGCTCCCGTCACCGTTACACCGACCAGCGTGATGAGCGCACCACAGAATATCGTGGTCACTGAAACGGACCATATCGCCCAAGGTGTCACGGTGGCCACACTGCAAGCGTCATGGGATAAGGTAGATGGGGCAATAAACTACACCGCACAGTGGCGCAAAGATAATGGCGACTGGGTGAATGTTGGCTTGACCAGCGCGCAGGGTTTCTCAGTGCAAGGTATCTATGCTGGCGTTTATGATGTCCGTGTCAGGGCAATCAACGCCGCCGACGTGTCCTCGCCATGGGGTTATGCGCAGGGTGTCGCGCTATCCGGTAAAGTCGGCAAGCCCGGCACACCTGTTAACCTACTCGCCACCGATGATGTGGTGTGGAATATTAACCTAACATGGGCGTTTCCTGATGGCTCCGGTGATACCGCCTACACAGAGTTACAGGTTGCGACGACTGCTGACGGGCAAAATCCTCAACTGCTCACGCTAGTTCCTTATCCAAGCAGTAATTATCAGCACGGGCCTATGCCCGCAGGCGTGCGCCGCTGGTACCGGGCAAGGATAATCGACAAAATCGGCAATAAGGGAGATTGGACGACATTCGTTGAAGGTCAATCGAGTATCGATGCATCTGAAATACTCGGCGACATTACCAATCAGGTTTTACAAAGCGAGGCAGGAAAGCAGCTAGTAGCCAAGGTTGACACGAGCATTGAAGGTATTCTGCAGAACGCGCTAGATAACAATGCGATTGTCGATCATCAAATGGTGGTGAATGGACAGAACCGCGCTGACATTGTCTCGGTGAAAACCACTATCGCCGATAATGACCATGCTTATGCACAGAAGTTTGACCAGATACAGGCCAGCGTTTCAGATAACACTTCCGCTATTCAAACCAATGCCACGGCTGTCGCTAAAACCAACGGTGACTTGGCCGCAACCTACACCATTAAGTCAGCTATAGATTCTAACGGCAGGCAGTATGTTGCAGGCATGGCGCTAGGTGCCACGCAATCAGCGGGCGTCACTCAAACTCAGGTATTATTCCTTGCTGACAGATTTGCTATCTTGAATGGTATCAACGGCAGCTATACATCACCTTTCGCTGTGCAAAACGGCCAAGTCTTTATCAATCAGGCATTCATTGCTGATGGCACGATCACCTCTGCAAAGATTGGCGATTATATTCAGTCGAATAACTATGTGGCGAATAGCGTTGGTTGGCGAATCGGTAAAGATGGTTCGATGGAGTTGAATGGTACTGATGGCGATGGTTCGGTGCGAATTAATAACCATGGGATAGGATGCTACGACTCAAATGGAACTGAACGCGCATTCATGGGGAAATTATCGTGACCTACGGAATAAGATATACCCCAGATGGTTTTAGCCGGTCTATTGAGTTATCAAATGCCAGGGTTATTTCTTATCTTGGCTCAGTAACTATCAATACACTTGGTGACGGGAAAACCTCAGGGAATAGCTCGGCTGGCACTAAGCAAATGCAAGGTGGTGCAACTTCCCTCATCATCCCTCGGCGCCTCGTGAATATCAAAGGGACAATAGGTGATGGTAGCGCTGGTCGAGCGATGACTAATTCAATGTCGTTCAATGGCAATACGTTGACGGTCAATTATGACACCAACTATCCGAACTATAATCAGCTCACGCCAGCCGTGGTTGATATTTTTTCAGTTGGGGGCGCTCAGTCGGCTAGCGGTTATGGTCTGAGATTTACCAATAGCACTAACTTCCTTGAAATATCTGATACCAGTTATTTGGGATTTGTGACGTGGGTTGGTACGGTCGATATAAATGGAACTTGGAATATCCCGAACGATATTGTTTCTTTGGGTAATTACGTTGTCTTTGCTAACTGGAACAACACCACCACACCAATCTATCTAAACAGAGATTCGAATAGGCTAGAGAGTTACACATCCTTCTCGAGCACACAAGGCTCGGTAATTGGTGGCAGCGTAACAGGTGTGAGGGTTGTTATCGTTAGTTGTGGATTTTCACCACAAAAGCCATCTTCAGGCTATGGCATATTAATCCGTAACGCGGCTGGACAAATAACGTTTAGCTCTAAGTATGCGCCAGCGAAATGGAATGGCGCAGTTTTTAATATGTCTGGGTTTAAAAACTACGATACCAGTAATGGGGAAATTTTATCTTGGTCTGGCATTAGCGGCGGCAGTATCGCTGGAGCGCCCATGGTTCCATTATGCAGTATCGGAATGCAAACAGGGGATTACAACAGAGCATCTACCTACCGTCCAATTATGTATGCAGGAATGAAAATGAATGGGTCACAGGTAACTTCTGCTAGAGGTGCTGGTAACGTTGGTGACCTAAAGATAGGTGACGTTAAGGCTATGCAAGTAGCTTGCTCACTCCCCGCGCTCGATACCGCAGATTATTTTTGATAGGCAAAAATCTCAACATCTACCCGCTCAGGCGGGTTTTTTATTACCTAAATTCAGGAGCCTCATATGGCAGCAACTGGCACTATAGCGCTTAACGCAAACTCACTTACAGTCACTGGCTCAGGAACTAAATTCACCACCGAAGCACAGGTGGGCGGGGCGCTTGTAACCTACATTGGTAATGTACCCTACACCTTTGTGATTGATTCGATCGCAAGCGATACAGCATTAAACCTCACCACAATTTACCAAGGCAGCAATGTAACTGGGCAATCATTCTCTTTGCTCGATAGGGGGGCATACACCGGTGTGAATGCGGAGCTTGGAGCAAGAACAGCACTAGCAATTCGCAAGGCCAATTACGACAAGGTGAATTGGCAGCAGCTTTTAACTGTAGACGGTGATGTCACTGTTAAAATTGATGATTACAGTCAGTATACAGGACCGTCTTGGTTGTCACTGTATAAGTCTTTGAGTGGAATCAATGATAGCTTAGCCAAGAAAGCTAACTCATCTGATTTGGGCGATGCGGCAAAGAAAAATACAGGCAGTGCATCAGGGACGGTAGCTGCGGGTGATGATTCTCGGCTTAACAACTTGGCTAATAAAAAAGGGGGTAACGTTACATCCACTATTACCATGGATAGTGCATCGAATATTGAGTTCTCCAGACGTTCTAAATCAAATACCGATGGGAACACTGCCTATTGGGGCAACTCAAACGTACAGTTTTATTGTGGTGATGACAGACCTAACCCATTCATCACTTTCTATGCATTTGAAAACGTTGGTTCATCTTCTGGTTTGAGAATGCAGGTAAATTACACTGACTCAAAGCGTAACGACTATAACTTTCAAGATAGTGGAACTGCTACTGCAATAAGTTGGCAATCAACATCTGATAATCGGGTGAAAGATGATATTTCGGTAATAAAAAATCCTCTTGAAGATATGAGCAAGTTCCGAGGATGCACTTGGACAATGCGCACTTACGGTGGCGGTGCTGGAATAGGATTTATAGCTCAATCCATTCAAAAATATAATCCTGATCTAGTTACAGTGTCTGGTAACAGTTACTTAGAAGATGGTAGCGTAGTAGATGACACTCTTTCAATTAATGCTGGGCAAATCGCAGCAGGGCTTCACCATGAAGCGATTCTCAATTTAATGTCTATACAGCGAAAAGCTCTACTCGTACTATCTGACCCATCCCTCTCAGATGCAGATAAGCAATCAGCCCTTAAAGAATTAGCTACACTTATTCCAGACGAAAGTGAATACGCTGATCAATAAGAGGTAGCCATGGCCTTTCCATCCCCCGCACTAGATTACGTTGAAGCACGACTTACTCCTAATTCACTTATGCACGTTACCCAGTCGTCAATCATCATTCCGACCGATGAAGGATGGGCTGTGGCCGAGCCGGGCCATAAGGTGACAAAGGGAAGAACTGTGCTACTAGACGTAAACGGTAAGCTGATGTTTGCCGAAGTGGGGTATGGAGTTTTCAAAACTAACGATGGCATTATCGAGGGTGACGCTCTTGATGATGCCAGAGTGTTAGGTGTAGTGACATTTATGGTGAAGGAATTGCCGAGAGGTGAGGGGGAATAATCTAAGCGTTGTTTAAAAAGCGCCTTTCACTGAAACACTAACTCATAGCTTTAAAACAATTTTCGCCTTGAAGATGATTTTTCGATGTCGTGTATTTCAACAGATGTGTGTCAATATTTGGTTATTTCTTTAAAAATTGGAATGTTTGTGATTTATGCATTAGAGTGTTTATGAACTTTATTCTAAAGGAATGCTGTACATGAAAATACACTCAATACAATACCTTAGAGGGTTAGCGGCGATGTTGGTTCTCATGTCCCATAACTCTTTCCTGATAGGAGGGTTAGCAAAAAGCATCCCAGGAGCATTGGGTGTTGATATTTTTTTTATCATTAGCGGATTTATAATAGCATTTATCACAAGCCAGCGCTATGAGCCACCCTTAGCCTTTGCTATAAAAAGATTCTTTAGAATATGGCCGTGTTTATTCGTTGTCTGGCTACTCGCTACAACGATTGTTTATA
>Ga0308166_1004068_pt1 | contig 11948 bp, 15 predicted proteins | sample PhyCR2_2_FD_202137 | JGI IMG/M metagenome (GOLD analysis project Ga0308166, IMG submission 202137) | Phyllosphere microbial communities from UC Gill Tract Community Farm, Albany, California, United States - DLSLCC.R2 | ecosystem: Host-associated > Plants > Phyllosphere > Unclassified | place... | reverse complement strand
TTTTGGACATCGTTAATGTTTGCGGCTTCGCTAGCGAATGCCGCGGAGTGCGCATCGCCAGAAGCGTGTAGTGTAGATCGGGGGCGGAAGATCTTCATGACTTGTGCAGCCTGTCACTCCATTGAACCCAGCGGCAGCTTTACGGTAGGTCCGAATCTGCGTTCAGTTGTCGATCGTCCGATCGGAAAATCGCCAGGTTTTCACTACAGTGCAGCCTTGCAGAAGGCAAAAGGTAGCTGGACGCCTGCGGCATTGAATTCTTTCTTGATGGCGCCGTCAGAAGCGTACCCCGGAACTAGCATGGCTTTTACGGGGCTAAAGAAACCTGATGATCGGGCAGCGGTCATTGCTTACCTCAAACAGCTTTCAGGGAGCAAGGAATGAGCGGAGATACCGGAAAACCCAATTTCAAAGGTCGCCGATTGTTTCTTGGCGCTGCGGCTGCTCTGCCAGCCACGAGTGTGCTCGGCGCCAAACCGCCACATGGTCAACCTTCGGTTCCTCCTTCAGCCAAAAGTGTTCTTGATACTAAACACTCTGCTTGTGACGCTCAGCGTGGCAAGCATAAATTCGATGCGGATGTGATCGTCATTGGAGCCGGCTTTGCAGGAGTCACAGCCGCGCGCGAGCTTGGCGTAGAAGGCAATAAAGTTATTTTGCTCGAGGCGAGCACTAGACTAGGCGGACGCACGTACAGTGGACACTTTGCAGGACAAAACGTCGAATATGGCGGCGCGTGGGTGCATTGGGCCGAACCGCATGTCTGGGCAGAAGTCGAGCGCTATGGTCACGGCGTCGAGGAAGAACAGATCGCTAATGTAGATCGCGCGTTAGTTATGCTGCCGGATGGCCGAGTGAAGGAGCTCACGACTGAACAGCTTGACGCTTATGACAAAGACGGCATGGACAAATTCACCGCGGGGGCCCGAGAGCTGTTCCCGCGACCATACGAACCACTGACCAATCCAAAAGTACGAGAGCTCGAAAACATATCTGCGGCAGACCATATTGCGAAACTTGGTTTGAACGAAGTGCAAACGGCGATTTTGAACGCTGAAATGACGCTGTACGGCGCCGGTCCTATCAGCGAATACAGCTACCTTGCATTTGTTAAGTGCTTCTCCTGTATGAGCTGGGACTATTACACTTTCAATGATGCGGATCGGCGCTATCGCATTGGCAAAGGCGGAACCCTCGGTCTTTTAAAATCGATGATTCAGCATAGCAAGGCAGAAGTAAGGTTCTCGTCCGCAGTAAATCAAGTTCGCCAAGAGCGTGATCATGTAATCGTCACTACCGAGGATGGACGTAAAGTTACGGCCCGCGCGGTCGTGGTGACGGTGCCGACGAACACGTACAAGCGCATCCAGTTCATTCCCGCATTGTCTCCGGCAAAGCGCAAGTATATTGATCAGGGAGAAATGTCCAATGGCGCCAAAGTTTTCGTGCAGCTTGAAAAAAATTACGGCAACACTTTCGCCTTTTGCGCCGATCCCAATCCTCTGACAGTAGTGCAGACGATCAAGAACAGCGACGAAGTTGGGACAATTCTTTCTATAACCCCTGGACGACGCAAGCTGATCGACATCAATGATGCCGATGAGGTAGAGAAGCAGGTACAGCGCCTCTTCCCGAACGCCAAGCTCGTTGGCCTGTCTGGATACGACTGGGCGAACGATCCTTATTCCCAACAAGCATGGGGAGCGTACCGCGTTGGACAGATGAGTCTCGCCCAAGAATTGGCTGTGCCAGAAGGCCGAGTGTTTCTCGCGGGGGCATCGACTGCCGGAGGACTCAATGAATACATTGATGGGGCGGTCGAGAGTGGTTTGCGCGCAGGCCGTCAGGTACGAGAGCTGTTTTCGCGATCACCTGCGTGATAGTCCTGTAAGACAGACTAGATGATTGGTTGGCCATCACCACTTCCTACGTCTAACTGCCCGTTCGCGGGCAGTAGCTTTGCTTGGCCAATAGGCGATCGATTTTTTGACGCGCCAGGTGAAGAGCGTACGACCGACAGTTCCGAGCATTGACCGCGCCCTCCGGAGAAAAACGCGAGAGTTTTCCCGCTCCGGCCATGCAATCGCTCCTGTTCGGATGTCGATACGTAGCTCAGGACTCGACGGTCCAATCTCCCCGTGGTTGCAGCCCAGATGCCTAGTTATAAGCAAGCGCCCCGGCTTTTCTTTTGCAGTAGACAGTCCCACTCGCGGGCTAAGAGCACTTCATCAGATCGATTGGCGTGCGCAGATGACATCCCACATTTGTTGGGACGAACCTGTTCCGCTGCGATCGTTGCCGTCCTACATGGCCACAAAGCACCTCGCGTCGCGCGAGTGTCCTGCCTATCGTAATCATTTATTAAACTCGCCAGCACAATCTCTTTGTGCTCGTACGTGACCTTCATCGTATTACATCAAAACAGCTTTTAATCAATCGAATTCTCTCGAAAGTCCATTATGGTTTCTGCTGATCATCTTTTAAACTTCTATATCGAAGGCCGTTGGGTAGAGCCCGAAGCAGGCGGTACTAAACACGATATCATCAACCCTGCTACCGGTGAAGTCGCCGGCGTCGTAGCCTACGGAACGGACGCGGACGTACATAGAGCAGTGTACGCTGCCGCTCGCGCTTTCCCTAAGTACGCTGCATTGCCCCAAGGACAACGCAACGAACTTTTGGAGGCTATATGCGCCGAATATGAGCGTCGTCTAAGTGATATGGCCGAGGCAATCACCGCCGAAATGGGTGCTCCACTAGAGACGCTCTCCAAGCCCTTGCAAGCGCAGACAGGGCTTTGGCACTTCCAAACCGCACTGGCTATTGCTGGCGACTTCAAGTTCGACCGCGTTCAAGGGACAACACGTATTGTGCGTGAGCCCGTGGGCGTGTGTGCACTTATCACGCCGTGGAACTGGCCGATTAATCAGATCGCTTGCAAAGTGGCGCCGGCGCTTGCGGTTGGCTGCAGCGTGGTATTGAAGCCGAGCCAAAATGCGCCGTACTCTGCCGCGCTGATGGCCGAGATTCTGCACGATGCGGGCGTGCCGGCTGGGGTGTTCAATATGGTGCAGGGTTCAGGCGCAGCGTTTGGCGAATTGCTGGCCTCGCATCCACAGGTTGACATGGTGTCTCTAACTGGATCGAATGCTGCCGGTGCCAGTGTCACGAAAGCAGCGGCCGATTCTATCAAGCGCGTTTCATTGGAACTCGGCGGTAAGTCAGCCAATATCATCCTGCCAACAGCCGACCTTGAAAAGGCGGTCGCCCACGGCGTCACCACGATGATGCATAACTCGGGTCAAACATGTGTGGCCCCATCGCGTATGTTGGTACCGCAAGATCGGCTGGAGGAAGTCGAAGCAATCGCAAAACGCATCTGCGAATCGCTGGTTGTTGGCGATCCGCTTGCTGCCGACACGTTCATGGGACCGATTGCCAACGCACGCCAGTACAAACGCGTCGTAGAAATGATCGAGCTGGGTGTGGCCGAAGGGGCCTATCTAGTCACGGGCGGGGCAGGCAAGCCCGCTGGATGCACGCGGGGATATTTCGTCAAGCCAACGGTGTTCAGTCGTGTACGCAAGCAAATGACGATTGCGCGCGAGGAGATCTTCGGTCCCGTGCTTACGATTCTTCCATACGCTACCGTGGAAGAAGCAATCGACATTGCGAACGATTCCCCCTTCGGACTTTCTGGATACGTCTACGGCGCGACCATTGAGGAAGCTCAAGCTATTGCTTATCGCTTGCGCACTGGTATGGTTCATCTCAATGGCGCAAATGTTGATATGGCCGCCCCGTGGGGGGGGTATAAGCAATCTGGAAATGGCCGTGAATGGGGCGCGTGGGGCTTTGACGAGTTTCTAGAGACAAAGGCTGTGCTTGGAGCGGCAACTGTCTAATATGTCCCAAATGCCTCGGAGAATTTTATGACAAAAGCAATTGTTAATAGCGTATCGGTCGCTAGTCCAGACACTGCGGACGGACGCGTCGCTCTTCCCCGTACTTTGGGAACCCTCCGCTTGGCAGTGTTCGTCATCGCGGCCGTCGCGCCACTCGCTGCTGTCATTGGTGTGCTGCCGGTCGCATTGGTCTTTGGTAGCGGCACAGCGTTGCCACTTGCTTTCGTCGTCGTCACCGCCGTGATGGCGCTGTTCGCGGTGGGATTTTCCGCAATCAGCCGAGAAGTGATTGTCGGCGGCGCCTTCTACGCTTACATTGCGCGCGGCCTCGGATCGGTTACGGGACTTGGCGCGGCCTGCGTAGCGGTAGTCTCATACACGATGTTCGTGCCTGGAGGGCTAAGCTATCTTGGATTCGTTATGCAGACTTCGGTAGGGGAACTGCTTGGCTACCATTTTCACTGGATCACATACTCACTCGGGGCGTGGGCACTAGTGGGAATTCTTGGCCTTCGGAAAATCGACTTTAGTGCACGGGCGGTTTTTTCCGTGATTGTCCTCGAATTCGTCTTACTGCTGGTTTTTGATACAAGCATTGTTGGGCAAATGGGCAGTGCAGCGTTGCCAATGCAGTCCCTGAATCTGAGTGGTATGAGCCAAGGGGCGCCAGGAGTCGCCATTCTTCTTGCTTTTACCTGCTATTTTGGCATTGAGTCCGCTGCGCTTTACTCTGAGGAAGCAAAGTCACCGGAAAAGACTGTCGCGCGTGCTACATATCTTGCGATCTTCGTCATTGGAATCTTTTACTTCTTCACTTCGTGGATCACCGTGGGAGCGGTAGGGCCGAACAATATTAAAGGTATTGCTGAGGCTGACATTGGCCTAATTTATTTTAAGCTTAGCGACAAGTTCATGAACGCAACGTTTACGCACGTCATCCAGGCCGCCATCGTGACAAGCATGTTCGCGACGGTGCTGTCGTTACACAACGTGGCAGCTCGCTACCTGTTCGTCCTTGGTCGCCAGGGGTGTTTGCCGAGCGCACTCGGGCGTGCGCACCCGAAGCACGGTTCGCCCTCAGCAGCCAGCCTTGCGGTCTCGCTTATTTCGCTAATCGTAGTATGCGGGGCAGCGTATCTCGGCCTCCACCCGATGCTCGGTCTTGGGTTGATCGCTCTCGGATTTGCTGCAGTCGGAGTGATGTTCTTGCAAGCGCTTACGGCTCTAGCGGTTGTGTCGTATTTCCGAGGCCGGTCCGATCGGAAGATTTGGCAGCACATCGTCGCGCCGATTCTCTCATTTATCGGATTGATTGGTGCGCTCGTGATTGCAGTTTATAACTTCGAATATTTGAGTGGAAGTCAAAACCCTTTGGTCAACAGGATACCGATCGGCATCCCGATCGCGATGGTTTGCGGTGTGTGTTTTGCGTTATGGCTTCGTCGGTATCGGCCAGCAAAGTTCGCAGCCGTCCTAAAGGACTAATTATTGCGTCATATCTGGGCCGCATTAAAAATATATCTGCGGCCCCGTTGCACTCTTAAAAGGAGCTACATGAAATTCACTAAAAAGGCGTGGTTCGCTCTTCTCTCGCTAATGTGTACCGCATCATATTCGGGCGTTGTGCGCGACAAGGTTAGCACGACGCACGATGCCGTATCCCATGAGATTCGTGCACTCTTTAAAGGTCAGGATGAGGCAAATTAGAATGGTGCGACGCCAGAACAGTTAGCGCACCGCTTGTACACGGCGGACGCGATCATCGTTGGTGAGGGCGAAGCCACCACGCAAAGCGGAATGAAAAATGCACACACGTTGTCAGCCGGCCGGACGACAGGTCGAGTCTTCCTTTGCCGCGTTGGTCGTGCAGATGATGGACTACGTCGTCCTCAGCAATGCTGGCTCACGTCAGTTACTGACCAGTTCGATGCGCTCGCGGGCTGGTCTACCGACGTAAGCTAGAGAGATAACAATTCAGAAAAATGTGTTTGGTGCTCTACAACGCGACAAGACCCGACCTGTATTTCTGCACCCCGCCGTGTTCTGTACGCGCTGGGCTTGGTACTAATCCCATACCATCAGCACCATAAACGATACGATTACAGAAGACGCGGCCTTGCGCGGCGTAATCCTGACTGGCGCGGTTGCGTCTGCAGAAAAAGACGGCTTCCGGGTCAGGCCGCTCATGCACCACCGTGCTGCCAGCCGTAGCGCCAGCCATGACAGCGTGACGGAGGAAATGCCGCTCGTGCTGTTGGTCAACGCTATTTCACATGTGATCGTGATGGTCACACCGCGCGATCTCGAGGCGTTTGCGGTCGGCTTTGCGCGGACCGAGGGGCTGGTCGACTCCCTGCCCAGATCTGCGATGCCGAGCTGCGCATGCATGCGCACGCGACCGGGTCGAGCTGACGATTGCGCAGGCCGCCTTCCAGCGCATCAAAGGACGGCGCCGCGCGCTGGCCGGACGCACCGGCTGCGGGGTACGAGGCATCGAAAGCCCGGCGCTGCTCGATATGTCGCCCACAAGGATGGCGCCGGCGGCGCTGCCCGTGGAGGTGGACGATGCCCTCGCACGTGCAGCCGCGGAGCTACCCCGGCACCAAGTGCTGATGCACGAAACCGGCAATGTACATGCTGCAGCCTGGTGCGCGGCCAGCAGCGCCATCGCCGTAGTGTTCGAAGACATCGGCAGCCACAATGCGCTCGACAAGCTCATCGGTCACTTAGTCATGCACGAGATCGACTTACGCAGCGACTTCGCCTTCATGTCCAGCCGCGCCAGTTACGAGCTCGCGCGCAAGGCCCCCCGCGTCAGCATTCTGATGCTTGCGACGATCTCGGCGGCAAGTTCGCTGGCGATCGATATCGCCTCGCAAGCGGGACTGAAGCTGGCCAGCTTTTGCAGATAGGACGGGTTTGTCGAATACACCTGATGTCGCCGCCAGCGGCCTATGCTTCTAGGCGACCGAGGGCGACAGCAGCACTGGGACCGACTTCGAGGTCGGTGTTCCAGCGCCGGTGGCCGCGCTGTCTAGCGGAGCCGGGGTGGTTTCGGTGTAGCGTGCGCCGAGGCAGCCGCGCGGGATATCGTATTCGACCAGCAGAAAGCGCTTGGCAGGGCGCACAACGCCGCCCCCGCTGGCTAGTTCGAGGATCGCCGCCAAGACGATCGCTCCGATCGGGTTGCCGAACCAGCAGCGTGCCGGTGTCCCCGGCATGTCGCTCACGCTGTTCTTACGGCACAGCCAGGCAAGCGGCATCAACATTCCGTAACCGCTGAACATGTGCCCGCCGGCAAAGGTGATCAGAGTGACGCCGAGCCCGAACACAGCGCCCATTAGCGAGCACGCCCGGGATTGCGCGAAGCCACGTAAAGCAGTTTGGTCGCCGCTTCGTCAGCGGGAAAGTGGCCTCGGTTCTTGACGATATTACGCAAGCGCATATGGAGGCTCTCAATGACATTTTTTGTATAAATGATTGAGGGCATTTCCGGCGGGTACGCAAAGAAAGGAACCACCTGCTGCCATTGGCTCCGCCACATGGCGGCCACGGTCCGAAATTTGGTGCCCCACGGGCCGGACCAAAGGCGCCGAGCGCCGCTTCAGCCAGATCGGCATTATCGGCCTGGTAGACGGGTTTGAGGTCGCCGCGAGCTGCTTGCGGTCCTTCCACGCTGCCAGGGTGGTCGAGTTGCGAATCAGGCGCAAGATGGATGCCCAGAGCTGCGCCCGTGGTTACACGGCCTCCATGGCGTCGGGGAAGCCGCGCAGGCTGCCGACGGCGGTGATCAGGATATCATCCATACTGCGGTTCTACAGTTCGTTGAAAACCTTGAGCCCGAATTTAGCGCCTTCAGTTTGCTCGATCCACAGCCCCAACATTTCCTCGTGCCCGTCGGCACGACAGGGGAGAATGTGCGGGCAAACAAGCGCAACGACGAGCAGTTTTCGAAAGAGGAAGTCATGCGTGCGTGAGCCATACCGCGCGCCTGGAATCGAACCCAACCCTTTGCGCGACACAATCCGTCTTCAGATGGGATGCACGACAAGCCATTCAGTGAAGGTACGACAATCTGCGAACATCCCGCCCGCGTTGCGGCGTGTGTCGCTTACGGCAACGCTTTGGCAATTTATCAGGTACCTCGACAGCCGCGGTACTCAGACGCTCCAACTGCCCAGTTTGATCTGGGACAGCCGTTTAGCCTGCGTGCAAACGCTTGTCGGAGTAGCGGCGGAGATAGCTACCATCAAGCGTAATGCATAAATGTTCCGCGAAGTTTGTGCCAGAGGCCCCATGATGGCTGTTCAGGGCTCGATAGTCAGCATGCTGGCTGACACTCGATCCTTGACGCAATAGTGACGCAATGACCACGCGTCATTCAATCTTGCAACGACAATCAAAGGACCTTATACCAGGATCCAATAAAAGAATTGGCTAACAAGTCAACCAGCGCTACTCAACGACTTAGCAACCATTATGACCGCTCGGCGGAGTGGCTCGGCGTCCGGCATTCTGTCCGCATCGATACTCTGAGAAAACATCATAAGTCCTTCGACCTGAGACGCAATTAGTAGAGCCCTTAACTCGCACTCGCGAGCGCCCATTGACGGGTTCAGCTCACCGACTAGATGCGACAAAGTACCTAGATAAGCTTGTTGAGCTTGCTCAACTGCTTGACGTGCGAAGGCGTGATGGCAGGCGACTGCCGAGATCTCAAGGAAAAAGACCCTGGTATCTCTATCGCGGATCTCGGTCAAAATCTGATCCATTATCGCCTCCAGCCGCTTGTCGGCGGGCGCGGCGCTCATCGCAATTCGCTCGTACCCCTCGTTGTACTCTTCGATAGTTTGTACGATAACTGCGCGAAGGAGCAACTCCCTTGTCGAAAAGTAATGTTGCAGCGTTCCAAGAGGCACTTCGGCCTCGCTAGCTACCTTGCGTAGGGTGAACCCGCTATATCCCTCCCGCACAAATACGCGCTTGGCATCCTCGACGATCGTTTTTAATTTGCCTACACGTTTACGGTGCTGCAGGGTACCTGGAGCTTCGTCTATAGCAAAAGCATCCGCGTCGATCGAAAAATTAATCATAAGTTGCTTTTGAAATAATATATTTCTTGCAAGCATCAGCGCCGGCACCGCATCTGGATTGCCGCGCATCCCACGCTACAACGAAATAGTCGGACAACTGGGCCGAAAGCATCAAACCTGGCCCGACAGCCACCTATGTCTGTGCCGCATCAACCGGTGCGCGCATTATAGCACTAAGTCATACGACCGAACATTGCCGTACATTCGTATGATGTTTCCGAGACAAATATTACACTAGAGCAACTATAGCCCAAGAATTTACGAAAAAACGCTGGATTTTCTCAAGAAAGCACAATATTGTTACGAATAAATGACGCGATAAGGCCCTTAGACCCGGCCCGTTGCCGCGATCGCCAGTCATGCGACCGACTTGCATTGCGATAAATACTGGAGACAGACGTGAACACACATGCACATACTGCTGCGCTTGCTGCAAGATGGAAGACCCAGAGCGGAACTGCAGATGAGCAGTTGCTAGGCTCTGTCCGCAAACTACTTGAAGAGCGTACGTACCAACACGTAACCCTCGCGGAGATCGCTGACGAACTTTTGCTTTCCCAGCGAACGCTGCGGCGTCGTTTGCTCCAGCTGAATACGCGCTTCAGTACACTCGTGGCGGAAGTACGTGGCGATCAAGTCCGTCGCTATCTCACAGAAACGTCCTGGTCCCTAGATCGCATAGCAGAACAGGTCGGCTACAGCGATGCCGCAAACCTCCGGCAGGCAGTCAAGCGTTGGACGGGGGAGTCACCCCAAGGGTTTCGTTTACGCATGTGTCCCCGGCAGAGTAGCCGTGAGGAAGTTCAAGCGTCCGAAAGCTTGACGAGCCTTGAATCCTCTACATGAGAGTCCACACGCCGCGCTTCAATGGCAATCCGGCGGTCGATCGACGACCTGGCGCAGACGGAAGTCCTGTAAAGGACGCTGGTAGTAATTCTTTTTCACACTGAAAGGAGTATGTGCATGTTGCTTAAGAAAAAATTGGCGTGTTTCGCCGCGTGCAGCACATCGGTATTTGCGATGACCTGGGCCTATGCGTCGGATCCAGGCGAGCTCGGCAAGGATCTAACATCAACGGGTGCGACCATCGCCGGCAACAAGGACGGAAGCATTCCTGCGTACGACGGCGCTAGTGCGCAGCTGCCGGGCTATTCGTACGGAAAATTTCGCGGCGATTTCTTTAAATATAAGAACGAGAAACCGATGTATATCATCGATGCCTCGAACGTAGCGAAATACCAAGACAAGCTATCCCCAGGTCAAGTGAAGATGCTCAAAGAGGTAAAGGGTTTTACGATGCCCGTATACCCCTCTCATCGCACGTGCCAAATGCCGGACTACGTTCAAGAAAACACCAAAAAGAATGCACACGATGCGAAGATCGGTGCAAACGGCTGGGCCGCGGAAGGGGTTACTCTTCCTGGGGTCCCGTTTCCCGTTCCGAAAAACGGCATCGAAGCAGTCTGGAACCATCTTTTGCGGTATCAAGGGCTTGCGGAAGAATTTCCGATCGGCCGGTCATGGGTGTCTCCAGCGCCAGGGAGCGATAAAGGTGTAACCGCAGTTTACAACTTCTGGCAGATTTGGCCGAACGGTAAGAAGGGCGAGAACAAGCCCGGGCCGGACGCACTATATCAGGGCGTCTATTATGGCTATATTGAGCCCGCTTCGCTTTCTGGACAGGCAATTGTACAACGCTTTTATTTTAACAGGCCGACAGAGAGTTATTATTACTTCACCGGCCAACGACGCGTACGTCGTTTGCCGTCATACGATTACGATGCTCCCCTGCTTGGCTACGAAAACCAATACGCGGTAGACCAGTCGAACATCTTCTACGGGGCCCCCGACCGTTTCAACTGGAAACTTGTCGGTAAAAAGGAAATGCTTGTCCCATATAATTCATTTGGGATGTACGATTTCCGTAAAAGCATGAAGGACGCCTTTCCGCAGCCGAATGTCATTAATGCTGATTTGAGGCGTTATGAACTGCATCGGGTCTGGGTCGTCGAGGGAACGGTTAAACCGGGCATCCGCCACGTCAATCCGAAACGTTTTCTTTACCTCGACGAGGATTCCTGGGTCGCTGTCGGAGGAGAAGACTACGATTCGCAGAATCAGGTTTGGAAATGGAAAGAATCGTCTCCAGCACCTGCTTGGGAACTCGGCGGAGCGTGCGTAATTCCCCAAATTTCTATGTATGATTTTAACAGCGGGCGCCTCATGGTTGACGCGGTCCCATTCGGCGCGAACAAAGATTTCCGGTGGTTTTCCGCGCCCTCAGGCGACATTCCGCAACTTAAGGAAAGTTTTTACACTAGCGAAAACCTGGGTCGGATCAGTGACCGCTAAAGATGCAATCGAGAGAAGCTTATGAAAAATAATTTACAATTACGTACTGCCGTCTTGGTTGCAATGTGTTTTGCTGTCGGCAGCGCAAGCGCTGTGGACTTCACTCTCCTTGATAACCAGCTCAAAGCTACCTGGACTACGGATATGACCCTTGGTGGCGGCATTCGCCTCAAGAATCCTAGTTGTTCCCTGACGGGTGACCCAACGTCGTTTGGTTGTGGTTCCGGCGCGAACGTTCAATTATGGTCGAATGGCGATGACGGGGATCTGAATTATCGGAAAAATCAATTCTATAGTGCCTACGGCTCAGTCACGAGCGAGCTATTGCTCCGCACGCCTGATAATGACTATAAATTGATGGTTCGTGCTGCGGCTCTTTATGACGGAGTAGCCGATAAGACAGAGCGCACGCCCTTGAGCGCCTCTGCAAAAAACCAAGTTGTTCACAATTTACGGTTGTACGACTTTTGGGCAGAAAAACGTATCACCATTGGTGAGCAGAGCGGCCACGTACGGGTTGGTAATCAGGTAATCAACTGGGGCGAAAGCTACTTTTTGCCCTATGGTATTAACTCTACGAACTCAATCGATTATCAGA
>Ga0308166_1004067_pt1 | contig 11950 bp, 16 predicted proteins | sample PhyCR2_2_FD_202137 | JGI IMG/M metagenome (GOLD analysis project Ga0308166, IMG submission 202137) | Phyllosphere microbial communities from UC Gill Tract Community Farm, Albany, California, United States - DLSLCC.R2 | ecosystem: Host-associated > Plants > Phyllosphere > Unclassified | place... | reverse complement strand
TAGTGCGACCCGTGCCACATGCGCGCCTTTTGTGGCGGCGTGCCTGCCATGATCGGTTCTGATTGTCTGGTCCATCAAGGTCGCGCCGAACTACCCTGGCGACATGCTGGCTGGCTGCGCAAATTGATGCAGCAAAAAAACTTACATCCCGCCCGTCTGGGCCGGCCCCTGCGGTGGCGTATTGTTGCTCGACGAACTCCGCCCGGTTCGCCCTGCTCTCTGTCTGGCCAGTTCCTCCAGCAGATCACACAGCAGCGGCAGCTCCGAGGACTTGTCGAAGAAGTGCTGCACCCCGCATTGCACTCCCACGCGCCGATACGTCGGACTCACATGATTGCTGAACACCACCTTGAGCTCACTCTGGCGCCGCGTATTGGAGCGGGCCAGCGCCTGCAGCAGGCTCATGCCGTTGCCCTGCTTCAACTGGATATCCAGGATCAGGACGTCATAGCTGTTCTCACGCAGATGGCGCAACGCCTCCAGCTCGCTCTCGGCGTACCCCACCAGGCGTACACCGGCGATCTCGGCCAGGCTCTCCACGATCAGGTCCCGTACGTCCTCCGAATCCTCCACCAGGAAGATCCGCAAGGACGTCCCGTCGCTGTCGCGCTGGAGCCTGCTGTTGAGAATGTCATCCATGATGCGCCGTACCACTTTTCCTTGCCTGCCGCGCGGCCAGATCGGCCGTCACGGCAACATATCCGCCCGGGGTGTCAGGGCTCAGTCGATCAGGTTGTTCTTGATCGCGTAATAAATGATGTCCGCGTTATTGGTCATGCTCATCTTCTGCAGCACCCGCGAACGGTAGGTACTGACCGTCTTGACCGACAGGCACAGCTCGTCGGCGATCTGCGTCACGCCCTGGCCCTGGCCAAGCTTGTAGAAGATCTCGTACTCGCGCTGCGAGAGCGTCTCGTGCAGCGGCTTCTCGGAATCCACCGGCTCGCTGGTGAGCAGCTCGGCCACGCCGTAGCTGATGTACTTGTGCCCGCGCAGGATGGTGTTGATGGCGTTGACCAGCTCGGTGGCCAGCGCTTCCTTCTGCACGTAGCCGGAGGCGCCGCTGCGCAGCACCTGCACCGCATAGCGGCTCTCGGGGTGCATCGACAGCATCAGCACCGGCAGCTCCGGCTTTTCACGCTTGATCTGCTTCAAGACTTCCACGCCACTCTTGTCGGGCATGGCGATATCGAGCAACACGATATCCCAGTCCTGGGTACGCACCAGGCGGATGGCTTCTTCCGCCGTGCTGGCCTCGCCGCCGATTTCCATCGACGGAATTTCCGAAATGAAGTGGTGCACACCTGCCCGTACGACCGCGTGGTCATCGACTACAAGTATTTTTGTCATGGCATTTTTGAGCGGTGAATTGAAACTTCAGCGCCCTGGGCGCTGATGGGACCTGTTTTATGTTTGTACTCGATTCCGTACCGGACCCTGCACATGATTGCGTACGGCAACATGATCGATGCACGGTCTGCGGCCTTCTTCGTCGCTGCCTCCCTGTCCTGACAGGCCAGTGGCCTGCCCCTGCGTGGCAGCGACGTGTTCCAACTATACCTGACAGGTCCTGACCTGTCTTCTTGCGAAACGCACCGGATCGTTGCGATGCGCTTGGCAAGCGGCAGTCCACGAACTGACAAAGCGCGGACCGGTCAAGAGACCGGTCACGCGCTTGCAAGTTCCCCGGCTTATTGCTTCAGGCGCAGGTCATTACGTACCGAGACCACACCCTTGACGCCACGAGCCAGTTCGGTGGCGCGGGCAGCGGAGGTCGAGCTGGAGACGAAGCCGGAGAGCTGGACCACGCCCTTGTAGGTTTCGACATTGATTTCCGCGGACTTCAGGTTCGGTTCATTGAAGATGGCGGCCTTCACCTTGGTGGTGATGACGGCATCATCGACGTACTCGCCGGTGCCTTCCTTGCCGGGGCTGGAGGCGCAGCCCACCAGGGAAACCATGAACAGGGCCAGGAAGAAACCGAGGAAACGCTTGGTGAGAGACATTTTGGTCAGCGACATGATGAAACTCCTTTGATTTGTTGCGCAATCAGGTGATTGCGTCAGGAAGGCAATGGGTTCTTGCCAGCGAAATTACTTGCCGTACTTGGCCTTGGCGTTAGCCACGCACTTGTCCTTGGCATCACCGCTCATGGCATCGCACTTTTCCTTGGCGACGTCATAGTTGGCGTCGTTCTTGTCCTTCATGGCGTCCTTGTCGGCCTCTGCACCCTTGCGCTTGGCCTTGGCGTCGGCGATGGTGGATTCGTGATCAGCCTTGGCTTGCTTCTCGCAGACGTCCTTGTCGTTACCCTTCAGAGGACCGCACTTCTTCTTGGCCGTCTTGTAGTCAGCGTCAGCCTTGGCCTTGTCTGCCTTGTACTGGGCCGCTGCCGGATCGGCGGCAAAGGCGGCACCGTGCAGGCCGATAGCGGCTGCGCCGAAGATCATGGTTGCGATGATTTTTTTCATTGTGTCCTTCCTCATGGTTTGCTTGGGTTGCGGCCTGGGGCCGTATTCTTATGCAGGCCGGCATGGGGACCGGCCTGCGTCCTGCACTTTCACTCACTGACGCTCATACACCAGCACCTTGCGGCAGCCTCGTCGGGCCTGCGCACTGGCGAGGCTGCTGCGCCACGCATGGTCGGCTTATTGGCGCCAGTCCTTGTTGCGGTCTTCCCAGTCGCGGATCTGCTTTTCAGCCTCGTCCTTGCTCACGCCGTAGGCTTCCTGCACACGGCCGGCCAACTGGTCGCGCTTGCCGGCGATGACGTCGAGGTCGTCGTCGGTCAGCTTGCCCCATTGCTCCTTGGCCTTGCCCTTGAATTGCTTCCAGTTGCCTTCAACGATGTCCCAGTTCATGTCGGTCTCCTTGCAAAGTTGGGGGAATGGATTCCCGAAATATCCTTCTGCTCCAGTAGGCACTGCGGTGGGCTTACAGGCCCAGCAGATCGCTCATGTCATCGGCGTGTTCTTCTTCCTGCGCCATGATCTGGATGAGCATGTGCCTGGTGGTCGGATCATCGTCGCCGATGCGTTCGATCATCTGGCGATAAGCTTCGATGGCCACACGCTCTTCCACCAGATTGGCGCGGACCATGTCCTTGATGTTGTCGGACTCATCGTATTGCGCATGACTGCGCTCGGCGATGGTCTTGGGATTGAAGTCGGGTTCGCCATTGAGTTGCACGATACGTTCGGCAATCTGATCGGCGTGGCTCTGTTCTTCCTGTGCGTGCTGCAGAAACTCGCCCTTGATGGCTTCGACATTGAGGCCCTTGGCGGTGTAGTAGTGACGCTTGTAGCGCATCACGCACAGCAGTTCGGTGGCCAGGGCGTCATTCAACATGGCGATGACTTCCTCGCGATTGCCGCGATAGCCTTCGGTGACGGCGCCGTCATCGATCTTCCTGGCGGCGGCGCGGATGGCATCCTTGTCGAGGTGGAAGTCTTGCTTGTTCTTGACGTCGGTCTTCGGTGGATTCTTGGTCATGGTCATTCCTTCTCTCCGGTTTCTTGACTAATGCGCTGCGGTCGTCGAAAGGCCCCTGGCGCCTGGCTGGATCCGGCCTGCCGCGCGGGCCGCCGGGTTCCGGGAAAATACGTTGACGGATCTGCTCAGTAGCGGTCCGCGCTGCGGCCCACGGCCAGACCGACCAACAGGCCGATACCGGTGCCGATGGCAATGGCACGCCAGGGGTTGGACTGCACGTAGTCGTCAGTACTGGTAACGATCTGGCGCCCCGTCTCGACCATGGCAGCCTGGGCATCCTGGGCGGTATTGAGCGCCTGCTCCAGCAAGTCCTGGGCACCCGCGCGCAGATCATCGGCCTTCTTGCCGGTGGTATTGGCCGCTTCGGCGAACATGTCCTGCGCCTGCTGCAACAGCGATTGCACATCGGTACGAACGGTCTTGAACTTGTTGGCTTGCATGCTTGCCCTCCTTGAATTCGTTGCGGTTTGATCAGGACGGCGGGGCTGGCCCGGCCATCCGGTGTGGGGTGTGTGCAGGGCGCTGATCACAGCAGGTACTGCAGCACGATGAGCACCAGCACCGGCACTCCCAGCAGCCATCCGAGTACGAGCTTGTCCATGATCTCCTCCCTTGTTTTTTTTGATGCCGGGCGCTTGCGTCCTGGCCCGGCGTCATCCTTGCCTGCCTCAGCCAGTCAGTCAGTCAGTTGCACGATACCGATGGCTTGTCGCGCTTTGTATCGGCGCCAGCCCGATTGCCGTGTAGGACAACGGCCCATCGAGCCTGCTCGCCTGCGCTCATCGGATACGGCGCCGTGCCACGATGCGGGCACTGCCGCCCTCGTCTTCCCAGCGCTGCAGTGCCACTTCCTGCTGGCGTTGTTCACGGCGCTGCGCCTGGCGCGCCAGCATGCGCAGGCTGGCACCGACAGCCAAGCCGGCCATGCCGGCAGCCCACAGGAATGTCTTTCCAAAACGCATCAGTTCTCTCCTTGCGTTGGCGTCGAAACGGTGCCGCCTTACAGCGAACCGGCGCGCTGGCGCAGCGAGCGCTTGATCAGATCCTGTGCCTGACCGACCGCATGGGTGATGCGGCCATCCATCTGCCGGCGCTGGGCGGCGCGCTGCAGGCTCACATTGCCCAGCACGGAGGCCACACTTTCCTGGAGCTTGCCCAGGGCAAAGTTGAACTGACCGGTGATCGTCTTCTTGTTCATGGTGTGCTTGCTCCTGCTCAAGGGTTCAACATGAATGCCCAAAGCTAATCCGGGCACCTGCGGCACTGCGGTCCTGCACCGCGATGGCTGCGGCTGCGACGCGTTCAGCGCGCCTGGAGACCATGAGAAAAATCATAGCGAGCGGTCACTGTCCCGCTCTATAGGACGGCGGCCGATTGTCTTGTAGGACAAAGCGGAAAGCCTTGTCAGCATTGGGGTTTCGGCCGGACTGGCGGTTTCGTCGCGGCGCCGTCGGGCGCTCAAGCACGGCCGTTTCCTACATCGGCTTGCGGCCCAGTCCGATGGAATTGCACACGGCTGGCTCCTAGGATGAAAACGTGCAGCGACGGACGGGCTTGCTTCTCGCCGGTGCCAATCCGAGCGCTGACCATTGACCCGCTGACGACAAGGAGAACATCATGGGCAAGTACTTCCTCGCATGGCTGTGTGGCGTACCGGCGTTGCTGCTGGTTCTGATCTATTTCTTCGTCCACTGAGCTGATACCTGTTCACGCCGTCCCGCTCGCTGAATGATGGCGGGAGCGGCTTTCCAGGAGAAAGGAAACAACATGACCAACGACCACCTCATTTCCACCCTCAACGATCTGATCCAGATTTCCATCGATGGCGAAAAGGGTTTCCGGGCCTGTGCCGAGGATGCCCAGGAGCGCTACATTCCCTACAAGGAAACCTTCCTGCAGCGGGCCACTGCCTGCGGCCAGGCGGCTCTGGACCTGCAGGCTCTGGTGCATCGCCTCGGCGGCGAGCCGGCCAGCCACAGTACGCTGGGCGGGGCGCTGCATCGACAGTGGGTGAACGTGAAGAGCGCCATCACGGGGCGTGACGACGAGAGCATCCTGGACGAATGCGAACACGGAGAGGATGCCGCCGTCAACGCCTATCGCAAGGCGTTGAGCGAAGAGCTTCCCACCGATATCCGACTGATCATCGAGCGTCAGTACCAGGGTGTCCTGGCCAACCATGACAAGGTGCGCAGCCTGCGCAATGAGGTGCGGGCGCGCAAGGCGGCCTGATCGGACCAGACACCTCTCTGTTCCGAAGAAGTCAGAAGTCCTGCGCCGGCTGTACATCAGGCTTGATCCCGGGCCCCGTGTTCTCGAACACGGGGTTTTCATTTTCAGGCTCGGGGCGTTGGGGGGAGATCGACGCCGGAGAGGCGACAAATGTCGCCCGACATAAAAATTCATTCAGGCTCAGTAGTTAGCCTTCAAACAAAAAAAAGCGCAGCCCGAGAGCTGCGCTTTTTCATGGGATTTCACTGCAAATGATTTATATCATTTACCCGTTTCTTCACCACGCACTGAAACCACCCATCATCCCTCACCCAGATAAGCCGCCTTCACCCGCGGATCATCCAGCATCTGCTGCGCCTGCCCTTCCATGGTAATCAGGCCCGACTCCATCACATAGCCGCGATGCGCCGCTTCCAGCGCCAGCTTGGCGTTCTGTTCCACCAGCAGGATGGTGATGCCCTGCGCCGACACATTGCGGATCACTTCAAAGATCTTCTCCACCATGATCGGCGACAGACCCATCGACGGCTCATCCAGCAACAGCAGCTTGGGATGGCTCATCAGCGCACGCGCCATCGCCAGCATCTGCTGCTCGCCACCCGACAGGGTACCGGCCATCTGCGCCGCACGCTCCTTCAGGCGCGGGAAGACCTCGAACCAGCGATCGATGTCGGCCTGGATCTGGCCCTTGTCATTGCTGGTGTAAGCACCCATCAACAGGTTTTCCTGGATGCTCATGCGCGTAAATACGCCACGCCCTTCCGGCACCATCGCCAGCTTGTCCTTGACCAGCTCGAAGGACTTCTTGCCCTTCAACGGATTGCCCATGTAATACACATGGCCATCTACCTTGCTGCTGGGCAGCGTGCCGGTGATGGCTTTCAAGGTCGTGGTCTTGCCCGCGCCATTGGCACCGATCAGGGTGACCAGTTCACCATCGTTGACCTCCAGGCTGATGCCCTTGACGGCCTGGATGCCGCCATAGGCCACGCTCAGTTGTTCGACTTTGAGGATGTTCGTTGTCATGTTCTGTGGTCTCGCTTAATGTCCTGCACCGAGGTAGGCCTCGATCACCGCCGGGTTCTTCTGCACGTCTGCCGGCACGCCTTCGGCAATCGGCTTGCCATAGTCCAGCACCGTGATGCGATTGCACAGGCCCATCATCAGCTTCACATCGTGTTCGATCAGCAGGATGGTCTTGCCTTCGGCCTGGATCTTGACCAGCAGCTCGCGCAGGCCCAGCTTCTCGGTGGCGTTCATGCCGGCCGCCGGTTCATCCAGGGCCAGCAGTTGCGGATCAGTCGCCAGTGCGCGGGCGATCTCCAGGCGACGCTGGTCACCATACGACAGGTGACGCGCCGTGCGACGGGCGAACTGGCCGATGCCCACGAAGTCCAGCAGCTGCTGCGACTTCTCGCGGATCGCCGCTTCTTCATCGCGTGCCGCCTTGTGGCGGAACACCGCTCCGAACACATTTTGTTTGGTGCGCACGTGGCAACCCACCATCACGTTTTCCAGCACGGTCATTTCACCGAAGAGGCGAATGTTCTGGAAGGTACGAGCGATGCCGGCCTTGGCCACTTCGTGCGGGGCGCTCGGTGAATACGGTTTGCCATCCAGTTCGAAGGTGCCGGTATCGGGTTGATACAGGCCCGTGATGACGTTGAAGAAGGTAGTCTTGCCAGCACCGTTGGGGCCGATCAGGCCGTAGATCTGGCCGCGTTCGATGGTGATGCCCACGCCGTTCAAGGCTTGCAGGCCGCCGAAACGCTTGCTGACGTCACGGATCTTGAGCAGTGTTTGTGTCATGTTCTGTGCTCCTGATAAGGCTTAGGCTTTGACTTCGCCGGCGGTACCGACTTTGGTATGGTCCGCTTCGGGACGATCTTCATGGCGCGGCGAAGGCCACAGACCGGCCGGGCGGGTCAGCATGATGACCACCATGGCCAGGCCGTAGAGCAGTTGGCGCAGCACTTCGGCATCGATCCACACCTTGCCGAAAATGGCCATCTGCAGCGGTTCCACCACGTGACGCAGCACTTCCGGCAGCGCCGCCAGGATCACGCCACCCAGCACCACGCCAGGGATGTGGCCGATACCGCCCAGCACCACCATGGCCAGCACGGCGATGGACTCGGTCAGCGAGAAGGATTCCGGCGAGACGAAACCCTGGAAGGCGCCGAACATGGCACCGGCCACGCCACCAAACGAAGCGCCCATGGCAAAGGCCAGCAGCTTGACGTTGCGGGTGTTGATGCCCATCGCCTTGGCGGCGATCTCGTCTTCACGGATCGCCACCCAGGCACGGCCCAGGCGCGAATCCTGCAGGCGGGACGAGAAGAAGATCACGAAGATGCACAGCACCAGGAACAGGTAGTAATACGCGTTCACCGACGGCAGGCTCATGCCGAAGACCTTCACCATCGAACCGGAACCCGGTTCACCGGCCAGCGAGACGCCGAACACGCGGATCGGATCGATCAGGTTGATGCCCTGCGGACCATTGGTGATGTTCACCGGTGCATTCAGGTTGTTCATGAAGATGCGGATGATCTCGCCGAAGCCCAGCGTCACGATGGCCAGGTAGTCACCACGCAGCTTCAGGGTCGGCGCGCCCAAGAGTGCACCGAAGATCGCCGCCAGCACGCCCGAGATCGGCACGATCAGCCACAGCGACAGGTGGATGCCGTTCTGCACGATCTGCGGACCGCACAGCCAGACCAGGAAATTGCCGACCGACGGATAGGTGTTGACGAAGGATTCGATCACCGCCGCAAACTGCGGCGAGGCCAGCAGGCCCGCCGTATAGGCACCGATGGCGTAGAAGGCGATGTAGCCCAGGTCCAGCAGGCCGGCAAAACCCACCACCACGTTCAGGCCCAGGGCCAGCATGATGTAGAGCAGCGCCATATCCATGATGCGCACCCACGAATTGCCAAACTGCTGGGCGAAGACGGGGAAGATGATCATCAGCGCCAACAGCACCAGCAGGCTGATGCGAGCCTGTCCAGGGTTGCGCTTCATGTCGAAGGTCATGAGAGCCATAGTGTTCTCTTCCGATTTCTTGAGTTCTTTAATTTCCAAGTTTCTGACTTTAAGTTTTTAAGGTTTTCAAACTTAAAAAACTTAAGCCCGATCCGCCACACGCTCACCCATGATCCCGGACGGGCGCAGGGTCAGCACGATGATCAGCACGATGAAGGCGAAGATGTCCTGGTAGTTGCTGCCCAGGAAGTTGCCGGTCAGGTCGCCGATGTAACCCGCGCCCAGGCTTTCGATCAGGCCCAGCAGGATGCCGCCCAGCATGGCGCCGTAGATGTTGCCGATACCGCCCAGCACCGCTGCCGAGAAGGCTTTCAGGCCCGGCACGAAGCCCATCGCGAATTGCGCGGTGGAGTAGTTGGCGGCCCACATCACGCCGGCGATGGCGGCCAGGGCGGCGCCGATGGCGAAGGTGACGATGATGACGCGGTTGGCGTCCACGCCCATCAAACCGGCGATGCGCGGGTTCTCGGCGGTGGCGCGCATGGCGCGGCCCATCTTGGTCTTTTCAACGATGAGTACCAGACCGATCATGGCGGCCAGGGCCAGGATCAGCAGCATGATCTGCGTGGGCGAAATCAGGGCACCGGCGATGTTGACCGGGGTCGAGGGCATGATCTGCGGGAACGGCAGCGGGCTGCGGCCCCAGATCATCATGGCGAAGGTCTGCAGCAGGATCGATACGCCGATGGCAGTGATCAGCGGTGCCAGACGCGGCGCATTGCGCAGCGGACGGTAAGCGATGCGTTCGATCAAGAGGCTCACGATCACGCACACCGGAATGGCACCGACGATGGCGATGATCAGCTTGACGATGCCCGGCAGGTCAGGGGCCACCTGCTGCACCAATTTGAGGATCGACAGGCCGACCATGGCACCCACCATCAGGATGTCGCCGTGGGCAAAGTTGATCAGGTTCAGCACCCCGTACACCATGGTGTAGCCCAGGGCGATCAGTGCGTACATGCTGCCTAGCACCAATCCGTTGATGATCTGTTGGAGGAAAATATCCATGAAACGGTGTCTCCTTCAGGAGGATGATTGTTGTGAAACGTCAGGAAACTGCAAGGAAACCGCAAACGCGTGAACGTCCGCGAAAAAAGCGTAAATTATTTATCAAATTAGGCGCGCATGCACGCGCAAATTTCAAAGCCCCAGTGTGGTGCGCATCACGCGCGCTGCCGCCAGGTCCCATGCAGCCTGGCCCACGGTCTTGAACACCGGCAGCGCCCCCGCGCCATGCAGTGTATCGACCAGGGTCTTGCCGGCCAGCACATCGCCGATGCCCACCACCCCGGACCAATCAACCTTGGCCTGGATCAGATCCCCGGCTTCGTGATGCGCACCGGCCAGGTCATCGACCACAATGCGGCGAGCGTGCAGCAGGCTGGCCGGGAACTCCACCATGTCCGGCTTGAAGGCGCCCACGCCGATGGCCAGCGTATCAGCGGCGATCTGTTCAGGAATCACGGCCACGCGCGACGTGGTCAAGGCAATCACCACATCGGTGCGTGGCAGATCCTGTTGCAACATCTGTGCCGGGAGCGGACTGGCCACCACTTGCGGATGGCGTTCGCTGATGGCCTGGCAGAAAGCCTGGGTACGCGCGAGGTCACGCGCGGCCACCCAGAATTGACGGACACCGAATACTTCGGCCAGCGCATCGGCATGTGCCGCTGCCTGGGCGCCGGTGCCGATGAGCAGCGCCGATTGCGGCCTGCGCGGCAGCAGCGTACGAATGCCCAGCATGCTCATGGCGGCGGTGCGACGCGCTGTGACGGTGGGACCATCCATCAATGCCAGGCGGCGGCCGGTGTGGGTCTCGAAGACGATCACCTCACCCTGGATCGCCGGCAACTGATGGCGTGCATTGTCGCCATGCACGGTGATGAGCTTGGTCACCGAGAGATCCTCGGCAATGGCCGGCATGCCCAGCAAGACGCTGTTGCCATCGATGGGAACGACCTGGCGTTCGGGCGCGCGGATGGCGCCGCTGGCCAGTTCCTGCGCGGCCCGCGCGAGGGCATCGACCAGCGCGGCATAAGGCAGGGCAGCGGCGGTCTGGCGGGAGTCAAGAATGTGCATGGGAATCCTTGGAGAAGGTCAGCGCAGGAAGAAGCCGGTCGGGAAAGGATCGGAGTCTTCCAGCACCCACTGGTTGGTACTCATGATGTGGGCGTAGCCGCTCACTTCGGTGAGTGCACCGTCGAAATCGCCCACCTTGGTGGCAGCGGTCACGCGCACGCCGAAGTTGCTGCCGACGATGCTGCCGTTGACGTAGGACTGGTTCAGCGCCAGCCGGCGGCCCGAGGTACCGGTGCCGGTAGGCGAACGATCCACTTCGCGGTCGGCGAAGATGCAGACGTTGGACTGGTCCGCGGCCGGGAAATTGGGTTCGCTGTCGATGATGGTGCCGTAAAGCGTATTGAGGCCGGGCTCCAGCGGATGCGCGATGGCGACCTTGGCCATCACCGCAGCCTTGGTCTCGGCGCCCAGCTGGATCAGCTGGCGCACCAGTTCAGGCTTGACCGTCAGGCCGGCCTGCGCCGCACTGATGTAGTAGTAGAAGGCGCCACCGAAGACAATGTCGCCGACGATCTTGCCAAACCCGGGCGTCTGGACCTCCACATCGCGGCGATAGATGAAGGCCGGTACGTTGTTGAAGCTGACCTTGCCGGCGCGCACGCCGTCCCACTCGACGAAGGCTTCGATGAAGCCGGCCGGGGCATCGAAGCAGATGCGGGTCTGCGGCTGGGTGCGTTCGACGTAGCCCATCTCGACCAGCACCTTGCCCAGGGCAATGATGCCGTGGCCGCACATGTCGCTGTAGCCTTCGTTGTGAATGAAAATGACGCCGAAGTCGGCACCGGCCGTGACCGGCGGCAGCAGGTAGGCGCCGTACATGTCGGCATGTCCACGCGGTTCGTTCATCAGGAAGCGGCGCAGGTCGTCGCGATGTTCACGCAGCCAGGCACGCTGCTCCAGGATGGTGCCGGCCGGGATCTTGGGCAGGCCCGAGACCACGATGCGCAGCGGTTCGCCGCCGGTGTGGGCATCGATGGTCTGGACGGTACGGGTATAGCTGAGCATGGTCTTCCTTCCGGGTGTGCTGCGGGTCCGCCTGGGCAGAGGGTAACACTGCCGGGGATGAGGTCGGCACCGCAAGCGGGTACGGCAAACCGCT
>Ga0308166_1004065_pt1 | contig 11954 bp, 9 predicted proteins | sample PhyCR2_2_FD_202137 | JGI IMG/M metagenome (GOLD analysis project Ga0308166, IMG submission 202137) | Phyllosphere microbial communities from UC Gill Tract Community Farm, Albany, California, United States - DLSLCC.R2 | ecosystem: Host-associated > Plants > Phyllosphere > Unclassified | place... | reverse complement strand
TCTTACATCTTGTAGCGCAGGCTCAGTCCATAGGTCGTCATGTTGTAGCGGATGTCGCGCGGCTGGTAAGGACCGAGCTCGCTTTCGAACTTGGCCTTGGTCAGGTTGATCGCGTCGAAGTGCAGCGACACGTTCGGCGTCAGCTCGTAGCCGATGCTCAGGTCGACGAAGGTGGTGGCCTTGACCACGCGGTCCTGGTCGTAGGGCGGCTCGGCGATCTGCTCGACGTAGTCGCCGCGGCGCGTCGCGGCCAGGCGGCCGGTGATGCCATTGCCTTCATACAGGAGCGCCAGATTGTAGTTCTGCTTCGCCACGCCGACCAGTGCCGTCTTGGTGAACACGCCGCTGTTGAGCGAAGTCCTGGTTTCGTTGTCGCCGTCGATCCAGGTGTAGTTGGCCTGTACGCCGAAGTCGCGCCAGAAGCCGGGCAGGAAGTCGAAGAACTTCTGCGCACTGAGTTCGGCGCCGCGCAGCGTGCCCTTGCCCGAGTTCTGCGGACGCGTCACGCGGTAGGTGACGCCATTGATGCTCTCGTCCTGCGTGAAGTTCTGCAGATAGCCGTCGATGTCGCGGTGGAACAGCGCGATCTGGGCATAGCCGTTCTTCGCGAAATAGTATTCGAGCGTGGCGTCGATGTTTTTCGACTTCGTCGGGGACAGGTCGGGATTGCCGGCGCCGCCGGTGCCCGGCGCATTCACGGTCGGCGGGACCAGCGACAGGGCCGGGTTCAGCTCGCGGAAGCCCGGACGGGTCAGGGTCTTGCCGGCCGACAGGTGGGACTGCCACTGGTCGTTCCAGTTGACGATTGCCGAGATGCTCGGCAGGACGTTGGTCTCAGAAGTCGACAGATCGACGTCGGTCACCACGTCGCCGATGCGGTTCTGGCCGCGCAGCTTGCGCTTGTCCTTGAGCACGCGGGCGCCGGCTTCGCCACTGACCTTGATGCCGCCGAGTTCGGTTTCGAAGCGTCCGGACAGGTAGAAGGTGGCGTTGCGCTCGCGCTGCTCGAACAGGCGCGTCGGGTCGTCCGGCACCCGGCCGCTTGGCTGGCCATAGGCATTGCGCACGACATCGGGGTTCTCGATCAGGTAGTCCGCCGACGGGGTGTACCAGGGGCCGCCCAGGCGGTCCAGGCCCGGCACCAGCTCCTCGAAGGATGGCCCGAACAGCCCGAGTGGAGTGGGACGGACGGCCGATGCGAAGTCGGAGGCGCGTTCGGCGCTGTGGTTGCTGACCTTGCGTTCGGACAGGCGCACGCCCGCCAGCACGGCCTTGACGAAGCCGTCGCCTCCCAGCCGGTAAGTGCCGTCGGAACGCCACTGGGCCTGCTTGCCGGCCTGTTCGCTCCAGTTCTGGACCATGCCGCGCAACACGAACTGGTTCGGGTCGCGCAGCGCGTTCGCGCTGCCCGGGGTCGTGACCGTGTTGTAGCCGCCGTGCCCGTCGCGGCCATAGGCATACACGCTGGAGCTGGCGCCCGGCACCTGCTGGTCGACGATGAGGGTATCGTTGACGAACTTCGACTTGGTATAGGCCAGGTGGTTGTTCACTGTCAGCGGGCCATCGTTGTAGCGCAGGGCAAGGTTCAGGAAGTGGGTATAGGTGCGTTCCTTCTGGCCCCAGGTGCTGGTTGCCATGTACGGGTCCCAGTCGTAAGGGCTGGGGCTGAACTGGGCGGCCGGCGCATCGGCCGACAGGATCGGGCAGATCACCCCGCGCGGCGTGTTGCAGTGTTCGCCCTGCGGCGCCAGCACCACGTTGTTCAGGCGCGGCGCCCAGGTGACGATGTCGAGGATGTAGTTGACCGCGTTGCGGCCCTGGTAGCCGGTGCCGAGGTATTGCGCGGTCGCTTGCAGGCGCGGGCTGATCTTCCACTGGAAGGCGCCGTGGATGCTCTGGCGCTCGCGCTTGCCGCTGTTGTAGATGCCGCCGATGTTGGGCAACTGGCCCAGCGTCTCGCCGGGGTTCAGCGCGAACGGCCCGGTATTCCCGAGCCGCCGCGCGCTGCCGTCCTGGCCCACCGCGAACACGTTCTCCGGCCGGTCCACCCACTGCACCGGGAAGGTCCACTTCTCGCGGTTGACGGCGACGTCGAGCAGCGCGCCCATCTCGCCGACGCCGGTATCCCAGCGGTTGCTGACCGAGAAGCCGCCGCCCGGATTGTGCGTGTCCTTCGACGCATCGCTGCCGTTGCTCTGGTTCATGCGGTCTTCGACGTAGCCGGTGAAGCTGTAGCCTTTCGCGTCGAACGGCGAGCGCAGGCGGACGTTGACGCCGCCGGCGATGCCGCCTTCGAGCTGGTTCGGCGTGGCCGACTTGTAGACTTCCAGGCCGCCGATCGCCTGCACCGGCAAGTCCTCGTAGGACAGGCGGCGCGCCGCCGCCGTGAAGATCTCGTTGCCGTCGATGGTGGTCACCACGTCCGGCAGGCCGCGGATGATCACGGTGCTGGTCTGGCCACGGTCGCGGCCCACCTGCACGCCCGCCACGCGCTGCAGCGCGTCGCCCGCCTGGCGGTCGGGGAACTTGCCGATGTCCTCGGCATTGATGGCGTCGACCACCTGCAGCGAATCGCGCTTGATGGCCTCGGCCGAACGCAGGCTGCCGCGCAGGCCCGTCACCTGGACCACGGCCGGCGCCGCCTGCGGGACCTCGGGTGCGGGCTGGGCGGTGGCGGGGACGGACTGCGCGGCCTGCTGGGCCTCCTCACCCGCGCCGGTGCTGCCCGCCGCGCTGACGCCGGTGCTGGCGCTGGTGGTAGTCGCAGCAGGCGTGCTATCGGTGGCGGTTTGTGCCAGCGCCGATGCGCTGTATGCCGTCAGCAACATGATCGCCGCGCAGATCGGCTTGACTTCGAATCGTGTCATGCATGTCTCCTGAATTTATTATGAGAAACCACGTGCCCACCGGTCGTTGCCGGCCTCAGGCCTCATCAAATAGTAAAAGAGCAAGCACCCCGCCACCAATAACGAAACACACAAGAGCTATCCGAAATCGTCATGGCTGACGCGCGGATGACACAGATCCAGGCGCCTTATGGAATCCGTGCCAGCGGTTCGGTCGTGCTGGCCACCCAGCCCGGGGCGAATACAGTACCGTCCTCATCGAACAGGAAGGCGCGCGTGGCCGGGAACACGAGCTCGACCCGGCTGCCCAGGGCCGGCGGCGCGCTGTCGGCATCGGTCTTCACCGCCACCATCTCGCCACCCTCCCCGACCTGGGCATACACCAGGGTCACGTCGCCCAGGTATTCGACCAGGACCACGGTGGCCGCGATGCCGCCGCCTTCCAGGCCGGGACGCGCCAGCTGCAGGTGCTCGGGGCGCACGCCCAGGGTGACGCGCGCGCCGGCTTGGGCGCGTGCGACGTCGGCCGCTACCTCGACCTGCCCGCCGCCCGCCAGGGTCACGCTGGCGCTGCGCGCGCCCTGCTTCGCCAGCGTCGCCTCGAAGAAGTTCATGCGCGGCGAACCGAGGAAGCCGGCCACGAACCTGTTCGCCGGCCGTTCATACAGATCGGACGGCGTGCCGACCTGCTCGATGCGCCCGCCGTTCAGCACCACGATCTTCTGGCCCAGGGTCATGGCCTCGACCTGGTCGTGGGTCACGTAGATCATGGTGCTCTTCAGTTCGCGGTGCAGGCGCGCCAGTTCCACGCGCGTCTGCCCGCGCAGCGCGGCGTCGAGGTTGGACAGCGGCTCGTCGAACAGGAAGACCTCGGGTTTGCGCACGATGGCGCGCCCGATCGCCACCCGCTGGCGCTGGCCGCCCGACAGGGCCTTGGGCTTGCGCTCGAGCAGGTGCCCGATCTGCAGGATCTCGGCGGCGCGCCCGACGCGCTCGGCGATCTCGCTTTTGGGCACCTTGGCCAGCTTCAGGGCGAAGCCCATGTTCTCGGCCACGCTCATGTGCGGGTACAGCGCATAGCTCTGGAACACCATGGCGATGCCGCGCCGCGCCGGCTCGACGTCGTTGGCGACCCGGCCGCCGATTTCCAGCGTACCCTCGGTGATGTCCTCGAGCCCGGCGATGATGCGCAGCAGGGTGGACTTGCCGCAGCCCGAGGGGCCGACGAAGACGACGAATTCGCCGTCCGCGATGTCCAGGTCGACGCCCTTGATGACGCTGTTCTTTTCGTACTGCTTCTTGATGCCGCGAAGGCTGACCGATGCCATGATGACTCCTTTATGTTCTTATCCCTTGAGCCCGCTCGCGGCGAGGAAGCCCTGGGTTACCCGGCGCTGGAACACCACGTAGGCCAGCGCCACCGGCAAGGCGCCCAGCAGCGCCGCCGCCATCAGTTGCGCATAGCGCACGCCGAATGCGTCGTAGGTCTGGGTCAGGCCCAGCGGGATCGTCATCATGTCGTTCGAGGTGACGATGATGAAGGGCCAAAGGAAGTTGTTCCAGGCGCCGATGAAGGTGACGATCGCCATCGCCCAGACGATGTTCCCGGAAATCGGCAGGTAGACGCTCCACAGCACGCGCAGGGGATTCGCGCCGTCCATCACCGCCGCTTCGCGGAAGTCCGCCGGAATCGCGTCGAAGAACTGCTTGAAGACGTAGATCACCACCGGCGACACCACCTGGGGCAGCACCAGGCCGGCGTAGCTGTTGATCATGCCCAGCTGATGCATGGTGCGAAACAGCGGCACCAGCAGCGCCTCGAAGGGCAGCAAAAAGGCGAGCATGGCCAGGCCGAACAGCAGCGAACGGCCGCGGAAACGCAGCTGCGAAAAGGCGTAGGCGGCCATCAGGCTGATCGCCATCGTCACCACCGTCACCAGGAAGGCCACCAGCGCGCTGTTGAACAGCCAGCGCGGCACGTTGCCGGCACTCAGGGTCTTGGTAAAGGCGTCCAGGGTCCAGGTTTGCGGCAGCCAGTGGAACACGGCGGACACGGTTTCGTGCTCGGGCCGCAGCGCCGTCGACAGGGCCCACAGCAAGGGGAACAGCCACAGGGCCATCAGCACCACGCTGGCCAGCACGGCGGCAATCGTCCAGCCGAGCTGGGAACGCATGATATGGAAACGGACACTCATGCCGCCCTCCTTGCCACCATCCGCGCCAGCAGCGACAGGGCGATGACCACGAACATGAAGGCCATGGCCACCGCGGCCGCGTAGCCGGCGTCGCTCTGGGTAAATGCGGTCTCGTACATGTAGTGCAGGGTGACGCGGCTGGTGTTGTAGGGCCCGCCGCTGGTGAGGATATAGGTCTGGCCGAACACCTTCAGCGAGGCGATCAGCTGGATCAGCAGCGCGGTGCCGACCACGGGCCTGAGCGCCGGCCAGGTGATGGCGCGAAACAGTGTGAAGCCGCTTGCGCCGTCCAGGGCGGCCGCCTCGTACAGCTCGCCGGGGATGTTGCGCAGGCCGGCCAGCAGCATCAGCATGTTGAATCCCACCGTCCACCAGACGGTGCCGATCGCCACCGCCGGCAGCGCCCAGTGCACGTCGGACAGCCAGGCGTTCTGCCCGCCGACGAGGTGGTTGATCACGCCGGACGACGGCTGCAGCATCCAGTCGGCGATCAGGGTCATCACCGAGATCGGCAGCACGTAGGGCAGGAAGAATGCGCCCTGCAGCCAGGATTGAAAGCGCACGAAGCGGTTCACCAGCAGCGCCATCAGGAGCCCGATGGCGGTGAGCGGAATCACGGTCAGCAGGGCGAAGTAGAAGGTGTTCCAGAGCGAGGACCAGAACGAGGGGTCCTGCACCAGGGTCGCGTAGTTGGCCAGGCCGACAAAGGCGCTGGTGCGCGTCAGGCTGCTCTCGGTCAGGCTCATGTAGAAGGTGTGCAGCGCCGGCACCAGGAAGAACAGCAGGAAGGCGGCCGCGAACGGCGCCAGCAGCAGCGCGGCGGGGATGGCTTGCCTGCGCCCCTCGGCGCGTCCTGTGGTGTGCGCCTGCGCGGCGGCGGGTGTCAAGGTCGTGGTCTCCATGGTTGGCAATCAGTAGCGCGGCGGCCGCTTGCGCAGCAGGCGCAGGGCCTCTTTCTCGAACATGTCCAGCGCTTCGGCCGGGGTCAACTGGCCGGACAGCGCACCGGGCATGAACTTCGAGGCCATCGCCTCGACCGGCCCAGCCGCGCCCATGTACCAGCCGTCGGGGTCGTACACCACGTTCTGCGCGGCGGCGGCATACAGGGCGTTCGGCATCAGCGCCCTGGCCGCCGGCGATTCGGCCACCGGCCGATAGGCCAGCACGTGGCCGCCCTCGGCCCAGCCCATCGAATGGCGGCTGACATAGGCCATGAAGGCCAGCACCCCGCGCAGCTTGTCCGGATCCATGGGCTTGCCCTCGTTGGCGGGAATGGCAAAGGCGTGCGAGTCGGTCCAGACGCTGGCGTCCTGGTACAGGCGCGGCAGCGGCACGATGCCGTACTCGAATCCCAGCGTGCGCTGGCGCGTGGCGCGCACCAATTCCGGCACCTCCCACACGCCGTTGAGCATGAAGCCGGCGCCGCCGCCCATGAACTGGCTGGTCGAGGCCGGGTAATCCAGGCCCGCGGGGCCGTAGCCGCGCGTGAACCAGGCGCTGACCTTGGCCAGTTCCTCGACCCCGGCGCGGCCGTAGGCGAAGCGGCCGTTCTCGATCAGCGTGGCCTTGCGCTGGTTTAGCAGCGACAGCCACAGGCGCCAGATCGCATACGAGCCCTGGCTCGCTTCCATCGCGAGCCCGGCCTTGCCGCTGCGTTCCCTGACGCCGGCAAAGGCGGCCGTCAGGGCCTCGTAGCCGACGATGGGTTTGAGCACGCCGGCGCCGTCCAGCAGCCCCGCCTTGCCGGCCAGGGTCTTGTTGTAGTACATGACCATCGGGTGCATGTCGAGCGGGATGGCGTAGTTGCGGCCCTCGTAGCGCGATTTTTCCCACTGGCGCGGGAAGTAGTCGCTGCCGCGCAGGCCGGCCGCGGCCAGCTCGGCGTCGCCGATCGGGCGCAGCACGCCGCCGCCGGCCAGGTTGGGCAGGCGCGACAGGTGCACGGTGGCGATGTCGGGTCCGGCGCCGACCACCGAGGAGGTGATCAGCTTGGTATAGAAAGGCTCGCCCCACTTGAGGGTGGTGCTGGTCACCCGCACCGCGCGCTGGCTGGCGTTGAAGTCGTCGACCAGCGCCCGCATGCGTGCGCCGTCGCCGCCGCTGAGCAGGGTCCACATCCTGACCTCGACCGGCCCGCGTGCCCGCGCCAGCAGCGGCGTGCCCAGGGTCGAACCGGCGCCCAGCAGGAGGGAAGCCGCGATGAATCGTCTGCGTTGCGCCACGTTGTCTCCGTCCGTTTCTCTGCGCCCGGCCTGTTCCGGCCGGTGCGTCATGCTTTACTTGATCAGGGTCGTGCCCCTTACCACCGGCTTGCCGTCCACCCAGTCGAGCTTGTCGATATACAGGAAGCGCCGCTCGGCGCGGGTGCCGTCAGGCTTCAGTTCCCACGCATGATAGGCGATGAAGTCCTGTTCGCCCGCACGGAACACCACCTGGTGGCCCGGGCCGTACAGGTTGCGCTCGGCGCGGCTCTTCAGGAAGGGCGAATCGTCGGCCGGCTGGCAGGGTCCAGCCGGGCCGGCGCAGGTGGCATAGCCCACCGCATAGGTGCCGTTGCCGAAGTCGTTGGCCGAGTAGAACAGGATGTACTTGCCATTGCGCTGCACCATGGTCGGCGCCTCGATCACCTTGCCTTCCCAGCTGCGGCCGTTCGTCAGCAGCCTGGTCGGCGCGCCGGTGACGGCCAGGCCGTCGGGCCGCAGCTCCTGCACGAAGATGTGGGTCGGCTGGTTGCAGCAGTTGCCGTCGCTCTTGAAGTACAGGTAGAGGCGGCCACCCTCGAGGAAGGGGCTGGCGTCGATGGTGCCGCCCAGCTCGGCCTGGCATACCAGGGGCTTGCCTGCACTGTCGACGAAGGGCCCGGCCGCCGAGTTCGACACCGCCGCGCCCACGCACTGGCGGTCCGAGGCCAGGTCGTGCGCCGTGTAGTACAACACGTAGCGCTCGCCCAGCTTGACGACTTCCGGCGCCCACACGTGCGGCACTTCCTTGCGCACCCAGCTGGCCAGCGCCGGCATCGCGTCCGGCAGCGCGCGCCACGACTGGAGGTCGGTCGAATGCAGGGCCGGGACGTTCTTGCCGTCGCCGTTGGTGGCATAGGCATAGTAGCCGCCGGCGTCGGGCAGCACGAAGGGGTCGGGGAAGTTGCCGATCGAACTGCCGACCGGAGAAGTCGGCGCATGCGTCGCCGCGCATCCGGTCAGCAGCGCCACGGACAAGGCCAGCGGCAGGCCCGCCCGGCGCATCATGCCCTGCCTCCGGCAGGCTGTGCAACGTGGAAAAATGCCCTCATTCGTCCCCTCCTCGTCTTGTCATGGATGAGATCATACGGTCCGTACCCGGCGCTCTCCAATAACGAAACGCGCGCGACGTATGCCAAATCCGTATTCGTCCGGTGTGCATCAGGCATGCACATGCGGCGTGAGGCCGGCCGCCTCGCGCAGGGCGGCCAGCATCGCCTCGGCCGAAGGTGCCAGGTGGTGGCGCTTGCGGGTGACGATGCCGTACACGCCGGCGCGCAGGTCGACGTCCAGCGGCAGCAGCGCCAGCGTGCCGGCGTCGAGCGCCGCCTGCACCAGTTCCGGCGGCAGCGCCACCACCCGGTCGCTGTCGGCCAGCAGGCGCGCGATCAGCGGCAGCGAAATCGTCTCGACGACGTCGAAGGGCTGGGGCAAGCCGCGCGAGATGAAGAGCGCCATCAACTGGTCGCGCAGGCGACCCGGGGTCGGCAGGATCCAGGGCGCCTGGGCCAGTTCGTCGAAGCCGAGGTCGCTCCGCGTCAGCCACGGGTGGCCGGCGCGCACCACCAGGCTGTGCGGCTCGTCGCCGAGCGGCTCGAAATCGAGTTCGGCGGCGGCGGCCGGGTCGAGGATGCGGCCGATCACGATGTCGAGTTCGCCCGCGCGCAGCCCCTCGATCATGGCCTGGCTGGTATCGCTCGACACCGCCACCTGCACGCGCGGATTGCGTTCCTTGAGCAGTTTCACCGCCTGCGGCAGCAGGGTCGCGGCCGCCGCGCGCACGCTGCCGATGGCCACGCGCCCGCCGAAGCCGGCCTGGCCCTGCATGATTTCCTGGTGCGCCGCACCCATCTCGGCCAGGGCCGCGCCGGCGCGCCGGATCAGCACCTGACCATACCAGGTCGGCACCACGCCGCGCGGCAGGCGCTCGAACAGCGACACGCCGAGCGCGTGTTCCAGCTCGCCGATGAGTTTCGAGGCGCCGGGCTGGGTCAGCCCGGCCGCTTCGGCCGCATGCAGGATCGAGGCATGGCGGCCCAGCTCGACCAGCAGCACCAGGTGGCGCGTCTTGAGGTGAAAGCGGATGAACCTTGTTGACGATGAATCCCGCATGCCGCTTTGTGAAATTTTTGTTAAGAAATCTTACGGCATGGTCGGGTCGGGCGTCAATGTGCTTGCGGCAGAATGTTGTTTATCAGGAAATGAGGCCCTTCCCCTTGGCCTGCTTCACCCAGCCGGGATATTCGTCCATCAAGAGGTCGTACAGCGCCGCGTCGCCATGCTCGTCGGGACGCTCGACCGAGAAGAAGCCGGCGTTGTCGACCAGGCGGCCGTCGAGTTCGTCCAGCTTTTCCAGGAAGGGGAAGTCGGAGTCGGCGAAATTCGCCAGGCGCTTGCTCTTCGACTTCTTGCCCTTGCCGATGCCCATGAACTGCCAGAAGATCGGTTCCCGGCTCGACCAGCGCAGCTGGCGCTCGGTGAGCGGCTTGTCCGAGGTGCCGCCGTCGGTAACGAACATCACGTACACCGGCAGCGCCGCCTTGCACGGCGTCGTGCGTTCGCCGCCGCGCGCATCGGGGAAGTAATGGCGGCGCACCGCTTCCATGGCCGCGCCGTAGCGGGTGTCGCCTTCCAGTGGATGGCGTTCGATGACCGCCCGGACGTAATCGGAAAAGTTATCCAGCCCCATAGCCTCGCCGCGGTGCACGTTTCGGCCGAACAGGAAGACGTCGATCTCGCCGTCGTCGTCGAAGCGGCAGCCGAGCGCCAGGATGCGCTCGGCGAAGCGCTGCACCAGGCCCTTCTTGTACAGCGTGCTCATCGAACCCGAGATATCGAGCACCAGGCAGACGCGGGCGCGGTGCTGGTCGAGGCCGACCTTGGCCAGCGAGACGCCGGCCGACTTGACCAGGCTGACCAGCTGGGGCGCAGCCTGCTCGACGCGCTTTTCGAGGTCGATCGACGCCGGCCTGGGGGCCGGCGGTGACGGCGGCGCGGCATCGGCGACGTCGGCGCCGAAGTGCTTCACCAGCGCGGCCAGCCCGCCATTGAAGCCCTGCCCGACCGCCATGAAGCGCCATTGCCCGTCCTTGCGGTAGAACTCGCCCAGCATCACGGCCTGCTCGGCGGCGAAATCGCGGCCGCTGAAATCGAAGCGTGCGAACTCGGCCCCGCCGGCCACCAGGCGCAGCGCACCGGACTGCAGCTGCGCCATGGTGCCGCCGCCGTCGATGCTGGCGGTGATGGTCACGCGCTCGACCGCGGCCGGCAGGCGGCCGAGCTGGAACAGGAAACCGTCCTTGTCGGGGCCGACGGCGCCCATGCCCACGCCGCCACAAGGGCTGTGCGGCTGGTTGAAGAAGGTCATGTAGCGTTCCTCGACCAGCTTGCCGCCGGCGTCGAGCGCGAAGCAGGCGAAGTCGAGGACCAGGCCCTGCGCCGAGAGCCCGGCCTGGAGCGCGCCGTCGGGCGCGAATTGTGCCAGCGGCAGGCGCTCGCCTCGTGACAGTCGTTTCATGTCGTACCTCGTCTCTCTGCTTGCTGCGTGTCCGCCGGCGCCGCTCAGGCGATGTCGACCCCGTGCTCGGTGGCGAGGGCAGCCAGGCCGCCGGCATAGCCCTGGCCGACCGCGCGGAACTTCCACTCGCCGTTGTGGCGGTAGATCTCGGCGAAGATCATCGCGGTTTCGGTCGAGTAGTCTTCCGACAGGTCGAAGCGCACGATCTCGGCGTCGTTGTCGAGGTTGACCACACGCACGAACGCATCCTGGACCATGCCGAAGCTCTGGCGGCGCGCCTCGGCGTCGTGGATCGTCACCGCGATCACCAGGCGCTTGATCTCGGCCGGCACCTCGTCCAGCCGGATCTTCAGGGCTTCGTCGTCGCCATCGCCGGCGCCGGTCTTGTTGTCGCCGGTGTGCTCGACCGCGCCGCAGGTGGAGGTCAGCTGGTTATAGAAAATGAAGTCGTGGTCGCCACGCACCTTGCCGTTTTCCTGGACCATGAACAGGCTGGCGTCGAGGTCGAAATCCGCGCCCGTGGTGGAACGCGCTTCCCAGCCCAGCCCGACCAATACCTGGCGCAGGCTGGGGTCCGTTTTCGATAAACTGAGATTGCCGCCTTTTTGCAGACTGATTGCCATGATTAATTCCCGTTCTGGTTGATTCATGCGGCCGGCATATATATTCCGCCGCATTCTGGTCTTATTTATACGGACAGCATCCGTCGCCACCACGCTGCATCGGAAGCGCACTGTCGAAGCGGGCCGTTTTCATATATACAGGCGGTCCTCAACGCAAGCGTGAATATTCACACTTTCTCGCACGATTCCCGGGAAATCAAAAACGTGAATATTCACATTTCACGCGCACTCGATTATTCCCGTACCCCTTTATCGCCACAGACGACAGATCTATTTCCAAATTTCAATACGCTGTGTAATATACCTGAATCGTTTTGGATATCAAAGATGCCTGCGCGAGCCCGCGGCATTTGTTCCGGACACCCGGATTAATTCCCCAACCGTCTATTTGGTACGAAAGAAAAATGCGAAAACTTCCCGTCTACCTGTTACTCGACACCTCGGGATCGATGAACGGCGAGCCGATCGAATCGGTGCGCAATGGCATGCAGACCCTGGTGTCGGCGCTGCGCCAGGATCCCCATGCGATCGAA
>Ga0308166_1004061_pt1 | contig 11966 bp, 10 predicted proteins | sample PhyCR2_2_FD_202137 | JGI IMG/M metagenome (GOLD analysis project Ga0308166, IMG submission 202137) | Phyllosphere microbial communities from UC Gill Tract Community Farm, Albany, California, United States - DLSLCC.R2 | ecosystem: Host-associated > Plants > Phyllosphere > Unclassified | place... | reverse complement strand
GTGTGTGAGATGACATCCAGCTCCCGCCCCCGGGCGATGATCTCCCGGTCGGCTCTGGCCGCGGCCGCGGCTGCCGCTGTCGACGCCGGAGGGCGGATCGCCGATCTGCGGAGAGATGCCTGGGGGCATGGTGTGCTCGCGATCGCGCACGCGGTGACGGGCGCCGGCGCCGCAGCCGTGCTCGTGGACTACCCCGAAGAGGCCGAGGCGCTGAGACTCGAGGGCATCGAGGCGGTCACGGCGGGCACCGCAGACATCGACCCGCTCCTGCTCTACGGACTGCCGGACGCCGACGGGACGTTGCGCACCGCGCCCGTGATGCGCCTCGCCGGCCGGATCCTGTCGACCAAACCGCTCAAGGCCGGCGACGCGGTCTCGTACGGCTACACCCATCGTGCACAGAGCGACACGACTGCGGCGCTCATCACCGGCGGATACGCGCAGGGGATCGTACGGGCGCTGGGAAATGCCGCTGACGTCGAGATCGAGGGTGTGCAGCGGCCGATCGTCGGACGCGTCGCCATGGATGTCTGCGTGATCGATCTGCAGGACGCCACAGACCTCGAGCCCGGTGTCGAGGCCACGTACTTCGGCGGGCGGGGGCCCGCCGCTGTGGGGCTCGCGCACTGGAGCGCGGTTACCGGGCTCACGGTCGGCGAACTCATCACCGTGGCCGGGTCGCATGCGCAGCGGGGGTGGGAGGCATGAGCCGCCCGGAACTCCGCATCCGCACCGACCGGTTCGTGGCGAACATCGCTGCAGTGCGCGAACGCATCGCTCCGTCGGCACTCATGGTGGTCCTCAAGGACGATGCGTACGGGCATGGGCTCCGCTGGGCGGTCGAGGCCGCTCAGAGCGCAGGCGTGGAATGGTACGGGTCGTACGACGTCGACAGCGGTGTCGAGGCACGGCGGGTACTGGGCGACGAGGGGCGCGTGCTGGCTTGGGTCACGTCGACGGATGCCGAGATCGACGACGCGCTGCGTCAGCGCATCGACCTCGGCGTCGGCAGCGCCGAGTATCTCACGCGCATCATCGCACGAGCCCGCCACCTCGGCCTCCGTGCGCGGATCCACCTCAAGATCGACACGGGGCTGCACCGCAACGGACTGCGTCCGGAGGAATGGGCGCAGACGATCGCGGATGTCCGTGCCGGCGAGACAGCGGGGGAGCTCGAGCTCGTCGGGATCTGGAGCCATCTGGCCGAAGCGAGCGACGCCGAGGACGACGAGGCTCAGAACGCGTTCCTCGAGGCCGTGCGCGCGGTCGAGGAATCCGGCGACACTCCTGAGGCGCTGCATCTGACGGCATCCGCAGCGTCCTGGTGGCGCCCGGAATTGCGCGGGTCCGTCTCCCGGATCGGGGCATTCTGCTACGGCATCCGCTCCGCCGACGGCCCTGACCTCGAAGGTCTGCTGCCTGTGGCCGAACTCGTGGCCACAGTCGTCGGGATCCACGACGGCTCCGCGGTGATCGCGATAGGCTCGTTCGACGGGATCCCCTCCACACTCGCGGGTGCGCTGGTCGGCACACCGCAGGGGGCGCGCGAGCTGGTCGGCATCGACGTCACGACATCGATGGTCGCCGGGTGGCCGGGCATGCGGGTGGGCGACGCCGTCTGGCTCTTCGGGGCGGGAGAGCACGGAGAGTCCAGCGCGACCACCCTCGCCGAGCGCATCGACACCGTCGGGGAGGAGATCCTCACCCGATTGACGCCGCGCGTGCGACGTGTCGTCGTAGAGCGCCGAGTGGTCGTCGATTGACGAGACGCACCGCTCAACGAAAGCGGAGCCCGTCATATGACGGGCTCCGAGGCGGATCGAACCGGGTGGCTCAGTCGATCAGACGAGCGGTCTCGTCGTGCCAGCTCGTGGCGATGCTGCGGAGCTTCTCTTCGTACTTGCGTCCGTGGTGTGCGCAGAAGAGCAGTTCGGAGCCGTTTACCTCGGCCGCGATGTAGGCCTGAGCGCCGCACGAATCACAGCGATCCATGGCAGTCAGGCGGAACTCGACGGCGGAGGTCTCACGTTCGGTCGTTGCGTTCATCTCGGTGCCTCCTTGAGAGTGTCGGGTTCGCTGGTTAGGCGTGTTCAATGTAACCACGCTGTGGCTGTGGTGATGCCCGGTTTGCGGCGTGTTTCGCTCAGCGCGTACGCGCCGCAGACGCGGTGGGGGATGCGGTCGTGGTCACGGGGAGTGTCTGCAGGCCGGGGGCGGGCATCGCGAATAGACTCGGAGATTGTGACCGCCGAGTATTCCGCCCATCATCTCCAGGTGCTCGAAGGGCTCGAGGCCGTCCGCAAGCGTCCCGGTATGTACATCGGTTCGAACGGATCCCCGGGCCTGATGCACTGCCTCTGGGAGATCATCGACAACGCCGTCGACGAGGCCGTCGCGGGCAACGGCTCGAAGATCGACATCATCCTTCATGAGGACGGCAGTGTCGAGGTCCATGACCGCGGCCGCGGCATCCCCGTCGACGTCGAGCCGCGCACCGGTCTCACCGGCGTCGAGGTCGTGTTCACGAAGCTGCACGCCGGCGGCAAGTTCGGCGGCGGGTCGTACGCCGCATCCGGTGGTCTGCACGGCGTCGGCGCCTCTGTGGTCAACGCGCTCTCCGAGCGCCTCGACGTCGAGGTCGACCGTGGCGGCAAGACCTATGCGATGTCGTTCCACCGCGGCGAACCCGGGCTCTTCGCCGACTCCGGCGAGAAGCGACCGGACGCGAAGTTCACGCCCTTCCAGGACAAGAGCGAGCTCAGGGTCGTCGGCAAGGCACCGCGCGGCACCAGCGGCACGCGGATCCGCTACTGGGCTGACCACCAGATCTTCACGAAGGATGCCGCGTTCCAGCTCAACGATCTGGTGACTCGCGCGCGCCAGACGGCGTTCCTCGTCCCCGGCCTCGAACTCGTGATCCGGGACGAGCGCTCGACGAACGGATCTGAGGTCGAGGGCCAGCCGATCGAGACCTCGTACCGGTACGACGGCGGCATCTCGGAGTTCGTCGAATACCTCGCGAACGACGCTCCGGTCACCGACACCTGGCGCATCCAGGGCGAGGGCACCTTCAAGGAGACCGTTCCCGTTCTGCAGGCCGACGGGCACATGATCGCGACGGAGGTCGAGCGCGTCTGCGCCGTCGACATCGCGATGCGGTGGGGAACGGGCTACGACACGACCACGAGGTCGTTCGTCAACATCATCGCCACGCCGAAGGGCGGCACGCACCAGCAGGGTTTCGAGCAGGAGCTGCTCAAGGTGCTGCGTTCGCAGGTCGATCAGAACGCCCGACGGCTGAAGGTGGGCAGCAACGACAAGCTCGAGAAGGACGACGTCCTCGCCGGCCTCACCGCGGTGCTCACCGTGAACGTCCCCGAGCCGCAGTTCGAAGGGCAGACGAAGGAGATCCTCGGCACGCCGGCCGTGCGCCAGATCGTGGCCCAGGTGATCCGCAAGGATCTCGCGGCGCGCTTCAGCTCGACGAAGCGAGACGACAAGAGCCAGGCGACCCAGCTGCTCGACAAGATCGTCGCCGAGATGAAGGCTCGTGTCTCGGCTCGCGCGCACAAGGAGACCCAGCGTCGCAAGAACGCGCTGGAGTCCTCGACGCTTCCGACCAAGCTCGTCGATTGCCGCACGAACGAGGTCGAGCGCAGCGAGCTGTTCATCGTCGAGGGGGACTCCGCTCTCGGTACGGCCAAGAACGCGCGCAACAGCGAGTTCCAGGCGCTGCTGCCCATCCGCGGCAAGATCCTCAACGTGCAGAAGGCCTCTGTCGGCGACATGCTGTCGAACACGGAGTGCGCGTCGATCATCCAGGTCATCGGCGCCGGGTCAGGGCGGAGCTTCGACATCGACGCCGCGCGCTACGGCAAGGTGATCCTGATGAGCGACGCCGATGTCGACGGTGCACACATCCGCACGCTGCTCCTCACGCTCTTCTACCGGTACATGCGCCCGCTCATCGAACACGGACGCGTGTTCGCCGCGGTGCCCCCGCTGCACCGCGTGATCGTGATGAACCCCGGCTCCAAGCCGAACGAGACCATCTACACCTACAGCGAGCAGGAGATGCACACGCTCCTGGCCAAGCTTCGCAAGGCCGGCAAACGCTGGCACGAGCCGATCCAGCGCTACAAGGGTCTGGGCGAGATGGATGCAGAGCAGCTCGCGAACACCACGATGGATCGTGGTGGGAGGCTTCTGCGCCGCGTGCGCATGGAGGACGCCGAGGCGGCGGGTCGCGTCTTCGAGCTCCTGATGGGCAATGAGGTCGCTCCGCGCCGCGAGTTCATCATCGACTCCTCCGACCGCCTGTCGCGGGAGTCGATCGACGCCTGATCGTCACGACACGTTCGACAGGGCGGCGCGGTAGACATCGATCAGAGCCTGTCGATGGGTGTCCTGCGCGATCTGCTCGCGGTGCGAGATGGCAGCCATGCTCAGCGATCTGACGGCGGTCGGGTCGTCGCGCAGCCGGCGGAGCGCGTCGGCGACTCCGGCGGCATCCGGGGTCGCGGTGACGATTCCGCCGCCGTCGGGGAGCATCTCGGCGAGGTCCGGGTCGGCGACGATCACCGGCAGCCCCGACGCGATCGCCTCGAGGATGACCATCGGCTGGTTGTCGAAGTCGAGCGAGGTCGATACCAGCACGTGTGCCCGACGCATGCCGTCGAGAACCTGGGACTGGGGGACTCCGCCGTGCACAGTGAGGCGCCCCGACGGCAGCTCCGCCGCGGCGTCCGCGACAGCGCGACGGGCGACACCGTCACCGAACATGTCGGCGTGGACACCGGGCGACTGCCGGAGGGCGTCGACGAAGACCTGCGGCCGCTTCTCGGGCGAGAGCCGGCCGCACCATACGACTCGGAGTGGTTCATCCGGTGCGACGATGCGCGGCGGCGGAGTGCCTACCCGCTCGAGCACACTCGACTCGAGCCCGTTGGACAGCACGGTGAGCGGTGTCTGCACGCCCTGGGCGACCAGCTTCGCCGCGAAATGCGCCGACGGCACGATCACCTGGTCTGCATGATTCGCCTGACTCACCATGAGCCGCCACATCCGCCGGGCCATCCGCGTCCTCGCGTACGCGGCGGTCGAGTCGATGCGGGACCGGTCGTGGCTCAGGCGTCGTCGATGCATGGCCGCGAGCAGCGCCGTCGTGACGGAGGGAAGCGGAAGCACGGATCGCGTGTAGACGTCGATGCGCCCGTGCATGGTCTGCACGATCGGGATGCCGAGCGCCCGCGCAGCCTCGAAGCCGGCGAGCGCCGCGAACATCTCGGTGTGCACGTGGACGATCTCGATCCCGCGCGTGCGCAGACCGTCGCGAAGCGCCGTCGCCGCGGCCGTCGGAGTCCATGTGAACGGATATCCGTCCGGTGCGAAGCCGCGCGCCGTGGGAAGTCGCACGACGCGCGCATCCGTACTCGGCTCCGCCAGCGGCGCGAACACGGTGACCTCGTGCCCGGCCTGCTCCAAGGCCTCTCGATGCGCCTTGATGACCGTCTGCACTCCACCCAGAGTCGGCAGGTAGTAGTCGGTGACCATGGCGATGCGCACTCGACCACAATAGGGCGGCTAGGGTGATGTGCATGTCCGGAGCCCGTGTGCTGGTGACGGGGGCGAGCGGGTTCCTCGGCGGCTACGTGGTGCCCGAGCTGCGACGTCACGGGTACGAGGTCTTCGCGTCGGGACGCGACAGTGCTGCTCTCGCTCGGCTCGCCGACAGGGATCATCGCGTTCGCGGAGATCTCTTCTCGCTCCGCACCCGCGACCTCCCGATGGACGCGGTGGTGCACTGCGCAGCGCTGTCGACGCCCTGGGGCCCGTGGAAGGACTTTCGCGAGGCGAACGTCGAGGGAACAGGTCACGTCGTGGAGTTCGCGCGCCGCAACGGCGTCAGGCGGATCGTGCATGTGTCGTCCCCGAGTGTGTACGCGGCGGCTCGCGACCGCGTCGCCATCCGTGAACCCGACGTCGATCGGAGCAATCGGCTCAACGGCTACATCCGCTCGAAGATCGCTGCCGAAGACCTTCTGCTCGATGCGTTGGATGCCGGAACGATACCCGAACTGGTGATCGTGCGCCCTCGGGGACTCATCGGCGTGGGCGATACGAGTCTCGTGCCGAGGCTGCTCGATGTGCACACGCGGATCGGCGTGCCGCTCTTCGACGGCGGCGACAATCTCATCGACGTGACCGCGGTGGAGAACGTCGCCGCAGCGCTTCGGCTCGCGGTGACCGAGGGGAACGGCTCCGGAGGGGTGTACAACATCTCGAACGGCGACCCGCGGCGGTTCCGCGAGCTGCTGACGACGTTGCTCGACCTGATGGGGCAGATGCCTCGGTTCCGACCGATGAGCAGACGGGCCGCGTGGACCCTGGCTTCCGCTCTGGAAGCGGTGTGCGCGGTGCTTCCCGGTCGGCCGGAGCCCCCGCTCACCCGCTACACGCTCAGTACCATCGCCTATTCGCAGACCCTCGACATCACGCGTGCCCAGGAGGAGCTCGGCTACCGCCCCGAGGTGACTCTGGACGACGCCCTCGCCACTGTGGCGGCGCACCTGAGGGCGAGCGCGTGACCGCCCGACTCCGCCACTACGTGTGCGGGAGCACGTCGCACGATATCGGTGCGATGTTCCATGGCGCGTCGCACGGAGTCCGTGAATTCCCGTCGGGGGTGTTCCTGTACGACGGAGCGGACGGGCGGCGCGTGCTGTTCGACACCGGCTACGCGACGGGCGAGTGGCACACCGGCTGGCGCGGTGCCGTCTACCGGCGGCTGCTGCCGCCGGTGGTCGACGAGGCGGATGACGTCGCCGCACGCCTCAGGGCCGACGGCGTCGACCCGGCATCGGTCTCGCACGTCGTGCTGTCTCACCTGCATCCCGATCATGTCGGGGGAGTTCGTCGGTTTCCGCACGCAGCCTTCGTCCTGAGCGCCGGACACGAGCGGACCCTCTCGTCGCCGCGTCTGCGCACCGGAGTGCTCCCGGGGCTCTTCCCCGAGTGGTTCTCGGACGCAGACCGCAGCGTGCTCGACGTCAGCGCATTCTCGACGGTCGAGGTCCGCGGTGTCGCACTGCGTGCTCACGACCTGTTCGGGGACGGATCGTACCGGGTCGTCGATCTCCCTGGCCATGCGGACGGCCATCTGGGAGCGCTCGTCGACGATCGTGTGCTGCTGGCGGGTGATGCGGCCTGGGGGAGCGACCTGATCAGGGCATCTGCGGGCCTGAAGACGCTGCCCCGTCTCGTGCAGCACGACGCGGACCGCTACGCCGCGACGGCGCGGACCCTCGGCGACCTCGCGTCCGCCGGCATCCGCGTCGTGTGCAGCCATGACCCGCTCGGGGCGAAGGAGCTGCTGGACTGATGTCGAAGTTCGCGATCCTCCGTGAGTTCGTCGCGGTCCGGTGGCTCCGGCCGCTGCGCACGAGGACAGCGGTCGAACGGCGCCAGCGGCGCCTGCTGCGATCCCACCTCCGTTTCCTGCGGCAGCGATCACCGTACTTCCGGACGCAGCTCGCCACCCGGTCGTTCTCCGAGCTTCCGTTCATGGACAAGAGCCTCATGATGAGTCGCTTCGACGAGATCAACACCGTCGGTGTCGGACGGGATGAGGCACTCGCGCTCGCTATCGAGAACGAGCTCTCCCGAGACTTCGGGGCGGATCTGGGCTCGAACTCGGTCGGACTCTCGAGTGGGACCAGCGGCCACCGCGGCCTCTTCGTGGTCAGCGGCTCCGAACGCGACGCCTGGGTGGGCACGGTGCTCGCCCGCACACTCCCTCGAGGCCGGCTGCTCGGACATCGGATCGCGCTGTTCCTCCGCGCGGACAACAGCCTCTACGAATCGGTCGGTTCGCGAGCGGTGTCATTCCGCTACTTCGACGTGTACTCCGACATGGACGAGAACATCGCTCGGCTGCAGGAGTACCGCCCGACCATCCTCGTCGCCCCGCCGTCTGTCCTGAGACTGATCGCGCGCGCGGCCGACGCCGGTGCATTCGACGTCGTGCCGCAGCGGGTGTACTCGGTGGCCGAAGTGCTGGAGGTCGCCGACGAGCAGCGCATCAGGGAGTCCCTGGGACAACCTCTTCTGCACCAGCTGTACCAGTGCACGGAGGGGTTCCTCGCGCACACCTGTGAACGAGGTGTCATCCACCTGAACGAAGACAACATCATCGTCGAGCGTGAGGCGCTCGATGCCGAGCGCTTCACGCCGATCATCACGGACCTCCGGCGACGGGCGCAGCCGATCGTGCGATATCGCCTGGGCGACGTGCTCCGTGAGAGGAGTCGTCCGTGCCCCTGCGGCAGCGCGCTCACGGCGATCGAGCGGATCGAGGGCCGAGAGGGAGACACACTGGTCTTCCGTGGACTCGACGGCCGTGACGTCCCGGTCTTCGCCGACGTGATCACGCGTGCCCTGCTCTATGCCGACGGGTTCGACGAGTATCGCATCACGCAGATCGGCGAGTCGCGACTGCAGATCGCCCTGGACACGGTCGATGATCGGTCTCGGCGTCGCGTCGCGCAAGAGGTGGGCGCGCTGGCTGACCGGCTCGAATCCGAGCGACCAGATCTCACATTCGTGGACTACGCGGTCGACGGTTCGGTGAAGCTGCGCCGGGTGGTACAGGAATGGGGGGACCGGAGATGGTGAGGAACTGCGAGATCGTCGGGTGGGGTACGTCGCTCCCCGCCCGTGTGGTGCGATTCGACGGCGAGACGCGGTATCGCATCGAGGACGATGTATCGCATCTCGACATGCTGACCGATGCCTGCGAGCGTGCGCTCTCGCACGCGGGGATCACAGCGGACCAGCTCGACCTCGTGCTCGGCGCTTCAGCTGCCGGGGTGCAGCCGATCCCGTGCACGGCCGCGCTCGTGCTCGAGAGGCTGACTCTCACCGGTCATGCCGCCGCCTTCGACGTGAACTCGACCTGCACGAGCTTCATCACGGCCCTGGACGTCGCGTCGCGGTACCTGGACGCCGGTGACCATGAGACGATCCTGGTGTTCGCGGGCGACGTGGGATCGCGCTTCCTGAATCCCGACCAGCGCGAGAGCTTCGAGCTCTTCAGCGATGCGGGGGCGGCTGTCGTGCTCCGCCGCTCCGCCGACCCCGGCCGGGGTGTGATCGCGAGCACGCAGAGGACCTGGCCCGCCTACGCCCACGACACCGAGATCAGGGGAGGGCTGTCGGGATCACCGGCACAGTCGTATGCCACGGCCGACCCCGCCGACTATCTGTTCGACATGGACGGTCGCCGCGCGCTGCTCGGGATGATGCGCGTCCTTCCGGAGTTCTTCGAGACCTTCCACCAGAGCTCGGGAGTCTCCTACGATGACGTCGCGCTCTGGGTTCCCCATCAGGCGTCGGCTGCGCTCGGACCGATGCTCGATCGCCTCGGGATACCCGTCGAACGCCGAATCGACGAGGTGAGGGAGTTCGGCAACATGGTGTCGTCATCAGTGCCGTTCATGCTCGCCCGTGCGCTCGACAGCGGTCGGGTCGGCGCGGGGGACACCGTGATCCTGTGCGGCACGGCCGCCGGACTCACCGCCAACATCCTCGCGCTCCGACTCTGAAACTGCGGTCGGGGCGGGGAGCCTGTCGCCGAGCCCCGCTCACACCAGGGTGCGGCCGATGCTCCCGATCACACCGTCGATCGGCTGACCCGAGGCGTCCCGACGCGCACCTGCGTCGGGAAGCTTGCGCACGGCGCCCGTCGGATCGACCGCCTGTGCCGGACTGGGTCCCACCCAGGCGACCGTCAGCCGATCCTCGCCCTTGAGGAACGCATGCGCCCGCACACCACCGGTCGCGCGGCCCTTCGCCGGGTACTCCGAGAAGGACGACACCTTCGCGCGGCCCGGTTCGGTGCCCGGAAGGCTGCTGTCGCCGCCGGACACGGTGGCGACCACGGCGTCCGACTCTGGGTCCACCGCGCCGAAGAAGAGCACCGACGCGCCGGGAGCCAGTTTGATGCCGGCCATGCCACCCGCCGGTGCGCCCTGAGGCCGGACCGCGGATGCGGAGAACCGGAGCAGCTGGGCATCGGTCGTCACGAAGACCAGGTCGACATCGTCCTGGGCGGCCACCGCGCCGACCACGGCGTCACCGGGCTTCATACCGATGACTTCGAGATCGGGGCGCACGGGCAGCGTCGACGGGACGATGCGCTTGACAGTGCCCTGTGCCGTGCCGAGCGCGATTGGCGTCTCGCTGTCGAAGCGGACGAAGCCGAGGATGCGCTCTCCGCGGGTGGTGATGCCGAGGTAGTCGCGCAGAGGTGCTCCTGCGGCCAGCTGCACGGACGACGACGGCACCGACGGCAGATCGACGGGCGAGAACCGCAGGACGCGACCCTCCGTCGTCAACGCACCGATCTCGGCGCGGACCGTGGTCTCGATCGTCGTCAGGATCGCATCATGCTTGCTGCGGCGAGGCGGCTGTGAGAGCTCCTGGCCCTCGCCGAGGTCGACGCGTACTGCTCGACCAGTGGTCGAGAGCACGAGCACGGTCGGCGCGTCCGCGATCTGCAGGTCGACCGCGGCGCCCTTCGTCGCGCGGGGCTTCGGGGGAGCGGCGTTCATCAGGAGCGTGCGGCGAGGAGTGCCGTATGCGTCTGCCACGGCATCCAGCTCCTTCGCGACCGCCGCACGGAGCAGCACGTCGCTGGCGAGCAGCTCGCGCAGCGCGGCGATCTCGGCGAGCAGCGCATCGCGCTCGGTCTCGAGCTCGATGCGTGAGAACTTCGTCAGTCGCCGCAGACGCAGTTCGAGGATGTATTCGGCCTGCAGCTCGCTGAGGTCGAACACCGAGCGCAGTCGGGCCCGCGCCTGCTCGGAGTCGTCGGACGAGCGGATGACCTGGATGACCTCGTCGATGTCGAGGATCGCGATGAGCAGACCCTCGACGAGGTGCAGCCGCTCTTCGCGCCGTGCGAGCCGATACCGGCTGCGTCGCGTGATGACCTCGAGACGGTGAGCCACGTAGACGCGCAGCATCTCCTTCAGTGCGGGGCTGTCCGTCGACCAGGGCCACGTTGTTGATGCTGAACGAGTCTTCGAGAGGCGTCAGCCGGTAGAGCTGCTCGAGCACCGCGTGGGGGTCGAACCCGGTCTTGATGCCGATCGCTACGCGGAGCCCGTGGTTGCGGTCCGTGAGGTCGGTCACATCGCTGATGCCCTGCAGCTTCTTGGCCTGTACCGCATCGCGGATCTTCTCGATCAGTCGCTCGGGACCGACCATGTACGGCAGCTCCGACACGATGATGCCGGTTCGGCGCGGCCCGAGGGGTTCGACCGAGACCTTGCCCCGCACCTTGAGCGCACCGCGTCCGTTCGTGTACGCGTCCTTGACACCGTCGAGACCCATCAGGATGCCGCCGGAGGGGAAGTCGGGCCCCGGCACGAACTCCATGAGCTCTTCGGTCGTGGCGTCGGGGTTCTCGAGCAGGTGCGTGGCCGCGGCGACGACCTCGATCAGGTTGTGCGGCGCCATGTTGGTGGCCATGCCGACGGCGATGCCACTCGCACCGTTGACGAGGAGATTGGGGAACGCGGCCGGGAGCACGGAGGGCTGCTGGAACTGGCCGTCGTAGTTCGGGATGAAGTCGACGACGTCCTCGTCGAGGTTCTCGGTGAGCGCCATCGCCGGCGAGGCCAGGCGCGCCTCCGTGTAACGCGCCGCCGCAGGGCCGTCGTCGAGTGAGCCGAAGTTGCCGTGGCCGTCGACGAGGGGAACGCGCAGCGCCCATTCCTGGGCGAGTCGCACGAGGGCGTCGTAGATCGCGCTGTCACCGTGCGGGTGCAGTTTTCCCATGACCTCGCCGACGACGCGGGCGCTCTTCACATGACCGCGGTCGGGCCGCAGCCCCATCTCGGCCATCTGGTACAGGATGCGGCGTTGAACGGGCTTCAGCCCGTCGCGAGCGTCGGGCAGTGCCC
>Ga0308166_1004057_pt1 | contig 11976 bp, 8 predicted proteins | sample PhyCR2_2_FD_202137 | JGI IMG/M metagenome (GOLD analysis project Ga0308166, IMG submission 202137) | Phyllosphere microbial communities from UC Gill Tract Community Farm, Albany, California, United States - DLSLCC.R2 | ecosystem: Host-associated > Plants > Phyllosphere > Unclassified | place... | reverse complement strand
GGGGCGTTGGCGACGAGGTTGCCGTCGGCGTCGAAGATCGCGCAGGAAAAGTCGAGGCGTTCCTTGATGTTGACGGAGTACGCCGTGTTCTGCAGGCGCAGGCCCATCTGCTCGGCGATCGACATGAACAGGTTGTTGAAGATCTCCAGCATCACCGGGTCGACCGTCGTGCCGATCGCATGGCGTTCGGGCAGCGCCTGCACGCGGCGCAGCACGAGGTGGCCGTACGCCGTGACCTCGGCGCGCCAGCCGGCTTCCACGACGGTCGTCGCATTCGCTTCGGCGATGATCGCCGGGCCGTCGATGACGTCGCCGCGCGCGATGTCCTGGCGCCGGTAGACGCCCGTGTCGCGCCAGGCGCCGTCCGCATACATCCGCACCGTCTCGAACGCCGACGGCGCGGCGCCGCGCGCGGCCGCGTCCAGCGGCTGTTCGGGCGGCGCGTCGGAGCGCCCCAGCGCCTCGACCGACACGGCTTCCACCACGAGCGCCTTGCCCGGCATGAGGAACGAGAAGCGGCGCCGGTACGCGGCTTCGAACTGCGCGCGCAGCGCGGCGCGCTTGCCGTCGGCCACGACGATTGCCGAATCCGTGCCTTCGTAGCGCAGGTGCACGCGGCGCAGCACGTCGATGCGCGCAGGCAGCACGCCCTGCGCCAGCAGATCCGCGCGCGCGGATGCCGCCAGCGCGTCGAGTTCCGCCGCCAGGTCGGCCGGCGCGAGATCGTCCAGGCGGCGCTCGACGGCGCGCTCGCGCATCGCGCTCTGGTCCGCGAGGCCCATGCCGTATGCCGACAGCACGCCCGCCAGCGAATGGATGAATACCGTTTTCATCCCGAGCGCGTCGGCCACCAGGCACGCGTGCTGGCCGCCGGCGCCGCCGAAGCTGGTCAGCGCGTAATCCGTCACGTCGTGGCCGCGCTGCACGGAAATCTGCTTGATCGCGTTCGCCATGTTGCCGACGGCGATGCGGATGAAGCCTTCGGCCACGGCTTCCGGCGCGGGCCGCGTGCCGGTCGCGCGCGCGACGTCGTCCGCCAGCGCATCGAACCCGGCGCGCACGGCGCCCTCGTCCAGGGGCTGGTCGGCGCCCGGGCCGAACAGATGCGGGAAGTGGCGCGGCTGGATCTTGCCCAGCATGACGTTGCAGTCGGTCACTGCGAGCGGCCCACCGCGGCGGTAGCTGGCCGGCCCCGGATTCGCGCCGGCGCTGTCCGGGCCGACGCGGTAGCGGCTGCCGTCGAAGTGCAGGATCGAGCCGCCGCCGGCGGCGACCGTGTGGATGCTCATCATCGGGGCGCGCATGCGCACGCCGGCGACCTGGGTCTCGAACACGCGCTCGAACTCGCCGGCATAGTGCGACACGTCGGTCGAGGTGCCGCCCATGTCGAAGCCGATGATGCGCTCGAACCCGGCCAGGCGGCTCGCGCGCACCATGCCGACGATGCCGCCGGCCGGGCCGGACAGGATCGAATCCTTGCCCTGGAACGCGCGCGCGTCCGTCAGGCCCCCGCTCGACTGCATGAACTGCAGGTTCACGCCGGGCAGCTCGCCCGCGACCTGGTCGACGTAGCGGCGCAGGATCGGCGACAGGTAGGCGTCGACGACGGTGGTGTCGCCGCGCGCGACGAGCTTCATCAGCGGGCTCACGGCATGCGAGACGGACACCTGCGCAAAGCCGATGGCGCGGGCGATGCGCGCGACCGCCTCCTCGTGCTGCGGATAGCGGTAGCCGTGCATGAACACGATCGCCAGCGCGCGGATGCCGGCATCGTACGCGGCCTGCAGGTCGCGCCTGGCCGCGTCCTCGTCGAGCGCCGTGACGACGTCGCCATGCGCGCCGATCCGCTCGTCGATCTCGATCGCGCGGCCGTACAGCAGTTCGGGCAGCACGATGTGGCGGTCGAACAGGCGGGGGCGGTTCTGGTAGGCGATGCGCAGCGCGTCGCCGAAGCCGCGCGTGATCGCCAGCGCCGTCGGCTCGCCCTTGCGTTCGAGCAGGGCGTTGGTGGCGACCGTCGTGCCCATCTTGACGGCGTCGATCCGTCCGGCGGGCATGGCGCTGCCGGGTGCGATGCCGAGCAGGTGGCGGATGCCCGCCACGGCCGCGTCGCGGTACTGTTCCGGATTCTCCGACAGCAGCTTGTGGGTGACGAGGCTGCCGTCGGGGCGGCGCGCGACGATGTCGGTGAAGGTGCCTCCGCGGTCGATCCAGAACTGCCAATCCATGTCTTTCCTCTCGTTCGATAGCATGCGTGGCGTTATTGTAGTCGTGCGATCGTCGCGCGCCCCGCGGATTTTGCGACAATACGCCGTACGCGCCGTCGCGCGCTTTCGGAGCCCCCATGGACAATCCCCTCTACAGCGTCGCCCAGATCCGCGCCATCGAGGCCGCCGCCCAGGCGCAGCTGCCGCCCGGCACGCTGATGCGCCGCGCCGGCGAGGCCGCGGCGACCTATGCCCTCGAAGTGCTGAACGGCCTGCCGACCGGCCGCATCCTCGTGCTGGCCGGCCCCGGCAACAACGGCGGCGACGCCCTCGAAACGGCCGCCAATCTCGCCAACTTCGGCGCCAGCGTCGACGTGATCCACCTCGCCGGCCCGCTGCCGTCGTCCGAGACGGAGGTGGCGCTGGCAAGGGCGCGTGCGAGCCGCGCGCGCTTCGTCGACGACGCCGACGACGCGCACGGCTGCTGCCTCGTCGTCGACGGCCTGTTCGGCATCGGCCTCGCGCGCCCGCTCGCCGGCCGCGCGCGCGCACTCGCAGAGCGCACGCACGGCCTGGCCTGCCCCGTGCTGGCGCTGGACGTGCCGAGCGGCCTCGATGCCGACACGGGCGGCGTGGTCGGCCCGGACGGCTGCGCCGTGCGCGCCACCCACACGATCACCTTCCTCGGCAACAAGGCCGGCCTGCATACGGGTGACGGCTGCGACCATGCCGGCCGCGTGCACGTCGACCGCCTCGGCAGCGGCCACCTGCACGCGGAAGCGGCGCAGGCGCGCCTGAACGGCCCGGCGCTGTTCGCCGACGGGCTGGCGCCGCGCCGGCGCAATACGCACAAGGGCAGCTTCGGCGACGTCGCCATCCTCGGGGGTGCGCGCGGCATGGCCGGCGCCGGCATCCTGGCGGCGCGGGCGGCGCTGTACGCGGGCGCCGGGCGCGTGTTCGTGGCCGCCATCGACGGCGGACCGGGTCTGGACCCGCTGCAACCCGAGATCATGTTCCGCGACGCGGCCGGCTTCGCGTTCGACGGCCGCACGATCGTCGCCGGCCCGGGCATGGGCGATTCGGCCGGCGCCACGCATGCGCTGTCGCAGGTCATCGACGGCGGCGGCCCGCTCCTCGTCGACGCCGACGCGCTGAATCTGTGCGCGGCCAGCCCCGACCTTGCCGCGCGCCTGGCGGCGCATGCCGGACCGGTCGTCTTGACACCGCATCCGCTGGAAGCGGCGCGCCTGCTGGGCGTCACGGCCGGGATCGTGCAGGCCGACCGGCTGGAGAATGCACGCGAACTGGCGCAGCGGTTCAATGCCGTCGTCGTGCTGAAAGGGGCCGGCAGCGTGGTTGCGCAGCCGGATGGCGAGGTGGCGATCAACACGACCGGCAATCCGGGGCTGGCGACGGGCGGCACGGGCGACGTGCTGGCGGGGCTGATCGGCACCTTGCTGGGCCACGGCTGGCCCGCATGGCAGGCGGCGCTGGGCGGCGTCTGGCTGCACGGGGCGGCGGCGGACCGGCTGGTGGCGGGCGGCGCCGGGCCGATCGGGCTGACGGCGGGGGAACTGCCGCGGGCGATCCGGGCGGAGCTCAATGCGCTGGTGGAGGATGGGGGGCGGGGGTGAAGAGCGACGCTAGATCCGACTAGCCAACCTGCACCCGTCGTCCCGGCGCAGGCCGGGACCCAAGTACTTCACGCGTCACGATACAGCACGCAAATTGGGCCCCCGCCTCCGCGGGGACGACGACGCATCGGCAGCTACGATCGGAGCTCGCGTCCGATTTCCGTCAACCGACGATCTTCCCCGCCGCGATCGTCAACGTCCGCCCGCAACGGGCCGCCATGGCCGGATCGTGCGTCACGAGCACGAGGGTCGAGCCGCGTTCGCGGTTCAGCTCGAACATCAGCCCGATGACGGCCTCGCCGGTCGCGGCGTCGAGGCTGCCCGTCGGCTCGTCGGCGAACAGCAGCGGCGGTTCGGTGACGAAGGCGCGCGCCAGCGCGACGCGCTGCTGCTCGCCGCCGGACAGGTATTTCGGATAATGGCGCAGGCGGCTCGCCAGCCCGACCCGGCCGAGCATCGCCTCGGCCTTCGCGCGCGCGTCGGCCTCGCCGCGCAGTTCCAGCGGCAGCATCACGTTTTCCAGCGCGGTCAGGTGCGCGAGCAGCTGGAACGACTGGAACACGAAGCCCAGCCGGGCCTTGCGGAACGCGGCGCGGCCGTCCTCGTCGAGGGCGAAGATGTCGGTGCCGTCGAGCAGTACCTGGCCCGTGGACGGCGTGTCCAGCCCGGCCAGCAGGCCCAGCAGCGTGGACTTGCCGGAACCGGACGCGCCGACGAGGGCGAGCGTCTCGGCCGGTTGCACGGTAAAATCCACCTCGTGCAGGATGGTGAGCTCGCCGCTGGCGTCCTGCACCCGCTTGGACAGGCCGCGCACGTCGATCGCCGGCCGGTTCGCGCCGCCCTCGCCTGCACTGCCTTTTGACGCCTCGGGAATATCACGCATGCTTGCTTTACTGAAGAAATGGACGATCGGAACCGTCGCGGTGCTTGCATTCGCCGCGTCGGCAAGCGCCTATTCTGCCCCAAAAACCGTACTCGTGGTGGGCGACAGCCTGTCGGCCGAATACGGCCTCGCGCGCGGCACCGGCTGGGTCGCCCTGCTGGAACAGCGCCTGAAGGCCGAAAAGATCGACGCGCACATCGTCAACGCCAGCATCAGCGGCGAGACGACGAGCGGCGGCCGCACGCGCCTGCCCGCGCTGCTGCAGCAGCACAAGCCGGACGTCGTCGTGCTCGAACTGGGCGCCAACGACGGCCTGCGCGGCCTGCCGGTCACGGCCGCCGAGGACAACCTGCGCACGATGATCCAGCTGGCGCAGCAGAAGCGCGCCCGCGTGCTGCTGGTCGGCATGCGCATGCCGCCCAACTACGGGCGCGCCTACACGGAACGTTTCGCGGGCATGTACAAGGACCTGGCCGGCACGTACAAGGTGCCGTTCGTGCCGTTCATGCTGGACGGCGTGGCGCAGGAGCCGGCCAACTTCCAGGCCGACCGCATGCATCCGCTGGCGACCGCCCATCCGACCATCCTCAACAACATCTGGCCGCAATTCGCGCCTCTCGTCAAACGATAATGAAATACCCTGCAGTCCTCGGCGTCGACGACGTCCTCCCCAACCTCGACGGGTTCGACACCATCATCGACGCGCGCAGCGAGTCCGAGTTCGCGCTCGACCGCATCCCCGGCGCCATCAACTGCCCCGTGCTGAACGACGCCGAGCGCATCCTCGTCGGCACGACGTACAAGCAGGTCGGCGCCTTCGAAGCGAAGAAGATCGGCGCGCCGCTCGTCGCGCACAATATCGCGCGCCACATCGAGACGCTGTTCGCGGACAAGCCGAAGGACTGGAAGCCGCTCGTCTATTGCTGGCGCGGCGGCAACCGCAGCGGGTCGATGGCCCTGATCTTCGCCAAGATCGGCTGGCCCGTCGTCCAGCTGGATGGCGGCTACAAGGCCTACCGCGCCTACGTCGCCACGGCGCTGGAGCAGCCGCCCGCGCTCGACTTGCGCGTCGTGTGCGGCACCACCGGCAGCGGCAAGAGCCGCCTGCTGGAGACGCTCGACGCGATCGGCGCGCAGGTGCTCGACCTGGAGCAGCTGGCGGCGCACCGCGGTTCCGTCCTCGGCCACCTGCCGGGCGAGCCGCAGCCGACGCAGAAGATGTTCGAGACGCGCATCTGGGACAAGCTGCGCCGCTTCGACCCGGCCCGTCCCGTGTTCGTGGAATCGGAAAGCAAGAAAGTGGGCAACCTGCGCGTGCCGGACGCCGTCATGGACCGCATGCGCGCGGCGCCCTGCATCGCGCTGCAGCTGGACCGCCCGCTGCGCGTGCAGCTGCTGATGGAAGACTACGAGCACTTCTGCGCCGACCCGGGCACCCTGAACGCGCAGCTGGACCACCTCGTGCAGCTGCACGGCCGCGCCCGCATCGACGCCTGGCACGCGCTGGCCAACACGGGCCGCATGCCGGAGCTGGTCGACCAGCTGCTCGTCGAGCACTACGATCCGGCCTACCTGCGCTCGATCGACCGCAATTTCGTCCGCTATCCGCAGGCGGAACCGCTCGCCCTGCCCGGCATCTCGAAGGACGATTTCCTGGCGGCGGCGCGGCAGCTGCACCCGGACTGAATCCGGCGCGCGCCGGCACGGCGCGCGTTGCCGTATCCTGTGGCCCATCGAACGCGCATGGAGACCACATGGACGCTTTCCTCTGCACGACCTGCGGCACGCAGTACGCCCCGTCCGACGCGCCGCCGCCCGCCTGCCGCATCTGCCGGGATGTCCGCCAGTACGTCCCGGCGCAAGGCCAGCGCTGGACCACGCTGGCGCAGCTGCGGTGCGGCCATCAGAACCAGTTCCGGCGCCTGCAGCCCGACCTGTACGCGCTGGCGACGCAGCCGAAGGCCGCCATCGGCCAGCGCGCCCTGCTCGTGCGCACGCCCGCCGGCAACGTGCTGTGGGACTGCCTCGCACTGCTCGACGATGCCACGCTCGACATCGTGAACGCCCTCGGCGGCATCGCCGCGGTCGCGATCTCGCACCCGCATTACTACACGACGATGGCCGAGTGGGCGCACGCGTTCGGCTGCGAGGTCTGGCTGCACGAGGCCGACCGCGACTGGGTCATGCGCCCCGACCCGGCGCTGCGCTTCTGGTCCTGCGATGCCGTGCGCGTGCTCGGCGACATCAGCCTCGTGCGGCTCGGCGGCCATTTCGACGGCGGCACCGTGCTGCACTGGCCGCAGGGCTGCGGCGGCCGCGGCGCGCTGCTCAGCGGCGACATCCTGCAGGTGGTGCCGGACGGCCGCCACGTGTCGTTCATGTACTCCTACCCGAACTACCTGCCCCTGTCCGCGCCCGTCGTGCGCGCCATGGAAGCGCGGCTGGCGCCGTACGACTACGATGCCGTGTATGGCGCGTTCTGGGATGCCGAGATCGTGCAGGACGGCCGCGCGGCCGTCGCCGCGTCGTTCCGCCGCTATCTTTCCATGCTGGAGCGCGGGACGCCGGCCTGACCGCGCATTACGGCGCCAGGTAGCCGCGCTCGGCCGCCTTCTCCGGGTCGTCGAACACGGCCATCGCGGTCGTCATGCGCCGGAATCCGTGGCGAGCGTAGAACGCTTCCTTGCCCGGCACCGCGTACAGGAGGATCTTCGCGTGCCCGCGCGACAGCGCGACGAGCTGCGCCACCAGTTCGTGGCCGAGACCGCGGCCCTGGTGGCTGGGCAGGATGGCAACGTCGCAAATATACGAGCAGTCGACGCCGTCGGCCAGCGCGCGCCCGGCGGCGACGAGCACGCCGTCCTCGTAGCCGAAGCGGCGGAACATGCTGTTCGCGAACGCCGTCTTCAGGCGCGCGGGATCCTTCGCCGCCAGCGGCGCCTTGCGGTACAAATCGGACAATTCCTGCCAATCGACGGCGTCCAGCGCGTCGGTCCAGGTGACGGTCATGAGGTAGCGCTCCGTTGTGGTAACGGGACGATTGTAGCCTCGCGGCCGCCGTAAAGGAAAAAGCCCGGCCGCGCTTGCGGACCGGGCTTTTTTTGCGTGACGCGTTCGGCTTATTCGGACTTGGTACCCAGGTCCGCCGCCTTGACGTTGATCTTCGCCTTGGCCTTGCGCTTCAACGCTTCGATGAAGCCGTAGGTCTCGGCATTGCCGTAGGCCTGGCTGATCTGCTGCGCCTCCTGCGTGCGGCGCGCCTCGTCGTGCTGCGCCGGCTGGGTCACCTTCGCGATGCGGTACACGCCGTAGCCCTGGCCCGGAATCTCCACGCCCACGTACGCCGGCAGCTTGCTCACGTCCGCCTTCAGCACGGCGAGCGCGGCCGTCTCGTTGATCGGCGGCTGCTTGGTGCGCGATAGCGTCTTCGCCTCGCCGAACCCCGCGGCGTCGCCCGATGCCTTGGCGGCGGCCAGTTTCGCCTCGCCGGCCTGGCGCGCCAGTTTCGCCGCTTCTTCCAGCGTAACGCGCTGGCGGATCACGGCGTCGACGTCGGCCAGCGGACGCTTGGTCGCCGGCTTGAATTCGACGACACGGCCGGCGACGAGCGTGCTCGGCGCCACTTCGACGGCTTCCGTGTTGCGCTTGTTGGTCAGCGCGTCGTTCGCGAAGATCGCCTTCAGGAACTTCGGATTGTTGACCGGGGCGTTGCCCAGCGCCGGGTTCGGCGTGCGGGTCAGGCCGGCGGCGGTCTGGATCGTCAGGCCCAGCTTGTCGGCGACCGGCTTCAGGCTGTCCGACTGCTCGTACACGGTGTTCGTAAAGGCCTCGGCCATTTCCGTGTATTTGGCCGACAGCTTGGCCTTTTTCAGTTCGTCGGCGATCTGCGCCTTCGCTTCGTCCAGCGTCTTCTGCGTGGCCGGCACGACTTTCGTCACCTTGACGATGTGGTAGCCGAACGTCGAGCGCACGAGGCCGCTCGTCTCGCCTTCCTTCAGGCCGAAGATCGCGTCTTCGACCGGCTTGTCGAACACGCCCTTCTCGACGACGCCCAGGTCACCGCCCAGCTCGGCCGAGCCCGGATCCTGCGATTGCGCCTTGGCGATCTTCGCGAAGTCGCCAGGGTTCTTGCGCACCTCGTCCAGGATGGCCTGCGCTTTCGCCTTGGCAGCCGCGTCCTCGGCGGCCGGGGCGCCCTGCTTGACGCTGATCAGGATATGGCTGGCGCTGCGCTTTTCAGGCGTGGTGAAACGCTTCGTGTTCTTGTTGTAGGTCTCGGCGATCTCGGCGTCGGTCACGGCCGCCTGCTTTTCCACGGCGGCCTGGTCGAGCACGACGTACTCGGCCTTCACGGTTTCCGGGATCTGGAACTGGGCAGCGTTCTTGTCGTAGTACGCCTTGACCATGTCGTCGGTGACCTTGACTTGCGAGACGTAGTTCGCGGCCGCGAATTGCATTTCCTGCACCTCGCGCTCTTCGTCGTTCAGGTCCGACAGACGGGTCGCGACGGCGCGCGGCGCGAATGCGGTCTGCTGCACGGAACCGACGAGCTGTTGCACGGCCATGTCCTGGCGCATGCGCGCATCGAAGATCTCCGGCGTCATGCCCTGGGCGGCGAGCGCGGCCTTGTAGCGGTCCATGTCGAACGTGCCGTCGTCCTTGCGGAAGGCCTGGATCGCCATGATGGCTTTCTGCAGGGCGGCGTCGCTCACCGTCAGGTGCTTGTGGATGATCTCGGCGTTGATGGCCTTCTCGGCGACGAGCTGGTCGAGCACGGCCTGCTTCGCCTCGGGCGTCTCGAACAGTTTCTGGTCGAACTGCGCGCCCATCATCTGGCGGGCCTGGTCGAGCTGGCGGCGCTGCGCGCTTTCCCACTCCTGCTGGGTGATCTTTTTCCCATCCACGGTCGCCACACCATCGTTGCTGCCGCGTTCGTTATAGCTGCTTACGCCCACCAGTACGAACGACGGCAGGATCAGCAGCAACAGCAGGAACTGCATCAGGCGCTGGTGCTTACGGATAAATTCAAACATGGTCAGCCAATCAAGGTTGAAAATGCGTTATCGAAAACTCAAAAAAAAAGGCGAACAATGAGTTCGCCTCTTTTTCATCAATCTGGCGGAGCGGACGGGGCTCGCCTACGTCCCGCAGGCCGCGGCGCCGCTTGCAAGCGGCTCCCTTCGAGCCCTAAGCCGTGTCGCCCGCAGGGGCGACACTCTAACTCCTGGAATCTGGCGGAGCGGACGGGGCTCGAACCCGCGACCCCCGGCGTGACAGGCCGGTATTCTAACCAACTGAACTACCGCTCCAAATTCGTGCATCTCGTTATCCCGCTGCCGATACAGCAATTGCTGCAGGCTTCGTGGCGGAGCGGACGGGACTCGAACCCGCGACCCCCGGCGTGACAGGCCGGTATTCTAACCAACTGAACTACCGCTCCACGAAATACTGGGTACTACGCAACCGTCACACACACCAAGAGGCCTGATCGCCGGTTGCTTCCTGCTGCGTGTCAGCGCAGCGGAGGCATTAGTTTACTGCATCTTTCAGTGCTTTACCAGCCTTAAATTTCGGAACCTTGGCCGCCTTGATCTTGATGGCTTCCTTGGTGCGCGGATCGCGGCCGGTGCGCGCGGCGCGCTCGCCCACGGTGAACGTACCGAAGCCGACCAGGGTCACGCTGTCGTTGTTCTTCAGGGTGGTGGTCACGGCGGTGATCATGGCATCGAGGGCGCGCGCCGCGGAAGCTTTGGTCAGGTCGGCGGACTTGGCGATTTCTTCGATCAATTCAGTTTTGTTCACTATCTTCCCTCGTTGTACGTTCTGGAGGCGGCCTGCGCGCATCGGCCTGATTGACCGCCGGCAAAAACCGCAAGGGCGTATTAGACAAGCCGGTAATGCGTTGTGTCAAGTAACGCACTCGCAACAGCCAGGCGGTTGCGCGGTTCGCCGCCGCGTCAAAAGCGGGACAGGCGTGGCGCCCGATATGTTCCGGCTACAAATGAAAAAACGGCACCCGAAGGTGCCGTTTTATACCGACAGTGAAACGCTTAGTGCTTGACGACGCCGCCCTGCCCTTCGGTCGTGGCGGCCGGGACTGCCGCCGCCACCGCCGGGACGTCGACGATCGGTTCCGGCTGGCGCTCCAGCGCCACTTCCAGCACCTTCTCGATCCAGCGCACCGGCACGATCTCGAGCTTGTTCTTGACGTTGTCCGGGATGTCCGTCAGGTCCTTCACGTTCTGCTCGGGGATCAGCACGGTCTTGATGCCACCGCGCTGGGCCGCCAGCAGTTTTTCCTTCAGGCCGCCGATCGGCAGGACTTCACCGCGCAGCGTGATCTCGCCTGTCATCGCCACGTCGGCGCGCACCGGGATGCCGGTAAACACCGACACCAGCGCCGTCGTCAGGCCGATACCGGCGGACGGACCGTCCTTCGGCGTCGCACCTTCCGGCAAGTGGATGTGGATGTCGGTCTTCTCGAACACCTCGTTCTTGATGCCCAGGCGCTGGGCCCGCGAACGCACCACGGTACGGGCGGCTTCGATCGATTCCTTCATCACGTCGCCCAGCGTACCGGTACGGATCACGGCACCCTTGCCCGGCACCTGCACGGCTTCGATCGTCAGCAGGTCGCCGCCGACTTCGGTCCATGCGAGGCCCGCCACCTGGCCGACCTGGTTCTGCTTCTCGGCCACGCCGAAATCGTAGCGGCGCACGCCCAGGAACTTGTCCAGGTTCTTGGCCGACACGATGACGCGCTTGTTCTCCTTCTTCAGCAGCAGCATCTTGACGACCTTGCGGCAGATCTTCGAGATTTCGCGCTCGAGCGAACGGACACCGGCTTCACGGGTGAAGTAACGGATGATGTCGCGGATCGCACCTTCCTCGATCTTGATCTCTTCGTCCTTCAGGCCGTTCGCCTTGATCTGCTTCGGCAGCAGGTAGCGCTGCGCGATGCTCGTCTTCTCGTCTTCCGTGTAGCCCGACAGGCGGATCACTTCCATCCGGTCCAGCAGCGCCGGCGGGATGTTGAACGAGTTCGACGTCGCCACGAACATCACGTCCGACAGGTCGAAGTCGACTTCGACGTAGTGGTCGGAGAACGTGTGGTTCTGCGCCGGGTCCAGCACTTCGAGCAGGGCCGACGACGGGTCGCCGCGGAAATCCGCACCCATCTTGTCGATCTCGTCGAGCAGGAACAGCGGGTTGCGCACGCCGACCTTCGCCAGCGACTGCAGCACCTTGCCCG
>Ga0308166_1004054_pt1 | contig 11979 bp, 16 predicted proteins | sample PhyCR2_2_FD_202137 | JGI IMG/M metagenome (GOLD analysis project Ga0308166, IMG submission 202137) | Phyllosphere microbial communities from UC Gill Tract Community Farm, Albany, California, United States - DLSLCC.R2 | ecosystem: Host-associated > Plants > Phyllosphere > Unclassified | place... | reverse complement strand
ACGCCAAGGTGACCCTTGAGCCTTTAGAGCGTGGCTTTGGCCATACTCTTGGTAACGCACTGCGCCGTATTCTGCTTTCTTCCATGCCGGGTTGCGCGGTGACCGAGGTTGAAATTGATGGTGTACTGCATGAGTACAGCACCAAAGAGGGCGTACAGGAAGATATCCTGGAAATCCTGCTCAACCTGAAAGGGCTGGCGGTAAGAGTTCAGGGTAAAGATGAAGTCATTCTGACCTTGAATAAATCTGGCATTGGCCCTGTGACTGCAGCCGACATTACCCATGATGGTGATGTCGAAATCGTCAAGCCGCAGCACGTGATCTGTCACCTGACCGATGAGAACGCCGCTATCAGCATGCGTATCAAAGTTCAGCGTGGTCGTGGTTATGTGCCGGCTTCTGCCCGAATTCATTCGGAAGAAGATGAGCGCCCAATCGGCCGCCTGTTGGTCGACGCTTGCTACAGCCCTGTAGACCGTATCGCCTACAATGTTGAAGCAGCGCGTGTAGAACAGCGCACCGACCTGGACAAGCTGGTCATCGAAATGGAAACCAACGGCACAATCGATCCTGAAGAGGCGATTCGTCGTGCGGCAACCATCCTGGCAGAACAACTGGAAGCTTTCGTTGACTTACGTGATGTACGTCAGCCGGAAGTGAAAGAAGAGAAACCAGAATTCGATCCGATCCTGCTGCGCCCTGTTGACGATCTGGAATTGACTGTCCGCTCTGCTAACTGCCTTAAGGCAGAAGCTATCCACTACATCGGTGATCTGGTACAGCGTACCGAGGTTGAGCTGCTTAAAACGCCTAACCTTGGTAAAAAATCTCTTACTGAGATTAAAGATGTGCTGGCTTCTCGTGGTCTGTCTCTGGGCATGCGCCTGGAAAACTGGCCGCCAGCTAGCATTGCTGATGAATAACCCGATCACAGGTTAAGGTTTCACTGAGAAGGATAAGGTCATGCGCCATCGTAAGAGTGGTCGTCAACTGAACCGCAACAGCAGCCATCGTCAGGCTATGTTCCGCAACATGGCTGGCTCTCTGGTTCGTCACGAGATCATCAAGACGACTCTGCCGAAAGCCAAAGAGCTGCGCCGCGTAGTTGAGCCGCTGATTACTCTTGCCAAGACCGACAGCGTAGCTAATCGTCGTCTGGCATTCGCCCGTACTCGTGATAACGAGATCGTGGCAAAACTGTTTAATGAGCTGGGCCCGCGTTTCGCGAGCCGTGCAGGTGGTTACACTCGTATTCTGAAGTGTGGCTTCCGCGCTGGTGACAACGCTCCGATGGCATACATCGAGCTGGTTGATCGTCCAGAAGCTCAAGCAGAAGCTGCAGAGTAATTTGTAGCATCGTAAAAAACCCGCTTCGGCGGGTTTTTTATTGCCTGAAAATTGTCTCGTCCGTTAAGCTCAATTAACTGGCTAAATCAGGAGGCGCTCATGTGGTTAATCGATCAGCTGGCTGAGCAGCATATTCGTGCGGCGCAGGAGAAAGGCGAACTCAGCGATCTGCCCGGCGAAGGTGCGCCGCTCGAACTGGATGACGACAGTCATGTACCGGCTGAATTACGCAGCGGCTACCGGCTACTGAAAAACGCCGGCTTTTTGCCGCCGGAGCTGGAAATGCGGCGCGAAGCGCTGGAAATTAGCGATCTGCTGCGCAATATTGATCCTGAAGATCAACGCTACCGTGAACAGAGTAAGCGTCTGCTTGTGCTGGAACTGCAGCTACGTCAGGCGGGTATGAGTACCGATTTTTTACAGGGCGCTTACGGCGAAGCGATCCGTGAACGCTGGTTAAAGGAGGAGTAGTGTACCGCATCGGGCAACTGGCAAAGCTGGCGAACGTTACCGTCGATACCATTCGTTTCTACGAAAAACAGCAGATGATGGAGCACGAGATCCGTACCGAGGGTGGCTTTCGGTTGTACAGCGAGAGCGATCTTCAGCGTCTTAAATTTATCCGCTTCGGCCGCCAGCTTGGCTTCGGTCTTGACGCCATTCGCGATCTACTCTCGATCCGTGTCGATCCCGCGCACCATACCTGCGAAGAATCGAAAGCGATCGTTCAGGCGCGTCTGGAAGAGGTGAATAAGATGATTAGTGAACTGCAAAACGTGCAGCGTTCGCTTCAGCGTTTGTCTGACGCCTGCTGCGGCACCGCGCACAGCAGCGACTATTGTTCGATACTGGAAGCGATCGAACAGGGAACGGAGCCCAGGCCGGAACACACTCATCTGCGGGATTGAATTTTACGGTAAAGAGAATATATTTACGCTGTCTAAACGAGGAGATGGTTATGAGTAAGTATCAACATACCAAAGGCGAGATTCGCGACAACGCAATCCAGGCTTTATTACACGACCCGCTGTTCCGCCAGCGCATTGAGCAGAAGCAAAAAGGCAAAGGCAGTTATCGGCGGAAAGATAAACATGCGAAACGTGGCGGTTGGGAGGCCAGTGATAAGAAGAGCGCTTATCACTGGCCTTCTGCTTTATGGGCATAAAAAAGCCGCCTCGCGGGCGGCTGTGTTTTAGATTTTGCCGTTCTGCTGCTTCAGCAAATCGCGGATTTCACTCAGCAGCACCTCTTCGTTAGAGGGTTTCGCTACAGGTTTTTCGACTTCTTTCTTCTTATGCAGTTTATTCATCAGCTTGATGGCGATAAAAATAGCGAACGCCACAATGACGAAGTCGAACACAGTCTGAATAAATACGCCGTACTCCATTACGACTGGCGGCGTAGCGCCTTCGGCAGGTTTAAGCACCCATTTGAACTGTTTAAAGTCCACTCCGCCAATCAGTAGTCCCAGCGGTGGCATGATAATGTTTGCCACCAGTGAAGAGACAATTTTGCCAAACGCAGCGCCAATAATCACACCAACGGCGAGATCAACCACGTTGCCGCGCATTGCAAAATCACGAAACTCTTTGAAAAAACTCATACTTATCTCCTTGCCCTGGCCAATTTCTAAAGTCTAACAAACCTTTCGGCAATTGCCATCTAAGCGGCGGCATTTGTCGGAATAGTCTTGTCGCCGTTGCGCTTACAGAAAGAAAGGGCTTGGCTGAAACAGGCGCTCGACGTCCGGCACAAATTTTTTGTCAGTCAGGAACATAATGACATGATCGCCTTGCTCAATACGCAGGTTATCTTTGGCAATCAGCACATCCTCGCCGCGTACTACCGCGCCGATAAGCGTACCGGGCGGCAGTTTAATATCATTGATCATTCGTCCTACCACGCGTGATGTCGTTTCGTCGCCGTGAGCAATAGCTTCGATTGCTTCAGCGATGCCGCGTCGTAAAGAAGAGACGCCCACAATATCCGCTTTACGCACGTGACCTAACAGCGCCGAGATAGTGGCCTGCTGGGGAGATATAGCGATATCGATCACGCTGCCCTGAACCAGATCGACATAGGCGCGACGCTGGATCAGCACCATCACCTTTTTCGCACCCATCTTTTTCGCCAGCATCGCCGACATGATGTTCGCTTCGTCATCATTGGTGACCGCAATAAAAAGATCGACCTGATCGACGTGTTCTTCCGCCAGTAGCTCCTGATCCGATGCGTCGCCATAGAAGACGATCGTATCCTGAAGCTGCTCGGCCAGTTCGGCAGCGCGGCGTGGATTACGCTCAATCAGCTTCACGCTGTAATTTTTTTCCAGCCGCTGCGCAAGGCCGAAACCGATATTGCCGCCGCCCACCAGCATGATGCGTTTATAGGGCCTTTCCAGACGCTGCATTTCGCTCATAACCGCGCGGATATTCTGACTGGCGGCGATAAAAAAGACCTCGTCTCCCGCTTCCACAATAGTCGAGCCTTGCGGACGAATAGGCCGATCCTGGCGGAAAATGGCGGCAACGCGGGTATCAATATGCGGCATATGCTCGCGTAGAATTGAGAGCGGATTACCCACCAGCGGCCCGCCGTAATAGGCTTTGACTACTGCCAGACTCACCAGCCCTTCAGCGAAATTGACTACCTGCAGCGCGCCGGGGTACTGGATCAGGCGATAGATGTTCTCGATCACCAGCTGTTCCGGCGAGATAAGATGATCAATCGGCACCGCTTCGGGAATAAAGAGTTTTTCTGCGTCGCGCAGGTAATCCGCCGCGCGTATACGCGCGATGCGGTTAGGCGTATTAAACAGCGAGTAGGCTATCTGACACGCCACCATATTGGTCTCGTCAGAGCTGGTGACCGCAACTAACATATCGGCATCTTCTGCGCCTGCCTCGCGCAAAATACGCGGATGCGACCCGTGGCCCTGAACGACGCGCAAATCAAATTTATCCTGTAGCTGACGTAAGCGGTCAGGATCGGTATCAACCACCGTAATGTCATTGTTTTCGCCGACCAGGTTTTCCGCCAGCGTGCCGCCAACCTGACCGGCGCCAAGAATGATAATTTTCATTGCGTATCATGCTCTTTAGTTAGTGCGCTTTTACCAGCTTAGCGTAGAAAAACCCGTCACCGCCTTCAACCGTCGGGAAGACCTGCAGGCCGCTTGTTTTGCCGCCCGGCAACGCTTCAGCGCGCGCGTCGGCGTGGCGCGTCAAAAAGTCAGTAATCTGCGCTTCGTTCTCATCCGGCAGGACCGAGCAGGTTGCGTACAGCAACGTGCCGCCCGGTTTCAGATGCGTCCAGACCGCCTCGAGAATATCGCGCTGCAGCGCGGCCAGTTCAGCAATATCCCGATCGCGGCGCAGCCATTTGATATCGGGATGGCGACGCACAACGCCGGTGGCGGAGCAGGGCGCATCCAGCAAAATACGATCGAACTGGCGATCGCCGCACCACGCCTCTGGCGTGCGTCCGTCGCCCTGTTTAACCTCTGCCTGCATATTGAGACGCTGCAAATTCTCGTTAACGCGCGTTAAACGCTGGGCATCCACATCGACTGCCATCACCTGAGCCTGCGGCGCGATCTCAAGAATATGCGTTGTCTTGCCGCCTGGCGCGGCGCAAAGATCGAGGATCTGCTCGCCATTTTCAGGCGCCAGCAGCAGGGCGCAGCGCTGCGCCGAAAGATCCTGAACGGTGACCCAGCCGTCAGCGAAGCCGGGCAGCTGGCCGACTGGAGCAGGGGTTTCAAGACGCAACGCATCCGGCGCTGTGTCGTCGGCCACCGCGGATTTTCCACTCTCGTTCAGCAGCGCCAGCCAGCTATCGCGGCTGTGATGCTGACGGTTGACGCGCAGCCACATTGGCGGGCGCTGGTTATTCGCTTCTACAATCTGCTGCCAGTTTTCCGGCCAGGCTTTTTGCAGACGCTGCAGCAGCCAGGTCGGATGCAGATATCGCTGCGGCTGCTGGTCAACCTCTGCGATCAGCTCTTCCTGCTGACGCTGGAACTGACGCAGCACGCCATTAATCAATCCTTTGAGATTTGCGCGCTTAAGCGCTTCGGCGCCGGCGACGGTCTCCGCCAGCGCGGCATGAGGAGGGACACGCGTATAGAGCAGCTGATAGAGGCCGACCATAATGAGGTAGTGCAGCACGCGCTGTTTGCCATTCAGCGGTCGTGCCATCAGCTTGCCGATTACGGCTTCGAGCTGCGGCAGCGTGCGCAGCACGCCGAAGCAGAGCTCCTGCACCAGCGCGCCATCTTTATCGGAGACTTTTTTTTGCGCGGCAGGCAGCACCGCGCTGAGCGATTCGCCCTTATCAATCACGCGCTCAATGAGTTGAGCGGTCAGGCTTCGCAGATTCGTTGATTTAGTCATTCGCGTTACGTCATTAAACAAAAAGCCCGGACAGAGCCGGGCTGGAGTCAGGCTAAAATGCGGCCTGGCGTGAACCACTCGCGACGCGAGTTAAGCAGATCCTGCGCTGACATCGCTTTTTTACCGGCCGGCTGCAGCAGCTGAAGATTCAAAACGCCTTCGGCAGTGGCGACCTGGATACCGTGCTTATCGGCCGCAACGATCTCGCCCGGCTGTTTTGCGACGTGCGGCAATACAGTTGCCTGCCACACTTTCACCGGCTGATCCTCAATCAGAAAATAGCTTACCGGCCAGGGATTAAAAGCGCGGATACAGCGTTCAAGCTGAGCGGCGGAGAGCTGCCAGTCGAGACGGGCTTCCTCTTTGCTGAGCTTCTCTGCGTAGTTAGCCTGCGCGTCATCCTGCTTCTCCGGCTGCGCGCGGCCGTCTGCCAGCTGAGAGAGCGTTTCCAGCAGCCCCTGCGGGCCGAGCTGAGCCAGCTTGTCATACAGCGTGGCGCTGGTGTCCTGCGCGGTGATCGGACAGCTAAGCTTATACAGCATATCGCCGGTATCCAGCCCGACATCCATCTGCATGATGGTCACGCCGGTTTCGCTGTCGCCAGCCCAGAGCGAACGCTGAATAGGCGCGGCGCCGCGCCAGCGCGGCAACAGCGAACCATGCACGTTGATGCAGCCGAGACGCGGCATCGTCAGCACCGCCTGCGGTAAAATCAGGCCGTAGGCGACCACGACCATTACATCCGCCTGTAGATCAGCAACCAGCTGCTGATTTTCAGCGGGGCGAAGCGACTTCGGCTGAAATACCGGGATGGCGTGAGTTTGTGCCAGCGTTTTCACCGGGCTGGGCGTTAGCTTGTTACCACGACCAGCGGGGCGATCGGGTTGGGTAAAGACGCCGACAACCTGATGCTCAGAAGCAAGCAGCGCGTCGAGATGACGCGCTGCAAAATCAGGTGTGCCAGCGAAGATAATTTTCAGCGGAGCAGACACGGTTATCTCTTCTTTGGCCGTCAGGAAGTACGCGCGCTCTGGCGCGCCAGTTTTTCCAGCTTTTGCTTGATGCGTTGACGCTTCAGCGGCGACAGATAATCAATAAAGAGTTTGCCGTCGAGGTGATCGATTTCATGCTGAATACAGATAGCCAGCAAACCGTCGGTTTCCAGTTCAAAGCTGTTGCCTTCGCGATCCAGCGCGCGCACTTTGACACGCTCGGCGCGCGGAACAAAGGCACGCTGCTCAGGAATAGAGAGGCAGCCCTCTTCGATACCGGTTTCGCCGCTTTTATCCAGCAGCTCCGGGTTAATCAGAACCAGACGCTCATCGCGGTTTTCCGACACGTCGATAACGATGATGCGCTGGTGGATATCCACCTGCGTTGCCGCCAGACCAATACCTTCTTCGGCGTACATGGTTTCAAACATATCGTCGACGATGCGCTGAATCTCAGCGTTCACTTCTTTCACTGGCGCCGCGATTTTGCGGAGACGATCGTCAGGGAAATGTAATACCTGCAAAACTGACATAAATATCCAGATCTGTATGCGATTAAAAAAAGATTATTGCTTCATATTGTAGACTTTTTGAGGCCTGATTGACAGCATTCACCCGCAGGAAGCGGCACGTAAAGCAGGGAGCAACTATGGGAAATATCGAGCGCTATTTGCGGCTTTCCGCCGTAACTGGCCTGACCGGAAAACGCTGGCTTGAGGCAGCGATAACGCTTAATAAAACAGAAGACGCCTCCTTAACCTTTAAAGCGGCCGGTCTGAACGAGCAACAGATTCACCAGTTTTACCATCTTTCGTCACGTCAGATCGCTGCCACCGAAGCGTGGCTTGCCGAAAACGACGCTCACCATCTGGTGACCGCTTTAGACGACGGCTATCCCGCCGCTTTACGCGAGATTCACCGCTTTCCGCCGCTGCTTTACATAAAAGGCGAACCCGCTTTGCTCTCCTCAATGCAGCTGGCGGTTGTCGGCAGCCGTAACTGTTCACACTATGGGCGGCAGTGGGGGGAATGGTTTTCCCAACAGCTGGCGCTGAGCGATCTGACCATCACCAGCGGACTGGCGCGCGGCATAGACGGCATCGCGCATCGCGCGGCGCTGGAGGCGCAGGGAAAAACCGTCGCGGTGCTGGGTAGCGGATTACAGCATCTCTATCCAAAAAGTCATGGCGCGCTGGCAGCAGAGATTGTGGAGAAAGGCGGGGCGGTCGTTTCTGAATTTCCTCTTACGACGCCGCCCCATGCGCTCAACTTCCCGCGGCGTAACCGCGTTATCAGCGGCCTGAGCCGGGGCGTGCTGGTGGTGGAGGCGACGATTAAAAGCGGATCGCTGGTTACTGCGCGCTATGCGCTGGAGCAAAACCGCAATGTCTACGCTTTGCCGGGAGCGCTGGGCAGTCCCGGCAGCGAGGGAACGCACTGGCTGATTCAGCAAGGAGCGCTGCTGGTGGCGCAGCCTGCCGATATAGTGGAAGATCTTCGCGCTGCGTTTAACTGGCTGCCTTTTACACAGCCGGAAGCAATATATTCTGGAGAGAGCGGCGATGCGCCATTGCCATTTGCTGAGGTGTTGGCTAACGTAGGTGATGAGGTTACACCTGTTGACGTCGTCGCTGAACGTGCCGGCCAACCTGTGCCAGTGATTGCAGCCCAACTGCTGGAGCTGGAGTTAGCAGGATGGATCGCAGCTGTACCCGGCGGCTATGTCCGATTGAGGAGGGCATGCCATGTTCGACGTACTAATGTACTTGTTTGAGACATATATCCACAACGAAGCAGAAATGCAGGTTGATCAGGATACATTGACTGATGACTTAACCGATGCCGGTTTTCATCGTGAAGATATCTACAATGCGTTGAACTGGTTAGAAAAGCTGGCAGATTATCAGGAGGGCCTGGTCGATCCGATTCTGCTAGCCAACGATCCGCTTTCAATGCGCATCTACACGGAAGAAGAAGGCCAGCGTTTAGATGCCGAATGTCGTGGTTTCCTGCTGTTCCTGGAGCAGATTCAGGTGCTCAATATGGAAACTCGCGAAATGGTCATCGAACGAGTCATGGCGCTCGACACGCTCGAGTTTGATCTGGAAGATCTCAAATGGGTGGTGCTGATGGTGTTGTTCAATCTTCCGGGATGTGAAAACGCCTATCAGCAGATGGAAGAACTATTATTCGACGTCAATGAAGGCATGCTGCATTAATTATCCGTTATGCAGCCATCGTTATGAGCAAATCAGCACTCTTCACCGTGCGTAAACAGGATCCCTGCCCCGCCTGCGGGGCAGATTTAGTTATCCGCAGCGGTAAACACGGCGCCTTTTTAGGCTGCACAAATTATCCAGCTTGCGACTATATTCGGCCGCTAAAAAACCAGGCTGATGGCCACATCGTTAAGGTGCTAGAAGGGCACGCCTGCCCGCAGTGCGGCGAGGATAAAGCGCTGCGCCAGGGACGCTACGGCATGTTTATTGGCTGTAGCCACTATCCTGAATGCGACTATAGCGAAGCGATAGATAAACCTGATGAAACCCTTATTGCCTGCCCGCAATGCCTGGAAGGCAAGCTGGTGCAGCGTCGTTCGCGTTACGGCAAGACTTTCCACGCCTGTAACCGTTATCCGGCCTGCCAGTTCGCCGTTAACGCTACGCCAGTCGCTGGCGTATGTCCGCACTGTCATTTCCCATTGCTGGTAGAGAAGAAAACCGCGCAGGGCGTAAAACGCTTCTGCGCCAGTAAAAGTTGCGGCAAGGCCGCCGCATCAGAGACTTAAGATAACATCATGCAAAAACACTCTTTTTCCGGTTCGCTGGAGGACTGCGTCGAACAGCTGCGTCAGCAGGCCGTTATTGCTTATCCAACCGAAGCCGTCTTTGGTTTAGGTTGCGACCCGGACAGTGAAAGCGCCGTAATGGCGCTGCTGGCATTGAAACAGCGTCCCGTTGAGAAAGGATTGATCCTTATCGCAGCCGATTATGCTCAGCTGGAGCGCTATATCTCTGACCGCGAGCTGACCGTCGAGCAGCGTGAACGCATGTTCGCTCACTGGCCCGGCCCGGTAACCTTTGTCGTGCCTGCCACGCCACAAACGCCGCGCTGGCTGACGGGGCGGTTTGATTCGCTGGCGATCCGCGTAAGCGATCACCCTGATGTACAGGCGCTCTGTCGCGCGTTTGGCAAGCCACTGGTATCGACCAGCGCTAACCTGTCGGGCGAAGAGCCTTGTCGTACTGTCGAGGCGGTCAGGGCGCAATTCGGCGAAGCCTTTCCGGTGCTGGTGGGTAACACCGGCGGACGGCAGAATCCGTCGGAAATTCGCGATGTGTTAACCGGCAACCTTATTCGTCAGGGCTAATGCATGGATCAGTTTGCGGTATTCGGCAATCCCATCAGTCACAGTAAGTCCCCTTTGATTCATCTCGCCTTCGCTGAGCAGACGGGTATTGAGCATCGTTATGGCCGCATCTGCGCGCCGCTCGACGCCTTCCCGGACGCTATTGCTGCGTTTTTTGCTCAGGGCGGACGCGGCGCCAACGTCACCCTGCCTTTTAAACAACAGGCGTACGAATTTGCCGATGAGCTGAGTGAACGAGCCTCGCTCTCCGGCGCGGTGAATACCCTGAAAAAAGGCCGCGACGGGCGTATCCTGGGCGACAATACTGACGGCATTGGGCTACTGAGCGATCTTGAACGTCTTGCCTTGATCCGCCCGGGAGATCGCATTTTGCTGGTGGGAGCAGGCGGCGCGGCGCGCGGCGTAATCCTGCCGCTGCTCTCTGCGGGCTGCGCCGTGACGGTTGTTAACCGCACGCAGGCGCGCGCAGAGGAGCTGGCGCAGCTCTTCAGCCAGTATGGGGCGATTGACGCCTGCGGCTTTGAGCAACTGGCGGGGCGGACCTTCGACCTGGTGGTGAATGCGACGTCAAGCGGCGTAAGCGGCGAGGTTCCGCCACTGCCAGGCTCGCTGATAAATGCTCAGGTGCGCTGCTACGACATGTTCTATCAGGCTGGCGCGACGCCATTTCTGCAATGGTGCGAGCAACACGGCGCGCAGCAATATGCGGATGGCCTTGGCATGCTGGTGGGGCAGGCCGCGCACGCTTTCCTGCTGTGGCATGGCGTTATGCCGGAAATTGCGCCGGTTATTGCCCAGCTTAAACAGGCAATGCAGCTATGAATCAGGCTATTCAGTTTCCCGATCGCGAAGAGTGGAACGCTGATAAAGAGGCTGTCTGTTTTCCGGCGCTGGTCAACGGCATAGTGCTGACCTGCGCCATCTCTGCCGAAGCCCTGACTCAACGCTTCGGGCAGGGGGAGGCAATGGCCTTATTCACCACTCATCGCTGGGATTTGGAAGAAGAGGCGGAAGCGGCCATCATTAACGACGCGTTCGACGATCAGGAGTGGGTCTGGCTCGTATCCGCGAGATAGTCATCTTTCCAGCGAACATAGTTGTTAGCGGAGTAGAGTAAGCCCGCGATCTCCTGCTCGTTCAGCGGGCGCACTTGTCTGACCGGGCTGCCTAGATAGAGATAGCCGCTCTCCAGACGCTTGCCCGGCGGCACCAGACTGCCCGCGCCAATCATCACGTCATCTTCAATAATGGCGCCGTCCAGTACGATCGATCCCATTCCTACCAGCACGCGATTACCGATAGTACAGGCGTGCAGCATCGCTTTATGGCCGACGGTCACGTCATCGCCAATCGTTAAAGGAAAGCCCTGAGGGTTGCTGGCGGATTTGTGTGTAACGTGCAATACGCTGCCGTCCTGAATATTGGTGCGCGCGCCGATACGAACCTGATTTACATCGCCGCGTATCGCGACTAATGGCCAGACGCTGGCGTCATCCCCCAGAATGACGTCTCCGATAACGACGCTGGAAGCGTCGATCATGACGCGCTGACCGCACTGCGGGTAACTCTCTTTATAATGACGTAGGGCTGACATTCACTTTCTCCTTATCAGTTCACGTACAGACTGGGGCGGATCGCAGTGCCAGACAAGGGAAAAAGGCCTGCGATCGTTGAAGATCTCTGCAATGAGATGGATTTATCGCCAACCAGAAAAAAAGATCGAAAAAAGGGTTGTGCAATTAAATCGGATCCCTATAATGCGCCTCCACTGACACGGCACAACGGCTTACGAAGCGCGGTGTTCAGGAGGCTCAGGCAGCTGAGCCGCCGGAGAAAATCGCTGAAAAAAGTGGTTGACTCCGAGGGAGGAAAGCGT
>Ga0308166_1004053_pt1 | contig 11981 bp, 11 predicted proteins | sample PhyCR2_2_FD_202137 | JGI IMG/M metagenome (GOLD analysis project Ga0308166, IMG submission 202137) | Phyllosphere microbial communities from UC Gill Tract Community Farm, Albany, California, United States - DLSLCC.R2 | ecosystem: Host-associated > Plants > Phyllosphere > Unclassified | place... | reverse complement strand
CCAGGCTCGTCCGTCATCCGGCCGTCGGCGCATCCGCCGTACAGATTTCCATCATCAAAAAGGTGTTTTACCATGACTAACCTGTCGAATGCAGTATTGAAGGCGCCCGATCCCACAGCGGCCGGCGCGAGCGAAGCGGTCTACGTCGCCTCGTTCGAGACCCTGCGCATGACCGACGTCGAGTCGGTCGGCGGCAAGAACGCGTCGCTTGGCGAGATGATCAGCCAGCTGGCCGAGGCCGGCGTGCGCGTGCCGGGCGGCTTCGCCACCACGGCCCAGGCGTTCCGCGACTTCCTGAACCACAGTATCGATGGCGGCCCGTCCTTGGGCGACCGCATTGCCCAGCGCCTCGAAGGCCTGGACATCGACGACGTGCGCTCGCTGGCCACGGCCGGCGCCGAAATCCGCCAGTGGATCGTCGACACCCCGTTCCAGCCGCGCCTGCAGGCGGAAATCGAAGCCTTCTACGACCGCCTCGTCGCCGATTCGGACACGGAAGTGTCGTTCGCCGTGCGCTCGTCCGCCACCGCGGAAGACCTGCCGGACGCCTCGTTCGCGGGCCAGCAGGAGACATTCCTGAACGTCGTCGGCATCGACAATGTGCTGGAAGCGATGAAGCACGTGTTCGCGTCGCTGTACAACGATCGCGCCATCTCGTACCGCGTCCATAAAGGCTTCACCCACGCCGAAGTCGCGCTGTCGGCCGGCGTGCAGCGCATGGTCCGTTCCGACACGGGCGCCGCGGGCGTCATGTTCACGATCGACACGGAATCCGGCTTCCAGGACGTCGTGTTCGTCACGTCGAGCTACGGCCTGGGCGAGACCGTCGTGCAGGGCGCCGTCAATCCGGACGAGTTCTACGTGCACAAGCCGATGCTGGCACAGGGCAAGAAGCCCGTCATCCGCAAGAACATCGGTTCCAAGCTGATCAAGATGGAGTTCACGAAGGAAGCCAAGGCCGGCCGCTCCGTGCAGACCGTCGACGTGCCCATCGAGCAGCGCAACCGCTATTCGCTGACTGACGAGGAAGTCGTCGAGCTGGCGAAATATGCCGTCATCATCGAGAAGCACTACCAGCGCCCGATGGACATCGAGTGGGGCAAGGATGGCCGCGACGGCAAGCTGTACATCCTGCAGGCGCGTCCGGAGACCGTGAAGTCGCAGCAGAAGGCGACGGATTCCCAGCAGCGCTTCAAGCTGAAGGGCACCGGCACCGTGCTGACGTCGGGCCGTGCGATCGGCCAGAAGATCGGCGCCGGTCCGGTGCGCGTCATCAACGACCCGTCCGAAATGGAACGCGTGCAGCCGGGCGACGTCCTCGTCGCCGACATGACCGACCCGAACTGGGAACCCGTGATGAAGCGCGCCTCCGCCATCGTGACGAACCGCGGCGGCCGCACGTGCCACGCGGCGATCATCGCCCGTGAACTGGGCGTGCCGGCCGTCGTCGGCTGCGGCGACGCGACGGAAACGCTGAAGGATGGCACGTTCGTGACCGTGTCCTGCGCCGAGGGCGACGAGGGCCGGATCTACGACGGCCTGCTGGAAACGGAAGTGACGGAATCGGCGCGCGGCGACCTGCCGAAAATCCCGACCAAGATCATGATGAACGTCGGGAATCCTCAGTTGGCGTTCGACTTCCAGTCGATCCCGAACGGCGGCGTGGGCCTGGCCCGCCTGGAGTTCATCATCAACAACAACATCGGCGTCCATCCGAAGGCGATCCTCGAGTACCCGAACATCGACAACGACCTGAAGAAGGCCGTGGAATCGGTGGCCCGCGGCCACGCGTCGCCGCGCGCGTTCTACGTCGACAAGCTGGCCGAAGGCGTGGCGACGATCGCCGCCGCGTTCTGGCCGAAGCCGGTCATCGTGCGCCTGTCCGACTTCAAGTCGAACGAGTACAAGAAGCTGATCGGCGGCTCGCGCTACGAGCCGGACGAGGAAAACCCGATGCTGGGCTTCCGCGGCGCCGCGCGCTACCTGGCCGAGGACTTCGCCGAGTCGTTCGAGATGGAGTGCATGGCGATGAAACGCGTGCGCGACGAGATGGGCCTCACCAACGTCGAGATCATGATCCCGTTCGTGCGCACGCTGGGCCAGGCCGAGAAGGTCATCGCGCTGCTGGCGAAGTACGGCCTGAAGCGCGGCGAGAACGGCCTGCGCGTCATCATGATGTGCGAAGTGCCGTCGAACGCCATCCTGGCCGAGCAATTCCTGCAGTACTTCGACGGCTTCTCGATCGGTTCGAACGACCTCACGCAGCTCACGCTGGGCCTGGACCGCGACTCCGGCATGGAACTGCTGGCCAAGGACTTCGACGAGCGCGACCCGGCCGTGAAAGCCATGCTGACCCTGGCGATCAAGGCGTGCCGCGCGCAGGGCAAGTACGTCGGCATCTGCGGCCAGGGGCCGTCCGATAACCTGGACTTTGCCGTGTGGCTGATGGAGCAGGGGATCGAGTCGATGTCGCTGAATCCGGACTCGGTGATCGATACGTGGCAGAAGCTGGCGTCGATGCAGTAAGCGTCGCCGGCTGCCAATGAAAAGCCGCTGCGAGGTGCTGGTCACCTTGCAGCGGCTTTTTTCATGCGTGGGCTTCCGATCCGTGCAATTGGTGGAACGCGCGTTCAAACTCATCCAGGTGGCGTGCAAAGGGCGGCGGCGAAACGGCACGCAGGCGCCCCAGCAGCGCCTCGCCTTCGGCCACCCGCTCCGTTTCCAGGCAGGCGCGCAGCAGGTGGAAAGCGGCCTGCGGACCGTGCCGGGTGGGGTCGTAGACGGGGCCGACGAGCGTGACGATCAGGCCCGTGTGGCCATACTGCCCCAGGTCGGCCGCCATCGTCATCAGGGCGCTGCCGTCCACGTCTTCCTCGGCCAGCACGCCCGCGTACTGCTCGCGCGCCGCCGGGAGGTCGCCGGCGGCGAGGTGGTGCCGGGCCAGCTGGAGCCGCGCGCGCCAGCTGCGGGGCAGGGCGCACGCTTCCTGCAGCGCCTGCAGGAATCCCGCTTCGCCCGCGCGCGCGCGCTCGACGGCCAGCCAGCCGTTCAACCCGTGTTCGAAGTTCGGGTCGAGCCGGATGGCGCGCCGCAGCAGGTCGGACGCGCCGGCCGAGTCCTCCCGGTCGTGCTTCACCTTGGCGAGATTGGTGAGCAGCGCGGCCGTCTCGCCGCACGTCCGGATGCCGGCCTGCAGCACGGCCTCGGCCTCGTCATGCCTGCCGCTTTCCAGCAGCACGATGCCGTGCGCGACATGGCTGCGTTCCGGCAGGCCGTCGATCTCGACGAGGCGCGCGGCCGCGGTCATCAATTCCGGCGCGAAGCCGTCGGACAGCGCGGTAAGGATGGTGCCGTACAACGCGTCCGGCGTGTCCCAGTGCTGCTTGAGTTGCGGATGCAGCACCTTGTCGCGCCATTCTTCCCGCGACATGACCACCTGGCGGCCGTCCTCGTCACAGGCCGTGATGACATCGTCGATGGCGGGCGCCGGGGCGGCGGCGGTCGTGCGGGTGCGTAAGGCGGCGAGCAGGCGTCGGAACATGGCGGATCTCCAGAAGGCGATGCATCGCATTATTGGCGTTAATTTCCGCATGGCAATTGATTTTCCGCGGCAAGCGGGTCATGGCGCGATATGCATCAACGCGGGCACGATGTTGAGCCTGAAGCAACAAGTTGTTGACTTGTTACGGAAAAACGTTACACTTTGGCAAATAGTTTTGTCGAGGATGCGAATGAAGCGCCTGGCCTGGTTGACAATCATGATGGGAGCACTGTGGGCAGGGGCGGGTCATGCCGCCGATGCCAGCCTGTGCAAGTCGATGTGCAGCGCCGAGAAGCGCGAATGCCGGGCGAATGCGGAAGAGCTGGCCCGGGAAGACGGCGGCTCGCTGCTCGACCTGCCCGAGAAAAACCCGATGGCGCGCGCGGCACAGGAGCAGGTGCCTTCGGAAGCGGCGCGGGCGCTCGGCAATGCGGGCACGCAATCGCGCCGGATCGGCAAGGCGGGCAATTGCGACGACGCCTACCTGCGCTGCACCCGCGCCTGCGCCGCGCCGGCCGACGCCGAACTCGTCAAGCCGAAGCAGGACCGTTGACTCCGCGCCCAGACGCGCTAGACTGGCGATAACGATTTGATCACCGACACGATCATTGAACCCGATATCAATCACGCGACCCTCGTCTCCCGTAGCGGGCGGCGGGGGTTTTTTATCTGTCGATCCGACCACGGAGGGAACCATGGCTGACTGGATGGGCTGGCTGGTAGCGGCCGGCGTGCTCGTGATCCTGGAGCTGTTCACCGGGACGTTTTACCTGCTGATGATCGCCATCGGTCTCGCGGTCGGCGGCGTCGTCGCGCTCGCCGGCGCCGGCGGTCCCGGGCAGGCGATCGCCGCCGCCGTGGTCGGCGTGCTCGCGACGGGGCTGCTGCACCGCTCGCGCTTCGGCCATCCGGCGCGGGCCGATGCGCAGCGCGACCGCAACGTCAACCTGGACATCGGCCAGCGCGTGACCGTGCCCGCCTGGGACAACGGCCGCGCGCGCGTCATGTACCGCGGCGCGCTGTGGGATGTGGAGCTCGGGCAGGGTATCGCGCCGCATGCAGGCGAATTCCGCATCGTCGAGGTGCACGGCAGCCGGCTCGTGGTGGGCAATCCATGACCAAGACGCACGTCCTGACCCTGCTGGTGGCGTTGACCCTCGTGTTCGGCGTCGTCGACGCGCGCGAGATGGCGCTGGGCGTCCAGTCGAACGGCTGGGCCGTCCTGTCGACGGTGCTGTTCAGCTTCCTGAGCTTCTGCTGGTACCGGCTCGACAGCGACGCCCACCAGTACCGCCGCACGGCCCTGCTGAACGTGGGCGTCGTGATGCTCGCGATCGTCGCCGTGCCTTATTACCTCGTGCGCAGCCGTCCGGCCGGGCAGAAGGGCCGCGCGCTGCTGCGCCTGGCCGGCTTCTGCCTCGTGCTCGTCGTCGCGGCGGGGCTCGGCAGCGTCGCCTACGAACTGCTCGCCTGACCCACCTTTTCAAGGAAGGAAACCCATGGAATTCACGTTCGGAACCGTCGCGCTGGTGATCTTCATCGTCGCCATCGTGTTCGTCATCAAGACCATCAACGTCGTCCCGCAGCAGCACGCATGGGTGGTGGAGCGGCTCGGCAAGTACCACGCTACCCTGGCGCCGGGCCTGAACATCGTCGTGCCCTTCGTCGACCGCATCGCCTATAAACACAGCCTGAAGGAGATCCCGCTCGACGTGCCACCGCAGGTCTGCATCACGAAGGACAACACGCAGCTGCAAGTCGACGGCATCCTGTATTTCCAGGTGACGGACGCCATGCGCGCGTCGTACGGCGCGTCGAACTACATCCAGGCCATCACCCAGCTGGCGCAGACGACCTTGCGTTCCGTGATCGGCCGCATGGAACTGGACAAGACGTTCGAGGAGCGCGACCACATCAACACGACGATCGTCAACGCGATCGACGAATCGGCCGCCAACTGGGGCGTCAAGGTGCTGCGCTACGAGATTAAGGATCTCACGCCACCGGCCGAAATCCTGCACTCGATGCAGCGCCAGATCACGGCCGAGCGCGAGAAGCGCGCGTTGATCGCGGCGTCGGAGGGCCGGCGCCAGGAAGCCATCAACATCGCGAGCGGCGAGCGCGAAGCGGCCATCGCCCGCTCGGAAGGCGAGAAGCAGGCCGCCATCAACCGCGCGCAGGGCGAGGCAGCGGCCATCATCGCGCTGGCGGAGGCCAGCGCCAGTGCGCTGCGCCAGGTCGGCGAGGCGATCCGCTCGCCGGGCGGCATCGATGCCGTCAACCTGCGCGTGGCCGAAGAGTATGTGCACGCCTTCGGCAACCTGGCCAAGACGAACAACTCGATCATCGTTCCGGCCGACATGGGCGACATGAGCGGCCTGATCGCGTCGGCGCTGACGATCGTGAAGTCGCAGAAGGCGTGATGATGATCAACGGCAACTTCAGCCGCTTCCGTAAGCTGCCCACGCCACGGGGATGGGCATGGCCATCCACATCGGCCTGGCTTACAGGTCAACTGTCGCCGACACGGTGAACGTGCGCGGCGCGCCGAGCACCAGATAGCCGTAGCCCGGATAGCCGCCCGCCGACGCCCAGTAATTCCGCCCGAACGCATTGTCCACGCGCGCCCGCACGGTCACGTCGCGATCGAGCACGCGTGTCGCATAGGTGGCGCCGAGGTCGAGGCGCGTCCACGACGGCAGCTTCTGCGTGTTGGCCGCATCCGCGTACTGGTGCGACGTGTAAACGGCGCGCGCGTTCAGCGACAGGCCGGTCACCTGCGGCACGTCCCAGTCGGCGCCGAGGTTCAGCTGCGTGCCGGGCACGCCGATCGCGTCCTTGCCGTCGTTGATCGCGCCGGCCGTGCGGCGCTGTTCGGCGTCCAGCAGCGTGAGGCCGCCCAGCACGCGCAGGCCGTGCATCGGCAGGCCGAACACGGACAGTTCCAGGCCCTGGTTGCGCTGTTCGCCGAATACGCCGAACACGCCGTTCTCGATATGGCCCAGCGGCTGCGCCGTCGAGAACAGCGCGGCGCTCATCCCCAGCTTGCCGCTGTCGTACTTCACGCCCACTTCCTTCTGGCGCGACGTGTATGGCGCGAAGATCTGGCCCTGGTTGACGACGTTGACGCCCGCTGCGGTCGGCCCCTGCTGCAGCGCCTCGATGTAGTTCGCGTAGATCGAGACGTTCTTCAAGGGCTTGTAGACGATGCCCGCGACCGGCGTGTTGGCGCTTTCGTCGTATGCGCTGTTCTGCGCGCCCGTGTTGTAGTCGTAGCCGTAGGCCCTGATGCGCTGGTGGCGCACGCCGGCCGTCACGCGCACGGTGTCGTCCAGGAACGACAGCGTGTCCGCCACCGCATAGCTGGACAGGATGCTTTTGGCGGTCAGCAGCGGATTCGCGAGCGCGCCGCCGACGAAGGCATTGGCGGCCGGCGCCGCGACGTCGACAGGGTGGACCAGGTTCGAGCGCCAGCCGGCGAAGTCGCCGAACGCATACGCATTGTCCGACTTCGATTCGAACGCGGACGCGGTGGCGCTGACCGTGTGCTTGACGGCGCCGGTCGCGAAGTCGCCGCGCACGCCGATCTCGCCCGTGCGCACCTTGTCCTTGCGCTCGTTGTCGAAGCGCGTCATCACGGTGCCGCCGTCGTTGTCGGTCGTCGTCGGCGACGAGATCACGTTCGATTCGCGGCCTTCGCGCGCCCCCAGCGCCGCCCATGCGACGACATGCGGCGCCAGGTCGACTTCGCCGCGCAGCGTGCCGAACGTGTCGCGTTCGTTCGAGTGCGTCCACGGCTGGGCGAAGTTGCTGTCCGCATCCGGCGCGGCCGGGATCGCGAGGCCGGCACCCACGGTCACGCTGGGGCGGCCGTTGCGCAGCTGATGATCCTGGTAGCCGACGTCCGCCGACACGCGGTAATTGTCGCCACGGTAGTCCAGGCCGACGGAGAATACGGACAGTTCGCGCCGCTCGCGGTCGACGGCCGTCTCGCCGTCGCGGCGGACGGCGTTGACGCGGATGCCGGCGCGGTTGTTCGGGCCGAAGCGGCGCGCCACGTCGGCCGCGACGTAAGCCTGGCCGCCCGATTCGACGCCGACCGTCACTTCATTCAGCGGGGCGTTCGGCGCGCGCTTGGGCAGCAGGTTGATCATGCCGCCGATGCCGCCGCCGCCCGGCGCCGCGCCGTTGATGAAGCTGTTCGCGCCGCGCAGCACTTCCACGCGCTCCAGCAGTTCGCTCGCCACGAACTGGCGCGGCAATAAACCGTATAAACCGTTATACGCGAGGTCGTCCGAGTTCACCGCGAAGCCGCGGATCACGTACAGCTCCTGGTAGTTGCCGAAGCCGCGCGCCACGCGCACGGACGGGTCGTTCTGCACGACGTCCGCGACGCTGCGGGCCTGCTGGTCCTGGATCAGCGCGTGCGTGTAATTGGTGGCGTTGAACGGCGCGTCCATGATGTCCACGTTCCCCAGCAGGCCGAGACGCCCGCCGCGCGCCACCTGGCCGCCGGCATAGGCGGACGGCAGGCCCTGCGCCGACGCGTCGGCGGACGCGGTGACGACGACGGTGGCGATGTTGTCGTCAGCCGTCTGGGCCGAGGCAGAGGCCGCGAGGAGGAGGGCGCCGGCGGCGATCGGCGTGAGGAGGGTGCGGGGGAACGGTACGCGCTTCATGGCAATATTGTTTGATTAATGAGAATAATTCTCATTATACGGAGCGTTCTTGCATTCGTAAATGAGAACTATTATTATCTAGGCTCAGCCGCAACAATCCTTCCCATGTCTCCCGCATACCTCCGCCGCTGGTCCTGGATCCACACCTGGAGCAGCCTCGTTTGCACCGTCTTCATGCTGCTGCTGTGCCTGACGGGCCTGCCGCTGATCTATCGCCACGAGATCGGCCACCTGCTCGGCAACGACATCGAAGCGCCGCAGCTGGCGGCCCCGCAGGCGCCGGCGAGCCTCGACCGCGTGATCGCGGCCGGCCACGCGCGCTATCCGGACAAGGTCATGATGTACATGTCGCAGGAGCCGGACGAACCGTCGCTGTGGTTCCTGACGATGGGCGCCCACGCGACCGACCCGGACTTCAAGAGCATCGCCATCGACGCGCGCACCGCGCAATTCGTCGGCGAGCCGCCGATCGAGGGCGGCGGCGTGATGCAATTCCTCTTCCACCTGCACGTCGACCTGTTCGCGGGCGTGTGGGGCAAGCTGTTCCTCGGCTTCATGGGATCGCTGCTGCTGGTGGCCATCGTGTCCGGCGTCGTGCTGTACGCGCCGTTCATGCGCAAGCTGGAATTCGGGACCGTCCGCCAGGGCCGCACGGCGCGCCTGAAATGGCTCGACCTGCACAATCTGCTGGGCATCGTCACGCTCGCGTGGGCGCTCGTCGTGGGCGCGACGGGTGTCGTGAACACGCTGGCCGACGTGCTGCTGAAGGTATGGCAGGTGACGGAGATCGCCGAGATGACGAAGCCGTACGCGGGGCAGGCCGCGCCCGCGACGCTGGCGTCGATGGCGACCTCGGTGCGCCATGCGGAAGCGGTGGCGCCCGGCATGCGCGTCGGCTTCATCGCGTTCCCCGGCACGCCGTTCGCGACGCCGCACCACTACGGCGTGTACATGCATGGCGACGCGGCGCTGACGTCACGCCTGTACCAGCCGGTGCTGGTCGACGCGCAGACGGCCGCCGTGACGGACCGCAGGGAGCTGCCGTGGTACCTCAAGACCTTGCTGCTGTCGCAGCCGCTGCACTTCGGCGACTACGGCGGCGCCGGCATGAAATTCGTGTGGGCCTTGCTGGACGTGGCGACGATCGTCGTGCTGGGCAGCGGCCTGTATCTGTGGCTGCGGCGCGGGCGCGCGGCGGCGCGGACCGCACGCGCGCAGGCGGACGTCGCGCCCGCGCTCGCACGTGAAGGAGAGGTGCGATGACGGCGTCGTTTCGCCGCCTGTGGGGCATGCCGCTGCTGCTGGGCGCGGCGACGGTGTTCGGCCTCGTCGCCGGGCTGCTGGAAGACGGCGTGTGGGACCTGATCGCAGCGGCCGCTCTGGCTTTGCCGGTGCTGGTCGGGGCCTGGTACGCGTCCCGGCCCGCGCGACCTGTCGATCCGGCGAGGTGACGGCCGCGCCGGCCCGTGCGACCATCGCCGTTCCGATTCGGCGAGGAGGTGGCAGATGGCAGGTTCGATTCCACGGCCGACGCGGCGTGGCGCTTCTTCCGCACGAAATCCAGGTGACGCGGCGCGCATGCATACGGGCGGCTTAATTCTCGGTTAAGGCAAGGCGCGTATAACATCGGCAGAGCGACAAGAACATTCCACGAGCGGGAGACCTGAATGAAGAACTGGGCGCGCAACAACAAGGGCTTTCTGGCGTTTCTCGTCCTGTTCGGCGTGTTCCGCACGGCGGTCGCGGACTGGAACCCGATCCCGTCCGCGTCGATGCATCCGAACCTGCTGGAAGGCGACGTGGTGCTCGTGAACCGCCTCGCGTTCGACCTCAAGGTGCCGCTGACGAACGTCGTGCTCGCGCACCTGGGCGAGCCGCAGCGCGGCGACATCGTCACGTTCCGCTCCCCGCGCGACAACACCCTCTTGATCAAGCGCGTCGTCGCGCTGCCGGGCGACGTCGTCGAGATGCGCAACGAACGTTTGTACATCAACGGGAAGGGTGCCGACTACCGCGTCGTCGAACACTCGCTCGACTCCGTCGGCGGCACCGCGATGCCCGCGCTGCAGCTGGCCGAGACGTGGGGCGACAAGGCCGCGCGCGGACCGCGCCACATCCAGATCATGCCGGACGTGCTGGCGCCGCGCACCTTCGGTCCCGTCACGGTGCCGCAGGGCGAATACCTGATGCTGGGCGATAACCGCGACAACAGCGCCGACTCGCGCGTGATCGGCCTCGTGCCGCGCAAGCTGCTAGTGGGCCGCGCCGAACGCGTGCTCGTCTCCGCCGACTACCAGGGCAACTGGATGCCGCGCACCGAGCGTTTCGGCATGTCGCTGTACCATCCCGACTGATCGCGTGCGCGCAGGCGGCACTGGCTGCGCCTGCGTGCCCTCGGTGTTCCGGCGCGCCGCCTCGTGAACGGCGGCGCGCTGCACGGTTGATGTAAATCCCGCTACAATTTCGTCCTTCGGACGCTCGCATCCTGCAGAGCCGATGTTTTATTCAAGGCATGCATATGCAAAGACTCCTCACCGTCATCCTCGCCTGCCTCGGCATGGTCGGCGCCCTCGCCATCGACACCTATCTGCCGTCGATTCCCGCCATCGGCCGGGCATTCGACGTCGGCCCCGTGGCCGTGCAGCAGACGCTGTCGGTCTTCCTCTTCATGTTCGCGTTCATGATGCTGTTCTATGGAACGCTGTCCGATTCGTTCGGCCGCCGTCCCGTGATCATGGTCGCGCTGACGGTCTACACGCTGGCCTCCGCGGGCGCCGCGCTCGCGCCCACGTTCGGCTGGCTGCTGCTGTTCCGCGCGCTGCAGGGCATGTCGGCGGGCGCCGGCTCCGTCATCGGCCAGGCCATCGTGCAGGACCGCTTCACGGGCGCCGAGGCCCAGCGCATCATGTCGCACATCATGATGGTGTTCGGCCTCGCGCCCGCGATCGCGCCGGTGCTGGGCGGCTGGCTGCACGTGACGTTCGGCTGGCGCGCGACCTTCGTGTTCCTCGCGCTGTTCGGCATCGTGATGCTGCTCGCGACCTGGAAGCTGCTGCCCGAAAGCCTGCCGCGCGAGAAGCGCCACGCGTTCCACGGCGTGGCCATCGCGCGCAACTACCTGAAGGTGCTGGGGCATCCGCAATTCGTGCTGCTGTCGCTGTCCGTGGGCCTCGCGTTCGGCGGGCTGTCGCTGTACATCGGCTCCGCCGCGAACTTCGTGATGGAGATCCTGCACCTGCCCGAGACGGCGTTCGCGTGGATGTTCATCCCGCTGATCAGCGGCATGGTGATCGGCTCGGCGTGGGGCGGCAAGCGCGCCGCGCGCATCCCGGCGCCGCGCATGCGCGCCATCGGCTTCGGCACGATGCTCCTCGCGTGCGTGCTGAACGTCGGCTACACGGCGGCCGCCGGCGGCGCGGTGACGATCCCGTGGGCCGTGCTGCCGCTGATGGTCTACACGTTCGGTCTCGCCGTCGCGATGCCCGCGATCCAGGTGAGTGCGCTCGGCCTGTTCCCCGACAACCGCGGCCTCGCGTCGTCGATGCTGGCGTTCATCCAGATGATGTCGTTCGCGCTCGTGTCCGGCCTCGTCGCGCCGCTGCTGTTCGACAGCGCCTTCAAGCTCGCATGCGGCGTGGCAGTGGGGCTCGTGGCCAGCTTCTGCGCGTGCCAGCTGGGCAATGCGATGGCCAGGGGGCAGAGCCCGGTTCTGCCTTAGGGGCGCTGACCCCGGTTCCAGTCCGCGGCGCGTCAGAGCACCG
>Ga0308166_1004052_pt1 | contig 11981 bp, 17 predicted proteins | sample PhyCR2_2_FD_202137 | JGI IMG/M metagenome (GOLD analysis project Ga0308166, IMG submission 202137) | Phyllosphere microbial communities from UC Gill Tract Community Farm, Albany, California, United States - DLSLCC.R2 | ecosystem: Host-associated > Plants > Phyllosphere > Unclassified | place... | reverse complement strand
TGTTTCTTGGAACAATTATTACTGATGGTACAAAAGTTGCTACGTTAAATATAAAGAAGGTTTCTAGACTAGACACATACAGACCAAGTGATTCACAAATTGGTTCTGCATTCCCTGTCAGTACTGGTAATCCTACTCAAACAGGAACAATTACCTGGTAAAAGGAAAATTAAATGTCGAAAAAAATAATGGGAGACTTAGGTGTTTCCCGTAATACAATCGTGAATAGTAAGAATGCTATTCGTGACATTAACAATATTACCGCTGATCAAAGTGGGAACATCGCGTTTCCACTTTATACTAAAGAAGAAATTGACCGTATTACAGCAGTACTACCAGTTTCACGTGTAGGTACAATGGATTACCTACCAATGAGTATTAACGGTTCATATGAAGGTGCTACAACAGATTATGATTCTAGACATATTCTACCTGTTATTATGGAAGATAATGGTACATTAGTTTATCTACGTCCGGGAACAAATGGTAGTACTGAAGGATATTATTATTGTTATACATCGGATGCTCGTAATGTAGCAGATATGGTTCCGGTACTTTCAAATACAAAATATGTTCCTTCATTCTTCACATCTAATCATAAATTGATTGACTTCGTTGGAACAAAAGCAAGTGAATTGCTATTCATGAAAACTAATAATGGAACTAATGATACATATACGATTGGTCTAACTAATGGTACATTGAATAGTGTATCACATCAATATGTGGAATTCAACAGAACGTTAATGGGAACAACCGACCCTCAATATGCTCATATTGTTGGTAGTACAATTTATATTTGGTGTATTGATTCATACGCAACTACAAGTGCTTTTGATGTTTCATTGTACACTATTAGTGTTGACAACGTTCGTAATGGAGTAAGTACATCTCTAGCTAGAGTTACTGGTTTCAGTGGTGCTACAATTTATGGGACTGCTGTTAGTGCGTCAAATACGGTTCGTATTGCTAACCGATATATCAGTTCATCAAGTTCTGATAATCCACTTTTACTTCAAGGTTCTGGATTAAGTACAACCTTATTCCAATTGAATACAAATGGTGTAATTCAGGCATCAGGTAATGCTTCAGGAACATCAATACGGGTAGCTTTATTCCACGCTTGGGCTATGAATGCTACAGCGGTTACTGGAATTCAAAGTAATTGGGGTATTAGTTTAACCTATAATATAAGTACTAAAACCTATGTATTAGATAAACCATCTGCTGGACCAATTACTGTTGATTTGGTATCGAATGCTTTTGTATATACAAATCCATATAATGCTACAATGGAAAATATCAATGGATACCCAAGTGGTGCTCAAGGTAATGTTCCAACAATATTCCAAACAGCGGATGGAATGGTGTTCAGTACTGTTGCTAGATATATAACCTCACCACAACATAGAATTACACGAGCTACTATAAATTCATTTACAAATGCTTATGATTCATTAAATTTAACAACCCGAACTTTGAGTTCAGTTACATTAAAAAGTGTTGATCCAGTATATGGTTCAGCAATAGGTGAAAATTTAATTAATCCAATTGTAATTTCTCCTACACGTATTATGTTATCGTGTAGTGGTAATGATGCCAATGGTTCATTTGGATTTGATTCTAGAGTTTATACAGATATTGGTTCTACAAGAACATATACATATAATTCAATTGTTAGTGGTTCAACTATTAATGGTTACGCACCACAATCAACTAGAACACGTGTAGATAATTCGGACTTCAAATACAATGCTATGGTAACATTAGTGGCTGCTGATGGCACAACTCGTTCATACGGTTCATCATTTATTGAAGGTGTAGCTAAACCTGCGGGTGGATTGCTCAACACTAGTACATTTGATTTTGGTACAGCATACACTATGACAAATACATCATTGTTAACTACACTGAAAACTCAGATGATTAACGCTGTAACTATCACTGGTACAGTACTGGAAAGTAAAATTGTTCTGTATTATGTACCAGATAGCACCTATGGAAAGAGTATTGCGGTTGTCTCTTTGAGAACTGATACAGTAGATGGCTCAGGATATAGTGCTCACGTAATAGTAAGCACCGTTGATGTTACTATAAGTTCCCAGAATATTACCGCGTTAAATGCTAGTACGTCAATTATCAATGGAGTCAGTTCTGGACTTATCTCAATCAATACTGCATATCTAGCAAGAATGTCTGGATTAATTATTGCTAAGTATAGTGGATTTTCATATATTGGAATTCCAGCTATTTTCAATATGAGATCCACTATAAATGATACTTTCCGTTCAATATTAGGTAAACTTGATTCTTCTAATAATTTAGTATCATCCAGAGCAATTAGCTCGCAGTACTTGAGTGGCGGTACATCATATGAAGTCGGCGTTCTTCCTGGATTTGGTTTCGGATTGTTCGAGAATGGCGACGTTACAGACTATCAAACTAAACTAGTTTATAAGTATCACGGAACATCTGAAGCTAACTTAGATGCGTTGATTGCTGATCCAACATCAACACCAACAGCACGATATGTGGTTGCTTCACAAGAAGTTCCTCAAGGTTTCAATGTGTATTTCACTCAAGAAATACCAATATTCCTTCATGGTTCATATTATGAAATGCCCATACAGACAATCAATCTGTCAGCTATTCAGGCAAATCCAGCGAACACAACATTCTATATGTATATTACAATAGTTGAAGGTGAAGCTGTTTATCAGATTAGTACTACACTTCTTACGGAAGAATTGTACAGGGTTTACATTGGTACAATCGTTACTGGAGCATCATCAATAACATCAATTACAACAGAGAAAGTGACAAGGTTCCTTACTTACAGACCAAGCACAACACAACGTGGTTCTGCTATTCCTGCGAGTACTGGTGTACCTTCTAGTACTGGTTCACGTTGGCATTAACAAAAAATCAAAGCGGTCATTGACCGCTTTTTTTGTACCTGTTATAATGTGCGTACCACAAAAAAATAACCAAATTAAGTGAAAATAGTCCTTGACAGGCCGCTATGCTTCGTCTAGAATATAGGAATTAATTCTATGGGGTATCAACCAATGCCGCGAAATCCGCCACCACCAGGTAAAAAGAATCCTGAGTTGAATGTTAAAGAAATCTTTGATATTCATCGTCATTTACATCTTTTAGTACTACGTAAAAGTGCTGGTAAGTTGTTGGAGTACACAAAATATTTCAACAAGCGTAAAGACGCATCTCGTCATATTATTAACACTAAGTACCAGCTAAGTAAGTGTCGTCCTGAAGTATTGGCAATATTAACTGCTATGGCACGAAATCCAAAGCGATTTGAATTTCGTGACACAACTGAAGATTCAAGAATGGTACTTGATGATACTGCGTATGATCAGATGTACTTTCAGATTTATAATTTTCGTTCAGGTTATAACCATGATCCTGATAAAGATTCACCTTTACCAAAAATTTACATTAATGGTGAAGAATTCTTAACTGATCATGAAGAATTAATGATGTTCCGGGTGGTTCGGTCATTAGATCATATGCGTCAAAATGAATATAAACTTCAACAGGAGTTGGAGAAATTAGAGGTACAAAACAGTGTCTTCGAAATATATCAAGCTGAAAAAAATCAAACACACACATCCTGATAATTTGTACCAACTTTTGTTTGAACGTCACATCAAAGAATGGTACAATGGCTGTGATCAAGTCATTTTACATCACGCAACTTCTTACCCAAGTGGAGTTATCGTGGTGGCATGTGAGTTTTACTTCGGTAAAGAAATTGTATTCGCTAATCTTCATGTTGAAATCGGTCAAGATTACAATTCAATCTCTATCGCATATCATGAAAAATTACAAAAGTTCATTAAGGAAAATCAATGAATCTCGGTGATCGTATCAAGCATTATGAAAAGATGGAAACGGCAGATAAATTCATGCCGATGATTCCAATTGTAGCACGGCTGGATGGTCGCTCTTTCAGTAAATTTACTAAGAGCATGACTAAACCGTTTGACATGAACATGACTATGATCATGCAAGCTGTTACTAAGTACCTAGTTGAAGAAACTGGGGCGACTGTTGGATATACTCAGAGTGATGAAATTACTTTGGTGTTCTGGCAACGTGATTATGAAAGTGATGTGTTCTTTTCTGGCAAAAAGCAGAAGATGATTTCAGTACTGGCATCATTGGCAACTGCGATGTTTGTATCAATGGCACTTCAGCATTTCCCTGAAGAATGCTCTAAACGTTTGCCACACTTCGATTGTCGTGTATTCCAGGTTCCATCACGCTCAGAAGCCACTAACGCAGTACTGTGGCGTGTTCAGGATGCGGTACGTAACAGTATCTCTATGGCTGCTCACGCGACGTTCGGGCATTCTAAGCTTCAGGGTAAGTCCACTAATAACAAGCTTGATATGCTTCTGGAAGCTGGTATTAACTGGAATGATTATCCGAAAGCATGGAAAGAAGGTTCATTCTTCAAACGTCAGAATTACATCAAGATGCATGAAGGTACAGAAGTAATCCGTTCTCATGTAACTGAAGTACTGGTAGGTCAGAAATTCGAAGATCTCAGTACTCTTGAGCGTATGCACTTGGTCTTCGATAAAGACGAGGAATAAGTGGAATACGTTACACCTGTCCTTGTAAATCGTCACAAAGGCGAGTTTGACATTTACATCGGACGTGGTACAATGTGGGGAAATCCGTTTCCCCTCGATCCAGGGGCGGGAATTTCTCGCCAAGTTTCTATACAAATGTACAGAGAGTACTTGTATGACTGCCTGGAGAGTGGTACAATAACAACCGATGACGTATTGAGCCTAAGCGGTCTACGTATCGGATGCTCTTGTGCTCCGTTGGAATGCCACGGAGATGTGATAATTGAAGTTTTCAACACGATAGTTGAAATGCTTAGTGACGAATGAGGTTCATATGAAAAAGTCTGATTTGCTGTTCGCACTTCTGCGTAAAAGTAATAATGTCCTGAAAGAAGATATTAATACAGATACTGACCGCAAGTTTTTAATTCAGTTGAAATATCAGTACTCAAAGCTTCAACCAATGCTGCGTAACATGATTCGTGTCATGGCTACCGATATTGAACGTTTTTCGTCAACGAATGCGAATACTGCTGCGTTTACCTCAACGATGGAAAATGAAAGTGAGAAGCATGGGGCTAATGTTTCCAAATATGGTCATCCTACATTGATCGATAACAACACTGGAAATCGTTTTGTTGTGTTTCATAAAAACGTCATGTCCAATGATGTTGTTATTTTTGAAGGTACTGAACATCATGCTTTCATCGTTGCGTTTGGTTGCTTAATTCGTGCTCAGGAACGTCAGAAACGTCTGATGGAAGAACGTGAGATCGAAGAACAGCGTATGGGTATCTTATCGGAGTTTCGCTAATGTCAACAACTAAATTCACAAATATGAAAATCCTTTTTCTTATTCTGCGAAAGAATACGAAACTACTGAAAGAATACGTTAGTGCTGTTGGTGCGGGACGTGTTCGTTGTAATCGTCGCCAGCAGCATATTATTTTCATGAAAAGTCAGCTTGCTTCGTTGCCTATGAAGAAGTATAATCTTCTGAAAACAATTGCTACTGATGTTAATCGTTTTGACATTCTGACTCCAGTACGAGCATTTGACCAGAGTTCAGAAGTTGTTAGGTTGATGATTCCTGAAACAGATATTGTTCTTAAATCTTTTCATAACTCGGTTCAAATCATGCGTGGAATGTATCGTTCATCTTCGTTTGGTGAAACTGTTGATGATCCAGATCCACGTATTCTTCATGACAAGATACTGAACCATTACTTCATTCTTGAAGCAAAACAAACTACTATTCAAAATGTAGTACTGTTCGGTGGTTCAGATCATGCTTGGTTCGAAGACGTATACAATGCGATCAAAGATGCCAAAGACGCAGAAGAAGAAATTATGCGTCAACAAAAAATTATGGAAGAACTACGAGTAGTAGAAAAATTCAAAGAAGGAATACTCGACAAGTATTCATAAGGAACTATGGAATATACCGGACAATCCCCGCATCAAGTTATTGAGTTAGGCACGAGCACAATCATCGTAATTAATGGTGATTGTGCTGAAGTGCTTAAAGAACTCCACGAATCGGAAGTTAAGTTCAATTCTGCTATTACATCCCCTCCTTACGCTGAACAGCGTAAAGATGTGTATGACAGCATAAGTCCTGAAGACTTTCCTGAATGGTACAAGAATATCAGTACTGATATTATGAATGTCATTCATGAAGATGGCTCGTACTTCTTTAATATCAAAGAACATGTTGATAAAGGTAAGCGTGATACCTATGTGTATCGCACCATTATTGCTATGTCTGACGAATATAACTGGAGCGACGAGTACATTTGGAACAAGACTAATCCTTTCCCAACTGGTGCTAAAACCCGATTGAAGGATGGATTCGAACGAATCTTTCAGTTTAATCACACCTCAAAATATAAATTCTTTCCTGATGAAGTGAAGGTACAAAGTACTTCAAAATATCTGGAAAGTGAGAAGAAACGTAAAAACAAAGGTGAACACAACGTCACTAATGGCAGTACTATGAACATGTCTAAGCGTGTTGCTGAAGATATGGTACGTCCAAGTAACGTTCTGACCTGTAGTACCAGTAACTTGAATATTGGTCATCCTGCGGTTTATCCTATTGACATACCAAACTTCTTTATCAAACTCAGTACTGAAGAACAGGACTGGATTCTTGATCCATTTGGTGGTTCAGGAACAACAGCATTAAGTGCTGTACAGCTTAATCGTAATTGTGTTCTTATTGAAAAGTCCGACCAGTACTACGAACTAATCATTGAAAGGCTATTACAATATGGGCGAGAAAACTATCTATAATACCAATTCGTTAAGATACCGACAATCACAAGGAAGACTACAACGTGAAAAAGTAGTTCCTGTTATGGTTTATAACATCTTGGATTTTCCAACAAGGAAGCAAAATGGCAGATAATCATTTAGACAATCTTATTGTCCGACACCTGGCAGGTTCCCAGGCTTACGGTACTAATACTCCAACCTCAGATACCGATTTCCGTGGTATCTTCATGGCTGATAAAGAATTCATCCTGACTCCGTTCTTCACCGTAAATGAAGTAACCGATTCTAAAGAAGAAGATACTAAGTACTACGAACTTAACAACTACATGAAACTGTATCTTGATGCGAACCCGAACATCCTAGAATCACTGTGGGTTGATGAAGGTGACATTCAGGTTAGTACTGGATTGTACGATCATCTTCGTGCGGCTCGTGGTGATTTACTGTCTTCTAAGATTGCGTTTACCTATACTGGCTATGCTCATAACCAGGCTAAACGTATGAAGAACCATCATGGCTGGATGGATCGTGAACGTACTGGTGTTCGTATTCTCCAGGAATTCTTCGATGCTTTCCCATGTGAACAGACTATTCAGTGGATTGGTGATACATTCCCTGACTATGTTATGGGTCTTCTGGATGTTGAACGCGGTCGTGGTCAGTATGTTAAAACCTCAATGGATTTCCATTTCGAAAAACAACTTCGTAATGCTTCCCTTCAGATGTTGAGTACTCAACCATTGAAACAGTATCACTTCATCAAACTGGTTCATAACTATTTTGATCATCAAGTACTGGATCGTGACTTCACAATTCTGAATTACAATTACGGCTATCAGTTAGTTCCTTATGGTGATAACACATTTGGTGTTGTTCCAAAAGAAGGTGGTCGTACACTGAATGATGATGGTAGCGTTCATCGTATTGATACGAGCAATCTATCACTTGAAGAAGTTAAAGAACAGCCAAAGTTGATCGTAAAATTCAACAAGGAAGAATACGAGAAAAGTTCTGACAACCGTCACAACTATCATACATGGAAAGCAAACCGTAACGAAGCACGTTCTGAGTTAGAACAACAGAACGGCTACGATACAAAACATGCGATGCATGTTGTTCGTCTAATGCGTACTGCGGAAGAAGCATTGAGTACTGGTGAGGTTCATGTCAAACGACCTGACGCAGCAGAACTTCTGGCTATCCGTAATGGTGCGTGGACGTTCGATGAAATGATGGAATACTGGCAAGAAAAAGATCATTACATCCGTGAAGTACTATATAAACAATCTGTATTACCACACTCTCCAGACATTAAAAGGGCAGCTAAACTGCTAATTGAAATGCGTGAGATGCAGTGGTATGGAAACAAATAATGAACATCCTAGACCAATTTAAAACCGCTCGTGAAGTATATAATACCCTCCTGAATGAACATCATGACGAAATCATGAAGGAGTTCATTAAAGAATTGGGTATTGACCATCCAGGATTAACCAACGGTATGATTGTTGGTTATACTCCTGAGTGGAATGATGGTGAAGCATGTGAACATAGTAGCGACATTCAGATTCGCTACATGGACAATGATATTACTGATTTCATCGAAGATGTAGCAGAAGATTATGATGATAATAATCTGAATGATACAGAAGGTCGTGCCATTGAAATTAAACTAGCAGTACTGGATGAAATTCTGATTCATATCTACGGAACGAACTACAAATTTGGATTTATTATCCAGGATGGTGAGATCACCATTAAACACGAAGAATACTACTGCGGATACTAATATGACACTGTTTGAACAATTTCAAGAACTGAAAACTAAATCTGACGCTGCGAAATGCGACCTGTCAAACTTTTTGAGTACTAATAAACGTCAGATTCTGAAAGACGTTGCTGCTCAATTAAAAGCTATTCCAGGAATGAATAAGCTCGTGATCTATGGTTATACTCCAGGGTTTAACGATGGTGATGCTTGTACTCATAGCAGCGAATGTCTGTTCCGTGATTATCATTTTCAGGAATTTGCGGAACAAGAAGACTATTCATTCTTCCGTATGATGAATGTTCCAGAAGAAGTTCAGGAATCTGGTGAACCGTGGAATTGGGAAGGTTTTGAAAATGTAAACACCTATTCTGACGCTGATGAACCAAAAGTTCGTGAGTTAATCCAACTTCTGGATTATCTGGTTGAACAAATTGAATATACTAATTATTTGGCTTTATTCGATTTTACAACTGAAGAAACTGATATTACCTTAGAGGAATATGATTGTGGGCACTAATTCATTCGATACTTATATCGAACATCGTAAATATCTTTCCGATAATATTGACCGCATTATCAAAGATGGATTGGTTAAATTGAAAAAATTTGACGGTCTAAACAAAATAATTATTATTGGTTACACACCATCATTTAACGATGGAGATCCATGTGAACACTGGAGTACTCCATATTATGATGATGATTTGTATGAAATTGCTGATGATAATCAAGAGTTCTTAGGTCTTCCAGAAAATTTAGAATATGATGAATATGAAGATTATCTTGATGAAAATCCTATTAATATTATCAAACCCGCAGATAATGATGAAATCCTTTTCATCATTGGTCATCTGGAAGATCTACTTGAAGAACAAAATGATACTAACTTCAAAGTTTATATCGATCTAACTGGTGAAGAACCAACTATTGAAGTTCAACATTACTACTGTGGATACTAATATGTTCGATAATGTGAAAACTGCTGTAACTGATTACCAAGAAACTTTAAAAACTCTGAAAAAGAATCTTCAGGCTAAGTTTCTTGATGAATTAAAATACGATTGTGCTGAACTTAAGGCTCATTTTCCAACACTCGAACATATTTTCGTTTTGGGTTATACTCCAGAATGGAATGATGGTGAAGAATGTACTCATTCATCTGAAGTATTCATTTCAAAGGATGCCCCGCATGTGTGGGATACCGTTGATGAATATGTAGAACGTCTGTACTGGCGTGATGAAGAAGAATGTCCACCAGCTTATAAAACATCTAATCAGAACCTTTCTATTAAAGATGTACAAAAAATTGAAGACATTCTCCGTGAGGCTAAGTTTGAAGATGTTCTAGAAGTAGTTTATGAAACTAACTTCAACATTGTTATTGATTTCACTGGTGAAACTGTTCAGATTACGGTAAAAGAATATGACTGTGGACATTAATACTTTACAACCTACGGGTAGTATTGAATTAAATCTGTTCAGTTGGGAGGTTCCTGATAACCTCCCTGTTCAGGAATTTAAATACGAAACCCCGCAAAAAGTACTTGCCAACATCCCTCCAGATATGGCACAATTGGTACAGCGTATGATTGATGAAGTCAAAAAATACGATGATCGGTCAGTTGTCGTGGATTATCGCGTCCGTGATTTATCTGCGGGTGATAGTGGTTCACAACTGTACGGATACCATTTGGATTGTACTAATGACATTCATGATGACTTTGAACCTGAAACACATATCATCTTCGGTACTGTTCAGGGTACGAGCTTCGTTATGAACCCAATCAACGTTATTGGGTACAATTCAGTACAGGATGTACTCAGGAATGAAGTACTGGTAGAAGCTGTTGCTCCAACAAGCACGGCTCATAAGTATACCAGTAAAGTACTTCACAACTGTCCGTTACTAGAAACCAATTGCCAGCGTCTACTCATTCGGGTTACTGCTGGATTCAAAGAGAGAGTCAAACATGCCAAGTCTTTATCAAGTGCTGCGTGAGTTAGAGTCTGTATATCTGAACGAAACCAGCAGTACTGAACGTTATATGATTCTTCAGCAAGTTGAAGAAACAATCAAGAATCTGCGGCAGGAAACCATCAACACTATGGTTAACCGTGAATTCAAAATTGAAGATCATACTATGAATAAACTTCGTAAGATCTTCGCAGATCAATCCGGTTCACATATTGATGTGATCAATGAGTACGTAAAACCAGAAGCATCTATTCAGTTCCTGGTTGAAGAACTTCAGATGGATTCACTGGACATGATTGAAATCATCATGGCAGTTGAAGAAGAATTCAATGTTGAAATCGACGATTGGGTTGCTGAAAGCTTCCGTACCGTTGATGATATTTTACGTGCGGTTACACATTAATCGCACTTAAACCCGTCAGAAATGGCGGGTTTTCCATTAAATATGGTATAACCTAAGTATTAAGAGGTGTACCATGTTAGATTTTATTAAGTTATACAAGCTCCCTATTACCATTGTTGCGTTCGTTCTGTACACAATTATTATGGTTTTCGGTGGCTGGAAAGTCCATACATATTATGATGGATATAAAGAAAGTTTAGACCAAAAAGTAGAGAAAATCGTTGATGCTGGTATCTCAAAGTACCAAAGTGCTCAAGCTCAAGGTTTAGAAGATCAGAAAGATTTACTTGCTGATGCTAAGACAAACACTATCATCAAAGAGAAAACTATTCTACAACAACCAATTTACCTACAACAGTGTATGGATCAAGCTGGTGTTGATTTATTGAAAGAATATCGTCAACAATCTGCTGATATTATCAACGGGAAGAAAACTAAGTGAATAAGATAAAAATGTTTTTTGCTGCGGTAGTACTGGCTTGTACTCTAGCAATCACTGGTTGTTCAACTGTTCCAGTTCAAACTAAGCCTATTATCGAGCAAACCAATTTAGTACAACTTTGTGGTACTGATACCCCAATTCCTACGAATTATGTCCTAAATGACAAAGGTGAACAGGTATATAACGGTCAAGAGATGTATCGTGTTCTACGTGATTGGCAAGACTATTATAACAAGTGTGCGTCTATGCATAACAAACTTGTTGAGACTTTGAATGGTCTAAAAGATATGAAAGAAGTTCCTAAAAAGTAGTTGACAGGAACCAAAATTTGAAGTAAAATTAAGGAAATCGTGAGATTTCCTTTTTTCGTTTGGAGCCTTAAATGCTGAAAGATATTAACTTTGACAACCTGGAAGTTACTGCTTGTACCAAAAACATTACTGATTTAGGTTATGAAAAGCATGTAACTATCACAATCAACATGGTTAAAGAAGAAGACTCTTTTAGTCATT
>Ga0308166_1004051_pt1 | contig 11981 bp, 9 predicted proteins | sample PhyCR2_2_FD_202137 | JGI IMG/M metagenome (GOLD analysis project Ga0308166, IMG submission 202137) | Phyllosphere microbial communities from UC Gill Tract Community Farm, Albany, California, United States - DLSLCC.R2 | ecosystem: Host-associated > Plants > Phyllosphere > Unclassified | place... | reverse complement strand
CATCAACCGACACGCTTAAGGTGAGATGTACGGTCTCATACTTAGCTGCCTCAGGGATGGGCTCGGGGATGTCCTTTCCACCGAGCATGTAGTCGATACATTGGATAATGAAAGTCTTGCCCGTATCAGATGGGCCCGACACAACATTCAACCCCTCGTAGAACTGTACCTCAGCGTTAGGTACACCGCGGCCAACCAAGGTTAATCGGCGGATTTGAAATCCTGTTATTGCCATTCGGCGTCCTCTACTCTCAGCACGGACTCCATCGCGAACTCCGCCCCCCACTCGCCAACATGAGAGTTTGCAATCTTGATCAGTTCGTCGTCAGACGTAACTCCAAACAACGACACGAGCCATGCCGCCCGGTCACGAAGCTCAGCGGCATAGCCGGAGGACAACGCATCCAAGAAGCTAGCGGTTCTCTCTGTCGCTGCAAACATCACGCCGGTCTCAGTGAAATGACGCTCTAATAAGCCTCGGCTTTGATACAACATCAAGCCTTGCTCCAAGACTGAGCGGCGCACCAATAGTTCGCCACCTCGATGAGGCGTTTTCGGGTGCAGACCTGGTGGACCGCCTGGCATGTCGTCGGAGTGAACGAGCAAGTAGTCCGAAACCACCAGCCTTTGAAGCGAATACAATGTTGGAAAGGCTTCGCTCAACAGCGACAGAGCGCGAAGACCAATCTCAACAGGACCGTTAAAGGGTGCCAATATCGGGGTGTCGATGGATTCGATCATTTAACCCACTTGACCTTTCCGTCATTTGCAAGCTGGTGGCAGATGCCCCCTCGGTCGTATGTGGACAAGCGTTCCTTGAGAGCGTGGTCAGTGATGGGCAACAATTTCGCGGTCTTAACCACCGACAGCACGCGGCGATATCCGTCTGAATGCGCGCCCCGCATCTCATCCTTAATGCCGCCGTGTAGCTCGCTTTGAAGTTCCTCGAAAGCGCCAGGCGGTAGGGTATCCCGAGAAAACGCACGCAGTGCTTCGGCGCTGTAGAACTCAAGTCGTGCGTCATTGAAATGCTCTTTGACATCATCATGCGCACTCAGGTCAGCTACTGTCGGTACACTGCATTTCAGATGATCACCGTAGGCATCCAGCAGGCTGCGAACATACGCGACCTCGTGGGGCGCAACGGCTGCCGGAGGCGCCACCACCTTTGGTCGGGCAGGAAGGCCACCGCCAAACCTCGTCGCATACCACCTCGTTTTCGCGTGTTGGTCAATGATACGCAGCGGAGCCACTGCCTCGAAAATCGAGAAATCCAACCCATCAAGATATGTGCGCATGGTCGCATCCAGCTCAACAACGACTGTCGATGTAATGCCGTTCTTGCAATGCTTTTCCCAGTTGTCGATCAGTTGGGACTTGAGATCGTCAGCCTTCCGCAGCAAATTTGAGAGCTTGGTTCCTGCTCCTTGTGGCGCAACAAAAAAATACCTCCGTGGATAGGTGTACTCATTGATGCTGGTGTAGTAAACCAGCTTCCCCAACTCTACCCAAATATCACCAGGGGTCAGACCAGCTTTATAGTGCTTGCACTGGTAGTTGTCCCAGATCGCCGAGTCTGATTTATCAAACGCAATAATGTCCCGCCCCATATCACCAGCGCCACCGCACCGCTCCACGGTGCCGTATTGATCGCGCAGCGAATCGGCCCATTCAAGAACAAAGTCTTCCCATTGCCCGGCGCTGAAGATGCGTATCCGCTCAATGGGAGGAATGGGTAAGCCTGCGGCTACCACATCCGCTGATGCAGCTGTCACACTCGTTGGTACCGGCAATGGGTTGGACGAAATCATGAGACCTTAAACACCTTCATCACCTCATCGCCCAGGTGATTGATCACCTTTACTGCGATTCGGCCAGACTTCGGCTTGTCGAATGGCCGTGACGTGTCGCTGTTTAAGGTCGCCCAAGCCTCTTCATTGATCTCGGCCTTCAGTGTTGTTTTGAGCGCCTTGTATGGATCGTTGGCACCCAGGAAGTATGCATGGCGAACAAAGAAGCTTTCTTCATTGTAATCGGTGTCGATGAACCAGCAAGCGATGCCATCGGCACTATCACTGCGCACCTCGCCGGTATTTGGGTGAAACACGTCCACGCCATTGACTTTGACGCAAATCTGCCCCTCCGCAGCATTGACGATGTCGATGTCGGGTTCGCCAAATATCACGAACAAATTGCCCTTGCCTGTGTTCTTGAGATCTTCGGCCATGTGCAGGTCTGCGTTCATACGCGCCTTCAGCACCGGGATGCGCCCCAGCTTCTCAAACTCGGAAGAGTGCGCGTCATAATTGAACGCGCAGGCGATCAACACATCGAAGCCTGCATCGCCAGCCTCGCGAGCAGCGGCCACCAGATCAGGTCGAGACACTGTGCCGAACTCCGGCCCGATGAAGATAGCTGCGCGCTTCTCGCCACTATTGTCTTCATATAAACCTTCGCCACACACGAGATCACCGGGCCACGGCACCAACGAGGTGAAGGCGATCTTGTCTTCCTTATGCGCCTGCTGCACGCCAGCGGTCTTGAGGTTTTCTAGAATGATCTGAACGAAGCTGCGCGCGGCATTGTACTCGGCCTGCTGTTCTGCAACCTTCGGGTCGTTGGGGTCGATCAACTCGTCGTTTTCATCGACGCCGAGTACGCGGTGTGGTGACAGGCTTTCGACTGTGAATGGGCCGGCAACACGGACCTTTTTCTTGTCTTCATACGGTTTGTCGTATAAATACTCGAACTCAGCCTTGGCCGCAATTGATGCGTCTATCTCACGCTGACGGGAAATGCGCTGCTTCCACCATTCAGCGTGCAACTGCGTTACACCTTCAGACCATTTTGTATCGGCCTCACGCGGAATATTCCATTCTTCCCAAGCTTTGCCGAGCGCGTTGTTAAGCTGCTCACGCAAGGGCTCCAAGATCGCCTGATAGTGCGCGTAGATTACGTCTATCTCAGAATTGTTGGCGATGGACTTCAGCGTAACGTGCGGTACCCGCTCGTGGACAAAGCCCTGGCGTACATTGCCCCGCACGGGCGCAGTTGATGGGACGCTACGTGTGACCTCTGCCTCTTTGACTTGGCCGTCGCGGCTATCGGCAAGCAGGTAGTAAGGGTATCGCGCGCCCATGACTCGAACGCGGGCCAGTGCCAAAGCTACCCGTGAAGTATCAATCGTAATCCATCGTCTGCCCCATTGCTCTGCAACGTATGCCGTCGTGCCAGACCCGCAGGTGGGGTCGAGTACCAAATCTCCAGGGTCGGAAGCCATCAGCATGCAACGCTCTACTACCTTAGTGTTGGTCTGAACTACATAAAGCTTGTCTGAAGAGAATCCTGCAGTAACAGTATCGTCCCAAGAATTGTTTATCGGATAGACAGGGAAGTCCTCGATATATCGGATGTAGCTCAAGGTGTTGCCGGCGAGTCCAACCCGATGAGCGGCTACCAACCTTTTCATTCCACCAGCCGATGTCTTCCAACCACTCTTGCCGACAGGAATTCGTCGCCCCTCGAATTCGACATCGAAGAACTGGGGACCGCCTGAGCTTTGACTTGTGAGATTATCAAATCGAAAAACTCGTGCCCCTTCCGGTACCGCAGTCTTTTCCGTTTCACGAGCCTTGCGTCGATCGCTCACGCCATAAAAGTCCAACTTATTGTAGGCGCCTGCTCCCCCAGCCAAATCACCCTTTGCTCGATAGATTTGGCGGTATTTGGCCGATGGCAGACTTCTTGCGAACCAAAGAATGAAGTTGTTTACAGACGCTAGCGTGTCAGTTCCACCAGTAGGCGAACCTGCACCACCTGTCGTCTTGAAGTTAATTTGACTTACAAAGTTGTCTTCGCCGAATACCTCATCCAAGACGGCACGGACCCGGTGAACATTCTCCTCACCGATTTGCACAAATATTGAACCTGACTCAGTCAAGAGGTCTCTAGCTACGGTAAGCCGGTCACGCAGGTAAGTCAGATATGAGTGAATGCCATCGCGCCATGTATCGCGAAAGGCTTTGACCTGTTCAGGCTCACGGGTAATGTGTTGTGAGTTGCCGTCCTTGACATCCCTAGTGGTGGTACTCCACTGAAAATTGCTGTTGAACTTGATGCCGTAAGGCGGGTCAAAGTAGATGCACTGTACCTTTCCACGGAGCCCCTCACGCTCGGCTAGCGATGCCATCACGGCCAGGCTATCGCCTAAAATCATGCGATTGGCCCAATGGGCGTCATGGGCGTAGAACTCGGTCTTGGCGTCGTCGTTAGGCAGACCGTTAAAATCGGCAAACATGTCGACCTGTGCCGCTTCAGTGTCTTGCGCACGTTCGGTTTGCCGTTTGAGGTCATCGATCAAGACCTTGGGGTGCACCTTTTCCTGGATGTAAAGCGGCGGTGCGTGCACTACAAGATCTGACCAGTCTTGCACGTCCTTGCCGCGCCAAACCAATTGCGGGTCTAAATCGCGATTGCGCCCTTCGCGTTCACGCGGGTATGCCACGCGCACTGGGCTCTGCTGCTCCTTCTTCATGACCGACTGGTATTCGGCCGTAGGGATATTCTTGCGGGTGGCGTCTTCGTGCTTGAGCGTTTCAACGCTCAGCGGGGTGTTCTTCTTGGTAGCCATATTAGAGTGCACCCTCGGGTACTGATTCGGTGGCCGGGGCAAAGGCGTCGATCATGTTGTTAAATTCGGCTTCGACCTTTTTGGCGAAGTCATGCTGCATTTGATACACGTCGACGAATTCGACGAAGGCCCAACGGCCGTAGACTCCCAGGTTGTTGACGCCAGGGACCCAGTAGGTCTCCATGGTCAGCTTCTTATCTTTAGCGTCTTCGCCCCGATAGCCCTTGATCTCAACAATCAGGTTCAGGAGGTCGTCAGCGCCATGGCCATCGTCGATCTGAACGACGAAATCGGGACGGTACTTGCGCGTTTCAGAGCCATAGCGGTATGGCACCTCCAAACCCAAGTTGTGGTTCTTTACGTAGGCCACTACGCGCGGGTGACGTTCGGCGACTCGGCAGAACTCAGCTTCCCAGTCGCTGTCAAGAATCACCCAGTTGATGTGGCACTTGGGCGGCGGGCCATTAGTGTCCCAGCGTTCGGTCTTCGAGGTGTTGAAATTTACGAACCGGGTGGTGCCAGTAGCGTTGTAAGGGTCCAGCACCGCCTTAATGGGCCGTTTGTTTCCTTGCTCTGCCTTGGTAATGGCGGAAGTGATGCGGTTGCAGGCCTCATCAGCGAGTTCTTGGTACATCAGCTGCGCTGGGTAGGTGTCACCCTTGCAAGTCAGGCACGTGTCCAGCCATTCCTTGGTGATGCGCTTGAGCTGGCCGAACAGGTGCAACTTGGGTTCTTCTCCTGGGTCGCGCCACTTAGTCATCAGCAGGCGCTTGGTGAGGTGCATCAGCAAGGTGGAGTGCCGCATGTCAGCCAAGTGGTCAAGACTGAGGTCAACGGTTTCGCCGATGATGCCTGCGTTCTGCGTAATAGACGGGCCAACCAAGTCTGGCGTCAGCACCAGCTCAGAATCAGCGGTGAACTCCGCCGTCAACCGCTCGTCGGGCAGTTCGACCCGATAGCCTTGCACGCGCGGAAACTGAATCTCCAATACGGCGCGGTCTTGCTGTGCACGAACCTGCACCGTCTCGCGTGGCGGCTGAGGCTTCGCGATTACCGGTTTCGCGGTGAAGTCAAACGGAATGCCAAGCACGTCGGCATATTCGACGTTGAATAGGCCATCCTCGTTCAGGTCGTAGGATTGGCGGCGCAGCGCACGACCGATCACCTGTTCGCACAACAGTTGCGTGCCAAAGGCGCGAACGCCTAAAACGTGGGTAACAGTGTTAGCGTCCCAGCCTTCAGTCAGCATGGAAACGGAAACTACACAACGGATCGAATCACCGAGGCGGCCAGCCTTGCCCACGGTGTTCATTACTTCACGCAGCAAACGTGCGTCATCAAAGTCTTTGCCTGAGCGAAGTTCGTCAGCCAAGGTGCCGCCACGTTCAAAGACTTCTTGCTTGAATTGTTCGATCTCTGGGCCCGCGGCCTCACGAAAACTGTCATCAAGCGCATCGCCGGACTCTAGCTGCTCGCTATCAATTAGCAGTGTGCGCGGGCGGCCGAACGGATTGCCGTACTCGTCGGTGTTGCGGAACAGTTCCAGCCGCCCGGGGACTGGAGTGGAGCTGCCATCGTCATTCTCACGGTTGAATCCAGAGATAAAGTCGTAGACCAGCTTGGATGTGGAGGTGTTGTTGCAAACCACGATAAAACAGGGAGGCACCGTGATGCCAGCGGCCTGCCACAGTTCGAAGGTCTTCTTGTAGTGGCCGTAAAGGGCTTCCAGCGCCGTTTGCAGCTCGACCGGCAGACTCAGCGGATCGAGTGACTTCGCAGCACCCCGCCCCTTCTTTGGCATGCGGGTACGGATGTGCTCCCACAGGTTGCGGAATTTAGGCATCTCGCCGCCGGGTATGTTGTCGGCAACGGGCACGCGGGGCAGCTTGACGATGCCGCACTCAATGGCGTCCATCAGCGAGAAGTCGCTCATGGTCCATGGGAACAAAGTTCCTTCAACATAGCCGGACCCGGCGAGGAAGAACGGCGTCGCCGACAAGTCGACGACCTTGGCAACGCCGAGCTTACGGTTAACGGCCTCCAAGCCAGTAATCCACATGCGGGCGGCTTCGTTGTTCTCGTCGGCCTCTTTCTTTTCGTCGCCCTTCAACGCGTCAATCTCGACGTCCGGCTTCTCGCGGTAGCAGTGGTGCGCCTCGTCGTTGATAACCAACACATTGGTCATGCCCATCAGGTCAGGCATAACGCGTTGGAGCATCTGGCCTTCGGTTTCAAGGGTGTTCAGTTCATTGCCTCCACGGCCTTGCAATAGCAGACGCCCTCCTTTAGTTAGCTCGATACGCTCTCGAAGCTTGAACGCATGATAGTTGGTGATGACGATCTTGGCCCGATTGAGATCGTCAAGCATGTCACTAGGCACGAGCTCACGGCTGGCGTAGTAGCTGTCCGGGTCGTTGGGCTGCAAGACGCGAAGGCGGTCTTTGATGGTCAAGCCAGGAGCTACTAGCAGGAATCCCCGCGTAAACTTCTTGCTGCCGGGTCGGCGCACTGCGTTGACGGTCTGCCACGCAATGATCATGGCCATGACCGTTGTCTTGCCGGCGCCCGTCGCCAGCTTCAATGCCAATCGCATTAACTCTGGGTTGGCATCGTTGTTGGCGTTGACCAGGTGATCAAGAAAAGTCTGACCGATCTTGCCGATCTGCGGCGCGACTTCGGTGAGCCAGATGATCGTCTCGGCAGCCTCAACTTGGCAAAAGAAAGGTCGTATGCTGCTGAACGGATGCTGCCGCCAGTGTTGAAGCAGACGCGCAGTCTCAGGCGTCACCCTCCAGTCGGCTGGGTTCTTGAGCGCACGCCATTTGTCCACCTCTTGCCGTACCGAGTTGATGACGGCAGTGTGGTCATACGCCTGTTCTTGCGTCGACAAGTCAGTATCAAATAACAAGGAGTCCTGTTTTCCTCCTCCCTTCTGTTTCTTTGCCTTTGGAATCGGTGTGATGAACTCTGCCCGGCGACGCGATTCAACGATCTGCTGAGTTGGCTGCCCAGTAGCGTCAAGTTCCCAGTGACGCGCGGGATACTCATACGGTGAATTGAGGATTGGCTTCTCAAAAAATTGATTCGACATCTAGATCCTGTCTTGTTGCTCTTTTTGCATTGGAATTGATGCGGTCGCTCGAGGAGCCGCATATGAGTTGCACGGGCAACGCTGACTCCGGAAAGCACAAGAATACCATGAGTAAATAGCAGAGCGACAGCGGGCAACGTATAACTAATGCATCGCTAGGGATGTGTACCGGCCCTGTTCGCCAGTAAGTACGGCAATCAGCAATTCGATCAAGAATTATGCCATGCGTACCAACACGCAGATCTGCGACAAGATTCGAAAAAAAATCAACCACATATCACCCCCTTGAGGCTGACGATGGTCGGCCATGACGGGCTCCTGCTCGTCAATTGTCTAATTTTCAAGGAGTGATATGAAAATCAACATTACCGAGCATGAAATGCACAGAGACGCCAACCTCACATGCGCCGCGTGCCACAGCAATAGGGTTCGTCCGAAAAACGCCGCGCGAAGAATCGGCGGTGCAATTGGCACGTTCGCCGGTGCCGCTGCAGGTGCGTCCGCTGCGCTTTCCGGCGCGGAAGTTGGAGCTGTCATCGGCCTCGTTGCAGGGCCAGCGGGAGCAGCAATTGGTGGTTTGGCTGGTGCAATCCTTGGCGGACTATTTGGCGCTTCTGCTGGGTGCATCGGGGGCGCGAAGGTCGGTGAGACTATTGACAGGACAGCATTGGAAAATCTGGTCTGCCTTGACTGTGGACATTCGTTCAGCTCGACCTAGTGGCTTAGCCAACTCGATTCCGCGTAATGCGACTGCGAGAACACTGCTAATAATCGGATCACACCCGTCCAAATCAAAGGAAAAACAAAATGTCTCACTTCATTGAACAAATGGCTTATGTCGGCGCGAAGCCATGGCACGGCCTTGGAGCGCAACTCACCAACCACCAACCCATCGAGATCTGGGCAAAGGAAGCTGGTCTCGACTGGGAAATTTTCGAGACGCCCGTACGTTTCGAGTCAAACACCCAAGCTGGTCTACACTCTTTCTCCGAGAACAAGGTGCTTTATCGGTCCGATACAAATGCTGCTCTGTCCGTCGTAGGTCATCGCTTCAAGGTTGTTCAGCCAGGACAAATTCTGGAATTTTATCGTGACCTTACTGAGGTGTCCGGGTTTGAACTGGAGACGGCTGGCGTGCTACGTGGTGGGCGCAAAATTTGGGCGCTCGCCAGAACTGGACAATCAGGGAGCCTGAAAGGGGGCGACGTGACGAACGCCTATGTACTGCTCGCGACCGCCTGCGACGGCACGTTGGCGACAACTGCTCAATTTACGTCGGTGCGAGTCGTTTGCAATAACACCCTTGCTGTTGCTTTGGCAGGCCGCGACAATCGAGTAAGGGTCCCTCATCGATCCAATTTCGATCCCAAACAGGTCAAGCAACAGTTAGGCATATCCGTTTCCTCCTGGGATGGCTTCATCTATCAGATGAAAACGCTCAGCGAGCGCAAAGTCAAGTCGAATGAGGCAGCGAACTTCTTTCGAACAGTCTTTACCGACGAGTCGAAGAAGATACCTATGGTCGCGGAGCGCGCAATGGCGGCAGCGCGAAACCTATTCGATGGACATGGTCGCGGGGCAGAGCTTCAAACAGCAAAAGACACCGCGTTTGGCCTGCTTAACTCCGTTACCGAATTTGTAGATCACGTTCGCCGAGCTAGAAGTGCCGACTACCGACTTGAGTCTGCATGGTTTGGGCAGGGTGCAGCGCTCAAGCAGAAAGCGCTTGAGCACGCAACGATGATGATTGCGTAGTTGCTCCGACGTCGAATCACATCATTTCCGCTGGCTGCCTGCGTTACTGCGATCAATAGGGCAGGACCATGTGATAACTGCCTCCCACCCCTTTAAAATCTATCAAAACTGCGCGTCTCTAGACCCTTGCGATAATTTTCGCTAGGTCTAGAGTCGTGTGAGAAAGGACTCACTATGACCGTCTACGGTTACGCTCGTACATCGACGGTTGAGCAAGTTGCCGGTCTTGCTGATCAAATTGCCAAGTTGAAGAACGCGGGTTGCTCCAGCCCAACTATCTTTCAAGAGCAAATCAGCAGCGTTCGGATGGAGGAGCGCGTGCAGTTCGCAAAGGTGCTCGCCGCGTTAAAAGCTGGCGACGTTCTTGTGTTCAGCAGCCTTTCACGCGCTGCTCGCTCCATGGTTCACATGGTCGAGATTGAAGCGAAAGTCGCCCGATCAGGTGCATCGATTCGTATTCTAGACTTAGCTATCGATACCGCTACACCCGCCGGCCGCTTGACCTTCAACCTTTTTGCGTCGATTGCTCAATTTGAGCGAGAAAATATGCTTGAGCGTCAGCGTGTAGGCATTGCAGCGGCGAAGAAGAGCGGCAAGTACAAGGGCCGAGCGCCGACCGCTCGTGCGAAGAGCGCTCGGGTCCAAGCACTACATGCAAAAGGACTCACAAAGCGGGAAATTGCCGATGCATGTTCTATCGGAATAGCGTCAGTCTACCGAATCTTGAAAACGTAGATGGCCAAAGACAGGCTTCCTTCATCGAGAAGTTCTCAGTAGGACTGATTCAGCAATTCAAATAAATGATAGAAACTGGACCAAGTTAGCAGCGATCTCCGAGACGGAATCTCGGAGATTCTTTTTTTGAACCCGGCACTTCGCCGACATGCTCGCTTTAAGCAAAAGCTGTCGTTTGGTGCAGCCTTCCTATTCTCCCTCATGCATATCACGATGACACGTCGCCATTAGTTTGGAAAACATATCCCCCATTTTAGTACGTGGCATCTCAACAACTTGACTTCGACGAGGACGCCCTGGTCCGTTTCGGCGAGCCTTTGGTAGAGTACCTCGTCCCCAACAGTGCGTCTTACTTAGATGCTTTTCTCTAAGTGTCTGCTCTTGTTTGTGCATATAGGCCAATACATTTAACAGATTCTGGCGCTTTTCTCTATCGTCATGCGAGATCATTCCGATTCCCAGGCGCTTGTACTTCTGCTTATGAGCATTACAGTTATGGTAAATACCTTTCCCATCAGTCACTCTAATCCAGTCCTCCCCGATCTTGCTCGCAAGATACTCGTCTTTATGTGCCTTCGACCCGTCAAAGAAAAAAATTAGATGATAGTGGTAACCTTTTTCTTTTCCGTATTCGAGCCGCCAAATATAGCCAACAACGTTCGCATAAAGCTTTTTACCCCGTTTATTATTGAGAAATCTGGAAAAATGCTCTTGCGCCTCATTTAAAGTAGTTGTGTGAGACAATAGAGGGTTGGCTGAGTGAAATCCAAAATCTATCCGAATTACAAGTAAGCGAGCGCATTTTTCAAAAAGCGCTCCGATATACTCCTCACCACTTTTGCGCCCCCGTTCAATTGCCTCTTTTCGCGCATACACTTTCCGCTTAAATTCACGTTGCAACATTGCAACATTGAATTCTCCGATCAGCTTGTTGAAGAATTCTCCTTGAGTCATTTTAAAAACTGGGCTATAGGCATTAGGATTTCCGCAAAAATCCCCCGGCATCAGCCCGTATTTGATAATGCAAATATCAAAGAAAAGTGCAACGCTGGGGCTGTAGATTTTGCTTAGCGAGTGCGGCTTTAGCAATGCATTCATCAGTGGCAAATATCCAGCCAAAGCAGATGGTTTCATTTTCCCCTTCGGATCCCTATTTTCTAAGAACGCATACTTCCCCTCCCTAATCTGCCGCATCATTTTCTCAATCTCATAAATCAGGTTTCCAAAATCTCCCCCGATATGAGTAATGTTTCCCCCCTCGCTTTCAATATCAAATATATTGGAATTCTCGTCGATCTCCCTATAAATCTGATAAGCATTTGGGTTAGAACAATCCTCGTCCATTTCATCGTTCCAATTTACTATGCAAGAGCTTTTCCGAGCCGTCACTGACACCACCTTAGCTTTGCACTTCTATTAATTAAATAAATAACCAGAATTAACGCATCGCTAAAATGGAGGCCGGGGTTACAATTTTTTCGCGTTTTGTATTGCAAACCGTGCATCTATGATTTTTGCTGGCTACAAAGTTGTGCGGACACCTACTTTTGAAGAATACTTGTACAGTGTGTCGGTAACTTGTATCTGATGTCCGTGCAACTTGTATGCCGTCCGAACAACTTGTATGCAGTGCCCAAACAACTTGTTTGCGAGCCCGAACAACTTGTAGCGCTGCAGGGGTACGGGCGGCGACACAAGCACATCTAGGGAACGCTCCAGCTATGCTACGCCCCCCATATCGAGCGCTGCATCAAATGACACCATTTCGCT
>Ga0308166_1004049_pt1 | contig 11984 bp, 2 predicted proteins | sample PhyCR2_2_FD_202137 | JGI IMG/M metagenome (GOLD analysis project Ga0308166, IMG submission 202137) | Phyllosphere microbial communities from UC Gill Tract Community Farm, Albany, California, United States - DLSLCC.R2 | ecosystem: Host-associated > Plants > Phyllosphere > Unclassified | place... | reverse complement strand
TCCCGACCAGCGCCAGCCGCTTCGCGCGCCACCCGATGGCCTTCTTCGTCGCCCCCGGCCACCCGCTGCTGGCGCAGGAGACGGTGACGCTGGCCGACATCGCCCAGCACAACCTGCTCGTGCGCGAACGCGGCTCGGGCACGCGCGCGGCGATCGAACGGCGCTACGAGGAAGAGGGCGTCGCGTTCGCGATCGGCTCGGAACTGTCGAGCAACGAGGCGATCAAGCAGATGACGGCGGCGGGCCTGGGCGTCGCGTTCCTGTCCGTGCACGCCTGCACGCTGGAAGTGCGCAATTGCCTGCTCGCGGTGCTGAAGGTGCCGGGCGTCGTCGTGCAGGGCGAATGGCACGTGATGCACAAGGCGGCGCGGCCGATCCCGACCGTCGCGGCGTCGTTCCACGAATTCATGGTGGAGCACGGCCAGCAGGTCATCACGGACGAACTGGAGAGCGCGACGCGGGCGAGCCCGTTCGCCCCGGCATGCTAGACTCGGCTTGACCGGATAACAACATCAGGGGACGGACATGGCTGGCTTTTCATTACGCGCTCTGGCGCTTGGCGTCGCGCTCGCGGCGCTGGCGTTGCCGCACCAGGCCGGCGCGGCGCCGGGCGGGCCGTCGTGCGCACGCACGGGCGACGCGGGCGCATGCCGCAAGGTGATCTCGATACCGACGACGCTGCGCGGCACCCTCGAATCCGCTGCGGGAACCGACGACGCCGCCATCACCGTGCGCACGAACGCGGGCGGCAAGGTGCATGCCTACTGCGACGGCCATTGCAACAAGAACTGGTTCAATACGGATGCGAACGGCGCGACCTCGCTCAAGCCGTCGATGCGCGGGCGCAAGGTCGTGATCGACGTGGCGACGGAGCACAACAATGGCCGCATCGCGGGGCCGGGCGTGGACGACAAGCTGTTGTTCGTCAAGGGCATCCGCTTGCAGAAGTAACGGCGGCCGCGTCCGGATACCATTTGTTAATTTCTGTAACCGTTGTCGTTTTTTAATTACAAACAGTAATTAGAAATGTCGTAAAGGCATTTTTTGCCGTGTATTTATTGCCGCCTCGACAGTTATAATTTGATATTAACTGGAGGCCAACATGGCAGCGATGCTTTTCTACGAAACCCCCGTGGCGCTCAACCGCGAGCGCCATCGTCATTTGAAGCTCGCTCCCGCGACCGGTCAATTTCCCTTCGCCCAGCGCACGAATTCCGTGCTGCTCGCCGCGACGGAACTGGCCGACGCCGCCACGAGCTATCCGGTCGTCTTCGTCGGCAATGCCGGCGGGCCATACGCGCTGGCCGCGATCGTCGGCCTGAGCGACGAGCAGAACCTGTTCCTCGATGCCGACAACGGCTGGGCACCGGACGCGTACATCCCGGCATTCGTGCGCCGCTATCCGTTCGTGCTGGCCGAAGACGCGAATGCCGGCGACGATCTCACGGTGTGCGTCGACGAAGCGTTTCCCGGCTTGAACGACAAGGACGGCGAGCCGCTGTTCGACGCCGACGGCCAGTCGTCGCCCATGCTGAACGGCGTCATCGACTTCCTGCGCTTGTTCCACACCGAGATGCGCAACACCCATGAGTTTGCCAAGCAGCTGGGCGAGCTCGATCTCCTCACGCCGAAAGTGATCGAAGTGGAGCGCGGCGGGCAGAAGCAGGCCGTCGACGGCATCTACATCGTCGACGAAGCGAAGCTGCGCGCGCTGCCGGACGAGGTGCTGGCCCGGCTCGTCCGCAATGGCAGCATGCAATTGATCGACGCACATTTGCTGTCGCTGAAACGCGTGGCCGGCCTGGCCGCGCGATTCGACCGCCGCGCCCGCGCCACCACGGCCGTCTGAGCCTTCGCGGCTTTAGCGCAAGGTTCCAATCCGTTCCACCACGTTCATGCGCGCCGTAGCGGCGCGCAAGCGATAGCCCATTGACCGGGGCGCGCCGCTGGCCGCCCCGTTTTTCCGTTCCAAGGATCACACATGTCCACCATCCTGAAGCAGACTGCACAAACGGCCCCACGCGCGTGGCGTTTTTATCGCGCGCGTCCCTCCGCACTGCTGATGGCGCTGCTGGCAGTGTTCGGCAGCTCCGCGGGCATCAGTTTCGCGCAGAACGTGATCGTGCCGAAGGGGACGACGACCACGCGGCTGGTGGTGAACGGAAACGTGACGGATATTACCACCGGCACCATCCAGGGCGGCGCCGCGTTGAACACGTTCAACCGGTTCGAGGTGGACCGCAACAATACGGTCAACCTGATCGTGCCGTCGGCGGCCAATGTGCTGCTCAACCTCGTGACGGACGCGCCGGTCACGGTGCACGGCGTCGTCAACAGCCTGAAGGACGGCAAGATCGGCGGCAACGTCGTGTTCGCGGACCCGTTCGGCATGATCGTGGGCAGCAGCGGCGCGCTGAACGTCGGCAGCCTGCTCGTGACGACGCCGACCCGCGCGTTCATCGACGGCGTGATCGGCACCGACGGCACCATCGATGCCCTGTCCGTCAGCGCGCTGCTCGGCGGCACGGCGCCCGCGTCCGGCCTCGGCGTCATCCGCATCGACGGCAAGGTCAACGCGCGCGACGCGATCCGGCTGCGCGGCAGCGACGTCACCGTGAACGGCGCGCTGCGTGCCGGCGCCGACATGGCGCACGAAGCGGCGTTCCTGGGCGCCGTCAACGCCGACGCGGTCGCGGGCGGGGCCGCGCTGGTGGAAAGCAATGGCGTGATCGAGATCGTGGCGAGTGGCGACGCGGCGCTGGGAGGGCGCCTGTCCACCGACGGCAACGGCAGCGCCGGCGGGCGGATCGACGTGCACGCGGGCCACGACCTGGCGGTGGCGCCAGGCGCGGCCGTGACGGCGCGCGGACAGGGCGCACATGCCGATGGGGGCAACATCACGCTGGTCGGCGGCCACGATGCGGTGCTGGGCAACGGCGCGCGCGTCGATGCGGGCGCGGGCAGCAGCGGCGACGGCGGTGCCGTCGAATTCAGCGCGGTCCATAAGGTCACGATCGATGGCGGCGTGCTGAGCGCAGGCGCGACGGCGGGTCGGGGCGGCCACGTGCTGATCGACCCGGCGACGATCGAATGGCATGGCAGCGGCAACGACAGGCTCGTCACCGACGGCTCGGAAACGACGCTGGAAGCGAGCGAATCGATCCTGCTGGACGATGTGGTGATCTCGAGCCGCAAGGTCGATACGCACGGCGCGGCGGTCACGCGCGCCAACATCGGCACGTTCAAGTCGAACGGCGACTCCGGCAACATCACGCTGAAGGCCCCGTCGATCATGCTGCAGGGCGGCACGCAGCTGCTGGCGTTCGACGACCGCGCCGCGGCGCCCGCCGCCAACACCGGTGTCGTCTTGCTGGAAGCGTCGTCGACGGTCGCCAAGCCGGCGCTCGGCACCGCGACCGCGACCAGCAGCGTGACCGTGGGCGACGCGACGATCCACGCCAACGCCGTCAGCATGACGGCCCAGAACACGGTCGAAAGCCGCTACGTCTACCACGGTGACGATCCGGTCACCGTGGCCGCCGGGCTGGCGACCGCGGGCGCGATGTCGACCTTGACGCTGGGCGCCGACGTCGCAGGCCTCGATCTCGTATTCTCCGATGTCCACGCCACGGCCAGCGTCATGCTGAACAGCGGCAGCACGATCGTCGCGCGCGGCACGGCGGCGCTGACGGCGACCAACGACACCAAGGCCGGCGTCACGCACGGCTCGCTGAACGGCGTGCCGGGCGCGTCCGCGTACGGCATCGGCGCGGCGTGGGCCAGCAATGCGTCGAGCGCGACGGTCACCGTGGCGGCGGGCGCCAGCATCACGGCGGACGACCTCGCGATCCGCGCCCACAACACGGCCAGCGTCGCGTCGACGATCAAGGCGCCGAACATCCCGGATGCCGGCCAGGACGCGGTCTCGATCGCGTTCGGCGGCACGCATGCGGACGTGAAGGCCCATGCCGGCATCGCCGCCGGCGCCACCGTGCACGTGGCGAAGAGCGTGAGCGTGGCCGCCACCAACGTCGGCAGCTTCGTCAACGAGACGGAAGCGGAAACCGGGGCCGAAGGCAAGGGCGTGGCGGCGATCGCCTACGCGCAGCACAACTCGTCCGCGACGGCCGCGCTGAATGCGAACGTGGGCGACGCGGCCAGCGTGTCGGTGATCGCCGTCGACGACGTGCAGAAGGATGCCGTCAGCGCCAAGTCGTCGGTCGGCGCCAGCCAGGCGGGCAACCTCGGCAACCAGCTCGCCGCGAACACGCTGGTGCGCGCCGAGATGGCGATGTTCGACAAGCTGGGCCTGGGCAGCCGCAAGCTGAAGGACCCGCTGACTCCGTCGGACGCCAACGGATTCCGCATCGGCGGCGCCGTCGCCGTCGTCGACAACAGCCACACGGCGAACGCGTCGATCGGCGCCGGCGCCAAGGTGCACGCCAGCGACGCCGCGCTCGTGGCCGCGCGCGTCACGGCGACCGACGTCCAGGTCGGCGCTTCGTCCGCCGCCGTTTCGCAGTCCGCCGACAACGCCAAGGCCGGCACCGCGCGCAACGGCTACTCGGCCGGCGTCGTCTTCTCCGACATCACGCACGAGGCCACGGCCACCGTCGGCGACGGCGCCGAGATCACGGCGCCGAAGATCGCGGTCGGCGCGGACACGATCGTGCCCCAGCGCACGGCGCTGGTCACGGGCACCGCCGCGGCGGTCGAGCCGCTGACCCGCTGGAACAGCGCGGACGACGTCGCCAACGCACTCTCCAGCCTCGCCAGCGCGGCCGATCTGTTCAACGGCAGCGCGTCGGCCAAGGCAGGCGGCGACGGTACGCCCGATTCGAAAGGCATCTACGGCTCGGTCCAGATCCTCCAGTTCAACGAGCGCGCGCGCGCCGAAATCGGCAGCGGCGCGGCACTGCACGTCAGCGGCCATGCCGCGGTCACCGACGCGGCGCCGTGGAATACGAAGTTCGTCGTGCAGGCCGCGCACCCCGCCGACGGGCTGCTCGGCCTGACCGGCAGCGTGCCCGAGATCGCGGAGACGTTCTCGTACGCCGCGCCCGCGACGGTGGCCGCGCACTACGCCGGCACCTACTGGTTCCTCGCCGGCCAGATGCCGGGCTCCGGCAGCGACAAGGGCCTGGGCGCCTCGATCGGCCAGGTCTCGATCGGCAACGACGTGCGTGCCATCGTGCGTGAAGGCGCCGTCATCGATGGCGTCGACGAGCATGCCGGCACGGGTACGGCCGGCACGCGCAGCTGGACGAGCGACGCCGTGCGCGCCGCCGACGACGTGGCCGTGCGCGCCGACAACGACCTGACCGTCTATTCGCTGGCCACCGCCGGCGGCGTGGGCGGCTCGTTCGGCCTGAACGGTACGCTCGTCTACAACGCGCTGGACGGCCATACGGAAGCGCTGATCGACGACGAAGCCACGGTACGGGCCGTGCGCCTCGCGCTGAATGCGACCGGCACGCCCGTGCTGTGGTCGATCGCGGGCAGCCTGAATTACGCCTCCGCGTCCAGCATCGGCGCCGGTCTCGCCATCAACGACGTCGACGCCACGACGCGCGCCGAGATCGCCGACAACGATACGCTGTCCACGGACGGCGCGCCGCGCGCGAGCCGGTATACCGCCACCGGCTCGCCGACGACGATGTTCGTGCGCGACCTGCAGGTGCTGGCCCGCAAGGGCGGCGCCGTGAACGCCATCTCGGCCGCCGGCAGCCTGGCCTGGAACAGCCCCGACACGGGCCCGGGCTTCGTCTCGAAGATGAAAGGCTATTACGACGGCGCGATCGCCGCGGCGTCGGAAGCGATCGACACCGTGACGTTCAAGCAGAAGGTGCAGGGACCGGCCCCGCAGCCCAAGCCGGCCGCGGCCAAGAAGGACGATCCGTCGTTCACGCTGGCCGGCGCGGGCAGCGCGTCCGTCAACCGCACCGACATGCGCACCAGCGCGCGCATCGACGGCGTCCGGATCGACCAGGGCGCCGACGGCGCCGCCCACGCGCTCGCCGTGCGCGCCATCGCCGACGCCGACATCCGTGCCGGCAGCGGCGCCGCCGGCGTCGCGATCGGCACCAAGGACAGCAGCACGCGCAGCTACGGCGTCGCGGGCGCCGTCGCGCTCAACCTGCTCGGCAACGGCACCTCCGCGCAGATCGACAACACCACGGTGAACAACGCCGGCGACGTGGCCGTGCAGGCGCTGACGGGCGGCGAACAGCTGGCCGTGGGGATTGCCCCGGCCATCAGCGTCAGCGGCGGCCAGACGACCAGCTCCAACCAGCTGGTCGGCTCGATCTCGGTCACGCAGACGCTGGCCGGCGACGACGGCGTGAACAAGAATTTCGCCCATGCCGGCATCGGCGCATCGACCATCACGGCGCTCGGCACGGCCGGCGCCGGCGGCACGGCGCCCGCGCTCGACGTCACCGCGTACAACCGCGCCTTCATCGGCACGGGCGGCGGCTCGCTGGCGCTGAAATTCGGCGGCAGCGCGAGCGACAACGGCAAGGCGCTCGGCGTGGCGTTCAGCTATGCCGACATCCGCAACGACGTGACCGCGGGCATCGACGGGGGCACGATCAACACCTTCCGCACCGTCGGCGTGCGGGCGTTCGACGCCACCGAGATCGCCGCCGGCGCCGCTTACGCGGGCGGCTCCACGCAGCCCGAGGGCAGTTCGTATGCCGGTGCGACCGTCGTGTCGCTCGTCTCGAACACGACGACCGCGACGATCGGCGGCGGCGCGACGGTCGAGGCCACCGACAGCGTGACCGTCAAGGCGGCCGACAGCGGCGCCGACGCGTCGCTTGAACACCTGATCGATCCGAGCGGCAAGCGCAACAACGTGGCGCCGGGACTGGACTACTGCGGCCAGCAGGTGGGCGGCAGTGCGCCGTCCGGCAGCTGCATCACGTCCGTGGCCGGCATGCTGCAGGCCACGAGCGGCAGCAACTACGGCGTGTCGCTGGGGGTGAACCAGATCGCCAACCACACGGCGGCGTCGATCGGCGCGGCCACCGTCAAGGCGACCGGCACGGCCGGCACCATCGACGTGCTGGCCGATGCGAAGACGAACATCCTCGGCATCACGGCCGGCGTGGGCGTCTCGAAAAAACTGTCGGGCGCCGGCTCCCTGTCGTTCAACTTCGTCGACAACACCGTCAGCGCGCACGTCGGCGACACCGCCGCCGCCGCGTACACGGCGAACCTGCAGGCGGCGAGCATCGCCGTCAAGGCGTCCGACGACTCGCAGGTGAAGAGTTTTGCCGGCCAGGTGAGCGCGGCCAAGGGCAAGGCCATCGGCGCCGCCTTGACCGTCAACGTCAGCCACGGCGCCGTCGATGCCGGCGTCGCGCACGCCGACCTGACCGCCGCGAACGCGATCACGGTCCAGGGCACGAACGGGGCCAAGGTTGATTCGCTGGCGGTCGCCGGCGCGCTGGCGTCGGGCGACACGGCCATTGCCGGTTCGATCGCGGTCAACCTCGTCCAGGACAGCACCGATGCGGCGCTGCGCGATACCACCACCAACACCGCGCTGCCCGGCGCCCCGGGCAACACGGTCACCGTCGGCGCGGCCGACGTGTCCAGGATCCGCTCGCTGAGCGGCTCGGCCGCGATCTCCGACAAGAGCGGCGCCGGCGCCGCGTTCTCGTTCAACGGCATCGACAACGCGAGCCGCGCCGTCATCGACACGAGCACGCTGACGAACGTGGATGCACTGGCGCTGAGCGGCACGCTGGCGTCTACCGTCGACAGCGCGGCCGCCGCGCTGGGCGTCGGCATCGACGGCGCGGCGCTGGCCGGCTCGGTGACGATCAACCAGATCGGCCTGGCCGGCAACGTGGCCAGCGCCATGCTGACCGGGTCGACCGTCACCGCGGGCAAGGTCCAGGTGACGGCCGCCGACGATTCGCACATCGATTCGCTGGCCGGCACCGTCTCGGGCGGCAAGACCGCGATCGGCGCCGCAATCGCCGACAACGGCATCGCCACGACCGTCACCGCCCGCATCCAGGATGCCAGCGTCAAGGGCGCGCAGACCGTGGACGTCGGCGCCGCCAGCACGGCGGCGATCCAGTCGGCGGCGGCCGCCGGCGGCGGCGGCAGCTCGGCGGCCATCGACGGGTCCAGCGCGTCGAACCACATCTACAACAAGACGTACGGCGAGATCGTCGACGGCGAGATCACGGGCGGCAGCGCGCGGGTCGGCGTCAGCGCCGACGATAACGCCAGGATCGACGCACTGTCCGGCGCCGTCGCGGGTGCGGGCACGGGCGCGGGCAGTGGCGCGCTGGCCGTCAACCTGATCGGCGGCGCGGGCCATACGCAGACGGCGCAGGCGCGCGTCTCGGGCGCACGGGCCGGCACGGCCGGCCTCGACGTCGGCAACCTGATCGTCGCGGCGCACTCCGCGGGCGCGACCCGCACGCTGGCGGTGGCAGGGGCCTTCGCGGGCGAAGGCGCGGTCGGCGGCTCGGTTGTCACGAACGTCGTCGCGCGCGACGTCGCCGCGTTCATCGACGGCGGCGCCAAGGTCAAGGCGGCGGACAACGTCGGCGTCCTGGCCTCCGGCAACGACACGAGCGCCGTGATCGCCGGCGCGGCCGCCGTGAGCGGCGAAGGCGGCAGCGTCGGCATCTCCAGCGTCTTCAACCAGATCGACGGCAGCGTGCGCGCCTACATCGACGGCGCCGCGACCAAGGTCGACGCGCTGGCCGCCAACGCCGGCGACACGATCACCGTCAACACGGGCGAGTTGCGCCATCCGGTCGACGTCGATTCGATCAAGGAACCGCCCGCGGCCGCGGCCGATTTGTCGGAACGGACGGCGGCCGTGCGCGGCGTGGCCGTGAACGCCACGTCGCACCAGAGCGTAAACAACATCGCCGTCACGGCCAGCCTGTCCGGCGGCGTCGGCATCGTCGTGAACCCCGTGGTCAACCTGATGGGCGGCGACACGCAGGCCTACATCCACGGCGCGAAAATCAACACGGCATCGACCCCGGCCGCCGGGGCAGACGTCAACGTGCTGGCTTCCAGCCACGGCTTCGCCGGCGATTTCGTCACGGGCCTGGCCGGCGGTCCCTTGGCTGCCGCCGGCGCGGCGTCCGCCAACCGCACCGACCGCGACACGAGCGCCTATATCACGGACGCCACGATCGGCCGCGCGGCGACGCGCGAGACGACGGACCGCGTCGACACCGCCTACCATGCGACGGGTGCGGTCGGGGACGACGGCAACCCGGTCGATTCGGACCAGACGACGACGAGCGTGACCACGACCACGTACCGCACGCGCACGCTGGCGCCGAGCGTGGGCGCCGTCAACGTGCGCGCGCGGTCCTCGCAGGCGACGGCGGACATCGTCGCCGGCCTCGCCGCCGGCCTCGGCGCCGGCACGGGCACGGCCACCTTGACCATCTTCGGCGGCACCACGGCCGCCTACGTCGAGCGCGGCGCGCTGACGGCCGGCAGCCTGGCCGTCGACGCGCGCAGCAGCGACGCGTACAACATGCTCGCGGGCGCCGGCGCGGTCGGCGCGGTGGGGATGAGCGGCGCCTTCGGCGTCGGCATCGCCGCCGGCCGCACGGACGCGCACGTGGGCGACCGCAACGTCGCCACGCCGACGACGTCGCTCGACCTGGCCGGCGCGCTGTCCGTGACGGCGCGGACCGACGGCGACTTCAACGCGCTGGCCGTCAGTGGCAGCGCGGGGGGCTTCGGCGCCATCGCCGGCTCGGTCGCCGTCACGGTCGTGCAGAACGAAACCGTCGCGGGCGTCTACAACACCCGCTCGGCCGCCGCGGCGCCGTCCGGCAGCGTGCAGACGAGCAGCACCGATGGGCAGGGCAATACCGTCGTCACGACGGACCGCACGGGCAGCGGCCTGCTGGCCGACGCGCCGGGCGCCGTCACGGTGGCCGCGACCGAGAGCATCAAGGTCAAGCCGAAGGCCGGCGGCGTCGCCGTGGGCGGCCTCGCGGCCGGCGCGGGCGCCGGCGCCAACGTCGTCGTCGTCAAGAGCAGCGTGACCGGCGAGATCGTCGGCAGCACGATCGACGACGCGCGCGCCGTCGCCGTCACGGCGACGAGCGACAAGCAGGTGGACATGGCCGCGGCCAGCGGCGCCGCAGGTGCGACGGCCGGTATCGGCGGTAGCGTCGGCGTACTGGTCGTCGGCAGCGCCGACAAGGGCGGCGCCAACGATGAACTCGACCGCAACGGCAGCGGCACGCTCAGCCAGGTGAACACGCTGACGTCGAAGCCGCTCGCCACGAAGGGCGCGACGCCGGAAGAGCAGGGCGCGGCGCCCACGTTCGACGTCAAGTCGGCTGTGAACGGCCTGCGCGCCGACGCCGTCACCGCGCGCATCGCCGGCGGCAGCGTCAAGGGCGACACCGTCGCCGTGAACGCGCAGGCGACAACGGCGACGAAGAATGTCGCCGGGGCGCTGGCCCTGGGCGGCGGCCTGGGCGCGGGCGGCGCCGTGGGCGTCTCGCGTGTCTTCAGTAACGTGGATGCGTCGATCGACGCCGCCACCGTGACCACCGGCGGCATCGACGTCAGCGCGCTGGCGCAGGACGGCAGCGCCGGCAAGTCGGCGGCGGTGACCACGTACGCGGGCGCGGCCGGTCTCGTCGGCCTCGGCGCCGCCGTCGCGGACGCGCGCGTGCAGAACCAGGTCACGGCGCACGCCGACGGTGTCTTCACGGGCACGGGGGCGGGCAGCATGCGCGTCGCCGCGGCCGACAACGCGCGCGTCGACGCGACCGGCGTCGGTGCCGCGGCCGGCGCGGCCGCCGTCGGCGTCGTGGTCAGTCAGGCGGAGAAGAGCAGCAGCGTCGGCGCGGACGCCGGCAGCGGCAGCCGCGTCGCCGGCTTCGGCGACCTCGCCGTCATCGGCGGCGCGGGCGTCGCCACCGACGGTTCGACCGATCCGTTCGTGCAGGCGGCGGCCACCGGCGCCGCGGGCGGCCTGCTGGCCGCCGGCGCGGGCGCGCAGGCCGTCGCCGTCAACCACACGCACGTGAACGCCGCCATCGGCGACGACGTCGCGCTCCCGGACGGCAACGTCACCATCGCGGCCAGCAACGACAGCCGCCAGCTCGCGCATGCGGCCGGTACGAGCGGCGCGGGCCTCGTGGCCGCCAGCGGCGCCGTGGCACGGGCCGAGTCGGGCAGCAGCGGCGACCGCGCCAGCACGACGGCCACGCTGGGCGACCGTGCCTCGACCGGGGCGAACCGCGCCGGCTACCTGCTGGTGAAGGCGTCGGGCGTCGACGCCAATACGGCCACCGCGACCGCGGCGGCCGGCGGCGTCGTCGCCGGGAATGCGTCGCAGGCGAGTACCGCCGATTACGCCACCGTGCGCGCCACGGTCGGCAGCGGTGCGAACGTGCATGCGGGGGCCGTCACGGTCAGCGCGGACCACCTCGATTCGCACTACGATCACGCGGATTCGCTGAACGCGTCCGTGATCGGCGGCAGCGGCGCCAACGCGGCGCACGTGGCCGACGTCAACGTGGCTGCGGTCGTGCGCGACGGCAGCACGCTGGCTGCGGCGGGCAACCTGCAGGTCCTGGCCGACAACATGTTCGACAATGGGTCCCACGCGCCGGGCGAAAGCGCGTCGGGGGCAGGCGGCGGCGTGATCAACGGCGCCGCGGCCGGCAGCACGACGGATGTCACGGCGCATACGAACGTCACGCTGGGCGACAACGTGAACCTCAGCAGCGGCCCGTCCGCGGGCGCCGAGCAGTACACGCTGCTGCTGCGCGCCGCCAACTATACGAGCCTGTCCGACACCGTCAAGCTGGGCACGGGCGGCGCGATCGCGGGCGCGGGCGTGTCCGCGCACACGACCGCGAACCTGAACAGCGACGTCGCCACCGGCCTGGGCGACCAGATCACGAGCCTGGGCAGCATCGGCATCGGTTCGTACGCGAACGCGGCGGCCAGCGCCTCGGCCC
>Ga0308166_1004045_pt1 | contig 11998 bp, 11 predicted proteins | sample PhyCR2_2_FD_202137 | JGI IMG/M metagenome (GOLD analysis project Ga0308166, IMG submission 202137) | Phyllosphere microbial communities from UC Gill Tract Community Farm, Albany, California, United States - DLSLCC.R2 | ecosystem: Host-associated > Plants > Phyllosphere > Unclassified | place... | reverse complement strand
CCGATGGTCGCCAGCGCCCGCCGCCAGGCCAGGCAGCAGGGCTTGCCGGTGGACTTCGTCTGCGCCGACGCCCAGCGCCACCGTTTCGCGCCCGCCAGTATCGACTTGGTGATCTCGCGCTTCGGCGTGATGTTCTTCGACGACCCGCTAGCCGCCTTTGCCAACCTGCGCCAGGCGACGCGCGCGGGCGGCCGCCTGGTCTTCGTCGCCTGGCGCAGCGCGCAGGAGAACCCTTTCATGACGGCGGCCGAGCAGGCGGCGCGCCCGCTGTTGCCCGGGCTGCCCGCGCGCCACGCGGACGAGGCCGGCCAGTTCGGATTTGCGCGCGAGGCGAGGGTGCGCGACATCGTTAGCCATGCGGGCTGGAGCGGGGTAGAGGTGGAGCGCCTCGATGTGCAGTGCCGCTTTCCCGAAAGCGAACTGGTCGGATATCTCAGCCGCATGGGGCCGGTCGGGCGGGCGCTGGATGGGCTCGACCCTGGGCGGCGCCAACAGGTCATCGACCGGGTCCGCCCGGCTTTCGATCCATTCGTCGGTGGCGCGACCGTGTCCTTCCGCGCCGCCTGCTGGATGGTGAGCGGGTGGGCGGGCTGACGCCAACTCGTGCCGTATTGTTGCGTCGTTGCGAAAATAATATGTTTGTCTTTGCATCATCCGCGGCGCGGGTTCAGAATCGTCTTTACCGGCAGCGTCCGCTCACTGCCGGAATAGCCGCCTTGATCGGGCATCCGGCACACCAACAACGAGAGAGCGCGCATGCAATCGCCCTTGCCTCAAGCTCCAGTGTGGCGCCGTCTGACAGCCGAAGGCTTTGCGACGTGCTGCGTCGTCGGGGTGCTGTCGTTCGCCGTGCTCGCGGCCTGTTATCTGTCGAACGATAGAATCGCGGGCCGTGACGCAGATGGCGCTGCCAAAGCGCTGGAGCTGTTGAGGGACACGACGCAATGGCTGGCCAGCATACAGACCGCGACACTGGCAGCCCTGGGCTGATCGCCAAGGACGGCATACCAAGCATGGGACTGCCCCCTGGACAGATCAAGCTGGCGATCGCGGTCGTGGTGCTCAATTGCGCAGCCTTGTTCTGCGCCGCCTGGGTGCTGACCGCACTGCCGTCGATGGCGCTGCGGGTGCGGTCGCAACCGCACCTCTACTGCGATTTCTTCGAATCCCCGGTCTACCACTCGTTCGAAAACCCTTACATCGTCGAATCCTTGACCGTGCGACTTTTCGCGTTCTGCAACCATTGGTTCTGGGCCATGGGCGTCATCGTGTTCGGCTGGCTCTGCGTTTCGATGACCATTGCGCGCAGCCGCCAGGGCGCCGGTGTTTCCGGGTGACGCACGGCGAGCGCTGCGAAGTCATACGCGCCAGCCCCGCGACATCGTCCGTAACCAGGCTGGCATCACCCAGGAACCGCATGCTCCCCTATGGTCCTGGGCCACGCTATGTGGTGTATTGACATCATGGCACCTACGTCACTTTATTTTTCTCGACAATGTAGATTTTATGAAGCAATATTGCCGAAAATATAATTCAAGGGGTGGGTATGAATCGGACAGTGCTTTGCCTGGCGTTGCTTTTCTCGACCTTGACAACCGGGTGCGCGAATAGCGATCGCGTACTTCGACCTGAACACGTCACATATGTGCCTTGGGGTGCGCAAGGAGAAACGGTGACGATTGCGGAAGGCCATGTCGTCACCCTGAAATGCCTCGACAAGCGCTTTGAAACGGAAAGATCCGAGCCCGTCAGCGAGGGAAACCGTTGCTTGTACTACTCGGTGGACGAGCCCAAGATCTTCAATAATTTCGGCCAGAGTAAGGGCGGGGTCGAATTGGCAACCCTGCGCAATACCTATATATCGTTTTTAATGAATCTGTCGGAGCATAATTGCACGACCTTCCTGAATCGCGCATTTGCGAGCAAGTCCGTCCTGGACACCTCGGCCGGTACCTTCAACGACATCCTCACCGGCCTGAGCGCAGCGACGGCCAATGCGCAGCCGCATGCGGCCGCGGGGCTGGGAGTGGCCAACCTCATCATCGGAAAAACCGTCGATAACGTCAATTCGACCTACTATTTCGAAAAAACGTTCCAGGCGCTTGCCTCGTCGATCCACGCCGAACGCGAAGAGCGCAAGCAGGCGCTCGTGAAACGGTATAACGACGATATTCGAACATTTACAATCTACGATGCGCTCGCGGCGGTGCTTCGCTACGACAACGCGTGTTCGATCAGAGTCGGACTCGAGAAACTTCAGGGCATTGCGCAGGACGCGGCGAACAAGAACCAGACGATTCTGGAACAGACCGAGCGCTTCAAGCTGCAGGAGAAGGAACTCGCCTCGACCAGGACAGCGATCGGCACGCTCACCGCCCAACTGGTCGCGCTGGCAAGGAACCTGGGCGATGGCGAAGCGCGGTTGCTGGGGACATCGGTCACGAACCTCAAGTCGGCGAAGAACGAAGACGGCCGTAAACGTGCCATCGCGGAAATCGAGGGGATCCTCAAGCGTCACAACGAGAGCATCGGAGATATCGGGGAGGTCGCACAGGAACTCAACAGTGTGGCTGGGGTGCCGCCGGTAGCGGCCACGCCTGCCGCGACGCCGGTTCCTGCAGTCCCGACAGCGCTATCGAAGTAAGGGGGCGTGAGCAGGTCCACGACAAGAGCCGGCCGGCGGCAGCCGGTTCACGCCTCCGGAATATGGATCCTTGCCTTCACATGCTTCAGGCTGGCCACGATGGTGAAGGTCATGATCACCAGCAGCGACCACGAGCTCCATTTGCTCAGGTGGACCAGCGACCACGCGCCCAGCTGGTTCGGGTAGCGCCACACGCCCCAGAAGGTGCCGATGTTCTCGGCCAGCCAGATGAAAAAGCCGATCAGCACGAAGCCCAGCAGCAGCGGCATCTGGCGTTCGCGGTCGAGCGGCCGGTAGATGACGACCGTGCGCGAATACAGCCCGAGCGCGCAGGCGGCCAGGTACCAGCGGTAGTCGCCGATATAGTGGTGGGTGAAGAAGTTCGCGTAGATCAGGATCGCGATCGTGGCCGCCATCCAGTAGGGCGGGTGGTGGCGCACGCGCAGGTCGAGCATGCGCCAGGCCTGGATGATGTAGCTGCCCACGGCGGCGTACATGAAGCCGGAAAACAGCGGCACGCCCAGCACCTTGGTATAGGCGAAGTCCGGATAGCTCCAGGACTGGATGCTGCCCGACACCTTGAACGCTTCCAGCGCGAAGCCGACCACGTGGAACAGGCAGACCGCCTTCAGCTCGTCGCGGGTTTCCAGGCCCGAGCGGACCATGGAGAACTGGATGGCCAGCGCCGCCGCCAGCAGCAGGTCGTAGCGCGGGATGCCGGCGATGCCGGAGCGCGGCATGAGCAGGACGGCAGCCATGAAGGTGAACACGAACAGGCAGGCGCGCGCCTGCTTGATGCCGAAGTACCAGAATTCGAGCGCCCCGCGGCGCAGTCCGGCCAGCTGGCGCGGGCGGTGGTCCAGGAGAATGTCGTCGAGCGCGCTCAGGAGCATGGCAGTCGGGTGTCGGGTCGGGAAACCCGGCTGAGGCCGGGGCCGATGCCAGTGTAGAGCCAAGCCGAGTCGGGAAGCAACGGAAAAGCGCCGTTCGTGTCGCCGGCGCGGCAGCGTGATGGCGGGTTCCCGAACCCGCCACGCCATCTTATCCCGCGTGCTGTTGCGGCCCCGCCGCACGCGCCGCGCGCTCGACGAAATCGGCCACCACCTGCGGCTGGGTCACCGGCAGCATGTGGCCGCCCTCGACCAGCTCGAGGCGCGCGCCGGGCACCTTGTCGACCAGCGCCTGGCCGTTTTCGCGCCAGTCGAGGATCGCGTCCTGGCGCCCGTACAGCACGCTGACCGGCAGCGCGAGCTGCGCGTAGCGCTGCTGTACCAGCGGCATGCGCAGCGGCACCGCCTGCAGGTCGCTCGACGCCGCCAGGAACTGCGAGGGACGCAGGCTGTGCAGGCCGCCGCCCTTGACCGCGAAGTCGGCGGGCGCCTGTTCCGGCGCGAACACCGCCGCCAGCACCTTCTTGCTGCCGGCGATCGCGGCCGGCGTGGCCAGGGTCGCGGCGAACAGCTTGCGCACCCAGCGCGTCTCGATGGTCAGCGCCTTGAACACCTGCGGCGCGGCTTCCGGCGCATGCGTGAGCGGCGCCACCAGGGCCAGCGCGCCGACCGAGGCCGGGTGCTCCACCGCCAGCGCCAGGGCGATCGCCCCGCCCAGCGAGTGGCCGACCACGGTCGGACGCCCCAGGCCCAGCCTGTCGATCACGACCGCCAGCGCCTGCGCCTGGGTCGAGACGTCGGCCGAGGTCAGCTCGTCGCGCAGCGAATGGCCGGAACCGGGACGGTCGACCACGACCACGCGGAACGACGCCGCCAGGCGCTCGGCCAGGCCATAGTCGAAATGGCTCATCTGCCCGCCCAGGCCATGCACCAGCAGCACGGCCGGGGCGTCCGGCTTGCCGCTCTCGCGCAGGTGCAGGCGTCCGCCCGGAACGTCGACGAAACGGCCCTTGGCGGGCAGGTACTGCACGATGCGCGTCGCGGTGCGCCGCGTGAACCAGGCCAGGCCCAGCACCAGCAGGGCCAGCAGGCCGAGGACGAACAGGAGGGCTTTCATCGGGAAGTCGCTTTCTTCAGGTAGCGCCAGTAGCTCACCGGCGCCAGGCGTTCGAGGAGGGAGACGGCTTTGGCATCGCTGCCGACCAGGATGCGCGCAGCGCGCCGTTCGATGCCGCGCGCGATGATTTCGCCCGCTTCTTCCGGCGCCAGGCGCAGCAGGCGTTCGGCGACCTTGCGTCCGCGCTCGATCTCATCAAGCGGTGCGCCGGCCGGGATGCGGGCGTTGCGCGCGATCGAGGTGGCCACGCCGCCCGGGTGCACCACGCTCACGCCGACGGTGCTGCCCTCGAGTTCGTGGCGCAGCGCGTTCGAGAAGCCGCGCACCGCGAACTTGCTGGCCGAGTAGGCCGACTGGCCCGGGGGCGAGACGATGCCGTAGATGCTGGACACGTTGACCACGCGCGCGTCGTCGCTGCGCCGGAGCATGGGAAGGAAGGCGCGCGTCATGCGCACCACCCCGTTGAAGTTGATGTCCATCAGCCAGTCGAAATCCGCTTCCGCTACCTGCTCGAAGCTGCCGCCCAGGGCGACGCCGGCATTGTTCATCAGGATGTCGATGCGGCCGTGCGCGGCGTGCACTTCCTCGGGCAGCGCCCGCACCGCCTCGCGGTCGGCCACGTCGAGCGCATGGGTGGTGACGCGCACGCCGAGGTTGGCGAGCAGCCACGCCGATTCCCTCAGCCCCGCGGCGTCGATGTCGGCCAGCGCCAGGTGGCAGCTGCGGCGCGCCAGGGCGATGGCGGTGCCGCGTCCGATGCCGCTGCCGGCGCCGGTGATCAGGGCAACGCGGTTCGATACCTTCAAGGGATGGCTCCTTTTTTTCCAAAGCGGATGACGCCGTCGGCGACGCGGCTGAAGCGGATCGTCATCATGTCCTGCAAATAGTTTTGATAGACCTGCCACGGGCGGCGCGAGCCCTGCTGCGGGAGCAGGGCGGCGGCGCGCTGCACGTAGCCCGAGGTGAAGCTGAGGAAAGGCGCGGGCGCCACATCCGCTTCGCGCCTGACCACGACGACCTCCTGGCCCCTGGCGTCCATGTGCTTGAGCAGGCGGCAGACCCACTCGGCGGTCAGGTCGGCCTTCAACGTCCACGAGGCGTTGGTGTAGCCGAAGCTCATCACGCAGTTCGGCAGGTCGGACAGCATCATGCCCTTGTACGACATCGCCCCGTTCGGCGCGAACGGCTTGCCGTCCACCGTGATGGCGGCGCCGCCGAGGATGGACAGGCTCAGGCCGGTGGCCATCACGACCACGTCGGCCTCGAGCGTGCGGCCGGATGTCAACAGGATGCCGTCCTCGGTAAAACGTTCGATGCGGTCGGTGACCACCGAGGCCTGGCCCTTGCGGATGGCGCGGAACATGTCGCCGTCGGGCACCACGCAGACGCGCTGGTCCCACACCTTGTAGCCGGGCGTGAAATGGGTGGCGACGTCGAAGCCCGGCCCCAGCTGGTGTTGCGCCATCTCGACGATCCTTTGCCTGGCCAGGTCCGGCTTGGCGCGCGCCAGGCGGTACAGCAGCATCGATTCCAGGATCACGCGCCAGCGCGTGAAGCGGTAGGCGGTCTGCGCCGGCAGCAGCTTCTGCAGGCGCCGCGCGAAGCCGTATTCGGACGGGCGCGCCACCACGTAGGTCGGCGAGCGCTGCAGCATGGTCACATGGGCGGCCTGGCCGGCCATGGCCGGCACCAGGGTCACGGCGGTCGCGCCGCTGCCGATCACCACCACGCGCTTGCCCGCGTAATCCAGGTCGCGCGGCCAGAACTGCGGCTGCACGATGCGGCCGCGGTAGGCGTCCTCCCCTTCGAACACCGGGCGGTAGGCGTGGTCGTAGCTGTAGTAGCCGCTGCACATGTAGAGGAAGCGGGCGCGCACGGTGCGGGTTTCGCCGCTGGCCGCATGGGTGGCCTCGACCGTCCAGCAGGCGTCCGCGCTCGACCAGTCGGCGCGCACCACCTTGTGGCCGTAGCGGATCTGCGGCTCGATGCCGTGCTCGCGCGCGGTTTCGCGGATGTAGCGCAGGATGGACGGGCCGTCTGCGATCGCCTTGGCGTCGAGCCAGGGCTTGAAGCCGTAGCCCAGCGTGTACATGTCGGAGTCGGAGCGGATGCCGGGGTAGCGGAACAGGTCCCAGGTGCCGCCGATGGCGTCGCGCGCTTCCAGGATGGCGTAGCGCTTGCCGGGGCAGCGTGCCTGCAGGATCGCGGCGGCGCCGATGCCCGAGAGCCCTGCGCCGACGATCAACACATCCAGCGGGCCGTCCTCTTCAGGAGAGGTAAGCATGGTGTCTCGATATAGATTTAGTAATTGACACTCTACATTGTCAATTTCAGCTTGGCAAGCTGAAACTTTTCGCTGCCTGCCAGCCTGTGTCACAATAGACGGATGACAGCAGAACCCCCAACAGCGCGCGCCTACCGCGGCGTGTCGCCAGAAGACCGCCGTGCCCAGCGGCGCGACAAGCTGATCGCGGCGGCGATCGCCGTCTACGGCAAGCGCGGCTACCGCCAGGCCACCGTCAAGGCGGTATGCGAGGAAGCCGGACTCACCGAACGGTATTTCTACGAATCCTTCGACAACAGCGAAGCGCTGCTGATCACCTCCTACCATGCCGTCACCCATCGGGTGTTCGCCGACATCGCCGCCGCTGCCCAGGCGGCGGGCCGGGCGCGCGGGGCGCGCGCGCGCGCCATGCTGCATGCCTACTTCGGGGCGCTGCAGCGCGACCCGCAGTCGGCGCGCGTGTTCCTGGTGGAGATCCGCGGCGTCAGCCGGGCCGTGGACCAGGCCTTCGATGCCTCGCTGCAGGTGATCGGCGCGGAAATCGCACGCCATGCCGCGCCCGGGGCCGCCGACGACGAGCTGCTGCGGGCCGGGGTCATCGGCGGCGTGATGCACATCGCCCTGCGCTGGATCGACCAGGGCTACCAGCCGCCGCTCGACAGCGTGGTCGAGACCGCGCTGCGCCTGGGCATGGTGCTGGCGGCGCCGCCGCGCCGCCGCAAGCCGGCCGCTGCCGGCCAGGACTGAGCGCCCGCGTATCGCCGGAGGACGCACGTCCGGCAGCGGCGCGTAGACAAACTTGCAGGCGGGCTTGCAGCAGCCAGGTGGTGCGACGCTGGCCCCGTGTCAATACTGTTGCAATGCAGCAACGTCGCGCGCCACCGCGCCTGCATGCGCCGAAGACAGCCGCTTCCGCCGCCGCGTGCATGCTGTTTCCTTGCGCCACGCCTGCAAAAACCGCCTCACATTGTTGTCTTACGGCACGCCTTGCCTTTTCGTTACCCGGCCATTGTTCTCAACAAGCAAACCGGGCCTCCTTATACTGCCCAGCACCGCCCCCGGCGCACGCGTTCGCGGCGGCGGGAAGCCGTGTGCGCCGGCTGCGCACGTCATGCAGATTGCATGAGCGCGCACGCCGTGCAGGTTCATCGCTCGGCATTTTGCCCTGTGATAGGCTGGCCCACGTCGGCAACATCGGATAAGACGAGAGGGCTGCTTTGCGACGTACATTCACCAGTCTCATCCCCCGCGGCCTCGGCGCCCAGCTGGCCCTGGCCTTTTCGGCGCTGTCGATCGTGCTGACCATCGCCCTGGTGGCAGTGGTCGAACGGCGCGCCGTCGACCAGATCAAGGACCGCATCGGCGACAACCTGGCCGACCTGGCTGCCCAGACGTCCGACAAGCTCGAGCGCGGCATGTTCGAGCGCTATCGCGAGATCGCCCTGATCACCTCGCGCCCGGTCCTGACCGAAGACGAATACAGCGACGACCAGCGGCGCCTGGCGCTGGAGCGGGTCCAGCGCAGCTACGACTACTACGAATGGATAGGACTGACCGATACCGAGGGCAAGGTGCTGGTGTCGAGCAACCGCCTGCTCGAAGGCGCGGACGTCTCGAAACGGCCCTGGCTTATCGAGGGCATGCGCGGCGGCCACGTCGGCGACGTGCACGAGGCGCTGCTGCTCGACAAGCTGCTGCCGCCACAGGAAGGCAAGCTGCCGCGCCGCTTCGTCGACGTCGCCTTTCCGTATGCCGACGAAAACGGCAAGGTGCGCGGCGTGCTCGGCGCCCACCTGTCGTGGAACTGGGCGCGCGACGTCGAACGCTCGGTGGTCGGCTCGGCCGAGCGCGAAAGCGATACCCAGACCCTGATCCTGAGCAGCACCGGACGCGTGCTGCTCGGCCCGCATGAACTGATGGACACCACGCTTGCCCTGGGCAGCTTCCGTAACGCCACCCCGACCCAGCGCGGCGACTTCACCGTGGAGCGCTGGCCCGACGGCAAGGACTACGTGGTCGGCTACCAGAAGGGCAGCGGCTACGCCAGCTACCCCGGGCTCGGCTGGGTCGTGCTGGTGCGCCAGGATGTCGACGTCGCCTGGCAGCCGCTGCACGAGATGCGCCGCCATGCCCTGATCAGCGGCGTCGTGCTGGCGCTGCTGTTCTCCCTGGCGGGCGTGGCGCTGGCGCGCCGCATCACCTCCCCGTTGAAGCGCCTGGCGGCGTCCGCCGGCGAACTGCGCGACGGCGGCCAGGCCACCCTCGCCAGCAGCGGACCGTACGAAGAGATCACGGCACTGAGCCGTTCCCTGAACGCGCTGATGTTCGACCTGGGCGAACGGCGGCGCCAGTTGCAGCAGCTGAACGGCACCCTGGAGCAACTGGTCGAGTCGCGCACCGCCGAGCTGCGGAGCGCGCTGGAAACCGTGCAGGCCAGCGAGGCGCGTACCCGCGCCGTGGTCGACACCGCCCAGGACGCCTTTATCGGCGTCGACCTGCAGGGCCGCATCAGCGAATGGAATCCCCAGGCCGAGCAGATGCTGGGCTGGCGCCGCGCCGAGGTGCTGGGGCGCCGCCTGGAAGACCTGAACCTGGCCGACCCGCTGCGCACCAGCGACAGCGACGCCTTGCCGCAGCTGCTGGCCTCGAACCGCCAGGGCGCGCTCGACCGCCGCGTGGAACGGGTGGTAACCGACCGCCACGGCGCCGAGATCCCGGTCGAGATGAGCACCAGCCTGACCGGGGAAGGCGAGGCCACCATGCTTGCCATCTTCCTGCGCGACATCACCGAGCGCAAGCGCATCGACCGCGCCAAGAACGAATTCGTCGGCACCGTCTCGCACGAGCTGCGTACGCCGCTGACCTCGATCCGCGCGTCGCTGGCCCTGCTGGCGGACGGCGCCATGGGCGAACTCTCGCCCGACGTGATGGAACTGATCGACATCTGCTACAGCAACGCCATCCGCCTGAACCGCCTGGTCGACGACATGCTCGACATCCAGAAGATCGAGGCCGGCATGATGTCGTTCGTGCCCGTGACCCAGCCGGTGCTGCCGCTGGCGCGCGAGGCGATCCGCACCATGCAGGGCATGGCCACCGCCAACGACGTCTCGCTGGTGCTCGATACCGGCGCCGATGCCGCCGAAGCCGTGGCCGCGATCGACTACGACCGCATGACCCAGGTGATGACCAACCTGCTCTCGAACGCGATCAAGGTGGCGCCGCGCGGCAGCGCCGTGCTCCTGCACGTGATCCCCCAGGCCGACGGCGCACGGCTGTCGGTGGCCGACCGCGGCCCCGGCATCCGCCCCGAGCTGCGCGAGCGGGTGTTCCAGCCGTTCGTGCAGATCGGGCAAAAGGAGGGCGGCATGCCGCGCACCGGCGGCACCGGCCTGGGCCTGGCGATCTGCAAGCGCATCGTCGAGGAGCACGGCGGCACGATCGCGATCGCCGACGCGGCCGGAGGCGGTACGGTGTTCCACGTGACGCTGCCGCGCCATGGAGCCGCACCCGCCGTGAAAGCCGCCGCGGCGCCTGCGTACCACCCGTAGAAAATGGAGTGATGCTTTCGCACAACTTGTATCGATATTTCCGAAAGTTTCGACTTTACCGATTTCGTTAATTGCCGTATAGTTGATGTACGGCAATTCATCAATTTCGATTTCTACAGGGGAAACCATGTTCGCAGCCAAGCTCCGCGCAGCCGCCTTCGGCGCCATCGTCATCGCAGCCTTTCCGGCGCTCGCCGGCGCCGCCGTCTACGGCAAGGCCGGCCAGCCTGCGAGCTTCGACGTCACCTTGCGCATCAACGCCGACTGCGCCATTTCGGCGAACGGGCTGGACTTCGGCCAGCGCCAGGGCGTGCTCTCGAGCACGGTATCGGCCACCGCGAACATCAGCGTCACCTGCAGCAACACCACCCCCTACAACATCGGCCTGGACGCCGGCACCGGCCCCGGTTCGAGCGGCACTACCCGCTACATGCGCGGCACCGGCGCGAATACCGAGACGGTCCGCTTCAACCTGTTCCAGGCCCCGGGCGGCACCCCCTGGGGCGCGACCCAGGGCACCGACACCCTGGCCGGCACCGGCAACGGCAGCGCCCAGAACCTCACCGTGTACGGCGAAATCCCGGCCCAGACCACGCCGACGCCGGACAACTACAAGTCCACCATCACCGCCACCGTCTACTTCTGACCGATGATGCGTTTTTCGCTTCCGCGTTCCTGGCTGGCCTTCGTGGCCGCCTGCGCCGGCGCCTTCCTCGCCCTCGGCGCGCAGGCGGCCAGCCTGCAGATCTCGCCGGTGTCGATCACCCTGCGCGCCAGCCAGGCCGCCGGCGGCATCAGCCTGCAGAACCTGGGCGAGCGTCCGGTCTACGGCCAGGTGCGGGTCTTTGCCTGGGACCAGCGCAACGGCGAAGACGTGCTCACCCCGACCGACGAACTGGTGGCCAGCCCGCCGATCATCGAGGTCGGCGCCAGGGCCGCGCAAACCATCCGCCTGGTGCGCAAGGGCGGCGCGGCCGCGGGCGTCGAGCGCACCTACCGCCTGCTGATCGACGAGATCCCGCGCGAGGACGAGCAGGGCAGCGGCGTGGCGATCCGCCTGCAGTATTCGGTGCCGGTGTTCGTGGCCCCGGCCGACGCGGCCGCCGCCCCCGTGCTGGCCTGGCAGGTGCTGCGCAAGGACGGCGCCTGGGTACTGCGCGTGAAGAACAGCGGCGCGCTGCATGCCCAGGTGGGCGCGGCCACCCTGGTCGACGGCGCCGGCAAGGAAACCGAACTGAGCAAGGGCTTGCTGGGCTATGCGCTGGCCGGGCGCGAGCGCGAATGGCGCCTGCCGCTCGAACCGACCGCCCGCGTGAGCGCCCCGCTCACGGTGCGCGCCAACGTGAATGCCCGCGCCGCCAGCGCAGCCGCCGGCATGGCGGCGGAGAGCGCCGGCGCCAAGTGAACGGCCGATGAAGGAGGGCGGTACCCGCGCCCGCGCGCTGCTGTCCTGCGCGCTCCTGGCGTTCGCGCTGGTCTGCGCCGCGCCGGCGCGGGCGGGGCGGGGCGCGC
>Ga0308166_1004039_pt1 | contig 12006 bp, 13 predicted proteins | sample PhyCR2_2_FD_202137 | JGI IMG/M metagenome (GOLD analysis project Ga0308166, IMG submission 202137) | Phyllosphere microbial communities from UC Gill Tract Community Farm, Albany, California, United States - DLSLCC.R2 | ecosystem: Host-associated > Plants > Phyllosphere > Unclassified | place... | reverse complement strand
TTGGTTGAGCGCTTGGCAGCCCGAGGCGTCGTCAGCGATAACTCTATTCAATGTTTTGAAGCAGGAAGCTTTTGATGAGCACAGGACTACTTGAGCAAAGGCAGCAATATCGCACTGGTTATGAGTACGGCCCTTTCAAGGGCGAGACAGACCATGATGAAGATGGCAAGAAGGAAATCGACTGCTCCGGGCTTCTGTATCGAATGCTTAAGGATGCGGGATATACGATTCCTTACCTCACAACATCTGGGTTAAATGCCGACACTACTTTTTTTGATGTAATCCCGCTTGCGGAAGTACAGCCTGGCGATATTGCGCTGTGGATAAACTTTCATGGACACACGGGGGTTATCGAAGACATCTCCGGGTCGCCTGTTCGAGATAGGGGGAATTTCTTCGGTTCACAGTCTTCAAGCGGACCGAAATCTGCCAAATATGGGGCGGGTAGTGGTTACTGGCCAATGCCTGAAAAGTTTTTACGCCCGAAGCCCCAATTCAGAGGTGCTCAACCAGCCCCCGCACCTACTCCTGCGCCGGCCCCTGCACCGGCAGGCCCAGCTCCGCTGATGAGCTTCGAATATCCATTCAGAAAAGCTGACGGTAAGCAGTTTTCTGATGCGGATGAGATTTACAAGGCTCTCGAAAACGAGAGTGCCGGGCATTATTTGCTTGGCAGCAACAAGTTCTGGCACGGTGGCATTCACATCAGTAATGCCAGCGCTCCCCAATGCATTTTGAATGAACCGATTCGCTGCATGGCCGACGGCGAGGTCGTGGCATATCGTCTCAATGAAGATTATTTGGAGTCGACCTTTGGGGAGAACGAGAAAAAACTGAAGTATTCGAATTCTTTTTGTCTTGTACGCCATGAGTACAAGTCCGAGCCTAATCCTGAAGATGGGCCAAACAAGGGCAAGCAAAATAAGCTGATTTTTTTCAGCCTTTATATGCATTTGCTACCTTATAAGCGTTATCCGTTGTCGGAGGAGGAAACGCCCAAGCCTAAGGTGACAATGCAGGTTGACGACTTTAAGGCCTACGATAGTTTTCCCGAAGCATCCGGCTGGCCCTCTCCAGGAAAGTTGGCCAGCGGGACCAAGCTTGAAGTGTTGGAGGAAAAAGCCGCAGGGGATATTACCTATGCGAAGGGTAAGATTCTTTCCGGATGCGTCAAGAACAACGCACAAAAAGTACGCTTGTCAGGCAGTGTTGTCTGGTTTGCGTATCTGAAAAATAGTGAGCCATTTAAGAATTCGCAGCAAAAGCGTATATGGCGTGCCGACCTGATTCCTGAGCGGAATAAACCAAAATATTGGCAAGGAAAGGTAAAAGGTACTGCTATCAAAAAGCTGGATCTTTATCAGGAACCGGCTTCGCCGCAGAATGGACAGCCCGCAGGTCCCCGAAAAGGAACAATGCAACTTAATCCGGGAAGCGTCGTTGAGTTTGAAAGTAAAGATGTATTGAACCTGACGGTGTCGGGAGTCACCCGACGAATGGCGAAATGCACGAAAATCAGTGGCGACCTTGCGGGCGCGGGTGAGGTGACAACAAGTTTTTGGGCATTCGTGGAGAATGAATTTGTTGCTTGGGATGTCATTCCAACAAGTTTTGATTCCGTCGAGCTCACGGGTACAGGTATCAAGGCTGGCGATCCGATTGGCTATCTTGGGCTAACGGAAAATTTGTCTGGAGAGGACGGTAGTGTTTCAAGCAAGCATCAGGTTCATATCGAGTTTTTCACAGCAGAAACCCATGTAACGGACTTTTTGAAGAATAGCGCGGGGTTGAAAGTCGGGAAACAATATCTTCACTTGTTAGCAGGAACAAATCTGAAAAGAAATGCGCCAGCGACAGATTTGACTCCGCTCAAGAAAGCACATGCCGTTGATCTGAACAACGCCCGCGCCATCAAAGAAGGCGCTGAGGATTATTATCAGGTTTCCATTATCGAGGACGGCTTGCCCTTAGCTGGGCTGGTAAATAAAAAAGAAACTGAAATCATCACGCAGCACGACTGGGGAAAACTTGGCTTCGTTATTGTTGAGGAAGCAAACGCAACGGCAGACGGATTCCTTGATCCGGAAAGCATGCCGCAGTTCTTCAAAGAGCTATTCCTGAAGATGGATACCAATGACGATAAGGAAGTTGACCCTGCAGAGCTTGCCGTTGCATTGAAAACTGCAGATACAAGAGCGAAATGGGCCAAGCTGATCGCCCGTCACCCTACGGAATGGAAAGAAGGAGCAGATGCTGCCAAATGGAGTCGACTTGGTCTTATTTTAGAAGACACTCCGAAAACCTTGAAGCACGAAAAAGAACGAATCACGAAGTATGTGTTTTGGGAGGATCTGAAAGACAAGGCCGCCATGAGTACGGACTTGGTTTGGCATTTTCATCCTATTGAAATGCTGAGTAACTTCATGAGTCGCTCCGAATTTATAGATGTCGAGCGGTTTGTAGCCATGTATGCTGAGCAACATGCTTCGTTTCAGGCTGATGCGCCTCCGTTTTCTGCTGCGTCCAAGTCTAATTTGCGCAAGATCGCAGAGAATATTAATAAATATTTGAACAAAACCAAAGAAGTTTATACAGTCTATGAATTGTCATATATGTTCGCGACGGCTCGTCACGAGGCTTACCAATTTATGATTGCTGAGTATTTTAGCGCTGCGCCGGAGTATGGGCCGGTTTCCTATTTTGATAAATATGACCCTGTGCTTGCAGATACCGCAACACGCAGACAAACTGCGATCGGCAACAGTAATACGGTACAAGGGGACGGTTTTAAATATAGGGGTCGTGGTCTCGTTCATTTGACTTGGAAGAAGAACTATCAAAAGGCGAAAGATTATTTCGGGATTGATTTTGTCGAACATCCCGATGAGGCTGCTGGGTTTGAAAACTCCGTGCCTATCATGATATGGGGCATGAAAGAAGGTATATTTACTGGGAAAAAACTTGGCGATTATGTAAATAATAGTGCTAAGGACTATGAAGGGGCGCGGAAGGTAATCAATGGTTCCGACCAAAAAGCGTTGATCGCTAGTTATGCTGTGAAATTCGAAGCGATACTAAAGGCCACGTCAATTGCGCCGGAGACCAAATAAATATGAATATCAAGTTGCCTGTAGGTTTAGCTGTCGTAACTTTCGTGCTAGCAGGTTTCGCAGTCGCCGAGCCGCATGACGTGTATTCAGCCGATGTTGACGCCCAGTCTCTGACCGTTACTTGGTCAGGTGGTAGCAAAACAATAGAAGGCGTAGTCGGGAGTCAAGGCGAAACAACTAGGGAACTGGTTGAATTTAATGGAGGTAAGGCCCTCCATTACGAAAATCTCGCCTCGCGTGCTCCTTTTGAAGCCTATTTTACGTTAACTAGGCATGGCGCGGATGTTCTGATAGATTGCGTTTATACAAATATTCGGAACGAGCAGAATGGAGTTCTAATAAACAAAGCCGTTTGCGGCTTGGATCGCCCATTAGCTGAAGAATATGAGGAAGCAGTTTCTGAATTTTCGGATCAGTGGAAAAACTTGACTAGCAAGGTGGTTATAGCGCCTTTGTTGGCAACGCCCCCGGTATTGATAGAGGTTGAAGACTCGGCTTTCGGTGGGGTGAAGTTATCCAGAACCTATCATTCTCCCAATGACCTAAAGTTCTCGCGTCCCGAAAGCGTGGTAAAGAAAGACAAAGTCAGCCATTCCTTTGGTAATGGCTACGTATTTTCCGTTTACGCGCCTGGGGATTTAACTAGTCCGCTCTATCTCGATGTGTCTTCTGGAAAGCTTGACAGTGCATTCGTAAGGTATGATCGGGCTGCTTTAAATAAGCTGTTCTGATCAACTCTTCTGGCCTCAAAGAAAGGACAGATCTGTTTGGTGTGCAATGCGATTTCTGTCTAGATTGCGAAGGCAAACAGATCTGTTCCGTTTACTCACTGGCTTAAATCATGGCAGTGGCACTTACAAACTAAGACCGGTTTTTCGTTACCAAGCCAAAGTCGGCATGTTTGAGAGTTACAACCGGACTGCGGCGATGGCTTCGTTAACCTGCGCGTCGACAAAAAACGTAAAGCGTTGCTCAGCACCTACTGGGGAACATACCCAAGCAATGCATCACCCGAATCACCAAACGCAAAGCCTGAATGACTCAAGGATGAACACAGTGAAACGTTTTGTTTTAACCCTGCTGGCCGTATTGCTGCCGGCTTCAGCTGCCTATGCGCAGGATGACTGCAGCCAGGTCACCTCAAGTCTGGAGATGGTGCCCTGCTCGGAGGCGGCGAAGAAGGCTGCCGATACGCAGTTGAATGTCAGCTACAAGCAGCTGATGACGCGACTTGAGTCTGACTATCGAGCGGATCCGGCATTGGGCGCGGAGTACGCCGCGAAGGTCAAAGAGTCGCAACGTGCGTGGTTGAAGTTGCGCGATGCGAACTGCCCTTTGGAGGCATTCGAAATCGAGACGGGGATGCCAGCGCATGTGTTTGCCGTTAACTCGTGTATCGCCAGAATGAGTCGCGAGCGCTCGGCATATCTGGACAAGATTGTCCCTGCTCTTGCATCCGACAAGAGCACTTCGACGGCACCCACCAGAGACGCTTGCCCCTCGGAGGAGTTCGCGCCTTTCCTGACAGCATTTTCCGCCAACAGCGAATCACAGCGCCGCCTGACTGCGATGACGGTCAAGTCGCTCGTGTTGAAGCCGGTAGCGGGAAAGGAACGTAGCACCTTTGAGCCTTCCACCTCGGGTGTCAGTGGAGCTACTTTTACCTATCCGCTGATGGCCGCCATCACACCCGGCAAAACGCCTGGAGTCGAGATCGAAGAGGTCGACGACAGTCACGTCAACGTGGTGGATAAGCGAGCGGGCAACAGCAATATCAAGATCTTCAACTTCTCTCGTCAGGCGTGCTGGGTGCTTGAGGGGATTGAGGATTGGTCGATCAGTGAGAAGGATCTTGTCGCAACAGAGAACCCGGGAATGAGCCGCGCCGAGAACTTCTGTGATCAGCGTGCTGAAGCTTTAGGTGGGCTGGGGTTTCTTGAGCAATACCGGCTGACTGCGGAGTTGATTGAGGCGTCCCTGGAGAATTTTGTGTGTGCTGCAGAGTCAGGTGATGCACAGGCCAGCCTGTCGGCGGCAAGTCTGAGTCTTTCGCAAATGGCACCTCAGTTAGAAACCCCTAAGGTTGAGGCTTTGTTCAAAGCGGCTTCGAAAATACCAAAGGGTGCGATGGGCTATGCGACGTTTCTTTGTTCAGGAAACTCCACCGACTATAACGGCCCTTGCCTTCACCCCAAGCAGGCAGAAGAGCAGGTTATTCGGGCGATTACCATGGGCTCCACGGACGCGATGAATTACCTGGCCTCTACCTTTGAGGGTGGGGAGTTAGGAACGAAGGATATATCGCGGGCGTTAGCCTGTTATCAAATGGCGGCTGACAAGGGTGATCAGTTGGGCCTCTTCAACGTGGGGCGATTGGGATCGTCAGCCACGGCGCCGATCAAAGCCAGCCACTGCATTTGAATTTCGAGGGGCTGTTTGAGGCGGTTTTGCACAAGTTTTGTCTGAATCCCTCACGCTAAAACGTTTAACGCTTGAGCATCTGAGGACCGCGATTTTCCTTTAAACTTCCCACCCCCAAGGAACGCGCTCAGGACACGGAATGCCAGCCTCTTCTTCCTCGCTTCGCCCAGCGTTGGTGCTTTGGCTATATGCCGCTGCGATCACGCATATCCTCGCCGGTCTTACCCTGACCTGGGCCGGTGACTCCGGCTTGCTCGATGGCTACCTGCAAGTCCTCGAACTGTCGTTCTGGGGTGCCGATGCGGTTCCCACCGCCGGCCACGAACAACAAGTCTGGTGGCTCGCGCTGTTCGGCGCGACGTTGCAAAGTTATTCGCTGTACATGTTCGCGCTGGTGCACCTGGGCAATCGCTTGAAAGTCCCGGCAGTCTGGGGCTGGTTGATCGCCGGCATCCTGTTATGGGCGCCGCAGGACATGTGGCTCTCGGCGCAACAACAGGTCTGGTCGCACGTGTGGCTGGATGGTTTTGCGCTGCTCGTATTGTTGCCGCCGCTATTTTGGCTCTATCGACATGACTGTCGGAAAGGCAATTGCGCAACCGAATCGAGCGACCAGAGCCGTGGCTGATGTATCACCGTTGAGTTTCATACAGCCTCGATATCTACACGGACTGCTCTTTGGTTTTGCCCTCATGCAGGTTAGTCATGCCATTGCCGACAAGACCGTGTTGATCGGTGATGCTCTCGGTCAATCGCAGGCCGCTCAAGGGCCAGTTACCGCCTTGGTGGTTATGACACCCTGCCGGTTTTCGATGACGCTTACGCAAGATCAATGGCTGCAGTTCAATTCGCCTGATCTGGTATTCGTTGCGACGAAACAACTTCCCAACACATTGAAAGCGCCGCACTTGTGGCAGGCACCAAGCTCAAACAGCGCTGAGTGGAATTTCGAAAAGTCAGCGGGTCTGAGCGAGCCATGGTTTGGTGTTATGTGTGAAAGCGCGGGAAGTTTTTCCGCTCTCACTAGTCAGCAGTTGCCGTCCGATAGCGCGATTGAGTTGCAGCTGTTGCGTGAAGCCAACGACCGCAAGTGTCCGGCGACTCTGACCGGTCACGGCTGGGGGCCAACGTTGTTGGCGGGGCATCCGCAAACCTACACGTTTGAATCGCTGAAAGGGGCAAAGTCGTCAGGATTCATCATCGGTTATCACGATGAGAGTCGACGTCTGTTCAGTCGCATCACCTTCTGCCTTATGCATAACGAACAGGTACTGATTGGGTCCGCGGAGTCGGGCTCATCCGCCCCGTTGGCGATAAGCGTTGAAGGATTTGAAGAAATCAAAACAGCAGTGCGGAGCATTGCCTTCGAGTGAGGATGTTGACGATGCATTGCATAGATGGAGCTACAGCGTGAAAGGATTTTCAGTTCTTCTCGGCAGCTTGATATTGGCTGCCGCGTCCATGGCATTCGCTGCCGATCCAGCCTTCAAGGATTACACCGTCACGCCCGTTTTCACCGGCCCCAACCATAAGCTGGTGCCGCAAGAAAACAGCAGCTCAATGATGGATCAGGCACGGATGCAAGCCCTGAAAGGCAAGGTCAACTTCGCCGGCCATTACATCCTGCACAGGCTCGGTTGTGGCGGTAGCGCCATTTGCGGCGAAGTGCTGGACGTTCAGACCGGTGAAGTGGTTGGCGGTCTGCCGAATGCTTACGACGGCAGCACGTTCGGCATGGTTTACCAGCCCGATAGTCGCTTGATCATCGTGTCCGGCATCACGCTCGACGGCGAAGAAGATGCCCAAGGGAATGCGTTGGAAAGTGGTAACCGGGATCGTTACTACGAGTTTGTGAACAATGAGTTTCGGCTGCTAAGCATGACCGATGTGGAATCGTCGCCGATGGATGAGGAATGAGTGGATGAACCGTCTTCTCGCGGGCAGCCTTTCGCTACTGCTCTCTCTGCCAGCCTTCGCCGCGCCTTCGGACGCCTTTACTCAGCGCGATGTCATGCAGTGTGGCGGTGTTGAAGTGGTGTTGGTTTCGTCCTGTCGATCCGTGACAGTGGATGATGCGGAAACCCACGTCATCCCGGTCTGCTCCGACCAGACCATCAACATCGGTAGCAAGGTGCTTCGACGCGATATCAGCAAAGTTTCACAGCTCACTTCCGACGGTGCGAAGACGAAGATGTTGAGCAATGTTGTTGTGGCGATGGATTGCGTGGAAGGCACCAAGGGCAGCCTTGTTTCGATAGGCGGATATGGCGGTTGTAGTGCCTGCGCGGAGTGGCATGGGTATTACTCGACAGCAGGGCGATTGGAGCAATACAGCTTCGATAGTAACCAACGCTCTTTTGGCTCGAAGGGATCTCGGGAAGAGCTGATCAAGGCCTATGGCGTTACGAAGAGGCAGCTAATGTCAGAAAGCCCGGCGGTGACGAGGATCGTCTATGGTCAGCCTTAAGTGGGTAGTGATGATCAGCTGCCTTTTTGCCGCCACAAGCGCTCTTGCCGAGGACCCGCCCATAGTCGGTATCGACGGACACACCGTGACGTTTCGAGCGACAAAATGGACGATGCCCGGTGTGAATTCCGCGACCGCATGGTTCACCGCCAACGGCAAAACCTTCCCGCTCTTCAGTGCCGATGTTGGCGCCGATGGACACCCGGACTGGCTCAGCCCTGACAAGAAAACCTTGTTGCTCGACCCGGTGGTCTTCGGCATGTTGTCGGATGAGAATCAAGAAGAAAAACTCGTGTCGCAACAGCATTGCGATGTGATCTCCATGGAAACCGGTTGCGTGCTGGCCGAGCGTTCCCCTCGTTTTTGTCTCGGCAAATGGGTGGGTAATCAGTGGTTTTCGGAAGATGGCGAAGTCCTTACGCCTATCCTGGAAACGGAGTCCCCGAAGGAGTGGTTGAAATATATTTCGACCATCAAAGCTGCGCAGTCCCGCGCTGATACCATCGAATCGAGCCTGACTTTTTTGAGTCCAGAGTCCTACATGGCGTGCCATCCCCCGGCGCAAAATGTTCAGGCGTACAACGACCTGGGTTTTTATCTGGCCGAGGGCGGTAGAGATGAGCTGGCGCTGAAGTTTTATCGCGGCGTTGAGGCCGTTGGTAAACGCACAGTGCTGATGCTGAACATGGCTGATTCGCTGTGGCGACTTGATCGGCAAGAAGAAGCGCAGCGTTATTACCGCGAGTACCGCGACGCGATGAGTGCCGACGGCAAGGCGCAGAAAATTCCGCAAAGAGTGATTGAGCGAACTGCACATCAGGGAATGAAAAATTGAACAGGATTGTCCGTTTTATCGCATTGCCTCTTGGAACGCTGTGCGCATCAATCGCGCATGCCGAGGACACCTGCAAAGTCATCAACGTGAGCTGGCAATACGATGAGTGCTTGGAGGCCGACCGTAAGAATGCCGACGCACGACTCAATGCCAGCTACAAAAAACTGATGTCGCGTTTTGAGTCCAGCCCCGAACCGGAACTGACCAAGACAAATATGGCCGCTGCCAAAGAGTCGCAACGTGCCTGGATCAAATTGCGTGACACCACCTGCCCCCTTGAAACCACGGCTGTCGCACCCGGTTCGCAGGCTTATTCCCAAGTACTCAATAAGTGCATCACCAGAATGAGTCTGGAGCGTGCCGCCTACCTGGATGCGATTGCGCCTGATGGCCCGAGTGATGTGGTCGATGTGGCCAAGGTTTCTGCATCGGCCTCGCAACGTTTCGGCGATGTGGTAGCTCGCTACGTCACTACGTTTGGCAACCCTTGCCTCAATGTCCAGCTTCTCGCGCCCGAAGGCAATTGGCGAGTGCTGGCGTCCAAGCGGTTCTGCAGCTTCGAGGGCAAGTCGTTTTGGGATGGCTATGCCAGTGCGGTGTTTGAGGATCATGCGTTCGCTACTGATGGTTTACACCTGACGCTCAGCTTGTTCGAGCTTCGTGGGGAAAGAGAGAAGCGGCTCGCTTGTGTGATACTGATCCAGAATGAGCAAATCAAAGAGCTGAAGTGCGGCGCACCTGAGTCATCGTAAAACCCTCAGCCTAAACATTTGAAGATTGATTAACAGGGAAGTGAGTGGAATTGGCCAGGCTCTTAAGTTGTATGAGTGCGTTCGGATTCATGGTTGCCTTGTTGGCTCGGCAGGCAATAGCGAGTGACCCACAAACCATCGGTGAGCTGCATCCGCCTGTGATTGCATCGCTCGGTGATCAAAAGATCACAGTGTTCTTTTTGAAGAACAACCTCAAAGGTCAGGTAAAGGAAGGACATGTTCCTTATGCTGAGATCTTCTACACCTCAATGAACGCCGTGAAGCCTTCGCTGAATTATGTGTGGAAGGTCGAAGGTGAGCAGATCGCCTCGGTGTTCTTCTTCGAGCGCAAATTCCCGGAGCAAGCGGGGAAGTCCATGTTTGTTCTGACAAAACAAAAAGTCTCGCACAGTCAATTCGAAGGTGATTCCTATTCGGTGCTGGAATTGCCTTTGGTGAAGGACAGCGATCAGTTGGCCTTGCGGTTTTTTAGTGGCGACCCACCAGATCCCGAGCTTGAGAACTGCCTCGACGGTCTAAATCTGGCGGATGATGTAAAGGTCGAATGTGCTTACAAGGATGCGACCAGCATTAAAAAGCGCTTGGCAGACTTGGATGCAAAGATAATTGCGGATTCAAAACTGCATCAGAACATCGGCCAGAATCCACTCAAAGTCGAGGTTGATACGTCCAATGTTGCTTGCCCTTCGACCGACTTTTCAGCGTTCCTCTCAGCTTTCTCCGAACGCGCAGATGTGCAAAAAGCCTTCGTACAACAACCGCTGAGAATGGCCACGACCGTGGCCGGTGATCCTGAGCCTGAGATGGAAAAACGCAGTCTCAGCGGCGATCAACTTAAGTTTCCTGTCATTCCGGATCAAGCAAAGCGAGAGGCCCAGGGCCTGACGTTGACCGTCAAGGAACAGCGGGGTGACAAGGCGATCGCGATCCTGCAGAAGCCAGATACCGACTATGTTTTCGAATATCGGTTTGTTCGTGGGCAGTGTTGGCGGCTGGAAGAAGTGGCGGATTATTCGCTTTAGAAACGCTGGCGTTCATAGGCATAAGCGCATTCAACAGAACGGGTTCAGAGGGATTTGTGAAGAAGTTATTTTTAGTGCTGTTGTTGGTGTTGCCGTTGACGGCCCACAGTGAAGTTTCTACACAGGTAAGGTGCTTCCATTCGTTGGAAGGCAAAAACATCAATTTTGAGTTCAAAACCTATTACGACGTGGCCGCTAAATGGAGCGGCGCAAGTGTCAGGTACAGCAAGTCGAAGAAAGCCATTACTTTGGTTCATCACCGAACCGAAGAGTACGTCATGACGGAGAGCGGGCCGTACGAATTCACGACGACTTGGGTGGAAGTTTCAGACGGTGCGGTGACGGGGCAGTATGTCATCGCAACGCAAGGCGCTCGGGTGAACTCGATGCGCTACACGAATTACAAATCCGGCAAACAGTATTCGTTCGACGAAGACTTTAGCATTGAGGCCTCTCCAGAGACGGGTTGTCAGTGGGGATGAACTCTTAAAGAAAGGGGGCTCAACGCCCCCTCTTTCTCATCCGCGGATCTCGCTAAAACTTGGCAGCCAGGTTCCGCACTTCAATGTGATCAAGCGTCCCTTCCACCATCAATCTCACCCCGTCCGCCATTCTACTCAATGCCAGTGCCACCGAGCGGCGTGAGCCATCTATGTCGTCCGCAAGGTCCGCAGCGATGACGCTGATGGACAGCAGATCTTCCGAGGCGTTGGCCAGGAGGGCTTCGGCATCGATGTCCGGGTTCAGGCTGAACAGGCCTTCGCGGCGTGGGGCCGGTGGATGGCCGGGGTTGCCCAAATGGTGATCAAGGGTGCGTTTGGCGGCTTCATGTAATTTTCCTGAATCGAAGGATTCGTAGGGGGAGGTGTCCTCGGTGTTGGCAGTTGAATTGGTCATCGGTGTAAATCCCTTGGAGTAAGAAGAAATTGCTCCCGAATTCGGACTTGCACATCCGGTCACCGAATAGCCGATGACGCAGGAAGCCTATCGGTGGTCTTCAAGCCCGCCTAGTTCACGGACAGCCCCGCACTTTGCAGGAAACTTCCCATGGATTCGCGGGGCGGAAGATCAAAAGATCGCAGGCTTCGCCAACTCCTACAGGTATGTGTTTCAACAGGTGTAGGAAAGGTGAGTGGTGAGACGCGGAGCGTCTCGGGATGCATTCCCACGCGGAGCGGGGGAACGATCAGTGGGCGAGCGCTTAATCGTGACTTGGCAGTCATCGTGCGGGAAATGGTCTGCATCCTCTTCCAACAGCTTCAGATACTGGCGTTATCGTTCGAATCCCTTACACTGCCCCGGCCGTTCATTTTCCTTTTGAGGCTGTGCGCATGAAATTTCGTTTTCTTCTGTGGATGATGGGTTTGTTGATGGGTAA
>Ga0308166_1004038_pt1 | contig 12009 bp, 8 predicted proteins | sample PhyCR2_2_FD_202137 | JGI IMG/M metagenome (GOLD analysis project Ga0308166, IMG submission 202137) | Phyllosphere microbial communities from UC Gill Tract Community Farm, Albany, California, United States - DLSLCC.R2 | ecosystem: Host-associated > Plants > Phyllosphere > Unclassified | place... | reverse complement strand
AGGTGGGGCTGGCCGGACCGGTCCGACCGCAAGACGTCCACGCGCTGGAGCGGCTACCTGCGCGCTGCGGAGACCGGCCCGCACCACCTGCGGCTGAAAGGCGGCCAGGGCTATCGCATCCGTATCGACGGACGCCTCGTCACGGACCTGTGGGACATCGCCTGGCCAACGACGAACACGCCGGTCGAACTCGCGGCCGGCAAGGTGTACCGGATCGAGATCGAGGCCCGGCAGCTCGGCTGGGACGGCGAACAGATGCTGCAGTGGACACGGCCCAGTTTCGACGACACGGCCGCCCTGGAAGCGGCGCGCGCGGCGGATCTCGTCGTGTTCGCGGGCGGCCTCACGTGGCAGCTGGAAGGCGAGGAAATGTCGGTCAATGCACCGGGTTTCGCCGGCGGCGACCGCACGAGTCTCGACCTGCCCGCGCCGCAGGAAGCGCTGCTGGAACGCCTGGGCAGCCTCGGCAAGCCGCTGGTGCTCGTCAACATGAGCGGCAGCGCCATGTCCCTGAACTGGGCCGCAGGTCACGTGCCGGCCATCGTCCAGGCGTGGTACCCCGGCGGCGAAGGCGGCCAGGCCGTGGCGGAACTGATCGCCGGCGACTACAGCCCCGCCGGACGCCTGCCGGTGACGTTCTACAAGTCGGCGTCGGACCTGCCCCCGTTCAAGGACTACGGCATGCAGGGCCGTACCTACAAGTACTTCAAGGGCGAGCCGCTGTACCCGTTCGGCCATGGCCTGAGCTACACGCAGTTCTCGTACAAGCTCGCCGCGCCCGCGCCAAAGGCCGTGTGCGCCGGCTGCGCCGTCAAGGTCGCCGTCGACGTGAAGAACGACGGACCGCGCGCCGGGGACGAAGTCGTGCAGGTCTACGTCGCCCGTTCCGGTCCTGCGGCGCCCAACCGCACGCTCGTCCGCTTCGCCCGCGTCACGCTGCAGCCGGGCGAAAAACGCCGGCTGACGTTCGACCTGGACGGCAAGGCCCTCAGCACGGTCGATGCGGCCGGCAAGCGCAGCGTCGAGCCGGGCCAGGCCACCGTATGGATCGGCGGCGGCCAGCCTGGCCCGCGGACCGCGGGCGTCGCGCTGAAGTTCGGCGTCAAGGGCCGCCGCGGCCTGCCGCCGTTCTGACGCCCTACTCCTGCACGGCGACGACCACGACGGACTTCGCCGGCAGGGGCAGCACCAGTTTTCCATCCCGTGCCGCGGCCTGGAACGGCGCGGGCCTGACGGCATCGGGCGCGGCGAACGTGTTGTGCGCGTCCATCGCGGCCGCCGTCAGCACGGAACCGGCCGCCCCGCGCGCGGCGGTGCCGCCCACGTCGACCGTGACGTCGGCCGCCTCGCGCGGGTTCGCGTTGACGAGGGCAAGAACCAGCTTGCCGTCCTTGCCGCGCGCCGCCGACGCGCTGACGGTCGGGATCGCGTCGGCGCCGAGCGTGTACAGCGGGTTGTGCGCGAGCGTCACCGGCACCGAGACCGCATCCTGGAACGGCACATACATCCTGAAGACGTGGTAGGTCGGCGTCAGCACCATCCGCGCGCCGTCCGTGCGGACCATCGCCTGCAGCACGTTCACCATCTGCGCGATGCTCGTCATGCGCACGCGGTCCGCATGCGCGTGGAAGATGTTGAAGTTCAGGGCCGCGACGAGCGCGTCGCGCAGTGAGTTCTGCTGCTGCAGGAAGCCCGGCCGGCTGCCCTCCTCCGCGTCGTACCACGTGCCCCATTCGTCGACGGCGAACATCAGCTTCTTCTGCGGGTCGTGCGCATCCAGTTTCGCGACATTGGACGCGATGAACCCTTCCATGCGCCGCGTCTCGCCCAGCGTGTGGATCCAGCGGCCTTCGTCGAAAACCGGTCGCGCCATACTTGCCGTTCCTGTCGGCGCCGGGCGACGTGTAATAGTGGAACGAGATGCCGTGCGCACGTACGCCCCAGCCGCCGATGTGCTGGCTCAGGTAATCGGTCCAACCCGTATCCTCGTCGTGGCCGCCGGCCGCGATGAACTTCGTGTCGCCGCCGGGATGGAAGAAGTTCGCGTAGCGGCGGTAGGCGTCGGCGTACTGCTCCGGCCGCATATTGCCGCCGCAACCCCACGCCTCGTTGCCGATGCCGAAGAACGCGACCTTGTACGGCGCCGGGTGGCCGTTGCGGGCGCGCTGGCGGGCCAGGCTCGACGTGCCATCCGCCGTCAGGTACTCGACCCATTCCGCCATCTCCTGCACGGTGCCGGTGCCGAGGTTGCCGTTGACGTAGGCCTCCGCGCCGAGCTGCTCGACGAGGTCGAAGAACTCGTGGGTGCCGACGGCATTGCTCTCGTCGACGCCGCCCCAGTTCGTGTTGATGCGCACGGGCCGCTCCCCGCGTGGGCCGATGCCGTCGCGCCAGTGGTACTGGTCGGCGAAGCAGCCGCCCGGCCAGCGCACGAGCGGCACGCGCAGCGCCTTCAGCGCGGCCACGACGTCGTTGCGCCAGCCGCGCGTGTTGGGGATCTTCGAGTCGGGACCGACCCACAGGCCGCCGTAGATGCCGGTGCCGAGGTGTTCGGCGAACTGGCCGTACACGTAGCGGCTGATGACGGGGCCCGGCTTGGCCGCGTCGATCGTGACGCCGACCTGCGCGGTGGCGAAGGTGGACGCGGCCGCGCAGACCGCGAACGCGCACAGCCGAAGTGTGTTCATGGTGGAATCTCCGTTCTCAATACGCGTGCAGCCGGATCTTCAGGATCGTGGGCCGCGCCGGCAGGTTGACGCCATGGTCGACCTGGTCGCCGTTCCAGTTGCGTTCCATGATCCAGCGCCCCTGCGCGTCGAACCGTCCCTCCTCGACGCGCGCGAACATGGAGCGCTTGCCTTCGTTCGCCCCGGCCGGCCAGAAATGCAGGCGGACGTGCTGTCCGATCACGATGAACTCGTCGTCGCCGATCCGGGCGAAGGCCGCGCCGCCGTTCGGGGCCGCCGTGCCGGGCGGGTAGTCCTCCTCCTTCGCGTCCTTGCCCATCGTGCCGAACTGCCATTCGCGGAACGAGGCGGTGACGCCCCAGTCCTTCAGTACCAGCGACTGTGGCTTGCGGTCGTCGCCTTCCGCGATGCCGGCCGTGCGTCCTTCCAGCACCCACCGTCCCCACTGCTGCGCCAGCGGCGCAAACGCGGCGTAGATGGTCCCGAACGGCTCGACCATGGTCTGGTCCGTACGCTTCGAGCCCAGCGGATAATTGCTGTAGTCCGCATAGTCGATGCCGAACGGCGCCACGCCGATCGCGCCGCGGCCCAGGATCCGGTAGACGTAGCGCGCATACGCGGCCGCGTTGCCCATCTCCGGCACGAACAGCGCGTTGTCGGGACGCTGGAATTTGTCCAGCGTCGCCGCCACGCTGTCCGATTGCGGCGCGTACAGGTCGGGGCCGGCGATGTCGATGTGCGGGGCGGCGGCCTTGTAGATGTCGATCACGTCGTACGTCGGGCCGCCGCTGGCGAAGTTGCCCTTCCACGGCGCCAGCGGCTCGAGCGGGTCGCGCAGCGCATTGTTGACGAACATCGGCAGGTCGTACACGGCGCGTCCGGCCTGCGCGATGTCCTCGATGTAGTTGGCGACCGCCCAGGCGTGGAAATATTCGTCGGCATACGGACCGTAGACCTCCGACCAGGTGCCGCTCGCGGCGCCGGGCACGGGCGGCTTCTTGCGCGCGAGGACGGCCGCCGGCACCGGCTGGCGGAACGCCGCCTCGCCGCGCGGTCCGAAATCGCGCACGGTGCCGTAGGTGCCGACCTCGTTTTCGACCTGCACCATGATCACGGTGCGCTGCGCTTCGTCGATCTGCTTCAGGTGGCGCATCAGCGCGACGAACGCCTTCCTGTCGGCCGCCAGGGTCTGCTCGCCCAGCGGCGACAGGCAGTAGCTGGCCTTGCCGTCGCGGCCGAGCATGCGGGGGAAACGCTTGTCGTCGAACTTGACCCATTCGGGCGTGTACGCGGGGCCCGTGTTCTTCCAGGTGCCGAACCACAGCAGCACCAGGCGCACGCCGTTGCGGCGGGCTTCGGCCACGAGCGTGTCGACATAGCCGAAATCGAACCTGCCCTCGACGGGCTCGATCTGTTCCCAGGCCACGGGGATCTCGAGCGTGTTGGCGTGGGCATCCTTGACGGCGGCCCAAACCTTGGGCAGCGCATTCGGATAATTGCTGGAATTGTGGGCCTGCACGCCCAGCATCGTGAACGGCTTGCCGTCGACGAGCAGCGCGTAGCGGCCGTCCTGCTGGACCAGGCGCGGCATCGGCGCGGCGGCCAGCGCCTGGGTGGACACCAGGGCGAGCGCGGCCAGCAGATGATAGGGGTGTTTTTTCATACGAGGATCCGGTCAATTGAAAGCAACGGCCTCGCGCGACCGGCGAAGGTCGCGCGAGGCCTGTTTTGCGGCGGCGTGCCTAGAACGTGTAGTTCATCTGGGCGCTGAAAGTGCGGCCCGTGTAGAAGGCGTTGTGCAATTTCATGCCGACCTGCTGCTGCATGTACTGCCGGTAGACCTGGTTCGTCAGGTTGCCCACCTGGCCGCCCAGGCGCAGGTGCTCCGTGAACTTGTACTGGAAGCCCAGGTCGAGCTGGCCGTACGCGCCGCCCCAGGTCGGCAAGCCGTAGTTGACCGAGTAGCCCTGGCCGTAGTTAGGGCTGTCCGGGTTGCGGTCGATGCCATCGTTGCCGGCCGTGCCCCACGAGTTGGTCGACTGCAGGTACTTCGAGCGCCAGCTGTACGCGAGGCGCAGCGACACCGCGTCTTTGTCGTACAACAGCGCCACGTTATACGAGTTCTTCGACAGGCCCACCAATGGCATGTCGCCGAACACCCGGCCGTCCGTGTCGCAGCCTTGCAGGTTGCGAACCATGTTGGCCATCAGCGTGTCCTTCGGCGTGCACCAGGTGCCGTTGACGGGGTTGTGATACGTCGTGCTGCTGTCGATGTACGTGAAGTTGCTCGACACGCCGAGACCCGAGAACAGGCCTGGCAGCTTGTCGAAATAGGTCTGGAAGCCCGCCTCGATGCCGCTGACGCGGGCGTCCATGCCGTTTACGGGCCCGGTGACCATGAAGTCGTGCGTCGTTCCGGTGACGTCCTGCAGCGGATAGACCGTCGTCTGCGCGATGATGACGTCCTTCAGCCGCTTGTTGAAGACGCCGAACGTCGCCGAGCTGGCGCGGCCGAAGTAGTACTCGGCCGTCAGGTCGAGGTTGGTGGCCATGACCGGACGGAGCGACGTATTGCCGCGCAGCTGGCCGTTGTAGGCGATCGAATCGACCACCGGCTTCTGGTCGTCGCCGGGCGGCGTGTGCGTCTTGATGTCCATGCCCAGCGTCGTGTAGGCCTGCAGCAGGTAGAAGTCCGGACGCGACATGCCCTTCGACAGCCCGAGGCGGAACTGCAGCTCGTCGCTGACCTTCAGTTTCAGGTTCAGGCTCGGCAGCACGCGCGTGTAGGTGCTCTCGAACGTCTGCTTCTCCGACTGCGCGGGAATGTCCGGCACGCCCGGCAGCAGCGGCTTGTTGGGCGGCGTGAACAGCGTGTAGCCGATCGACTTCGGATTCGTGCGCACGACGCGCACGCCGACGTTGCCGTCGATGGGATACGCGAGCTTGTCGAACGCGAAGCGCAGCTGGGCGTAGGCCGCCTGCGTGCGTTCGTGCTGGTCGTTCAGGCCGATCGCATCGCCGAACTTGGGCGGTTTGTAGCTGCAGTCGTTGTTGCGGCCGGTCGCGTTGGCTTCGTTGCACAGGGTCGTGTAGTAGTCGTGCAGCTTGTTGACGGCGTCGACCGAATTGGCCAGCGACGCGTCGGGCACGATCACCGGTGCCGGCGACGCCGCGGAACCGCCGAAGAAGTTCTTGAACTGGTGCAGGCCGAAGCCCTGGGCGAAGCGCGGGTCGCCCAGGCCGGCGAACTGCGCCAGCGGCTGCCACGACTGGTTGCCGACCGCCCATCCCTGCGAGATCTGGACCCATTCCGAATCGTGGGTGGACTGCGTCACCGCCGAGCGGTCGGTCACGCGCACGCCGAAGCGCAGGTCGTTGAGGATCGGATGGTCGAACGTGTACTTCGCGTCCAGGCGCGCCGTGTTCATCTGCGCCTTCGCCACGTCATGGTGCACCTGCGTGAACCCCCAGTAGTAGTGCGACGGATCGGCCAGGTATGCCCGCGACGCCTGGTCGAACGAGATCGACGGCATGCCGCCGCGCAGGTCGACCGTCTGGCCGGGCACCCAACCGCCCAGGCCGACCGTGTTGTCGTAGCCGTCCGTCGTGGCCTGCACGTGCTGCAGGTCGGCCTTGAAGGTCCACGCGTCGCTGGCGCGCCAGGTGCCCGACCACGACACGTCGCGCGTGTCGGACGTGCGGCCGCTCGCGCGCGCATCGGTGCCGAAGCCCAGGCCCGTGCCGAAGCCCGGACCGCTGTTGGTGGTGTCGTGCAGCGTGCCGGTCAGCAGGGCGCCGTTGGCGTCGTACGTGGCGCCCGGATCGAGCGACAAGGTGGCCGGGTTCGTGCCGCCGAAGTAGGAGTGTTCGTCCGAGTGCTGCTTGTAGCGCGAACGCAGGAACGTCACGTACGAGCTGAAGTCGCCCTTCTTCCACTGCAGCGCGCCATACAGGCCGTCGCGGGTGCGGTCGAAGGTGTTCTGTCCCCAGCTCGCGGACGGAGTGACCCAGACGCGCTTGCCGGGCACGAGGTCGTCGCGCGAGCTGTACGGGGCGATCGACAGGCTGTCGCTCTGGTTCGCGATCTTCGAGTGCGCGAGGTCGATCAGCACGCCGACCTGGCCGAACCGCGTGTCCCAGCGGTCGGAGTACAGGCCCGACACGGACGGCGGCGCGGTCTTCTGGCGCAGCGACGAGCGCGAGACCTCGGTCGACAGCGCCACCTTGCGGCCCTTGGCATCGAACGGCAGCGCGGTGCGCAGGTTGACCAGGCCGCCGATGCCGCCTTCGATCTGCTCGGCGGACGGGTTCTTGTACACGTCCACGCCGGCCATCAGCTCGGGCGGCACGTCCTCGAAGCTCAGCGCGCGGCCGCCGTTGGCGGAGAACGCGTCGCGGCCGTTGAATTCGGAGCGGACCTGGCCCGCGCCCAGGCCGCGGATCGACACGCCCGTGCCTTCTGCAGCGTAGTGGTTGACGCTGTCGCCCACGCCCTGCTGCGGGTCGACCCGGTTCATCGTGCGGTCGATGCTCACGCCGACGACCCGCTGCAGCACTTCCGTCACCGATTTGTCCGGCAGCTTGCCGATGTCGTCGGCGACGATCGAGTCGACGATTTCGTCCGCGTTCTTCTTGATGTTCTGCGCCGACTCGAGCGCCGCGCGCTGGCCGTGCACGACCACCGTGGCCGGTTCGGTCTGCGCCAGCGCGGCGCCGCTTGCCATCAGGGCGAGCTGCGCGACGCCGATGGCGATCGCTGTTTTCCTGGTATTGTTCACCTTGTCAAGTCTCCGTGTTGTCCTGGATGTCGTCGCCGTCGAATTCGTGCGGCGATCCCTCATTCTGTTTGCCGCACCGGCCCGCAGCAATTTCGAAATCCCTCAAACAACCAACGAAAACAAGGCGCGCTTCGACACGGGCCCAAAAAAAGGGACGGCCGGAGCCGTCCCTTAACCCACTTGAACGCGGGAGGAGATGATGCTGCGCATCGATCGGAGAACGATGCGCGAGCCACCCATGCATTCTACGAACCGCCATCCGGCGTCGCCAGAACGAAATCCCTCAAATTGTTGGCGAAAATCCGTGGGCGCGGGCGCGTTACGGTCCGGCGGATTCCGGTGCGCTGTCGCGCAGCTTGCGGAAGGTCTTCGGCGTGCAGCCGTATTCTTCCTTGAAGAGTTTGTTGAAGTAGGAGACGTTCCGGTAGCCCACGGCATAGGCGATTTCCGCCACGCTCGTGTCTTCCTTCGCGCCCAGCAGGCGCGCCGCCTCGGTCAGCCTGAGCTTGTTCAGGTACGTGGAAAACGTGAAGCCCAGCTCCGCCTTGAGGATCTCGTTGATCTTGTTGCGGCCGATGCCGAGCTTGTTCACCGTGGTCTCGACATCCAGTTCCGGGTTGACGTATTCCGTCGCCATGAAGCGCAGGATGGCGCTCTGCTCCTTGTCGCGATGCAGGTCCTGCGACAACTGCTGATAGGCGACCAGGGGAATGTCGCGCCGCATCTTGTCCTTCACTTCTGCCAGCAATGCCCGGGTATGCCGGCGGAAGAACCACAGGCCATAGGCCGGCCACGCGACGACCATGAACGCCGCGAACAGGGCCAGGTAGCGCATGTCGCGCCCCGTCAGGGTCAGGTTCCTGACCTGGACGGTCGAGAGCACGCCGTAGGGGCTCTGGAACGTGCTGCCGAACGAGAGCTTGGCGATCCGTGTCAGCGTGTGTTCCTGGCGCGCGAGGTTCAGCCCGTACCTGTCGAACCACCACTGGTCGGTGCGCAGACGCGCCAGGTCGAGCTCGACGTGTTCGCCGTTCTTGTTGCAGAAAAAATAGGTGTAGGGGGTGCGATAGGTATCGAACCGGCCGGGAACCGATACCTGGTCGTCGAACAGCACGAGGCCGAATGCCAGCGTGTTGGCCGGCGCGCAGTTGACGTCGAACTCCACGGCGCTGTAGCGGGACAGGTCGACGTGCGTAAACTTGCCGGCGCGGTCGCGGAACGCCACTTCCGCGTGGACGAACGGATACGCCGCCGCCTTGACGGACGTGAACTCGAAGCTCAGCGTGGCGGCGTCGTCGATCAGCCTGGCCGTCGAACGCCCGCCCACGGCCGAATCGGCCATGATCTCGGCGTGCCACGGCAGGCTGCTGTCCGCGGCGGGCAGCAGCGGCAGCCGGACATAGGTGCTGCGGACGCAGGCATAGCCGATGAGAACGCTCGCCACGACAAGCCCCAGCAGCCCGGCGAGCGCCTTGTTGTAGAAACTCTGCATTACCTGCTGCCACCTCGACGAATATAGGCCTGGCGGCCGTCTTGCGGCCCCATCAACATAATGACAGGTCGCCCATGGATTTGTCGAGATGCGCGCCGGGTGGCGCGGGCGTCAGGCCTGCAGCGCGACTTCCTGCGGTATAGCCTGCGCCAGCGCCACGCGCTGCTGGTATTCCCGCGGCGAACAACCGAGCTCGCGCTTGAACACGGCGAACAGGTATTGCATCGATGTAAAGCCGCAACGCTGCGCCACCTCGGCCACGCTGCAATCCCCTTCCGCCAGCAGCGCGGTCGCGGCATCGAGCTTGAAGCGCAGGATCTCGTCGTGCACGCTGCAGGCCAGTTCCTGCTGGAAATACGTCTCGAGGGTGGAGCGCGAGACGCCGACGTAATCGGCGACCTGGTCACCCTTGATGCCCTGGCAGGCATACTGGCGGATAAAATGCCGGGCACGCATGACGCGGGGGTTCTTGACGGGCTGGTGGCTGCTCGACGCGAGCACGTTGATGCCGGCGGGCGGCACCAGGATGCGCGAGCATTCCAGATACGTCCCTTCGAGCAGCTGATGCAGCATCCGGGCCGCGGTGCGGCCGATCTCGTTCGAGCCCTGAATCACGGAGCTGAGCGGGATACACGACAGCATGCGTGCCAGCGGATCGTTGTCGATGCCGATGATGGCGACCTGTTCCGGCACCGCGATATTAGCAAACTGACAAGCCTGCAGCAACTGGCGCGCGCGCGCATCGGTGGCGGCGATGATCCCGATGGGTTTTGGCAGGCTCTGCAGCCACCGTACCTGTTGCGCGACGTCCTCCTCCCAGCTGCGGGCGCCCTCTCCGCGCAGGATCTCGACGTCGAATTTGTCGCGCTGCATCAGGAACCGGAACGCCTTTTCGCGCTCGAGCGCCCATGGGTGCTTCGTCCCGTCGGGCAGGGAAAACAGGGCGAACCGGCGCAATCCAACGTCGATCAGGTGGGTATAGGCGAGGTTGACGAGCTTGAAGTTGTCGGTCGCGACATACGGCACGTTGGCCGGATAATCGGCCTCGTTCGCATATGAGCCGCCGACGGCGACGACGGGCACGGGGCTGTCGGCCAGCGCCGCGGCCACGGCCGGGTCGTCGAAGTGGGCGATGATGCCGTCACCTTGCCAGCGCGCAAGACTCGACAGGCGCAAACGAAAATCATCTTCGATGAACAATTCCCACGATGTCCGCCGGCTCGACAGGTAACCGGCGATACCGCCGATGACCTCCCGGGCGAACGCCTGGTTGGCATCAAATAACAAAGCAATGCGATGTGTTTTTGGGCACTTCATTGGCGACGGTCTCCATGTTGCGTCCTGGCTGGACGTCTCTTTTCAATCCGGCAATGTCCCAAAGTATCTTTTCGAGTGCGCTGTTCCCTGTAGAATTTTTTAAATCGACTCCTAGGAGGATACGAATAGTTGAAGTTTTACATGCCAAAAGTGTTATTTGCGGGCGCCAAGCGGCGATGATGCAGGCTTGCTATCATCGGGGTCTTTATATATTGAGGAGGCATCCATGACACTTTCCCTGTACACGGCTTCGGTCCCCGTGTTCCGCCAGATCCTGGGCAGCCTGTCCGCCATCCTGACGAAGGCCGAGGCGCACGCGGACGCGAAGAAGCTGGATCCGAACGCGCTGCTGCAAGCGCGCCTGTTCCCGGACATGTTCCCGCTCGTGCGCCAGGTCCAGCTGGCGACGGATTTCGCCAAGGGCGCCGCCGCGCGCCTCGCGGGCGCCGACGTGCCGCGGTACGACGATGTGGAGACGGATTTCGCGGGCCTGCAGGCACGCCTGGAAAAGACGCTGGCCTTCCTGGACACGGTGGCGCGCGAGGCGGTGGATGCCGGCGGCGACCGCGACGTGACGATCGGCACGGGCGCCAACCAGCGCCAGTTCAAGGGCCAGGTCTATTTATTGCACTACGCGCTGCCGAACTTCTATTTCCACGCCGCGACGGCGTACGACATCCTGCGCCATAACGGGCTGGACATCGGCAAGCGGGATTTCGTCGGCACGTTCTGATCAGGTATTGCGGCGCGGGTAGCCCTGCGCCAGGATGCGCTGCCACACGACTTCCTTCTGCTCGGCCGTCATCGAGACCCAGTGGGCCACCTCGACGACGGTCCGGCCGCAGCCGCGGCAGATGTCGTCGAAGGTGGTCGAGCAGACCGCGACGCAGGGGGTGTCGGGGCGCTGCGGGAGCGCCCCGACAGGGCGCTGCGGGAGCGCCGCGACAGGGCGCTGCGGGAGCGCCCCGGCAAGTCGCACGGACGAGGACGCGGGCACCGTGTTCTCGTCCTCGGGGAGCGGTGCTCCCTGTGCATCAACGAGCGGGGCCGACATCGAGCTTGTCCCAGCCTTCATGGCCGAGCTTTTCCATGGTCTCGATATTCTTCTCGAAGATCTCGGCCGCATCGGGGATCGCTTCCACGGCGCGGTCGATGCTGTCTTCGCGCAAGAGCTGCAGCACCGGGTAAGGCGAACGGTTGGTAAAGTTCTCGATGCCGTTCGGGTCCGTGTCCGCGAACTGGTAGTCCGGGTGGAAGCTGGCGATCTGCAGCTCGCCGTCCAGGCTCATGTCTTCGACGGCGGCGTCGGCGACGTCGAGGAATTCATTGAAGTCCAGGAAATCCTGCAGCACGTACGGGTGGATCAGCAGGGTCGTGTCGACTTGTTCCGGGTCCGTGTCGGCCAGCAGCTGCAGCTCGTCCATCAGCGTGTCCAGCAGGGACTCGGGCGTGCGCGCATGCGCGACGACATAGCGCACCTGGTCCTTCACTTGCACCGCCTTCGCGAACGGACAAAGGTTCAGGCCGATCACGGCGCGGTCGACCCAGCGCCGGGTGGCGGCGATGACGGCGTCATCGTCCACGTTCTCGTTGGGAGTGCTCATTTCTTACTTTCAAAAAATACAAAACCGCGTCCTGCGGAGACGGCAATTGTACGCTTTTTGCGTCCTCTCATGGAGCATCCGACCAGCCGGACTAACTTGAAAGACAGGCTGGTATTACCCGGCAGTCCATG
>Ga0308166_1004037_pt1 | contig 12011 bp, 9 predicted proteins | sample PhyCR2_2_FD_202137 | JGI IMG/M metagenome (GOLD analysis project Ga0308166, IMG submission 202137) | Phyllosphere microbial communities from UC Gill Tract Community Farm, Albany, California, United States - DLSLCC.R2 | ecosystem: Host-associated > Plants > Phyllosphere > Unclassified | place... | reverse complement strand
GACGTGGGCGACCAGGCGGCCGAGGCGGTCGTACTCGTAGCGTTCGGTGGCGCCGTCCGCATGCGTCACCGATGCCAGGCGGCCGAGGCTGTCGTAGGCGTACGTGCTGGCGTTGCCGTTGGCGTCGACGGCGCGGATCAGGCGGCCTTCGGCGTCGTAGCTGAAGCTGCTCGTGCTGCCCGAGCAGTCCGTGTACGCGATCAGCTGGCCGGCGCGGTTGTAGTCGAGTTTTTTGATGCCGCCGCGCGCATCGATGACCTGCACTGGCAGGCCGCGGTCGTCATATTGGTACGCGGTGCGCTGGCCCAGCGGGTTGGTCACGCTGGTGAGATTGCCCAGCGCGTCGTAGCGCAGGACCGTCCGACCGCCGAGCGCGTCGGTAATAAAGGCGGGCTTGTCGAAGCGGGCGTCATAGACGATGCCCGTGCCGTTGCCGCCGCGTTCGATGCGGATGATGCGGCTGCGTTCGTCGTAGCGGTAGCGCACCTGGCGGCCGGCCGGGTCCGTCAGGGACAGCAGGTTGCCGTTGGTGTCGAGCTGGTGCGTGGTGACGCCGCCTGTCGCATTGACGTGCTGGATCAGGCGGTCCTTGGCGTCGAAGCGGTACCGTTGCACGCGGCCGAGGCCGTCGGTGACGATCGTCTCTTTCGGCTGGTACTCGAACGTCCACACCTCGCCCGTGTTGGTCCAGTTGCGCAGCACCTTGCCATCGGGACTCTCGACATCGTATTCATAGCGCGACACCAGCCCGTCAGGCTGGCCATGTTCCACCATGATGTGGTGACGGTAACCGAACTGACGGATGACGTCGCCGCCGCGGTTGCGCACGCGCCGCAAGTCGCCGACGGCATCGTATTCGTAGCGGACCAGCGTCTCGGCCAGCAGTTTGACGCTCTGCAGCCGCACCCCGCCGTGCACGTTGCCGAACTCCAGCGTGAGGCTGTGGCCGGCACTGTCGTCGATACGGACCGGCAATTGGCGGGCGTCGTATTCGATGCGGATGTGGTTGTTGTTGGCGTCGCGCCACCCGATCAGGCGGGCCGTGTCGCCGCTGTAGAGGACGGCAAACTGCGTGCGCAGGCCGTTGCTGTCGATGACGTCGAAGGCGGTGTCGGCCGTGCGCTCCAGCGTGATCTGTTCGGACGGCGAATAGATCGCTTCGCCCACGCGCGGCAGAGAGAAGGTGACGGCGCGCTCAAACGCATCCTCGATGACGACTTCGTCCGCGCTGATGCGCAGCGTGTCGGAAATCGGCAGCGCCCAGCCCTGGCCCAGCCAGCCCGTCTGGCGCAGCGCCGAGCTGTAGGTGCGTTGCCAGACAAGGTGCAACGGCGCCGGCAGCGTGAAGTCCAGGTCGAGCTCGCCCATCAGGATCTTGCTGCCCGTGTTCGGATTGACGGGGTGGGCAACGAGGTCGCACGGCTTCGGGCGTTGCGCTTCGCCTTCCTTGACGGGGCCGGCGGGTTCGGCCGGCTTTTCTGGGACAGCCTTGGCGGCGGGCTTGGTCGCCGCGCCTTCGACGGCGCCCTGCGCGCTGGCGGTCTTCGGCTGCAGGTTCGGGTGACGCCGCAGCGCGGCCTCGTTCGCGCTGACCCATTCCCCGAACCGGGGGCCGAGTTTACTTTTCGACAGATTCTGGATCAGTGTCTTGGCTTGCCCGCGCGACAGGTACAGCACCAGCGCCGTCAGGATGGCCTTGACGAGCAGGAACTCGCCGCGCGCGAACGACTGGGTTGCCTCGTCCACCATGCGCTTGCGGGTTGCATGGGCATTCCACGGCTGCTGGCCGGCCGACCACGCGGTGGCGAAACCGCGGGCAAATTCGCCGCACATGTCGGGAATGGTCTTGCTGACGTCCATGACCAGCATGCCGAGGCCCATCCACGCCAGGATCTGCGCGCCCGCGGCAAGCCCGGCCTGGGCGCCAACGGCGGCGCCGGGAATGGCACCGACACCGCCGGCAAATGCGCCGATGACCCCGCCGGCGGCGGCGCCCAGCACGAGCCCGCCCCCCAGGTACAGGCCCACCTCCTTCGCGAGCCCCAGCAGCAGGTCGAGCACCATCGAAAAGTCGATTCCGTCCAGCTGGGCTTGCAGCTGCTGGCGAAAAGCCGGCTCCGAGCGTTCCAGTGCCGTCAGCACGGCCTGGATCGACTGCGCGCCGCCGACGTTGGCGCCGGCATGGGCCAGCTCCATCAGCGAATCGCCGGCCTGGCTCGACCAGCGTTGCACACGTCGTTCGATGTCGAGCCGGGCTTGCGCACCGACCCGCTCGTAGTGGCGCTGCACGCTGTTCAGGGCTTGCGTCAGGTTGGTCCAGCTGCTGGTGGAGTCTGGCATTGTCGGTGCAGGGAGTGATGAGAAGGTGCCGCCGATGATGCCAAAAGCGATGTCAGCAGGGGCCCGATTTCTGATAGTATAAACACAATTTATCAAAAACTTAAGAATGCGCGTTTGAGCCAACTGGTCCTTGCACCGGCGCGCGCGGTGTCCGTCAGCCCAGGCATTCAGCGCAAGGGCCGGGGCGTCCGCGCAGTCGCCGTGTGTCGGCTCGGGATGCGTGTCAAGCAGGAGTCGTCCTCATGTCCTCAGATTCGATCGATAGCCCGGCAAGACCCGACCAGATTCCCGCCGACGGGGCCAGGCCGTCCAGTTTGCCGGCCGCCGGCAAGCTTGCCGTCAGCGCTGCCGGCTTGGCCGGCGTCGATGCCAAGGCACTTGGTGTTGCCAGCACGGCGCTGGACGCGGCAAGTACCTTGCAGTCCGGTTCCGGCGCCGCTGCCCTGGCGACGGGCCTGACCGGCCTGACGGGCCTGGCCAACCCCCAGCTGGGGCAGGCGCTGCAGGTCGCATCCCAGGTGCGCTCGCTGGCGCAGCAAGGCGAGAGTCTGGCCGGCCACGCCCAGCAGGCCGCCGCCCTGACTAAGGAGGCACCGGCCGCCCTGGCGGAAGCGGCCGCCCCTGCGCTGGAAAACCTGATCATTGCCGAGCACCCGTTGGCAGGACAGGCCGTCAGCGACTTCGCGGCCGCCGCGCCGCAGTACGTGCCGCCGGCGATCGATCCCGCGGAGCCGGCCGACGAAGAGAGCGCGGTGGCCGGGGCCCTCGCCAAATTCAATGACGGCACACGTCTGCTGCGTTTCTTCTCGCCGCTGACGGGCGAGAAGGCGCTGCTGATTGAATCGCTGAGCGGCAATGCCGCGTTGTCCGAACAGTTCCTCTTCAACCTCAGCCTGATTTCGGAAAACGCCGCCATCGACCTGAAAGACCTGATGGGCAAGAACGTCGGCGTGGCCGTGCAATTGGCCGACGGCAGCGATCATTTCATCAACGGTTACGTGCATTCGTTCGGCTTCAGCCATGCCGACGGCGGCTTCGCGTTTTATCACGCGCAGATCGTGCCGTGGTTCAGCTATCTGAAACAGCGCGTCAATTCGCGCATCTTCCAGGACCAGAGCGTGCTGGAAGTGATCGATACGCTGTTCAAGGGCGATTACAACGGCCTGGCGAATTACGAGTTCCGCACCAGCCAGACCTATCGTCCGGAAACCTATATCGTGCAGTACGACGAGACGGACGAACATTTCGTCAGCCGGCTGATGGAAAAATACGGCCTGTTCTATTATTTCGAGCACAAGCCGAACGGCCATGTGATGGTCATCAGCGACGATTCGCGCTCCAGCACATTCTGTCCGCCGCAGTTGCATCACGCTGAGGTGGAATTCAACGGCGGCAATCGCTGGCATGACCGCGACAGCGTGACGGCACTGGCCGCGGAGCGCAATCTGCAGCCGACCAAGGTGGCATTGAATACCTTCGATTTCAAATCGCCGAATACGCTGCAATACGTGGAACTGCCGACGGTCACGCAGCAGGGCGATATGCCGACGATGGAAGTCTACGACGGCAATCCCGCGTTTTCGTACAAGGATAAGGACGACGGCGCCCGCGAGGCCCGCCAGCGGCTGGAAGTGCTGGAATGGCAGGCCAAGGTATTCACGGGCGCGTCGGACTGCCGCGGCCTTGTTGCCGGCCATACCTTCAAGCTGCTCGACCACCACTGGTTCGACCCGGCGGGCGACGGCGACAACGACTTCCTCGTGATGTCGGTGCAATATGCGGCCCGCAACAATTACTTCGAGCGGGGCCAGAGCGACGTCTACCGCAACACGTTTACGGCCATCCGCCGCAAGATCCCGTATCGTCCGCGCCGGTCGCATCAGATGCCGCGCATGCCCGGCCCGCAGACGGCCACCGTGGTCGGTCCGAAGGGCACGGAAATCCATACGGACAAGTTCGGCCGTATCAAGGTGCAGTTCCACTGGGACCGCTACGGCCGTCGCGACGAGCGCAGCTCGTGCTGGATCCGCGTGTCGCAGCCGTGGGCGGGGCAGGGGTGGGGCACGATTTCCATTCCCCGCATCGGCCAGGAAGTGATCATCGATTACCTGGAAGGCGACCCGGACCGGCCAGTCTGCACGGGCCGGCTGTTCAATGCCGACCAGCCGGCACCCTACGGCCTGCCGGACGGTGCCCACATGATGGGTTTTAAGAGCCGCTCCACACCGGGCGGGGGCGGGTTCTGCGAGATGGTCATCCATGACCAGAAGGGCAAGGAGCTGATCAATATCCACTCGCAGAAGGATATGGTCACCACCGTCCAGAACACCCAGGCTACCGTGGTCAACGGGCCGCACCAGACCAATACGGTCAGCAGCGGCTACCAGAGCAATACGGTCAAGCAGTACATCGTCACGACGGCGCAAACGGGGCATATCCACGAGACCGCCAAGACGAATATCGAGATGACGGCCGAGGATGCGCACATCCATCAGACGGCCAGAACCAATATCGAGCTGACGGCCCAGGACGACTACATTCATCAGACGGCCAAGACCAATATCGAGCTGGTGGCGCAGAACGCCCACCTGCACCAGACGGCCAAGCAGAACATCGAACTGACGTCGCAGACGGAGCACATCCACCTGAAGGCGAACACGGACATCACGCTGGAAGTGGGCAGCAGCAAGATCGTGCTGCAGGCCGACGGCACCATCCTGATCCAGGGCGTCAACGTGACGGTTCTCGGCAGCCGGATCGACCTGAACAAATGAGCGAGCGACCCATGCAAGAGCCACAGCAGTACCACGCCAATCACGCCACGTTCGACCTGCCGGCGGGGCTGAAGGACAAGACGGTGCACATGTTCACGCTGAAGGACGACGGTCCGAGCGAGTTCAGCGTCGTCATTTCCCATGCGGACGTGCAGCCCGAGGAAAAGCTGGCGCAGTTTGGCGAGCGCCTGGTGGCGGAGCTCAAGCGGGCCCTGCCGAGGTTCGAGCTGAAGACACTGAACGAGCGCACCATCGACGGCGCGCCCGCCATCGAGCTGGCGTACAGCTGGCGCAACGAAGGCAACTTCATGCATCAGCGCCAGGCCATCGTGCTGACGCAGGGCAGCAAGCCGGGATCGATCGTGGCGATGATGATCGCGGCGACATGCCTGAAGACCTTCAGCGACGAATGGAACGCGGCCTTCGACGCCATCCTCGACAGCACGAAGCTGCGCCACCCTTTATCCGCGGCGCCGGCGCCGCGCGTCACCGCGGCTCTGCCGCCGCCGACGCTGCCGACGATCTTTGCGTTGTCCGAGCCGCGCAAGACGCTGCACGTCTTCGCCAACAAGGACGAGGCCGGCAACAGCAGCACCGCGCGCAATATCGAAACGGACCACTGGGAATTCTACGATGCCAACGGCACACGCCTGCATGCCAACGCGGCGCGGACGTCCGGCGGGCTGTCGCTGTTGCGGTCGGCAGGTGCGGTGACGCTGGAACGGCGGCCCGAACCGCTGGGACCCAATCTGCGTGAACGGCTGCACCTGGCCCAGTACATCCAGGCCAGTTCCGCCAGCGTGCCGTTCTATAGCCTGACGGAAGTGCGGGCCCACCTGGACCAGTTGACGGAGCGCTGAGCGATGCCCGCCGCAGCAAGGCTGACCGACCCGATCGGGCACAGCCCGACGATGAGCTGGCTATTGAAGGGCCTGCTGATCGGTGCCGCCATTGCCGTGACCGGCGTGCTGATCGCCGGCACGGGGGGCCTGGCGGCCGTCGCCATTGTCGGCGGCGCGGCGGCAATGGGTGCCGGACTGGGCGAGGCGATGAGTACGATGAGCTTTGCGCCGAAAGAAGTCAGCGGTGCGATCTCGCTGATCGGCTCGACCGACGTGTTCATCAACGGTCTCGCCGCGGCGCGCGCCCACGTGGACATGGTGCTGTGTTCCAAGCACCCGGGCCCGCCGATCCCGATCGCCACCGGCAGCGGCCAGGTCTACATCAACGGCCAGCCAGCCGCCCGCGTCGACGACAAGACGGGCTGCGGCGGCGACATCACGAAAGGATCGGGCAACGTCTATATCGGCGGCGGCACCCAGCAGACCGATACGATCAACCCGGAAAACCTGGTGCCGGAGTGGGTGCATGTGTCGTTGCTGGTGGTCGGCGTCGGCTCGGCCATCGTGCTGGCGGGACCGGTCGTCGCCATCGGCGGGCTGGTCGGCGCTTTCGCCGGTGGATACGGCGGCAGCTGGCTGGGCGGCAAGGTCTTTGGCGAGGGCAGCGACGGGCAGAAATGGTCGGCGATTGCCGGCAGCTTCCTGGGCGGCTTCCTCGGGGCGAAGGCGGCGCCGGGGGCATGGCGGTTCGCGCAGCGCGTCCAGGTGAAGGTGGAGCCGGGCACGTTGGGGATGAACGGCGGGAATGTTAAAGTGTCGCTCAAGCCGCCAACGCCTGCCAAGCCCGTCACACCCGCAAAAGGCGCCACGCCTGGCGAGACAGCCGGAGGCAAGCCGCCGCCGCGTGAATTCGAGGTTGTGCAGAATCACCGTCCCGGGAATCGCCAGGTCGAAACGAATGGCCAGCGCTGGAATGTGCCCAAGAGCATGGAGCCGGAGAACATTCCAGCACGCGATCCGGTCGGTAACAGGCTGCAGGAGATGACTGCGGAAGCGGCGGGGCGGTGGAACCCCCGCCGCAATCTGTCGGCACAGGAACGTAACGCGATAGCGGAGGCACGCGCCGACGGTAAACCGTGGCTCGCGAATATTCTTGAGCAACAGGCCAAGGGGCGCTGGGTGGAGAAACAGGTGAATGCGGCAGCCGACGCTGAAATGCCAGGATTGCAATGGCGCAGCCGGGGCGTCGACGTTACCGACCCGGCGACAGGTCTCAAGTACGATATACTTTCCGGTACAAAGAGCAATATGGATACGCACGCGAAGCGGATGCCGGATGAATTATTCAGAATGATAGTCTTCTAATGAAAATCAGAAACACAAAATTATCGAACGAGCGACTATTGCTCAGTAACGTCGAAGTCAATTCGCTCGGCCCCGCGCTCGAACTCGAACAGTGCGAGATCGTTTCCGATTGCCTCGAAAAATCGCTCGTGATTCCCGGAATGCAGATGGTCGGCGGAAAATTCGTGCAGCAGGATCGCACCTTATCAAATTTTCATTTTGAAAACGCACACTTCCGCGGTGTCAGTTTTTCCGGGAACTTTTCCGGATGCGACTTCGGCGACTGGGATTCGACAGAAAAGTCTTCGATCGCCGATTGCGATTTTTCTGAAGCAAGGCTGGAAGGTTGCCGCTTCCTGAACTGCGATATGGATACGATCGAGCTGCCGCGCTGGCCATGCTTTACCATCGTTGCTCTGGCGGATGCGCGCGATTTCGTGTTGGGATATCAATGGCCTGGCAAAGTCGGCATTACCTTGGACGTGTATACGGATAACGATCCGGAATGTGTGGCCATTTGCGGCGATGCCGAGCAGATGGCCAAGACCAGCGGAATCGTTCTCGAACACCTGCGCGCCTCGTTGCAGCTGATCCCTGGAGTCAGGATTATCGACTGATGTGAACGGGCCCGCAGCATCGGTAGGCGCTGGCGTACCGCGATTTTAGATGAAAATCAGAGACACCAGAATTTCGCGCAAGCGGTTATTGCTAAGTAACCTGGACGTCAATCTTCTCGGTCCGGACCTTGTTCTGGAGAATTGTTCCGTCCATTCCGATTGCCAGAGCAAGGCATTGATCATCAGTGGGTTGGTCATGACAGATGGGCATTTCAATCAGCAAGACAGGGCGTTAACTGACTTTCATTTTGAATACGCTCACTTCTCGGACGTGAAATTCACCGGAAAATTTGTGGGCTGCACGTTTGGCGCCTGGGTGTCTGCCGCAACATCGTCGATCCGGAGTTGCGATTTCACGGAAGCGGGTCTCGAAGATTGCAGGTTCTTGAATTGCGACATCGAATCCACTCGGCTGCCAAAGTGGCCTGCTTTCACGATCGTCAATCCAGCTGAAGCCCGCGATTTTGTGATGTCCCACCCGTGGCCATCGAAAACCCGCATCGCATTGGACGTTTATACCGACACCGATCCGGAATGCATTGCCATCTGCGGTGATGCGGCACAGCTGCTAAAAGCGACGACATTCCGATTCATGAATTACGTACCTTGCTAGGGGCAGTTCCGGGAATCAAGATTCCCGGCTGATCCGCTCTGTGAAACAGTGTGATGTCAGGCCGAGCTATGTTTGCTCCGGAAAGTAGCGCGAGGCTGCGGTTGGTTTGAGGTAGTGGTTCCCTGCACTGGCTCGATCTGACTTGTGTTTGTGTTTCCCTGAGCGTCCATGCGAGTATATTATTGCAAGTCGTGGTTTCGCGCGAAAAAAAGGCCGACTGAAGTATGGTCCGATGAAAAGGCGCGAGCGGCTCATTTTAACAAGAAGACCTACACAGCTCTGATAGGTGATGCTGAACGTCCTTATTGTTTTCTGGATGTCTCGGACGGGGTCGTCGGCGTGGGTTTTCTCGATGCGCTTCTGCGTGAGTCTTTGACGTATGCATTCCAGGAAATCACGCCTGGCAAACTGTTCCTGACCATGGCCACATATCGGGAATTCAAGGATAATACGGACGAGGTGGCAGCAGCCTCAATGTATATTTTCAAGCCGGACGGTACCCTTCAGATTACACGCGAATCATTCAGGCCGCACCGTATTGAAACGGCGGAATCAACGTGCGATGTGAGCGGCAATTACTCGGATGTGCCGGGGTTCGGGGAGTTTGACGATTTAATTCGGGTAGAGCGAGGTTAGGGTATCGTTGACTACTTCACCCGGCAGCGATAGCGCATTATTTTGTGCCGAGTCGGATGATTGAAGACTTCTCCGGCAGACATGGCGCGTGTGCTCTTGCGTTGAGGAATACAGCCCACAGTACGCAGGTCGCGCCAGCGTTTCCGGAGGTCGCTGGCAGGGCGTGTCAAAAACGCAGGCATAGATTGGTTGACCCGAGACTTCCTACCGGCATGAAATTTCACAGAAACATCGTGCTCGCTGAGCTGAGTCGATTTGTACAGCCCGCCGCGTTGATCGATACGCCGGCAGATGCCGGCCCGGGCGTCGCTGTGCCTGCACAATGGTTGCGGTTCATCGAAAACCGACAAATGGGACCGAACCGGCCGCTCCTTGCTGAATGGAACGTCATAACCGACGTTCTGCCGAGCGTTGCCGAATTCCTTGAGGCCGCGTTGCAGCGAGTCTTGCTGCTGCAGGAGGCGAATGGCGTCATGTCGCTTCTGTATCAGTACACCGCTGGCGGCCAGCTGAACTTTTACTCCGGTCGGCCGCCGTTGTCGCGTGTGCCTGAGCGCTTGGCCCCACTGTGGAATCATGTGCCGGCTCGGTTGCGCGACTTCTATACAAGCCTGCACGACGGCTGGACGTTCTTGCCGGCCAATTCCATGGGACCGCTGCCCGCGGAGGATTGGGCCTTTTTATCGGACGACAGATTCGATATCGATGAGGAAACCGCGAGCGCGATGAGCATCGACATTGCCAGGGTCGCGGCTGTCTTCCACAATGGTGGGGGCGATTATCTCTGCCTGAATTTTGGCGACAGCCGTGCCTCGGAGGCTTCCGGTCTGATCTGGTGGCACGAAGACCCGGCCAATCCGGAGCCTGTCGATTTCTGGGGCGTGCTCGATGCGTGGGTGGGCATCTTCCTTGAAGAGGCCGACCGGCGGGTTCAAACATCCTGACACGATGACGGAGGTTCACCGATGCCTGCGGCAGCCAGACTGACCGACCCGATCGGACACAGCCCGACGATGAGCTGGCTACTCAAGGGCCTGCTGATCGGCGCCGCCATTGCCGTGACGGGCGTGCTGATCGCCGGCACGGGCGGCCTGGCAGCCGTCGCCATTGTCGGCGGCGCGGCGGCAATGGGTGCCGGGCTGGGCGAGGCGATGAGCACGATGAGCTTCGCGCCGAAGGAAGTGACGGGCGCCATCGCGACGACGGGCTCGACGGATGTGTTCATCAACGGCCTGGCGGCCGCCCGGGCGCACATCGACATGGCGCTGTGCTCCAAGCACCCTGGCCCGCCTATCCCCATAGCCACGGGCAGCGGCCAGGTCTACATCAACGGCCAACCCGCCGCCCGCGTGGACGACAAGATCGGCTGCGGCGGATCGATCACGAAAGGATCGGGCAACGTTTATATTGGCGGCGGGACGCAGCAGACGGACACGATCAATCCTGAAAACCTTGTACCCGGGTGGGTGCATGCGTCCTTGCTGGTGGTGGGCGTAGGTTCGGCGATCGTGCTGGCCGGACCCGTCGTCGCGGTCGGTGGCCTCGTTGGCGCCTTTGCCGGCGGGTATGGCGGCGGTTGGCTGGGCGGGAAGGTTTTTGGCGAGGGTAGCGATGGGCAGAAATGGTCGGCTATTGCGGGCAGCTTCCTTGGCGGGTTCCTGGGAGCAAAAGTGGCACCCGGGGCGGTGCGAGTTGCTCAACGCGTTCAAGTATCAGTGGAGCCCGGATCGCTGGGAATGAACGGTGGTAACGTCAGGGTGTCGCTGGGCCCAAAGGGAGGTCAGGGCCGTGCACCCGCGGAGAATCATAACGGAACCGCTCCGCCGTTGAGCCGTGGTGAAGCCCTACGGCAGAAGTATTCGCATCTCTCTCAAGAGCAGCGACAGGCACTCATCAATACACGCCTCGAGAGCCTTGCGGGCAGTCGCCTGAGCAGCTTGGAGCAATCGATTCCCGGAGCACATTTCCAGGGAAGGCACGGCGCGCAGACGACCTTGTCCCAGCAGTATAATCGTGCGGTCAACGGCATCGATCCCATTACTGGCCAAGCACGGTATCGCCGGGATGGAAGCCTCGTTACCCCGAATTCGACCCGATTTGTCAGCAATCGCGATCAGATCAACGCAATTGAAAGAGCTACCGGTATTTATCAGAGGACAGGCGTAAAGGTCTTTGCCGAGGCCCCGATTCGCTTTCAGTCGCAGGCCGGCGAAGGCTACTACGGACGCACGGGAGCATATGACACCGCGTTTTCGGTACAAGTCTGGTTTAACAGAAGTGGTCAACCGGTGACGGCGTTCCCGATTTTGGGCAGCAGGTAGAGTTGGTGTCGCGGAGAAACAAGATGGAGAAAAACATGGATGTGAATGCATTGGCATCCCTGCTCAAACCGATTGACAGCAGTATGTTGACGGATTCCGAGTGGGAGGAGCTTATTGAGATCGACGCCGACGACGGGGGGCAGCTATCCTCGATGTTCCAGAGATTCATATTGCCTGAGTATGAATCGATGGACGCCCGGTCGCGAGAGATCATCCAGGACAGCTTGCGTGCCTCGCTCGCACAACCTAGTTTTGACTACTCCGTCGTTCTGAATCGACTTGAGCTGCCTTTCCCTCCACTGGAACAGCCGCGCTCGTTCTTCTTGCAGCTGTGGCGGACGTTGAATGGTACCGAATTTGCCTAGAGCCGACGTGTAGATTCCCCTTACGAGACCAGTATCGTGGAAAGCCTGAGTCAGAGGGTGGAGAATTTCCTGTTCGGGACAGGTCTTCAGCTTGAAGATTACTATATCGAGCGAACGCCTTTCTCTGAGATGCTTCGTTATTGCAACGCCGAAGGGCGC
>Ga0308166_1004029_pt1 | contig 12018 bp, 10 predicted proteins | sample PhyCR2_2_FD_202137 | JGI IMG/M metagenome (GOLD analysis project Ga0308166, IMG submission 202137) | Phyllosphere microbial communities from UC Gill Tract Community Farm, Albany, California, United States - DLSLCC.R2 | ecosystem: Host-associated > Plants > Phyllosphere > Unclassified | place... | reverse complement strand
TTCCAGCCATCCTGCGCTCGATCAACACTTTGCCGGAGTGCGTCTATGAACTGCCGTGGGTGCGCCGCACCGCTGAGCCTGCCGCTGATTGACCTCGGCACCTCGCCACCGTCCAACGCCTACGTGCATGCCGAGCGCCTGGAGCAGGCCGAACAGTGGGTGCCGCTCAAGGTCGCCGTGTGCCAGCAGTGCTGGCTGGTGCAGACCGAGGACTACACCCGCGCCGACAGCCTGTTCGATGCCGAGTACGCCTACTTCAGTTCGTTCTCCAGCACCTGGCTGGCCCATGCCGAGCGTTATGTCGCCGAGATGGTCGAGCGCTTTGACCTGAGCGCCGACAGCCGTGTGGTCGAAGTCGCAGCCAACGACGGTTACCTGCTGCAGTACGTCGCCGCTCGCGGCATTCCGTGTCTGGGTGTCGAGCCGACCCGCAGCACCGCGCAAGCGGCGCGGGAAAAGGGTCTGCAGATTCGTGAAGTGTTCTTCGGTCGCGACAGCGCTGCGCAGCTGCACAGCGAAGGCTGGGGCGCCGACCTGATGGCCGCCAACAACGTGCTCGCGCATGTTCCGGACATCAATGATTTCCTGGGTGGTTTCGCCACGCTGCTCAAGCCGACCGGCGTCGCTACTTTCGAATTTCCGCAACTGCTGACGCTGATGGCTGGCGCGCAGTTCGACACCCTGTACCACGAGCACTATTCCTACCTGTCGCTGACCGCCGTGCAGACCTTGTGCGAGCGCAATGGTCTGGAAGTGTTCGACGTCAGTCAGTTGAGCACTCACGGCGGTTCGCTGCGGGTGTTCGTGCAGCGCCAGGACGGAGAGCGTCGTGCTGTGCAGCCGGCGGTGCAGCAACAGTTGCAGGCCGAGCTGGATGTCGGGGTGAAAACCCCTGAGTACTACGCGACCCTCGCGCCTGCTGCCGAACGCATCAAGCATGAACTGCTGCGCTTTCTGTTGCAGGCCAAGGCCGACGGCAAGCGTGTGGTCGGTTACGGCGCGGCGGCCAAGGGCAACACCTTGCTCAACTACGCCGGGGTCAAACCGGATCTGCTGGCGTGGGTGGCCGATGCCAACCCGCACAAGCAGGGCAAGTTTCTGCCGGGCAGTCGGATCCCGATTGTCGCGCCGGCGCAGATCGACATCGAAAAACCGGACTACGTGCTAGTGCTGCCGTGGAACCTGCTGCACGAAGTCAGTCAGCAACTGGCGCAAGTGCGTCAGTGGGACGGGCGCTTCGTGATCGCCGTGCCTGAGATGAAAGTCCTGTGAACGTTCTGGTCACCGGGGCCACGGGCTTCGTCGGCCGGCATCTGGTCGCGGCGTTGCTCGCGCGTGGCTGCGCCGTACGTGCGGTGGCGCGTAATGTCGAGACTGCGGCGAGCATGCCGTGGATCAACCACGTCGAATTCGTCGCGGCGGATATTCACGCGGCGGATCTGGACATTGCGGCGCTCACCGACGGCATCGACGTCCTTGCGCACCTGGCTTGGCCGGGGTTGCCGAACTATCGGGCGCTGTTCCATTTCGAGCACAACCTGATGGCCGACTACCGCTTTATCAAAGGCGCGGTCGAGGCGGGTGTGAAGCAAGTGCTGGTGACTGGCACCTGCTTCGAGTACGGCATGCAAAGTGGCCCGCTCGGCGAAAGTGTCGAGCCGCAGCCGAGCAACCCTTACGGTCTGGCCAAACACACGCTGCACCTGTTCTTGCAAAATCTGCAGCAGGAAAAACCGTTCACCTTGCAGTGGGCGCGTCTGTTCTACCTGCATGGCGAAGGGCAGAACCCCAACAGTCTGCTGGCAGCGCTGGACCGGGCGATCGATGCCGGCGAGGCGTCGTTCAACATGTCCGGCGGCGAGCAGCTGCGGGACTTTTTGCCGATTGCCAGCGCTGCTGATTACCTCGCCGCGATCCTGCACCAACGTGATTTCAATGGCGTGATCAATTGCGCCAGCGGCCAGCCGGTATCGGTGCGCGCACTGGTTGAACAACGGCTGCGCGAGCGCGGTGCGGCACTGAAACTGAACCTTGGCCATTACCCTTATCCGAGCCATGAACCGATGGCGTTCTGGGCCGTGACCGAGCGTTTGCAACAGCTACTGGGAGAGCCGCAATGAGGCACGAGTTGTATCGGGTAACCGACCTGCCGGTGTTGCAGAACCGCACCTTCGCCGACCCGGAGTCGGCCAAGGCTTCGGCCAGCGCCGACATGCTGCTGGTGCAGGATGAGCGCAGCGGCCTGATCTTCAACGCCGCGTTCGATGCCGACAAGCTCAGCTATGACGCCGACTATCAGAACGAGCAGGCCCATTCGGGCCAGTTCCAGAAGCACCTGAGCGACGTCGAAGGCATCATCGCCAAACACTTCAAGGGCCAGGAGCTGATCGAAGTCGGCTGCGGCAAGGGTTACTTCCTTGAGTTGCTCAAGGGCCTCGGTTATTCGATCACCGGGATCGATCCGGCCTACGAAGGCGAGAACGCCGACGTGATCAAGGCGCCGTTCACCCGTGGTCTTGGCCTGGCAGCTGACGCCATTGTCCTGCGCCATGTGCTGGAACACATCGAAGACCCGGTGAGCTTTCTGGCGGTGATCGCCGAAGCCAATCAGGGCGGGCAGATCTACATCGAAGTGCCATGCTTCGACTGGATCCTCGAGCACAAGGCCTGGTTCGACCTGTTCTACGAGCACGTCAATTATTTCCGCCTCGATGACCTGCGCCGGATGTTCGGCACCGTGCACGAGGCCGGCCACCTGTTTGGCGGCCAATACCTCTACATCGTCGCCGACCTTTCGACGTTGCGCCTGACCCCGCAGCAACCGGTGCCACGCCTGACGCTGCCGGACGGTTTCACCGCCAGCCTTGAGCGCGCGGTGCAGATCATTCAGTCCGCACCCGAGCAGGGTTCGGCGATCTGGGGCGCATCGTCCAAAGGCGTGATCTATTCGCTGTTCCTGCAGCGCGCCGGTGTCGCGGTGGATCGCGTGGTGGATATCAACCCGGCCAAGCAGGGGCGTTATCTGCCGCTGAGCGGCGAGCGAGTGTCCTCGCCGCAAGAGGCGATGGATGCGCTGCCCGAAGGCGCCAACCTGTTTGTGATGAACTCCAATTACCTCGAAGAAATCAAGCGGATGACCGGTGGACGCTACGTCTATCACGCCGTCGATAGCGCTTCGTTCCAGTGACCATTGAGACTTTGAACATGACCGACAACAGCATCAACCAAGCTTTCGAAGCCGAGTGCCGCGAGCAGATCGCCCAGCAGGGCGACGACCAGAAACTCACTGGCCTGGCCCGTGATTTCTTCAACGAATCGGCCAAACACAAGTACAGCTACCACTTCTCGTGGATGGGTCGCCCGATCATCCAGCTGCCGCAGGACATGATGGCGATGCAGGAGATCATCTGGCAGGTCAAGCCGGATCTGGTCATCGAGTGCGGCATCGCCCACGGCGGTTCGATCATCTACTACGCCTCCCTGCTGGAACTGCAAGGTCACGGCGAAGTGCTGGGCATCGACCTCGACATCCGCCCGCACAACCGTGAAGCGATCGAAAGCCACCCGATGGCCAAGCGCATCAAGATGATCGAAGGTTCGAGCATCGACCCGGCCATCGCTGCTCAGGTGCAGGCGGCGGCCAAAGGCAAGAAGGTCATTCTGGTCCTCGACTCCAACCACACCCACGACCACGTGCTCGAAGAGCTGCGCCTGTATGCGCCGCTGGTCTCGGTCGACAGCTACTGCGTGGTGATGGACACCGTGGTCGAAGACATGCCGGCCGATTTCTTCCCGGATCGCCCATGGGGCCCGGGTGATAACCCGAAAACCGCGGTGTGGAAGTACCTGGAAGAGAACCAGGATTTCGAGATCGACCAGCAATTGCAAAACAAGCTGCTGATCACCGTGGCGCCGGACGGCTATCTGCGTCGCGTTCGTTAATTCGCAACATCACCAAAGCGTTATCTCGGCGAGTCGCCGGTTGTGGAGAGAAGTTATGCAAGGCAAGTACAGTTCTGAACTGGCGCTACCGCTCAACGAGCTGTTGACCGTGGTGCTGATTACTCACAATCGGCCGGCGTTCCTGCGCCGGGCGGTGAAGTATTACAGCAGCTTGCCCTGCCGGATCATGGTGCTGGACTCCACGCCCGAGCGGCCGCAAGGGGATTTTTCCGCCGTCGATTACCATCACGTGCCGCAGTTCGCCTACTGGGGCATGCAGGCCAAACTGGCTTACGGTGTTGAGCGACTGACCACGCCGTACATGGTGCTGGCGGCTGACGACGATTTCATCCTGCACGATTCGCTGGCCGAGTCCGTCGGTTTCCTGCAGGCGAATCAGGACTACGGCATGTGCCACGGCTATTGCCTGATGTACCTGACGCTGTCCGGTGGTGTGAGCTATTACCGTCGCGACAAGAAAGTCCAGGAAGATTATGCGTCCGAGCGGGCTCAGGATCGGGTTATCGACTACATGAGTCAGTACATCCCGCCTTTCTATGCGGTGACCCGTACCGATCTGATGAAGATCTGGCACTCGGCGTTGCCGGCGGGCACCAATTTCCAGTGGCAGGAAATCGGCCATGTGTATTTCCTGCTGGCCAGTGCCAAGGCGCGGATCCTGCCGATGCCTTACGTGGTGCGCGAGATCAACTACGGCAATTCCGAGCACAGCACCGAGGTGTATCACTCGCTGACTTACGTCGACGCCAAATCGGTCGCCGAGCGAGAAGCGTTCGCTGAATTCCTCGCGTCGCTGCCGACCGGCATCAAGGATCTCGACGCGCAACAGGGTAAGGCCTTTGCCCTGCAAAGCTTCGAGGCGATGGTCGACAGCCTGCAAAGCGGCCGGGCACTGACGGCAGAACTGATTATCCAGTCCACCTGGAATCAGTCGCTCAAGAGGCCTGACCGGCGGTTCGGGCCTTTGCAATACGTCGAGATGCCGTTTTACAACCAGCCATTTTTCGATCGTCTGGAACAGTTCGAATTCATGCTGCACGCCATGCCCGCCGGGCGCATTCAACTGCGCGACCTGGAGGGTGTGTGGACTCGTCAGGCGCACTTGCTGCAGGCGCGCAACAACGATACCCCGGAAAGTGTTCTGGATCGCTTGTGGCAGGCGCACGACCTCAATGCGTTCAACCGCACCGTGGTCAAGCGTCTGGCACAACAGCTGGAACTGGCCGGCGAGGACGAAGAAGCGCAGAACATGCGCGACTGGAATGCTCGTCTCGAAGCGTTGACGCTGGAAGACCATCATCAGGTGTTCGACCAGACGCAGTCCGGCCGACTGCTCAAGTGGCTGGATTCGCGTCAGGCCGATGGTGCTCAGTTGGCATCGATTGCCGAGCACCTGTCGGTCAACGGCGGTGGCCCGCAGTTCGGCATCTTCCTGCTGGATCTGGACGATGACATCGACAAGTTGCAGGTCAGCCTCGACAGCCTGCTCGAAGGCCAATGCAAGGCGTTCAGAATTGTCGTGTTCACCACCGGCGAAGCGCCGGCGGCCACCACGGCGCAGAACACTTTGCACTTTGTCCGGGTTACGCCGGCCAACCTGGTCGATAAACTCAATCAGAGTGCCCGTCAGTCGCCGTGCGACTGGGTGCTGCTGGCCGAGGCGGGCGACGAGTTCACCGCCAGTGGTTTGTTGCGCGCCAGCCTGGAGTTGATGTCCGCAGGCGATTGCCGTGCTGTTTCCACCGACGAGATTCAGCGCGGGGAGAAGGGCGCGCTGATGGATGTGTTCCGTCCCGGCTTCAACCTTGACCTGCTCTTGAGCCTGCCGGGCCTGATGGCGCGACACTGGCTGGTGCGGCGTGACGCTTTGATCGAGATAGGCGGCTACCGCGTCGATTTCAACAAGGCGCTGGAATTTGACGTGCTGCTGCGCATCATCGAAGAGCACGGTTTGAACAGCCTGGCCCATCTCGACGAGCCGCTGCTGATCGCCGAAGCCGCGTCGCTGGAAGAAAACGCGCATGAGCGTCTGGCGCTGTTGCGCCACCTGGGCAATCGCGGCTACAAGGCCAAGGTCACCTCGGCGGTGCCGGGCATTTATCAGATCGATTACCACCACAGTGATCGTCCTCTGGTATCGATCGTGATTCCGGCCGGCGATGACCTGCCCGCCCTGCAACGCTGTCTCGAAGGGGTGCAACTGCGCACCCGTTATCACCATTACGAGATCCTGATCGCCACCACGGCCACGCAATCGGCCCAGGTCAATGACTGGCTGGGTACGTACCAGCATCCGAAAGTCCAGGTGCTGCGTGCCGATCAATCGCTGAGCGTACCGGCATTGCTCAACGCCGCCAGCCGCCAGGCGCAGGGCGAATACCTGGTATTGCTTGCGGCCGACGCGGAAGTGGTCAACCCGAACTGGCTGGACTCGCTGCTCAACCATGCCCTGCGTCCGGAAATCGGCGTGGTTGGGCCGAAGCTGGTCGATCGCGACGGCAAAGTCAGCCAGGCCGGGCTGATCCTTGGTATGCATGGCGGGGTGGGTTCGGCGTTCGTCGGTGAGAAACATGATGCCGACGGCTATCTGTACCGGTTGTCGGTGGAGCAGAACTGCTCGGCGGTATCGAGCGTGTGCCTGATGGTGCGCAAAGAACTGTTTGAAGCATTGGATGGTCTGGACGACAGCACATTCGGCGACGCTTTCAACGATGTCGATCTGTGTCTGAAAGCCGCTCAGGCCGGTTACCTCACGGTATGGACGCCGTCGGTGCAGGTCCTGCATCAGGGCGCGATTGCCCAGGCACCCCAGGCACTGGCAGCGCTACAGGAAAAATGGGCCGCCGCGTTCGCTCAGGATCAGGCGTACAACGCCAACCTGAGCCTGAGCGGCAAAGGGTATGGTCTGAACGACAGTGCGTCGCTGGACTGGTCGCAGTTACTCGCTTGAGTCCGTCGGACAAGCAACAGGAATCAGCACATGTTCAACGGTAAATCGATCTTCATCTCTGGCGGCACCGGCTCGTTCGGGCGCAAATTCATCGCCCGTCTGCTTGAGCAATACCAGCCCAAGCGCGTGGTGGTGTTCTCCCGCGATGAACTCAAGCAATACGAAATGCAGCAGACGTTCAACGCGCCGTGCATGCGTTACTTTCTCGGTGACGTGCGCGACGCCGACCGGCTGCGGCAGGCCATGCGCGGCATCGACTACGTGGTGCACGCGGCGGCGCTCAAGCAGGTGCCGGCGGCGGAGTACAACCCGACCGAGTGCATCCGCACCAACGTCAATGGTGCGGAGAACATCATCGCCGCCGCCATCGACAATGGCGTGAAGAAAGTCGTCGCGCTGTCCACCGACAAGGCCGCCAGCCCGATCAACCTGTACGGTGCGACCAAGTTGCTCTCGGACAAGTTGTTCGTCGCCGCCAACAACATTGCCGGCGAACAACAAACGCGTTTTGCCGTGGTGCGCTACGGCAACGTGGCGGGCTCGCGGGGTTCGGTGGTGCCGTTCTTCAGCAAGCTGATTGCCGACGGTGCGCAGGAATTGCCGATCACCGACGAGCGCATGACCCGCTTCTGGATCACTCTGGATCATGGCGTGCAGTTTGTTCTCGACAGCTTTGCGCGGATGCACGGCGGCGAAGTGTTCGTGCCGAAGATCCCGTCGATCCGCATCGTCGATCTGGCGCGGGGCATGGCCGAGCATCTGCCGCACAAGAACGTCGGTATTCGTCCCGGGGAAAAACTGCATGAACTGATGGTGCCGCTGGACGATGCGCGGATGACCCTGGAATTCGCGGACCACTACACCATCCAGCCTTCCATCCGCTTTACCAGCGTCGATGTCGATTTCTCCGTGGACAAGCTCGGCGAACATGGCCGGCCGGTGAGTGAAGATTTCGAATACCGCTCCGACACCAACCCGCACTACCTCTCGGTCGGGCAGATCGCCGAGCTGCACGCGAAGTTGTCGGCATGATTCCCTACGGTCGGCAGAGCGTTGATCAGGCGGACATCGATGCAGTGGTCGAGGTTTTGCAATCGGACTGGCTGACTCAAGGCCCGACTATCGAGCGTTTCGAGCAGGCAATGGCCGAACGTTGCCAGGCCGACTTCGCCGTGGCGGTGTGCAACGCCACGGCGGCGCTGCACATCGCTTGCCTCGCTGCCGGCCTTGGCCCGGGTGATCGCTTGTGGACCACGCCGAACACTTTTCTGGCTTCAGCCAACTGCGGGCGCTATTGCGGCGCCGACGTGGATTTCGTCGACATCGATCCGCTGACCTGGAACCTCGATGCCTTCGCCCTCGCCGCGAAACTCGATCAGGCCGAGCAGGACGGCACGCTGCCGAAAGTGTTGGTGGCGGTGGCGTTCTCCGGGCAGAGCTGTGACCTGCGCAAGATTGCTGAACTGGCCGAGCGCTACAACTTCACGGTGATCGAAGACGCCTCGCACGCGGTGGGCGCCAGCTACGCCGGGCGTCCGGTGGGTTGCGGGGACTTTGCGGCGATGACCGTGTTCAGTTTCCACCCGGTGAAGATCATCACCAGTGCTGAAGGCGGCATGGTCCTGACCAATCGCCCGCAACTGGCCGAGCGCCTGCAACGCTTGCGCAGCCACGGCATGACCCGCGATCCGCAGCAGATGAGCGAACCCAGCCACGGCCCGTGGTATTACCAGCAGATCGAGCTGGGCTTCAATTACCGGATCACCGATTTGCAAGCGGCGCTGGGTCTGTCGCAACTGGGCAAACTGGACAGCTTCATCGCCCGTCGCCGCGAACTGGCGGCGCGCTACGACCGTTTGTTGGCCTACCTGCCACTGAGCTTGCCCAGCGCGCAGCCGGAGGCGGAATCGGCGTGGCACCTGTACGTGGTGCGCCTGCAGACCGAGCGCATCGGCCTGACCCACCGTCAGGTGTTCGAAGGCTTGCGTGCCGCCGGCATCGGCGTGAACCTGCACTATATTCCGGTGCATTTGCAGCCGTACTATCGCGAACTGGGTTTCGCCGAGGGCGACTTCCCAGAAGCCGAGCGTTATTACGCCGAGGCGATCAGCCTGCCGCTGTATCCGTTGCTCAGTGATGAGCAGCAGGATCATGTGGTTGAGCAATTGCGCCGGCTGACCGAATAAATCCCGCTGCGGCGGCGAATGAGACTGTGCAATGCGTGATCTGAGTGAGCAGGAAAAATTCTGGCAGGGCGATTTCGGCAACCAGTACGTCGATCGCAACGTCGGTCAGCCGCTGGTGGCGGCCAATCTGGCGTTGTTCGCCAAGGCCCTGAGCCGCGCCGGGCGCATTGACAGTGTGGTTGAGCTGGGCACCAATGCCGGCAACAACCTGCAGGCGTTGCATCAACTGCTGCCGCAAAGTGAGTTGTTCGGCGTTGAGATCAATGAAAGCGCCTGTGCTCAGGCGCGGGCACTGGGCATCGCGCAGATCTGGCACGGCTCGCTGTTCGACTTTCCGCGCGAGCGCAGTTACGACCTGACTCTGAGCAAAGGCGTGCTGATCCATCTGGCGCCGGAGCTGCTGCCGACCGCCTATGCGCAGTTGTATGCGTTGAGCCAGCGCTACATCCTGATCGCCGAGTACTACAATCCGGCACCGGTGGAAGTGTCCTATCGCGGCAACAGCGGCAAGCTGTTCAAGCGCGATTTCGCCGGGGAAATGCTCGATCGTTATGCCGATCTGCACTTGCTCGATTACGGCTTTGGTTATCACCGTGATCCACAATTCCCGGTGGACGACATCACCTGGTTTCTGCTGGAAAAACGTCCTTGAACAGCGTCGCAATCATCCCGGCCCGTGGTGGCAGCAAGCGCATCCCGCGCAAGAATCTATTGCCGTTCGACGGTGTGCCGATGATTGTCCGCTCGATCCGTACGGCGCTCGACAGTGGTCTGTTCGAACAGGTCGTGGTCAGTACCGATGACGCCGACATTGCCGAGCTGGCGCTGGCCCATGGCGCGCAAGTGCCGTTCCTGCGCCCGGCTGAACTGGCGGATGATTTCACCGGCACCGCTGCGGTGATCGTGCATGCATTGCAGCAACTGCCAGCCTTCGATTACGCCTGCTGCGTGTACGCCACGGCGCCGTTGTTGCAGGCGCGTTTTTTGCGCGAGGGATTCGAGTTGCTGCAGCAGCACCCGGACAAAGCCTTTGCGTTCTCCGTGTGCAGCTTTGGTTTCCCCGTGCAGCGGGCGCTGACGCTGGACGGGCAGGGCGCATTGACCGCGTTGTACCCGGAATTTCGCCAAACCCGCTCGCAGGATCTGCCCGAGGCCTTTCAGGACGCCGGCCAGTTTTACTGGGGTCGCAGCGAGGCGTGGTTGCGCGGTGAAGTGTTGTATTCGTCCGCGAGTCTGCCGGTCATTCTGCCGCGACATCTGGTACAGGACATCGACACACTGCAAGACTGGAAACGCGCCGAATACCTCTACGCCGCGCTCAAGGCCGGCGGAGAACTGCAATGAGAGTGCTGATCCGCGCTGACGCTTCGCCGACCATCGGCAGTGGCCACATCGCCCGTTGTCTGACGCTGGCGCGAGTGTTGCGCAAGCAAGGCAGTCATGTTGCCTTTGCCTGCCGGCGGTTGCCCGGGCATCGGCTCGATGCCTTGGCTGCCGAAGGTTTCGAGACCTTCGCCTTGCCGGACTTCTACCCTGACGAAGACCCGCAGCAAGCCATCGAATCGATGCTGCCGTGGCAGGCAGACATCGAGGAGCTGGACGCCTTGCTGGCAGGTCACGCCGCATTCGACTGGATCATCGCCGACCACTACGGCCTCGATCATCACTGGCAAACCGCGGCCCGTCGCTGGGCGCCTCGGATTGCGGCGGTGGACGATCTCGCCACTCGCCGTTACAGCGTCGATCTGCTGCTTAATCAGAACCTGTCCGGTCTCAGCGCAAACTATGCGCCGCTGCTGCCCGAAGGCTGCCGCACCTTGCTCGGCCCGCGCTACGCCATGCTGCGCGAGGAGTTCGTCTGTCCGGCCATTGCGATCAAGCCCAAGGCGCGCCGGGTGCTGGTGAATTTCGGTGGTTTCGATGCGGCGATGCAGACCCATCACGCGATGTTGGCGCTGAAGGATTTCGCAGAGCTGGAAGTGGATTTCGTCGCCGGTGCAGACAATCCTGCGTGGGCGCAAATGCAGGCACTGGCCGCAACACGGCCGCATTGGCGCCTGCACAGTTTCGTCAGCGATTTCCAGCAACGCATGACCGCTGCCGATCTGTTTATCGGCGCGGGTGGTGGCACCAGTTGGGAGCGTGCAGCCCTCGGCCTGCCGACGATCTGCATCGCGGTGTCGAACAATCAGCAGGCCAACGGCGAAGTGATGGCGGCGGCGGGGGCGCATGTGTTCATGGGCGCCCGCGAGCAGGTCAGCGTCGAACAACTGCGCGACGCCATCGGTTTTGTCGTCGACAATGTCTATCTGCGCCAGAGTCTGGCCGAGCGTTCACGGCAACTGGTCGATGGGCGCGGTGCGTTGCGCGTGGCGGCGGCGCTGGCCGGTGCGGTGCTCAAGCTGCGCCTGGCGACTCTGGATGACGCGCAATTGCTGTTCGACGGGCGCAATGCCGAGGCTGTACGCCGTTGGTCACTGGACACGGCTGCAATCGAATGGCCGCAGCACCTGAACTGGCTCAATGCGAGCCTGCGCAACCCGCAGCGTCTGCTGTTGATTGCCGAGGCCGATGACGGCGCGGTCGGCGTCTTGCGTTATGACTTGCGCGGCTTTGAAGCCGAAGTGTCGCTGTATCTGCTGGAAGGACGGCTCGGTCTCGGCTGGGGCAGGGCGCTGCTGGCGCGAGGCGAGGCGTTCGTCCGCGAGCACTGGCCGCAGATGACCGTTATCACCGCTCAGGTGCTGCCGGGCAATCGCCCCTCTTTGAATGTGTTTCGTGACGCCGGATTCACCCAGAGTGCCTGCGCGTTCACCAAGGTTTTGAAGGATCACCGCGATGAGTAGTTTCAAGATTGGCGAGCGTCTGATCGGTGCCGATGCGCCGCCGTTCATCATTGCCGAGATGAGCGGCAACCAT